>WLWD01001092.1_pt1 | contig 129627 bp, 111 predicted proteins | sample 6712731 | NCBI WGS metagenome assembly WLWD01 (sample SAMN12718690, study PRJNA576275) | sponge metagenome | isolation source: marine sponge | host: Mycale hentscheli | place: New Zealand: South Island, Marlborough, Capsize Point | collected 2014-11-01 | reverse complement strand
CTATCTCCTCCCTCAGCCCAACTCTATCTCCTCCCTCAGCCCAACTCTATCTCCTCCCTCAGCCCAACTCTATCTCCTCCCTCAGCCCAACTCTATCTCCTCCCTCAGCCCAACTCTATCTCCTCCCTCAGCCCAACTCTATCTCCTCCCTCAGCCCAACTCTATCTCCTCCCTCAGCCCAACTCTATCTCCTCCCTCAGCCCAACTCTATCTTCTCCCTCAGCCCAACTCTATCCTCTCTCCCTCAGCCCAACTCTATCTCCTCCCTCAGCCCAACTCTATCTCCTCCCTCAGCCCAACTCTATCTCCTCCCTCAGCCCAACTCTATCTTCTCCCTCAGCCCAACTCTATTACTCTCTCCCTCAGGCCCAATCTATCTCCTCCTCAGCCCCCAACTCTATCTCCTCCCTAGCCCAACTCTATCTTCCTCACCTAGCCCCACTCTATCTCCTCCTCAGCCCAACTCTACTTCTCCCTCAGCCCAACTCTATCCTCTTCCCTCAGCCCAACTCTATTTCCTCCCTCAGCCCAACTCTACTCTCCCATCAGCCCAATCTATATCCGCCCTCAGGCCCCCCCAACTCTATCTCCTCCCTTCAGCCCAAACTCTATCTTATCCCTCAGCTCCCAACTCTATTCTCTCTCCCTCAGCCCAATCTCTCTCCTCCCTCAGCCCACAATCTATGCTCATCCCTCAGACCCAACTTATCTCCTCACTCAGCCAACTCTATCTCATCCCTCAGCCAACTCATTTTCTCTCCAGCCCAAACTCTATCTTCTCCCTCAGCCCAACTATTCCTCCCTCAGCCCAACTCAATCGACTCCCTCAGCCCAAAATCTATCTCCCCCTCCAGCCCAACTCTATCTTCATCCCTCAGCCCAACTCTATTCTTCTCCTCAGCCCAAACTCTATCCTCTCTCCCTCAGCCCAACTTAATCCTCTCTCCCTCAGCCCAACTCTATCTTCTCCCTCAGCCCAACTCTATCTCCTCCCTCAGCCCAACTCTATCCTCTCTCCCTCAGCCCAACTCTATCCTCTCTCCCTCAGCCCAACTCTATCCTCTTTCCCTCAGCTACTGAAGAGGATTGTCAGTCATACAATATACAGGACAACTCCTCAATGAAGCCACACCCACTGCTCACCACAGGTGTGCTGTCGTCCATGTGCGCAGTGGTAGGACTCATGATGTGCATGGGGATTCCCCCAGGCATGGACGAGATGGGAGACTGGCCATCGCTAGCGGCAACCATCGTCCCCGGGATGAACGAGTGGCCGGACACGGAACCCACATTGGGAGGCCACAGTTGCTATAGTAACCATACACAAGCAGATGAAGTGAACAGTGGAAACGTGTATACGTATAAAGTACATGTCGGTGGGAGGGAAGATGTGACACGAGTGGTAACATGTGTGTAACATGTGTGTAACATGCATGGTGTCTGTTCCCTCCCCTCCTGTCTATGGCTAGTACTGAAGGTCTAACTGAGTCAGTTCTCATAGCAGCTCATTAATCTGTGCTGGTAATACACACGCCAACACAGTCAAGAGAAATGCCACGTAGAAGCCACACCTACTACTAATATTACCCTGTCACTTCTAGACCACACCCACATTGGTGTAACAAGTAAACAGTATTCTCTCACCAGTGTGGGGTTCAGAATCTCATGCTTGACTACCACTGGGTTGCCTTGCTGCACAGGAGTGCCCCCGGGGGAGTTAATCATGGTGTGCATGGGCACAGCACTGCCGGCGATCCCCGGAGTGCCAAACATCCTCGCCGACGCCGTGTTCTGCAGGATAGATGCCGACACTATCTGAGCTGAAGACATCGCAGAGAGACCTGCCAGGGCCTTCTCTTTGGCAGCTTGATCCTACACAACACGGGAATGAAGTTATGAAGATATTCAGACACATTCTGTGGCAGATATAGAGGCATTGTTGTGGAATAACAGAATCACAGGAATAAGAAGCTAACACAACGTAGGTGAGAATTTTGAAACATACACTCCATTACAGTAGCGAGTGAGTCACGATGTGTGTGTATGTGTGTGTATGCATGTGGAATGCATGAGTTGTGCAGTCAGTCTTAAAGGAACACCAGGACATTCATGGATAGGAAATTCCTGCATATTAATAGGACATTATTAGATGTGAAAGAACATTTAATATAACAGGATATTATTTGAAGGACATAGTGACACTTAGAACAGACCTTGCATAGCCTGCCATTAGCCCCTTCTCTAAGTGGACCAGCTAGTAATGGCCATCCACACAGGCATTGCACCATCTGGACTTCACTAATTACATGCAGAGGAGTTTCCAGCCTCAGGACGTGCCATAGTACGCTCCATGGCAACCAGGTGGTGTGGGAGGAATGTTAGTGGGTAGCTGCTTCTTGCCCCATCAGTCACTCCCTCCACCACAAATCTAATTAGCCCAGTCCAAGGGGAATTTAATGGACTCTAGGAATTGTTCATTAGAGTGGTGGTACAGCGTGCCTGCATGCCAGCCAACCTCAATTCTCTGCTGGTATGCACTCAGCTATGTGAACTCTGGACTGGTACAGCTACAGACAACCAACAGTTCTGGATCCACAGCTCTGCACTCAATTAGCTTCTGGAGTATGCCCTAATGCCAGGGGCTCAGAGTAATCACCCCACCATAACAGTATGCCCTAATGCCAGGGGCTCAGAGTAATCACCCCACCATAACAGTATGCCCTAATGCCAGGGGCTCAGAGTAATCACCCCACCATAACAGTATGCCCTAATGCCAGGGGCTCAGAGTAATCACCCCACCATAACAGTATGCCCTAATGCCAGGGGCTCAGAGTAATCACCCCACCATAACAGTATGCCCTAATGCCAGGGGCTCAGAGTAATCACCCCACCATAACACCTACTCTCCAATGAAGACTAGAACAAGAGAGTCTTAAATGAAAGGCCACTCCAGGGACAGCCTCTCCTAACACTTGGGCTAGTAGCCTCCTTCCCGGCATAAAGACCAATATTACAGCCCCTCCCTAGTTGACGAGAGACAGGAAGTCTTTCCTCTCCTGACAAGCTGAGGTTGTTTCTCCACTGACAGACTAGCCTGGGACAAGAAGAGAACATGGAATGGACTGAATATTCAACATGGCCGCCAGGTTCATGTGAGCAGAAGCTCTTACAAGTGTTGATTCTCGTGAGGCTATTGACTCACTGGAAGACATGGAAGAGAAACACAACCTATCACCTGTGAAGAACTTGGAATTATGAATATTAACAACTCTACCAAATGACACACACACACACACACACACACACACCACACACATGCACACACATACACACAACACACATGCACACACCACACACACGTGCACATGCACGCACACATGCACATGCACGCACACACACCTTCTGGCTTGTTCTCTCTCCACTTCCCTCATCTGCTCAACTCAATTTTCCAAACTTGCTCGGAAAATGATAACATTTGTGATTACTGCAGGCTGCCTTGCATGTACATGCATGTTACCATAGCAGCAGTATGGAAGAATGCATGTTACTACATACCAGGCATACCTGATTAAAAATACACACATACACATGCACACGCATACACACATTGCCTGTATACACCACAAAGGAGGTGTGGACTCTAGGAATGAACTATGAACTCTAGTTTGCCTTAGGTGATAAAAATGTCCCATGCACAGCATTCCCCATGTAGCGTGCTAGTATCGCCCACACAACTATGACATCATCTCATACTTGACATTGCCCACTTCTCTAAACAGTAACCAACAGCCACCAACTCAATATAGAGAATTCATTACAGTAATGGGAGTAAAACCCTGTTCATTAGAAGACTAATTATATATTTTAATATTTATATTTTTAACAATCCCACTAGCATCCACTTCTCTAAACAGTAACCAATAGTCACCAAATACAAAACTCAACATAGAGAATTCATTACAGTAATGGGAGTAAAACCCTGTTCATTAGAAGACTAATTATATATTTTAATATTTATATTTTTAACAATCCCACTAGCATGTTCACACGGAACACCTGGAGACTACATGTACCTTGTGCAACTACATGCCCCAGGAAATGTTACTGAGCATGCTCACTACAAACAATTCTGTCATCTCTAATGTCACCGGCCAGGCGACATCAGTAGGAATAATTATACAGACAACATGCACACTTGTCAACAATTACCAGCTAGAGAAGGGCTTGACACTAACTGGTGGGTGCAGGGTTCAAGTCCCTCAGTTGCATGCCAGCTCAGCTTATTGCATTCCTCCATTATCCCACAGCAGTCTTCCTCGTTGACTGTCAGACAGTCATCACCACTCTCACCTCTACAATACCCTCACTACACCATCACACCTACTCTTCCATGTTGTCAATTTGCAGGCAAGTCACACACACACACACACACACACACACACACACACAAGTAATCACTCATTACTGAAGAGAATAAAACACAATGAACCACGAATATGCACACACATACACACACACCCAGCTCCAGAAAGTGTGTCCCCTCCCTCCCTCCCTCCCTCCCTCTGTGTGTTGTGTTTGTGAGAGTCCATTAGAAGACAACAACCACTATCACTCATGCCCCAGCTATTGACACATCTTTACAAACTCACACACACACCAGCCACCCCACAATGGAGCTGAAACAAAAGATGTGTACAAGAAGAGATTGCAACACAGTCTTGGAGACAATGGAACACAGTCCACAGCAACAAGATGGGTACCACGGCAATAACACACTCACATTGTAAACCTTGATCTTGCCTTGAATCTCACGAGCTTTCTTTCTGGCCAGTACTTGAATGTGACTAGAAACCTGCACACGCACAAACATATAAACTTAGTCAAAACAATGCTCAGTGAACAACAGCCTCAACGGGCTCACACACACACACACACACATACACATACGATCATTACATCCTATTCTACAAGAACCAGAATAGGTATATCAACATTACGTCATAGTAGTGATATGGTAAAATGTCCGTTCATGACAGGACAAACGTCAGATTCAATGACATAACAAATATCAGATCATTCGAGTCACAAGGGGGAGGGGGGGAGGGATCTGGACCTCGTTAGAGATGGATAGGAGAGTGGACACAAGAAAGTGGTATAGAACATACCATATTATACCAAGTCTGCCAAACACAGCACACACAAACATACTCCATTACTACCGACATCAATCACTGAATCAGCCACAACACATCACACATACTTATACACCCGCCAAATACCCGCTACACGCCCACGCAACAAACATGTCACCACGACGACCTCTATGCTGACATAAGCTCCACCCCTAGGGCCCACGGGATTAGCACGACCACTACTATGCTCAGCCTGCTTGAGACACGCCCCCATTCCACAGCCAGCTTGAGACACACCCCATACCATGCGCTCGTTACCAAGTCCGGCTAAAGAGTGAAGTATTCAGTGAGAGGACGACTGTGGAAGGAATCAGTGGGTGTGGTTAAACCACCTAATTAAGGGCTCGTTGCCCCAGTGGGTGTGGTTAAACCACCTAATTAAGGGCTCGTTGCCCCACAAGCTGCCGTTGTGATGGCTCATTAGCTGCAGCGTTGGTTAGAACCCAACAGAAGGTGACATATATTACACCGCCAGAAACACACACAGACAGGCTCCGTTTCCTACTCCAGAACTGAGCTATGGGATGGAATGGAAGAGGAAGAGAGAGAGAGAGAGAGAGGTCACAGAAGTACCTGGTGACCTGGTCCACATCATCTGTCTCTACACGCGGATGCAAGCATGACTCATCATTCCTGGAATCCTACAGGAAACCTTAGATTCATGAACAAGGAAACCATAGCGCCAAAAGGTTTCTAGATTAAGGTTTTTACCTTGCCAAAGACCTGAATCTCTATGCTAGAGATTAAAGTTTGCGGTGTGTCCAATACATTATTTTAAAAATTGCTACACTAGCCATGTTTTCTCCTGGTGAATTTTATCTTCTCTTAGAGCTTGTCGTCACCATGTGCAGTACCCCACTGAGCATTGATGGCCTACACACCCACCTCCTAGCAACCAGAGCTGGACACACAGCAACACACTGGCATGCCAGGAATGTTAATAGGTAAGTGGAAGCTCTTTGAGTTGATTAGAGAGTCCAGTGACCAGCCAGACCCTGAGTCACCAACCAGCTCTCTAAGGCTCTTTGACATACACACACACACATGCACGCACACACCCACAAACATACATGCACACATATACACACATGCATGCACACACCCACTCATTGCGTTTCAAAGAAACATCCAACAATTAACAGTGTAGACAGACAGACAGACAGACAGACAGACCAGTGGCCATAGATGCAGTGCATCCCTATATCTCAGTGACATTTCACAGAACCGATACCAGGAGACCGGTATCCCATCCAGACAGCCACTCCCACCTCATAGACATTGCAATCGTCCACACCATTCCATTATAGTTATAACTTATGTCTGTCTTCTCCTCTTTCCCCCACAGGACACACCACTAGCAAGCCAGACTACACTAACCCTCCATCTGACAGACCAGGCTGGGGCTGGGATGATACAGCAAACCCTCAGTTGATATAGACGCTGCAGTTTCAATGTAAGGCTGGGTCATGGAATGCCAAGCAGAAGGCAGCAGGCATTGTGAAAACATCACCCACAAGGGGGAGGGGAGGTTGAAACACTGAATATATACACTGGAAATACACAATATATCTTCAGTCTTTCTCCTCCACCATACCCCCCCCCCCCCCTCCTCCTTTACGCCCCCTCCTCTCCTAAAAGTCAATTTTAGGCTAATGCCACCTATTCAAGGCAAGGTGGACCCCAGCACCGCCACAAGCCTTGCATCCAGTCCGCCACAAGCCTTGCATCCAGTCCACCTCCAGTCCTGCATCCAGTCCACCTCCAGTCCTACATCCAGTCCTACCTCCAGTCCTGCATCCAGTCCACCTCCAGTCCTACCTCCAGTCCTACCTCCAGTCCTGCATCCAGTCCTGCATCCAGTCCTACCTCCAGTCCTACCTCCAGTCCTGCATCCAGTCCTACCTCCAGTCCTACCTCCAGTCCTGCATCCAGTCCTGCATCCAGTCCTACCTCCAGTCCTACCTCCAGTCCTGCCTCCAGTCCTGCATCCAGTCCTACCTTCAATCTGTGATCATTTCTATCATTACTGCCAAAATTGTTTCTTCTCTGGCACGTGCCACTAGAGCTGAAGTGCTCATGCCAAAGGGTATGGAGTCCAGCATTGCATCTTCTGCCACACCCCTTTGTTAAAGACACACATACAAACCTGAAACACAATAGAAAGTGAAGAGAGGGCGACTCCCACTCTCACCAGAGAGACGTGAACAACTCGACTTCTAGTATGCCAGGTATGGAACAAATAAATTATGAATAAACAAACACACAAACACACTCATGACCTGCACAGCTTGTAGTTATAGCAACCAATTAAACACAGCAGGTAAGTCCACTTATACACACATACATACGCATACGCACACACACACACACACCAGTGCATGATGAAGAAGATGAGCATCTGAACTGTCAGCAAACATGCCAGCCATAGTGCACCAACATGTCTGTCTGCTACCTCCCCAGAGACTGATCCACTGGTCTAGGCCACTCCCACAATATCCTGGAACCACACCCCCAAACTACATCTCATCCTGAGATACCAATTATATTCTAGTATACACTAGAAGAACTTCGAAGGTGTGACAACTTGTATCCAGGTTAGTGGCACGCTACGTTGGATATCTCAGCCCACTGAGACGAGAGAGCGCACGCATGGCAAGTGAAGCATAGTGAAAGCTTTTAGAAAACTACAACAGGAGACGGAGAGGAAGGGGCAGCCATGGAAGGGGCGGGGTAGAGTGGGGGCAGGGTAGAGTGGGGGCGGGGTAGAGTGGGGGCAGGGTAGAGTGGGGGCGGGGTAGAATGGGGGTGGGGTAGAGTGGGGACGGGGTAGAGTAGGGGTGGGGTTGCTAAAATGTGGAACCTGTGATCATGACTCCATGACGTCGTGGAAGTATTGACGTATTCTTCACTTTATTGGTCCAACACTCAGAACCTCAGAACATATACATCCTTCTTACAAATGATGATGATGATGATGACGATGATTATAAACAACAGGGCAGTGTGGACAATGTACTGAATAGCTTTATTGGAGACAGGAGAAACCTCATTTCATGTGGTTGAGATGGATCCTGTCACCATAGCAACCATGCATTCGCCATGTTGCCGATCACGACGTACTCATATTGCTAACACAGCCCAAGAATCCTCTCCTGTTCCCTCAAGCTAGTCCCTGGACCTGGAACTGCTCGATAACTAGCACATGAAAGAGAGAGAGAGAGAGAGAGTTGAGCAGGAGAGAAAGAAAGGGTTGCTAGGCTACCACCAACCAGAACTGTAAGAAGCCATAACTTGACCCTGCACTAAGTAGAGGTACTATCTAACCACATCACAAGAACTAACTCAAACTCCACCAGTCCATCAATGTCTCCTCCAGACATGCCTCACTCACTGAGACTCCTCCCACACTAGTCTCTACCATACAGTAGGTTCTCACACTCGAGACTAAGTGCTCTCTCTCTCTCTCCCAGTCTTGCACGCATACATTCACACATACTTGCCAGGCCTACTGTTGACTGTCACTGATAGAGCTGCATTCCCAGAGGCATGACTTGCCTGCTCATCCTACAGCTATGCAAGATGAGAAAGGAAACACTTGAAGGAATTCTACACTCTCCTGCATGAGAGGAACATTCTCACATATCAGCCATACCAACATTCTGAACCTCTCTCTCTCTCACACGCACACACACACACACACACCTGACATGTATGCACAAGCAATGATCTGAAAGTCATCTTCGAGCCCATGCACCCACCATCCCTCCAGCTGCTAGGATCCCAGTGAAGTGTTGAACTATGATAGAACGTTAGTCATAACTCCTTGTAAATAGGCCACACCCATTTAAATTCACACCCCAAAACGACATTTAGAGGAAGTCTTCCCGCCTGTCTGTGTCTGTGTGTGTGTGTATAGGAGTGCCTCCTCAGTCGCTGATGTTAAAGTTTACTAAGTCACACCTACCAAGCCCATACCACACACACACACACACACACACACACACACCAGTGCATGCCAGTACCACACATCTTCTCTGCCACATTCACTGTTGGATTGTTGAGCGTCAGTTATAGACGCGGCCAATTGTGGAGGTGATATCTCCCTCTGGTGCCGTCCTGATTCCAACGTAGTCCCAATCGGTTCCTCTATTGAATATCATTCACTAGACCTCGCGCCTTGCACCAACCGACACCTTCACAACCACTCTTAACAACTGTAACAAACTGCTCTAAATTATTTAACAACAAATTCTCCCTCCACTAAAGAACCACATTCATTGGGACTGCAGAGGTGCCCAGGCCTGATGGGGTGGGAAGAATTGATATTCCCTCAGGGTAAGGGTGGGGTCTTCTCACCTGTTTCCGTGTCCGTTGCTTGCCAGTGCGCAGTTTAATGTATCTTGCAATCAGTTCATTACGACCTAAAAGAATAAAATAACAGATAAAAGAAAATTGAATTTGTAAAATGAATAGCCCTAGCACCAACTGCATAAGTTCCTAGAGCTATGCATAATTCATCACGTATAAACCATATTATTACTATCTACTATACAGAAGGTATGGCAAACATACCCCAACAGCCGTCACATCTCAATCTGTTACCATGATGACCACTTACCATACATTTTGCCCTCGTCAGACAGGATGATCTTGCGTCTCCCGCACGGGGGGTAGATAGCCAGAGCCTCTTGGAACGCTTGCTCTATATCGGGCGCCCACACGCCCTCAGCATCGTTAGCCAAATCATCTGCATCTCCGCCCTACACAGCGACAATAACATCCACGCACACACACGTTTCAAAGAAGTTCGGACAGCACGGAATGCTGCATCGGCTGTATCTGCAACATCAGTTCACAGAGAAACACCCAATACCACTCCTCAAGACCACTCTGCCTAGCTATGCATGAGTGTGTGTGTGTGTGTGCGTGTGCTAGGTAGAGCTGCATGTACATGGAACATTGTCCTAAATGGAAATGCACATAAAACCCTCACAAATGCAACACATCCCTGGAACTGCCTCTCTCACTCTCCTTCACAGAGAAACCTGCTAAATATCACCACATATTACCGTGATGCAAGCACCACACCCACTGCAAACATACGCACACACATGGTCCTCTGCGTGCCATCAGAAAGGTGTCATTGCTGGTCGTTACCAGATGTTCATTGTACCTCTAGCCATTAATCAGTGGCGGCTTGTTTGTGGAATTATTATGAACATTATTATTTATTATTATTACTATTACTACTTTATTATTATTATTATTATTATTATTATTATTATTATTGTCTACACTCTCTAAGTACTTGAGTGAGACATGAAGAAGGGGAAATAAAGGGAAGACTTTGTCTGCCTCCATCTTGATTGAGAGAGAGGGAGTTGTTGGAGCAGACCACAGTGTGGGTTACCACACACTTCACTCCGGCCACATACTCTCAACTCTCACTTAACAAACACACACCCACCATCTGCAACCAGTGCTGCACTAATAAGCCACGCCCACTGGTAGCTAAAATGGAGGTGCAACTTTTCCACCACCGCCCTGACTTGGACACCTCCTGCTCGGTGACCACACCCACAGCTGTCACAAGTTGCCCCAAGCCCACACGCCTCTGTCTCACGCAGCAGCACACACACACACACACATACATACCGGCGTAGTAGCCGAAGCACCGGTCTGTGCATTGTCTGCTCCGGGAGGTGTGGCTACCAGCAGGTCTTTGGGAGGAGTCTGAGCCAGATCCATCACTCACTGCTATGCTGGGTACAATCCTATACAACGAGAAAAAAGACGCATAAAAATCAGTAGCAGTCAGTCCCAGCGCTGTATTGAATGAATGACTGATGCCTGATCTCAGCTGACAGAAGGAGCTGTCACCAGTAACTGAACAAGCTAACATACAGAACAAGCCTTCCCGCACATGCCCAATAGCAAGGCCAGAGGGAAAGAAAGTTGGGTCTATATCGTCCAGTCTATTAGAAGGTGCAGATACAACTTGGTGATAAAGTCTATTCCCAGTATCCTCTTGAATAGGATCAGAAATAACAAACACAACAAATTATCTAACTAAATTAACTCCTTCAATAATTATGCTGTGTATATAAACCAATCCCAATAATATTTTAACAAAATGAAAAACATTTGCTGCAAAAGTCCTAAATATACATTACAAATTTCCAGCTATTTTATAACCTTATCTAGTAGCAATCTAACAGTCAGCCTGTATTCTCTTCCATTCTCCAGCTTAGCTACCCAGTTTACTCCAGCTAACTTACAACATCGCTGCCTGTGGCTGACCCATGCAATAAACAAAGCTGTCTAACTCCATTCTTCACAAACAAATACACACTCAGTCTTAGCCAATAGTCTCCCTCTCTGGCTATCCACTCCACGCACTTGTACAACCAAGCGTGTCCGCTATCTACATACCTGGGAAAGCTGATCGCTGCTACTGATTGACTTTTTTGAATTGCTCTCGCAGCAGCTATGTGTCTGCGTTCTTGCTCTCAGCGCCACAGCTTTTGAAGTCCGAAATAGCAGAAATTCCTGTTCCCTCGGAGGCTGCAAGTCAGTCTTGGAACTCGCCTCTGGAATGCGCCTGTCTTTATGACCAGCGGACTCCGGACAATGTGGACAGGCTCAGCGCGAGAATGTGGCCGCGAGAATGACTGGTATTCACTAAGCGAGTCTTTCAGGAAGTGCCCGCAGAATTCCTCAAAAATCGTTCTTTACAAACTGTCGAATTCCATTCGGTTTTATATTGACACAAAAGGGCGACTTTGGGGAAGGCGAGATATGATTGGAATGGTAAACACGTTCGGGTATTTGGACAAATACCTTACATAAAGAATGTATAAATTGATATGCAGTTCCGGTAAGTGAGTACATCTGGGCGGGGGTGCAGAAAAATGCAGGTGTACAGCTACATATAAAATATACATAACCCCCCCAACTGTGGCTAGTGCCATGCGCGGCAAACCTCCTGTGCTCTAATTAAAAGAAAAGGAAAGTTTGAAAAACTTGAGAGTGCGTAAATCAAAGTCACAAAACTTTTTTTGTTTACACTTGTTTGTAATCAGTTAGGAGAGCTCAGTGATGCCTTTTCCTCATGCTTACCGTGTCGTAGTTGTAGGAGGAGAGAGAGTAGGGAAGACTGCCATAATAGAGCAACTTATTTTTGGGAACCATGTGATAGGCCAGGTGAGAAGGTAGCACTAGCTATTGTGTTCACAGACTATTTACTGGGGCTGTTTGTCTTAGAGTGGTGTGCCGACTATAGCGGATATATATGATATAGTAGTGGAGACAGAGAAAGGAACTCATGAGAGACTCCAGATATTCGACACAGCAGGCTCTGTGAGTGGTTGAAGTGAGGGTGTCTAGAAACTGCTGGCTAAAAATTCTATTGCTTAGGTTATGAATATTATTATCTACTATTATTATCAACTGTTTATGAAGTTGTGTGGTTGCTGGTGTTTAGTATGAGAATGCAGTGGGCACCCAACAGTAAGTGCTGTTGCACTGTGTGGGCCAGTCTAAGTGTACGAGAGGAGAAGCTCACTTTATTGGTTGTTCAGACATTATCAAAATACATCTAGCAATACAGCAATGATCTAAAGAAGTTAGAGACATAAACACTGGCACTAATATTGGTTTCTGGTTACAATATATAATTGGCTAGCTAACTAGTGGTGTGCTTGAGCACAAATGGCGAGCGGGCCTAAAACTACCCTGTTGTTAGCTTGATTTTAACTTCTAACACTCAGTTACTAAAAAAAAAAATCGAGTTTGTAAATTACATATAATTATGTGACAGTACTTGGGAAAAGGGACCAATTGCGTTAAAAATTGAAAAATGAGTTATTTATACCACTGTGTAGAGCACTTCACGTGGAGTACTTTGATACCAAGTTTATAGGCAGGCGCTGCTTGTTTCACTAAATATACGAGCGGCAATCTAGCCAACTTGAGCACAGTTATTTTGAGAAAACTGCAATTAAAACTTCTTATTCAATTTTTGGTGGAGTTAACGTTGAATTCCGTAATCTAACCGGAAGTCTTGTGTTACGGTTACGTAAGACTTTTACTTATGCTTGGAAAATGGTGGTGCTCAGCTGAAAGGCAGTAAGTTATAGTTGGGGACGCTTACTTCGTTGATGGGGGAGGCCTTACTCAGTTCAGACCCTACGTTGTGTAAGGGTACTAGACAGGTATGGCTTTAAGTAGCACTAGATGCGTATAGACATAGTTTTGCAGGCCGTTTTGTGCTTCTTCTTTTTTCTGTTTCGAACAGTTTGATAGATACAGTAAGTCATGGTAACTATAATACAGTCATCTTAAGAAATGATCAACTAGCTTGGTTTGCTAGTTCACTGGCTAGCTAAGTTTAGGAATATATTTGTCTTAAGTGAGTCAGCCAGCTTGTTGCCTGTTTTGGAACAAATGAACAATGAATAATAGTAGGAATCTCTTTAAATCAATGAACAAAAATGATGGACTTTCAAAATGTGTTGCCTTCTCTTGTTGCAGTGTGACAGAAGTCCTCATCATCACTGAAACCTTTGTCCAGTCAGAAACTTGCTGATTCTTCCAGTGTCTTCACAATAATAATCCCAGGAGAGTCTCCTGGTCTGCAGACTTCAACTACAAGACTCCATAAATAGCAACATCAACTTATATTGCTTGATCACGTTTATTATTTCTATTCTGTTGCTGCAATGCTATAATAAAAACTTAAAATAATTTACCGTGATTTTCCGAGGTCAGGGTAATTTGTTGCTAGGCAACAAATTGAATTTGCCCACGATTTTCAATTACTTGCAGGTTGGATTTCCGTGCACGCATGGATGGTCAAAACGGAGAATAAAAGGTGGCTGTGTTTAAACGGGGCGCTTGGACCTTTAACAACGGTTTCAGCCACTCAAATTTGGTGTCGGTGTAGCTAAAGGGTAGAAAATACCAGTGGGCCAATAAAAAGAAAGAAGAAAAAAAATTGTTTTGTCGGTGTTTGGGCTCTACTGTACATTTTTGATTTTACGTAATTGGTCCCTTTTCCCAAATACTGTCATATATACGTTAAAGGGGATTAAATGCCATAGTAACCACTCCCCGCAACTGTTTGAATTAAAAAAAAAAAAAAAAAAAAAAAAAAAAGCAACAAAAAAACTGGTCACGTTATTTGAAGGTTTTCTTTGTGATATTCATTAGCGAAGTAGTAGTTGTAACGCACAGTACTTTCACACAACTGGACATACAAGGCTTACCTTTGTGGTTAGTCTGGTGGACAATTAATTTTCAAGTAAATATTGTTGCATAGGGCTTATAACTATGACAAATAGCCTATTAAGGTAAATGGTGTGTGTAAATGCTGTCTTCACTAAACCTGTGATGGACACTTGCCAGTATTCAACACTAGATTCCAATTCCAGTGCTCACTCAATTTGGCATTAACAAACTGCTGCGGGCAACACGATTTTGCTCACGTGATTATGATGTGACGATAGATAGGGGGCGTTAATTACAGAATTAGATACCTACACGCGAAGCTACTGCTTCTCTGTTTCTCTAAAATTAGCCCGAGTAAAAATAGAGTAGCACAGTATCTGAGTACATCATCCTTACCAACTCTACGGTTTATTGTCAATTATCTCTACAAGTAGACCGTGACCAGACAGACAGACAGATAGACAGACAGACAGACAGACAGGCAATTACTGTAACCTTGAGCATGCATTAAAAAAACAGTAACAACAAATATTGGCATTCTGGTACTCCCTATAGAATGGGCAATGAGTCAGCAGAAAAAAGCAGCTGCTGCAGACTATTAGCTTGCAGGTGCCATCATGTATCATGACTGTGGATGATTCTAGGCCACCCCAAACAAAATTTTCTAGATAGAACCTGGCTCTCGGGTGAGGTGAGTATCCTTGAAGTAGTGGGGTGACGAGCATGCACTGCCTGTGGGCATTGCTGGAGTTCTGCAGCTGTGGACCCATTTACTTCTATCAAACTAAATAGAACTGTCCTGGCTATTGAAAGAAAGTTAAACATTCCACGTAAACATACTGAGAGAGATCTACCAGAGAAACCAGAGAGTGTACCAGATGCTGTACCAGAAGAATTGGAAGCACCTTTTCTGATTTGAAGGCTCCAGAGGGCAATGAAGTTTGATGAAAGTTTTTGAAAAATGGATGACTTAATAGTTCAAGCCAGCTTAAACAGGAGTTTATTATTACCTACAAGAATAAATGTACAATTGTTTGGGTGTGAATAATATAAAAAATTATTAAAGCAGAGGCTTCAGAGTAACTAGTGATGTGCTTGAGCACCAATGGCGAGCGAGCTTAAAATGACACTGTTGTTAAGGGTGCAGTACCACTTGAAACCGCAGATGGAGGAGTTATGCTATGTATTTAGTTCTCGTTTTCTGTTCAATATACGTTTACTTTGTTGTTGCAGTTGAAACAGACACCAACAGTTTTGATTTTATATTATTTTTTTTTAGAAAGTGAACAAAAATTATTAATTATCTACACTGCTGCTTCTGCCCTAGTAGTCCTTTGAGGTGAAAGCTCTTTGTGGTAAATTGTCAGCTACACCCACTAACTACACCCACTCGTTCATTCAAGTAATTAGTTATATTAATAGAAAAGACAAAATGGTTTTTTCTATCAAATGAACCAAAGAGTTTAAGTCTATACTCTGGGTATCTAATAATGACAGTGTAATCACACCAGACAATTCAGTACAAGCCTTATTTTATTATATTACAACTAATGAAAAACTATATTACAAAGCAAATGATTTTTATAACAATCAGTAGGTTCATTAAAATAAATAATTGGTGAGCGAGCGAGACACTCTCAGGGGTAACACAATTGAAAATCGGGGATGTTTATTTATTTATATATATGTTTGGACATACGTATGTCATTTTGTACTTTGACCCTCGCGTATTTTTGTGTTCGCTCCGTGTTCACCCCATCCCAAACTTCACTAAACAGAATCCTCCGGTTAGCGATCATTACCCGTATCACCTTAGAAATTGAATTGTTTACTGCTTTGAATTGTTTTGCGGGTGCAGTTAAAACTCAAAAACTTATGGGAGCTCCATTTCTATTCGAGTTAGTGGTGGTGGTAAGTTAATACGCTATTTGTCACACAGTTATAAGCCCTACTCAATAGTATTTACTTGAAAATTCATTGTCTACTGGACGAACCACGAAGGTAAGTCTTGCGTAGGTATGTTCAGTTGTGTGAAAGTATTGTGCGTTACAACTACTATTAAGAATATCACAAAGAAAATTTTAAATAACGTGACTTGATTTTGTTGCCTCTTTTTCAATTCAAACAGTTGCGGGAGCGGTTACTATGGCATTGAACCCCCTTTACCGCATATGCGTAATTTAACAACTCGACTTTATTTTAGTAGCTTGAGTGTTAGTTGTTAAAATCAATCATTTAACAATAGTGTAGTTTAAGGCTCGCTCGCCATTTGTGCTCAAGCACACTACTAGTGATACATTATAGTTATAGCTATTATGTAGAGTGTATATATCATATAGCTAGTATAGCTACTTGGACATATGAAGCCAACAACACAATGACAAAAAAAACTTTCTGAATCCTTTATAATTAGAACTTACAAATGCCTGCCATTTGAGGCAGTCTTAGTTTATTTTCTTCAACCAATACGTGTGGCGAATAACTTAATGGGAAGACTCCTAAAAATGGCCATATTGCAGACCAACATTGCTGACCAACATTGCTGGAAGGATTTCTGAACTACTACATTTATTTTTTCAAAAGATCGCTGTGGAATAGTAAACGAAGGACCAGGCGCTGGTCAGGCTGGTCTGGAGTTTCGTAAATAAAAAAAATCATCTCAAAGGTTCGATATTAGCTATCTAATCCCCACAAAAGTCATTTCAACCGCTCGATTTCTACCGCCAAGTTCAACTGACAAGCACGAGTTCAGGTAAGAGTAGAAAAAATAGACATGCCCTTTTTTGTTAAAATATTGGTACGGTCATGGCTGCTCTGTCACACCCATTTCGACACCCTGCAAGTTACTAAAAAAAAAGTCAAGATTTTGAATTACGTTCATACGGTAAAGGGGATCGATGCCATAGTAACCACTCCCTGCAACTGTTTGAATTGGAAGAAGAAAAAAAAGAAACAAAACAACAACAACAACAACAACAAGCTACGGTATTTAAACGTTTTCTTTGTGATATTCTTAGCTAAGTAGTAGTTATAACGTACAATCACACTTGACTGAACATTCCTACACAAGGCTTACCTTCGTAGTTAGTCTAGTGACAATTAATTTTCAAGTAAATACTGTTGCGTAGTACTTATGACAAACAGTTATTAACTTACCACCGCTATAAATGGAACTCCCATAAGTTTGTGAGTTCTAACTGCACCCGCTAAAGAATTTGAAGCGGTAAACAATTCAATTTCAAGGATGATGCAGGTAATGATCGATAAACCAGAGGATTCTGTTTAGTGAAGTTTGGGACGGGGTCGAACACCGAGCTAACACAAAATACGTGAGGGTCAAAGTACAAAATGACATACGTACGTCCAAACATAAACAAACAAACAAACATCCCCGATTTTCAATGTGTTAACCCTGTAAGTGTCTCGCTCGCTCACCAATAAACATCCCCATTTCCCCCGAGCGCTCCATATGTCCTACTCTAGTTCAATATGCAATTTAATACACTTGTGAGGCAACTGGTTTATTTGCTATTGAGAGAGAGAGAGAGAGAGAGCAGTAGCAATTGCTGTTAAATAGTAATGGAGTATTTGACCCCAACTCTACTAGAGGGTGGGGCTAATGGAGCTCGAGTTAGGTTGAAGTTGCGGGGAAGTGACACTGTCTGCCCCTGGCTGTAACGGGTAATTAACCAATCTTCAACTGCTGGATCATCTCGGGGCATTGTTACAACCTTGGCATCTACACTTGGTAGAGAGGAGATTGTTTCACTGCAATACTCAGCTGTTAGATGGCTTCTAGTATGTGAATTCTAATTCTGCACACACACACACACATGCATGCATGCACACACACGCACACATCCATGCATGCACACACGCACACATTCACACACACATGCACACACACGCACACACACACACACGCACGCATGCATACACACATAGTGTCTTTGCTCCTTATTAATGCATTCCACTCTTGTATATATTACATCATGCCGTGACACTTGCAGGGCTAGTGTGTCTCTGCCAGTCGTACAGAATGACATCACACACCACAGCGCGCGGTTCACTCTGCTAATCTAATTGATAAGTGTCGGAGAAGCCACTGGCACAACGTGAGTTCATAGATTAGTAGAATAGTGCCACTCCCACTTGCAAGTAGAGTGATTAAGCCTGTTTCCTGTTTGACAAATGGGCTGATGTTTTGTTTTGTTTTGTTTTTCCGAGTAAAACTCTTTCCAGTCCAGCTACAGAGCTGTCGTTTGTGTTAAGGGGCGTGGGTCACTTCCAATCCCAACTCTAAATTTATACTACCATTTCCAGTACGCAAAAAGACAAGCAAACTGATTGGCTCACTTATCCCAGTTTCTTCCTCAGGTTGCCATGGTGATACATGGAGTATGGTGACGGTTGAGTTGAGAATTCATAACAAAGTTCATAAGAAAACACGCACACACGCACACACATATGTACTTGTCCAGATCTAGTGGACAAAACCTCGTGGACAAACCAACACGACAGTGTTTAGGAAAGGGCGGATCTCAAGGAAGCAAACACAATCATCATCATCATCTTGTTGTCTTAGTTGCTAACCTCCTTCTGGTACTTGCAGTGGTCATTTTAATACACATTCTCATTATGTATCTGTTGACTTTGAAATAACACACAGCTGAAGAGACAACAGTGTGTGTGTGTGTGTGTGTGTGTGTGTGTGTGTGTGTGTGTGTGTGTGTGTGTGTGTGTGTGTGTGTGAAACTACATACAATCTTGAAGTGTGAGCAGTTGAATGGATTAGCAGGTTTATTGAGCCATGAAATGGAATAGTTAATGAACCTTGTAACTTGATATGTATCTCACTCCAGCTTGAATTGACTGACTGACCCAGTGTAGCCACACACCCACACACCCACAGTTGCATCCCTCCTTCTTCTGGAGTGCTGGAGAGATATCAATTACATGGCCTTTATTCTATTTTCTCAAGATCTCTCTCTCTCTCTCTCTCCCATCCCTGTGTATTCCAATATTGTTATAGGAGTCCATTACTGGATTGGGTTATTGGTTGTATTCATTCATTCAGTCTTGTTCTGTGCAGACTGGACTTTCTTTCAACCAGCAATTTTATCACCGCTTCACAGGGTCCATATTATTACTTATAGACTGTCCACATGTCCTGGTAGAATATTGAATTGATAGCATGTGCTGTGTAAAGGGATAGCTGTGGCACTGGGTGGTGATAGCTGTGTGGCACTGGGTGGTGATAGCTGTGTGGCACTGGGTGGTGATAGCTGTGTGGCACTGGGTGGTGATAGCTGTGGCACTGGGTGGTGATAGCTGTGTGGCACTGGGTGGTGATAGCTGTGTGGCACTGGGTGGTGATAGCTGTGTGGCACTGGGTGGTGATAGCTGTGTGGCACTGGGTGGTGATAGCTGTGTGGCACTGGATGGTGATAGCTGTGTGGCACTGGATGGTGATGTGGCACTGGATGGTGATGTGGCACTGGGTGGTGATAGCTGTGTGGCACTGGGTGGTGATAGCTGTGTGGCACTGGGTGGTGATAGCTGTGTGGCACTGGATGGTGATAGCTGTGTGGCACTGGGTGGTGATAGCTGTGTGGCACTGGGTGGTGATAGCTGTGTGGCACTGGGTGGTGATAGCTGTGTGGCACTGGGTGGTGATAGCTGTGTGGCACTGGATGGTGATAGCTGTGTGGCACTGGATGGTGATGTGGCACTGGATGGTGATGTGGCACTGGGTGGTGATAGCTGTGTGGCACTGGGTGGTGATAGCTGTGTGGCACTGGGTGGTGATAGCTGTGTGGCACTGGATGGTGATGTGGCACTGGGTGGTGATAGCTGTGTGGCACTGGGTGGTGATAGCTGTGTGGCACTGGATGGTGATGTGGCACTGGATGGTGATGTGGCACTGGGTGGTGATAGCTGTGTGGCACTGGGTGGTGATAGCTGTGTGGCACTGGGTGGTGATAGCTGTGTGGCACTGGGTAGTGATAGCTGTGTGGCACTGGGTGGTGAAAGCTGTGTGGCACTATCAGTTCTGTTTCAAGGCTCTTTCAATGCTTGGTGGAACTTAGCTCAGGGGTGTGGTTTTAATTGCTGCAATAAATTATAGAAGAACCATTTCCTGTGGGTGTGGCACCACTGAAGTGTCTTCTCATGGTATGATGAGCAGTAAAATAGGCCTTTCTATTAGATTCTATAAACATGGATGGATTTAGCACTAATGTTCCTACCTAGTGTTGACTATTCTCTCTGTGTGTGTGTGTGTGTGTGTGTGTGTGTAGTTGTTTACTTCAGGAGGTGCTAACGACCAGGATTACTACCTCCATATTGCTGAAGGCTTCATTCTAGTGTACGAGATCACATCCAAAGTTTCGTTTGATCTCATCATGTCCGTCAGACAGAAGATCATCTCTAGGACTAAAGATGTAAGAGATGGCAGGGTGGGAGGGAACAATGGGCGGGGCTTCTGTCACATGACAGCAGAGTAGGAGGGAACAATGGGCGGGGTTTCTGTCACATGACAGCAGAGTAGGAGGGAACAATGGGCGGGGCTTCTGTCACATGACAGCAGAGTAGGAGGGAACAATGGGCGGGGCTTCTGTCACATGACAGCAGAGTAGGATGGAACAATGGGCGGGGCTTCTGTCACATGACAGCAGAGTAGGAGGGAACAATGGGCGGGGCTTCTGTCACATGCGGGACAAGGTTTATGTCACTTGATGGGTGGGGTTCCTGTTGCATGATGGGTGGGGCTCATGTCACATGATGAGTGGGCTTCGTGTTGCATGATGGGTGGGGCTCATGTCACATGATGGGTGGGCTTCGTGTTGCATGATGGGTGGGGGTGGGACTCATGTCACATGATGGGTGGGCTTCGTGTTGCATAATGGATGGGGTTCATGAGGGGTGGGGTTTCTGTAGGGTTTGCCGGTGTGCAGGCAGGCATGGATTGTAGTGAGTGTGTGCACATGGCAGAAGATTCAGTCACGGTTCAATCATGTTGCTATAGCAACTAAGCTTGGGCATGTTTTTATTAACCTTCAGCGTGCATGCGCGAGAGGGTTCTAGTAGGCCTTGTCTGTCTGTCTGTCTGTCTGTCTGTCTGTCATGCTACTTTCTGTCACGTGGTAAATCCATGGGCTAATGGTATGTTTCTGTCACGTGGTAAATCCATGGGCTAATAGTCTGCTGGGAAGTTAACGAGGGCTTGAGTTGTAGTTTCAGTTAGTCACTTTATGTTTAGCTTCTCTTAGGAAGACAACATTTTACATCAGCCGTTTCATTGCTCAGCAATATTGATACCTGATCAAGGTGTCATACTGGATGTGGGGAACAGTGCTGTACTTAGCCACCCCACTTAACATGCACTACTTTGATGCACATGCCTGTATGAGAGTGTATACTCCACACTGATCAGTGTTGGGTCACATGCCTGTATGAGAGTGTATACTCCACACTGATCAGTGTTGGGTCACATGCCTGTATGAGAGTGTATACTCCACACTGATCAGTGTTGGGTCACATGCCTGTATGAGAGTGTATACTCCACACTGATCAGTGTTGGGTCACATGCCTGTATGAGAGTGTATACTCCACACTGATCAGTGTTGGGTCACATGCCTGTATGAGAGTGTATACTCCACACTGATCAGTGTTGGGTCACATGCTAGCTAGCATACATTAGTGCTGAGTGTTGTCCACTTTTTGCAAGTTTTTTTTGTGGTAATTTTTCAGTTCCAATGATAGTTCTGGAACAAGTGGGACTGTAATGCATCAGGCAGCTGAAGGAGACAACGTCAACATCTGGCACGCTCCAACGTTATATACTCATACGAAGTGACGTACCGTCGAGATACCCGAAGGAACCCATCTGCTACCCTGGCATGGAGATGGCAACCCAGGTGAGTACTGGACCCGTCTGGGTGAGTACTGGACCATTCTGTGTGATATTGACCAGTCGGGTAGTACTGGACCATGCCTGGGGTGAGTACTGGACTAGTCCTGGGTGAGTACTGGAACCGTCTGGGTGATACTGGACCATTCGGGGTGATACTGGACCAGTCGGTAGTACTTACAGTCTGTTGTGTAGATGGGCAATTCGGGTGAGTACTGGACCAGTCTGGGTGAGTACTGGACCAGTCTGGGTGAGTACTGGACCAGTCTGTGTGAGTATTGGACCAGTCTGGTTGAGTACTGGACCAGTCTGGGTGAGTACTGGACCAGTCTGGGTGAGTACTGGACCAGTCTGTGTGAGTATTGGACCAGTCTGGGTGAGTACTGGACCAGTCTGGGTGAGTACTGGACCAGTCTGTGTGAGTATTGGACCAGTCTGGTTGAGTACTGGACCAGTCTGGGTGAGTACTGGACCAGTCTGGGTGAGTACTGGACCAGTCTGTGTGAGTATTGGACCAGTCTGGGTGAGTACTGGACCAGTCTGTGTGAGTACTGGACCAGTCTGGGTGAGTACTGGACCAGTCTGGGTGAGTACTGGACCAGTCTGTGTGAGTATTGGACCAGTCTGGGTGAGTACTGGACCATCGGGTGAGTACGGACCAGTCTGGTGTGAGTATTGGACCAGCTGTTAAAAGAGTACTTGGACCTTCGGGTGATATGCTGGACCAGTCCTGGGTGAGTACTGACCATCTGTGTGAGTATTGTACCAGTCCTGGTAGTACTGGACCGGTCTTGTGAGTACTGGACCAGTCCTGGGTGATACTGGACCATTCTGGGTGAGTACTTGGGGTACAGTCTGTGTGAGTATTGGACCAGTCGGGTGAGTACTGGACCATCTGTGGAGTAATTGGACCATCTGGGTGGACTGGACCAGTCTGTGTGAGTATGGCCAGTCGGGGTGAGGTACTGGGACAGTCTGGTTGAGTACTGACCCGCTGGGTGAGTAGGGCATGAACTGGACCGGCCTAGGTGAGTATGGCCAGAACTGGACCAATCTGGGTAGGAACCTAGAAATACACCCCACTAGGAACCTAGAAATACAATACCCATAGGTACCTAGAAATACACCCCACTAGGAACCTAGAAATACACCTCACTAGGAACCTAGAAATACACCCCACTAGGAACCTAGAAATACATCCCACTAGGAACCTAGAAATACACCCCACTAGGAACCTAGAAGTACACCCCACTAGGAACCTAGAAATGCATCCCACTAGGAACCTAGAAATACACCCCACTAGGAACCTAGAAATACACCTCACTAGGAACCTAGAAATACATCCCACTAGGAGGTACCTAGAAACACACTCACAAAGTTTATAGTATCCTAATGAATACATTTTGGGCTCCCAGCACAAGCAAATACACCATGTGAAGGAGCCAGCAATTCACCCATACAAACACACACACACACCCATACAAACACACACGCGCACACACACACACAAACATTTATGGGGACTGATAAGATGCAGTACAAAGACCCTTTACCAACACAACCATGAGTATAGTATTTGCTGTACTCTCTAATGTGTTTTGACTTGTAAGGTTAGAGTTCACCTTTTACTAGACACTCACACCCACACACCCTCATGAGGCTGGTCCAGTTCCCAAGTTCTATCTCTACTCACCTAGGCCGGTCCAGTTCTCTCCCTACTCACCTAGGCCGGTCCAGTTCTATCCCTACTCACCCAGACCGGTCCAGATCTATCCCTACTCACCCAGACTGGTCCAGATCTATCCCTACTCACAGTGGGATGTATTTCTAGGTTCCTAGTGGGGTGTATTTCTAGGTTCCTAGTGGGATGCATTTCTAGGTTCCTAGTGGGGTGTATTTCTAGGTTCCTAGTGGGATGTATTTCTAGGTTCCTAGTGGGGTGTATTTCTAGGTTCCTAGTGGGATGCATTTCTAGGTTCCTAGTGGGGTGTATTTCTAGGTACCTACTTGGGCGTATTTCTAGGTTCCTAGTGGGGTGTATTTCTCGGTTCCTAGTGGGGTGTATTTCTAGGTACCTAGTGGGGTGTATTTCTAGGTACCTACTTGGGCATATTTCTAGGTTCCTAGTGGGGTGTATTTCTAGGTTCCTAGTGGGGTGTATTTCTAGGTTCCTAGTGGGATGCACTTCTAGGTACCTAGTGGGATGTATTTCTAGGCTTCTAGTGGGGTGTATTTCTAGGTTCCTAGTGGGATGCATTTCTAGGTTCCTAGTGGGATGTATTTCTAGGTTCCTAGTGGGGTGTATTTCTAGGTTCCTAGTGGGGTGTATTTCTAGGTACCTAGTGGGATGTATTTCTAGGTTCCTAGTGAGGTGTATTTCTAGGTTCCTAGTGGGGTGTATTTCTAGGTTCCTAGTGGGGTGTATTTCTAGGTTCCTAGTGGGATGCATTTCTAGGTTCCTAGTGGGGTGTATTTCTAGGTTCCTAGTGGGGTGTATTTCTAGGTTCGTAGTGGGGTGTATTTCTAGGTTCCTAGTGGGGTGTATTTCTAGGTTCCTAGTGGGGCGTATTTCTAGGTTCCTAGTGGGGTGTATTTCTAGGTACCTACTTGGGCGTATTTCTAGGTTCCTAGTGGGGTGTATTTCTAGGTTCCTAGTGGGGTGTATTTCTAGGTTCCTAGTGGGGTGTAGTTCTGGGTTCCTAGTGGGGTGTATTTCTAGGTACATAGTGGGGTGTGCTTCTAGGTACCTACTTGGGCGTATTTCTAGGTTCCTAGTGGGGTTTATTTCTAGGTTCCTAGTGGGATGTATTTCTAGGTTCCTAGTGGGATGTATTTTTAGGTTTCTAGTGGGATGCATTTCTAAGTACATAGTGGGGTGTATTTCTAGGTACCTACTTGGGCGTATTTCTAGGTTCCTAGTGGGGTGTATTTCTAGGTTCCTAGTGGGGTGTATTTCTAGGTTCCTAGTGGGGTATATTTCTAGGTTCCTAGTGGGGTGTATTTCTAGGTTCCTAGTGGGGTGTATTTCTAGGTTCCTAGTGGGGTGTATTTCTAGGTTCCTAGTGGGGTGTATTTCTAGGTACCTACTTGGGCGTATTTCTAGGTTCCTAGTGGGGTGTATTTCTAGGTTCCTAGTGGGTGTATTTTTGCTGCAATAAAGGTCATGTCTATTTGGTGTTGAATGAGTCCATGTAGAATGTGATGAAGATGATGTCTACTATTACTAAGCAATCCACAGCATATGCTGAACTAATTAACTTAATTGGGCAACTCTAAAAGATCTCAGTTTACTGATTCTGACACAACCAGAGATAGCAACAGCTGCTAATTGCTCTGGCAGTCCGGGTGAACAGTGGTGAATTATTCATCATGTGTCGAAGGATCGACTCTCTCTGCAACACTGCAGTAGCTCTCCCATCCCTGACGAGTTTTGTATGTCATACCATGACGACTTGCTGTTTGTCACTGGTATCCATGATATTGGCAAGTCTCTAGTACCAAAGTTCCACCCACTCATCTAATTATCTCTAACATTTAATGAATTATTTGCCAAAACTTGCTCTTCAAGTTCCTTTGAAGAGTTCCACATGCCATGAAACCACACCTATTTCATAACTATTTGCCAGAGATAATGGCATTGTGCTGTAGGAGGAACTGAATGAAACCACACCTATTTCATAACTATTTGCCAGAGATAATGGCATTGTGCTGTAGGAGGAACTGAATGAAACCACACCTATTTCATAACTATTTGCCAGAGATAATGGCATTGTGCTGTAGGAGGAACTGAATGGATTTGTAGAATAGAAATTGAAACTGTATCTTATTATCTTTTCCCAGGAGTTCATTTATTTAGATGTATGGACAGATAGTGAAGTTCTTCTAGATTGTTGTGGTATGCACTGCCTGACAGAGCTGGATTCAAAGACTCTGAAAGGTGTTGGTGAAGTTATTGTACCAGTGAGCCCCAGACACGTGTGTGCGTGTGGATAACACATTCGTAACAGTGCCCAAAGTAAAAGGCGTGTATCCCATGGCAACCACTTCCTAGTTTTACGCCACTATAGTATTTCACCAGTTCTAAACACATTCCACTACTTGTGGCACTTCTGAGAAATGGACGAGGTTAGAGAAGGATGCCATGTAGCTGTCCAGTTCTGGTCTAGTGCATGGTGGGGCTAGAGTGGTACAGGATGTCCTGTAGATGTCCAGTTCTGGTCTAGTACATGGTGGGACTAGAGTGGTACAGGATGCCATGTAGATGTCCAGTTCTGGCCTAGTGCACGGGACTAGAGTGGTACAGGATGACATGTAGATGTCCAGTTCTGGTCTAGTGCATGGTGGGACTAGAGTGGTACAGGATGCCATGTAGATGTCCAGTTCTGGCCTAGTGCACGGGACTAGAGTGGTACAGGATGCCATGTAGCTGTCCAGTTCTGGTCTAGTGCATGGGACTAGAGTGGTACAGGATGCCATGTAGATGTCCAGTTCTGGTCTAGTGCATGGGACTAGAGTGGTACAGAATGCCATGTAGATGTCCAGTTCTGGTCTAGTGCATGGGACTAGAGTGGTACAGGGTGTCATGTAGATGTCCAGTTCTGGTCTAGTGCATGGGACTAGAGTGGTACAGGATGCCATGTAGCTGTCCAGTTCTGGTCTAGTGCATGGGACTAGAGTGGTACAGGATGCCATGTAGCTGTCCAGTTCTGGTCTAGTGCATGGGACTAGAGTGGTACAGGATGCCATGTAGCTGTCCAGTTCTGGTCTAGTTCTGGGGACTAGTGGTAGGCATGGGACATGTAGATGTCAGTTATGGCTAGTACATGAGGACTAAGTTTACAGGATGACATGTAGATGTCCCGTCTGGCTAGTGCAGGGACTAGATGGTACAGGATGAGATGTAGATGTCCAGTTCTGGCCTAGTGCATGGGACTAGAGTGGTAAAGGATGACATGTAGATTGTCCATTTCGTGTCTAGTGAATGGACTAGAGTGGGTTACAGGAGGACATGTAGATGTCCAGTTCTGTTAGGCATGGGACTAGAGTGGTACAGGATGCCATGTAGATGTCCAGTTCTGGTCTAGTGCATGGGACTAGAGTGGTACAGGATGCCATGTAGATGTCCAGTTCTGGTCTAGTGCATGGGACTAGAGTGGTACAGGATGCCATGTAGATGTCCAGTTCTGGCCCAGTGCATGGGACTAGAGTGGTACAGGATGCCATGTAGATGTCCAGTTCAGGTCTAGTACATGGGACTAGAGTGGTACAGGATGTCATGTAGATGTCCAGTTCAGGTCTAGTACATGGGACTAGAGTGGTACAGGATGTCATGTAGATGTCCAGTTCTGGTCTAGTGCATGGGACTAGAGTGGTACAGGATGTCATGTAGATGTCCAGTTCTGGTCTAGTGCATGGGACTAGAGTGGTACAGAATGCCATGTAGATGTCCAGTTCTGGTCTAGTGCATGGGACTAGAGTGGTACAGGATGCCATGTAGATGTCCAGTTCTGGTCTAGTGCATGGGACTAGAGTGGTACAGGGTGTCATGTAGATGTCCAGTTCGGGTCTAGTGCATGGGACTAGAGTGGTACAGGATGCCATGTAGCTGTCCAGTTCAGGTCTAGTGCATGGGACTAGAGTGGTACAGGATGCCATGTAGATGTCCAGTTCTGGTCTAGTGCATGGGACTAGAGTGGTACAGGATGTCATGTAGATGTCCAGTTCTGGTCTAGTGCATGGGACTAGAGTGGTACAGGATGCCATGTAGATGTCCAGTTCAGGTCTAGTGCATGGGACTAGAGTGGTACAGGATGTCATGTAGATGTCCAGTTCAGGTCTAGTGCATGGGACTAGAGTGGTACAGGATGACATGTAGATGTCCAGTTCTGGTCTAGTGCATGGGACTAGAGTGGTACAGGATGACATGTAGATGTCCAGTTCTGGTCTAGTGCATGGGACTAGAGTGGTACAGGATGATATGTAGATGTCCAGTTCTGGCCTAGTGCATGGGACTAGAGTGGTACAGGATGACATGTAGATGTCCAGTTCTGGTCTAGTGCATGGGACTAGAGTGGTACAGGATGCCATGTAGATGTCCAGTTCTGGTCTAGTGCACGGGACTAGAGTGGTACAGGATGCCATGTAGATGTCCAGTTCTGGTCTAGTGCATGGGACTAGAGTGGTACAGGATGCCATGTAGATGTCCAGTTCTGGTCTAGTGCATGGGACTAGAGTGGTACAGGATGACATGTAGATGTCCAGTTCTGGTCTAGTGCATGGGACTAGAGTGGTACAGGATGCCATGTAGATGTCCAGTTCTGGTCTAGTGCATGGGACATAGATGGTAACAGGAGCCAGTAGATGCAGTTTGGTCCTCGGCATGGGACTAGAGGTACAGGGAGGAGCAATGTTAGATGTCCAGTTCTGTCTAGTGCATGGGACTAGAGTGGTACAGGATGCCATGTAGATGTCCAGTTCTGGCTAGGCATGGGACTAGAGTGGTACAGGATGATACTGTAGATGTCCAGTTCTGGTCTAGTGCAGGGGACTAGAGTGGTACAGGATGCCATGTAGATGTCCAGTTCTGGTCTAGTGCATGGGACTAGAGTGGTACAGGATGCCATGTAGATGTCCAGTTCTGGTCTAGTGCATGGGACTAGAGTGGTACAGGGTGTCATGTAGATGTCCAGTTCTGGTCTAGTGCATGGGACTAGAGTGGTACAGGATGCCATGTAGCTGTCCAGTTCTGGTCTAGTGCATGGGACTAGAGTGGTACAGGATGCCATGTAGCTGTCCAGTTCAGGTCTAGTGCATGGGACTAGAGTGGTACAGGATGCCATGTAGATGTCCAGTTCTGGTCTAGTGCATGGGACTAGAGTGGTACAGGATGCCATGTAGCTGTCCAGTTCTGGTCTAGTGCATGGGACTAGAGTGGTACAGGATGCCATGTAGATGTCCAGTTCTGGTCTAGTGCATGGGACTAGAGTGGTACAGGATGCCATGTAGCTGTCCAGTTCTGGTCTAGTGCATGGGACTAGAGTGGTACAGGATGCCATGTAGCTGTCCAGTTCTGGTCTAGTGCATGAGACTAGAGTGGTACAGGATACAATTCCAGTGTTTTGTTGGCTGTAGTGTATTACTGTGTGTGTGTGTGTGTGTGTGTAGGGCGTGGCATATCTGCAATGCCTATCTTAGCAACGTCTGGTTTCCCTAACATGAGAACTCACAGCAACGTATCTGTACCTTCAGAAGAGATGGAGGAAGACATCAGAAGTAAAGCACCTTCTATGTCTGGGAAGTGTGCTGAAGAGGCAGCTGGTCATTCTCCTGCTGTGCCAATCTCTTCTGACTTCCCTGATGACGCTCTCTTCCCCAATAAACGAAGTCCTTCTAATCTGTTCTTAGGAGATTGTCTGGGAGGAGCTAAGAACAAGGACACTGCTGAACAGACACAACTATGATGCCTGCTGGTCATGTGACTCTGTAGTTACATTACTCCAGTACCACTCATCACATGACAGTCATGTGACATATATCACTGTGCATTTCTCCAATCATTTTACTTTTTGATCAGTAACTTCAGCATGGAAATGGCATACAGATTCATTCCAATTCTATACACCTGTTAATTCTGATAAACTTGTTCCAATTCTATACATCTCAGTTAAATCATTCAGTTCACTAGTTGCCTGGATATGATGTGGTAAGGTGTGTTCATGATTCTCATTCCATTCAGCTAGTTTAGATCTCATTTCAATTCTGTTCCACCGAGACTTGTGGAACATATGAGATGGTCCCTGAGCCGCCTCAAGGGAATCATCATTTATTAATTAGGAGGTTTGGTATCCCATAAACTACATCCATTTTAGCTTCTAAATTGATCGCATGACCATGCTGGTTGCTGTTACCATGGAAATCAATGAGTTGGGAAATGACCAATAAAATAATGTCTGAAAAAAGCGGTGGGTATAAAAATGTCTGAAAAAAGTGGTGGGTGAGGCCAATTGTGGTTGTGGTTACAGGGTCAAGTGGGTGTCTCCACGACCGGTTCATAGTCTCGTCTTCTGATTCTAGTCATTCCTCCATCATACTAACACACAATAAGGAATATCAAATTTAAATATGGAGAAAGAAAAAAGAAAAAAAACCCGGGTAATACTTTAACACACCAAATACTACACACCAAATAATACAAACCTGGTTGTCAGTATCATACTTGACATGTTTGAAAGTGTGGAAGATAAAATCTTGTGCAAGCATTTTTTTTGTTGCCAAATTTACAACTTCAACATTTGTATAAACACGCCATCCACCCAGTCACTGAAACAGATCCTCAGCTTCTGATTAAAATATGTTGTTACTCAATAACTTGACCTTACAGATCCCAGTCACTGAAATGTTTGAGTCATAAACCTCTGACCACACCTCCCAATTCCTTTCTCTGACCACACATACCCATTTACCGGATTAGAGAATCTGGCTGAACCGGAGTAAGTACGCAGCATCTTAACTTTGACCCACGGCTGAATGCACACGACAAACGCACACGGTGGCATCGCACAGAATGCAAGGATGAGAGTGCCAACCACTATAGACTACATGCACACACAAACACATGCACACACACAAAATCCAATGCTTTATTTTGTCTTACAAACTTAGACGTTCCTAAACTATGAAAAATATAAACATTCCAATACATTGACAACATCCACTTCCAGGAATTTTCTTAAGCTCTTACAGCTCTGTCACCTTACCATTCCAGACATTCCTAAAACTATTTCACACCTTACCATTCCACACCTTACCATTCCACACCTTATCATTCCACACCTTACCATTCCTCACCTTACCATTCCTCACCCTACCATTCCACACCTTACCATTCCACACCTTACCATTCCTCACCTTACCATTCCACACCTTACCATTCCACACCTTACCATTCCACACCTTACCATTCCTCACCTTACCATTCCTCACCTTACCATTCCTCACCTTACCATTCCTCACCTTACCATTCCACACCTTACCATTCCTCACCTTACCATTCCTCACCTTACCATTCCACACCTTACCATTCCACACCTTACCATTCCTCACCTTACCATTCCTCACCTTACCATTCCTCACCTTACCATTCCTCACCTTACCATTCCACACTTTACCATTCCACACCTTACCATTCCACACCTTACCATTCCACACCTTACCATTCCTCACCTTACCATTCCTCACCTTACCATTCCTCGCCGTACCATTCCACACCTTACCATTCCTCACATGTACTATACACTAAGTTTGCAAGTAATAATGCCCACCCACTTCTATCCAATGTCCCCAACTCTTCTTACTGCAATTAGAACACTGTTCCTGGACTCAAAGGAGCAGTCACACTGCAGGCATAGCAACTGGGTGGCATCTGGCACCGCCTCCAAACACGTGCTACAATACATACACACATTCAAAAACACATACGTTCTCAAACTCCACCCTCCTCTAAAATCCATGGTTGGTAAGTGAGCGAACAAATTCAAGCATATGTATGTATGTATGTATGTGTATATATATGTGTGTATGTATAACATCAACCTCTGTACACCAAACACAAAGATTGTACTGATTGGAGGCCATACAACAGATCAGTCACAGATAAAGTTAAGCAAAATATCAACCATGATAAGTTCAGGTGAACTCCACCAGAAAGTAAAAAAAATTATTTAGCTAAGCTCAAGCCACCATTAGTTAGTCATGTAACTTCATCATGTGACGCAGTCATGTGACTCCATCATGTGACTCAGGCATGTGACTTCATCGGCTGGCTCAGTCATGTGACTTCATCGGCTGGCTCAGTCATGTGACTTCATCGGCTGACTCAGGCATGTGACTTCATCGGCTGGCTCAGTCATGTGACTTCATCATGTGACTCCGTCATGTGCCTTCATCATGTGACTCAGTCATGTGACTCCATCATGTGACTCCGTCATGTGCCTTCATCGGCTGACTCAGGCATGTGACTTCATCATGTGACTCCGTCATGTGCCTTCATCATGTGACTCCATCATGTGACTCCGTCATGTGCCTTCATCGGCTGACTCAGGCATGTGACTTCATCGGCTGGCTCAGTCATGTGACTTCATCATGTGACTCCGTCATGTGCCTTCATCATGTGACTCCATCATGTGACTCAGTCATGTGACTTCATCGGCTGACTCAGGCATGTGACTTCATCGGCTGGCTCAGTCATGTGACTCCGTCATGTGACTTCATCATGTGACGACTTCATCATGTGACTTCGTCATGTGCCTTCATCATGTGACTTCATCAAGCTACCTTAGCAACAGCACTGTAGCAATGGTAGTATTCTGGAAGCTTCTTTGGAGCATTCAAACTCAGTTGAGAACCAAAAGATCACAAATAGTCAAATACTAACAACAAGCAATATGTCTATCGGATAACTGACAGAGTCAATACTCCACAAATCACAACTACTGCAGGAAACTATTTACAAGTGATTGATTGGCTTTGATGAAGCACAAGAGGGAACCACTGACTAACTCAGTAGAGGTTTCTGGATCTCTACTTGCTGCAGAAGTCAAACACCTTTATTCATCTGTTCGTCACTCCAATTCTTGTTCTCTTTTCATTCCCTCCGTTCGCTCCCACCATTACTGTTCCTCCTTCTTCTTAAGTTTCATCCCACTCTGGAATTCTCTTCCTGAGAGCTTGGTGAGTCTCTCTTCTCACCTAGCCTTCAAGTAATCTCGCTAGCCAGACCCTTTACCTAACTGCTACGCGGGGGAAAGGGTGTGGTGTCCATTATGCCGCAATCTCATTTTACTGGAATTCATTAAAGGTTTGCGGTAATGATCAAGAATGTTATTAAAGCTGCCTCTAAACGTGCGCGTAAATTATTCCTTACCGAGGTAGTAGTGTGTAGCTGAGAGACTTACCAAAACCAGTAGGCAATGAGACATAGACATCTTTATCAGCTATAAACTTTTCAAACATTGCTCCTGCTCACTTTTCAGAATATATCCGAGAGAATCAGCAGCTCGAGAAATAGCAGCTTCAAAGTCTAAATGTTCTGAAGTAGGTCTTACAGCCATGATTCTCCCAGGTGCGGCAGCTATAGGTATATACAATACTGAACAAACGCATCGGCTGAGTCTAACGCTCAAGTAAAAAGTTAAAGCCACACCTCCTCCATAAGCTATACATAGAAAGTATGCTCCTCCAGATTCTGGAGGAGGAAACGAGATGGGTGCACAATGGACACCAGACTCTTTCCCCGTGTAGCAGTTAGGTAAAGAGTCTGGCTAGCGAGACTAGCCTTCAAGAGGGATCTAAAGCACTATTTAAAAGTTTAGCTCACGTAGCACTTAGTAGTTTGTGTGTATGCATCGTTCCTCAGATAACTTCAGGTTTCGGTTGAGAGAATGCTTTGAAGAAAATATATTGTATTTTAAGTTGGCCTCAATTTATAATGCTCCTCAGGGTATTATAAATAATACTAAGCCTACTAAATCCACCCCTTATCATATCTTTGTCATTTAGAGGAAGTGTCTCAATGACTACATACCATTTGCTGAGGTCACTGAGGTCTCTATGACTACCTACCATTTGCTGGGGTCACTGAGGTCTCTATGACTACCTAGCATTTGCTGGGGTCACTGGGGTCTCTATGACTACCTACCATTTGCTGGGGTCACTGAGGTCTCTATGACTACCTACCATTTGCTGGGGTCACTGAGGTCTCTATGACTACCTACCATTTGCTGGGGTCACTGAGGTCTCTATGACTACCTACCATTTGCTGGGGTCACTGAGGTCTCTATGACTATATACCATTTGCTGGGGTCACTGGGGTCTCTATGACTACCTACCATTTGCTGGGGTCACTGAGGTCTCTATGACTACCTACCATTTGCTGGGGTCACTGAGGTCTCTATGACTACCTACCATTTGCTGGGGTCACTGGGGTCTCTATGACTACCTACCATTTGCTGGGGTCACTGAGGTCTCTATGACTACCTACCATTTGCTGGGGTCACTGAGGTCTCTATGACTACCTACCATTTGCTGGGGTCACTGAGGTCTCTATGACTACCTACCATTTGCTGAGGTCACTGAGGTCTCTATGACTACCTACCATTTGCTGGGGTCACTGAGGTCTCTATGACTACATACCATTTGCTGGGGTCACTGAGGTCTCTATGACTACCTACCATTTGCTGGGGTCACTGAGGTCTCTATGACTACCTACCATTTGCTGGGGTCACTGAGGTCTCTATGACTACCTACCATTTGCTGGGGTCACTGAGGTCTCTATGACTACCTACCATTTGCTGGGGTCACTGAGGTCTCTATGACTACATACCATTTGCTGGGGTCACTGAGGTCTCTATGACTACCTACCATTTGCTGGGGTCACTGAGGTCTCTATGACTACCTACCATTTGCTGGGGTCACTGAGGTCTCTATGACTACCTACCATTTGCAGGTCACTGAGGTCTCTATGACTACCTACCATTTGCTGGGGTCACTGAGGTCTCTATGACTACCTACCATTTGCTGGGGTCACTGAGGTCTCTATGACTACCTACCATTTGCTGGGGTCACTGAGGTCTCTATGACTACCTACCATTTGCTCGAGGTCTCTATGACTACCTACCATTTGCTGGGGTCACTGAGGTCTCTATGACTATATACCATTTGCTGGGGTCACTGAGGTCTCTATGACTATATACCATTTGCTGGGGTCACTGAGGTCTCTAATGAAGACTGTTCTGTTGTATTTGACAGTGATGTTGAGGTTGTGTGGACATATGCAGATACACCTACTGTCCAGAACTCCATCTATGAAGTCATCTTTATCCACAGACGCGAATCTGTTAGGAGACACGGCCTGGACACACCCACCAACTCATCGTTGAGGATTGATCATTCATTACTGTCTGTGCTCACCTTCATTATGACGAGCAGAATGAAAACTACCACCACAAACACCATCAGGGACCAACCCACAGCATCTTTTACAAAGTTCCTGACTCTATCCAGGTTGACGGCCATAAGCGGTCCACAGTCTACAGGAGATCCGCAATAGATTGTAAACAAAACTTTTGTACAGTTAGCTCCTCCTCATTCTTCTTGTTTACCTTCGACGACCCTTTACCACCGCAATTCATCGCTGTTGTGACGACCATTTATCTGTGACGACCATTTACCTGTAACGTGAGAACTTTCAGAATTCAGAAACAACTTCTTTTGGTCCATTTTCTTTCTTTTTTTTAGCTAGCTGGTACTCCATGTTCCATTGGTGAACCACACTACGCTACTCCACACTTCCGTTCCTCAAACGGCGCTAATGAATATCGATTAAGTGTGGATACTGTTACCAAGATGGACGTGGGAGGATTTCATGTATTACACTATAAATTCATAGCCTTACAGGTTCACACCTTCCTTCGCTTAGGTAGAGATGAAGACCATTTTGGCTTTTCTAACTTGTTTTTGTGTCGTAATAGCATGTACTGATTTTTACGACTTAGAGAGAAACTTATTGCGTAATTCTGACAATAGATTCAGACTACTGAAAGCCTTCTATCCTACTAGAGAAGCTCACCCTGTTGTAGTCAAAGCTACCTATTCCTTTATAGCTGGACAAGAAGCGAGAGAGCTAGAGAATGCGACTGCTGCGGGGAACGTGTCCAGCCGCGTTTGGTTCTGGTCGGAGTCGGGGTTCTACCTGATACAGCCTCTGGAAGTGTTCCAATGCACGTCGCTACTCTTCTCTAACCTCCTGTACAGGAGTGGCACAGTGGAGATAGAGTTGCCTCATAACTGTAGCAACTCCAGCCAAGAGCTACTAGAGCTACTTACAGTCAGGGTAAGCTGTATAAGTGATGCAGAGAGTGGATAGGAAAGAGAGGTCATTGATTGTTGTGAGAGAAGAGAAACCAGGAATAGCAGGAGAGTTGCAATTTAGACAATATAAAATTAATGGACTAGCTAAAGATATATAGAGAAGAGAGTGGACTGTTGTAGGCAATGGTGGCTTGTGAATTATTATCAGCTGAAAGCAATAGTTTTAAAATAGGAGTGTATAGCCTCAAGACATGCGGGGTCCCTCCTCCTCTGTCTTGAGACTTGGTGGGCCTTACTCCCCTTCCTACACCTGTGGAATATTCCACCAACTTCTGGTCAATATAACATAAGATGGAAGATGCACATCACTGGAGAGATGTTTTATTATTCTTTGCATACAATACATCATCTCACTTGAAGATCCTCGTAAGAGGGTCATGGATGTGAACGTCATCACAGAGTAAAATATAAGTATTTGGACGAACTTAATTTACCTTTTTACATGTATTTTATTTTCAGTTGAAGCTCTATGCTCAGTCAGCTACTACTGGTCCTTCATCGGGCACACTCAGAGTGTCTGATGAATACATCGCCGTGGCAGCCAGTGAGGAGGAGATTGCATCAGACTCGCTCCAGAGTGTGTTCCTGAAGGTGTGGCTTCACTTCACTCTTGTACTCTTCCCTCTCGGCTCCCTCCTTGTCATCTACATCTGCGACCCAGTCCAGCTGTTGCTAGGAGACAAGACCTGGTTTATCCTGGAAGATGAGCATGTCCATGGCACCATTGCAGCTCTAGTGCAGATAGCCATCTTGCTGACTTTCTACATCTTCTTCCTGGATGTGGCAGGAATATACTTCACACTCAATGGCTCTCTGTCTGCTCAATATCACTCTGCATTCTACATGAGCACCATTACTGGAGTGTTCATTGATGTGGTGGCCTTCCTCTGGGTTCTCTTTGTTATCTCTTATAGTTTTGTGTACGTCGTCAGGAGTTACATCCGACAGAGAACCTCTCTCTACCTTGCTGATCGACTGATCTACAACAAAGCTAAGAAGTTCATGACCAGTACTGTCTTGGCAGCTTTCCTGAGTTTCTTCAACCACGTACACTTCATCATCCTAGCCTTCATTGCTGATCCCTTCCATGCCGGGTCTATTGGTATTATGCTCATAGCTGTCTTTTTCATTATGTACTTTGTCTTCAGGCAGTTCTATAACCGTGTAGTTTTACATGCCAACAAACACCCCGGGAATGTGGCGCCACACAAGCTATGCCAGAAATGCAGCGTGGAATTTGACAAGAAGCTAAAAGAGCTTCCCAATCTGCTGCCATTGCAGCGGGTTGTCACACGGGCTGAGTCAGCATATTTGCTCTCTGAAAAAGCTCCCAAGCAATGTGACTGCTTCGTTTCAGGCCCTGGTTGTCACACCCCCTTCAGTGTCCGTGTGGTGCTGTTAAGTCTTGGTACAGTGGCTCCTTTCCTACTGGTATATGTAGGCATGATAATTGTGCTTTTCTTCAATTTACCCCTTACCAAGACTATAGAGGACTCCCCATCTCGTCTGTACTCCATCTACCAAGGGACAGGTCTCATTATTGTGGCTCTACTCTCTTATAACATACTCCTCCGCCCCAGCAGCTTTTCCATCGTCAAGGTAACGGAGCGGCTTGCCAAGAGGCTGCGTCTACCAGACCACACAAACTACTGGAACAAACTGACAGATGAGGAGAAGACAGCGAAGGTCATAGCTACTCTGATGGAGAGACATTTCAAGACAGAACTCTACAAGACTGAGAACCATACTGCCACTGATGACAGGGAATGGTCTGATAGTGGGGGTGTGTCTGATAGAAGTGGTGTGTTAAAGGATGTACACTACAGCAACAAAGTGAAGTTCGTGGATCTTAAAGATGACATTTATCACAAAGAGTCAGAGATATGACCAACAGCTTGGGGTCGTTTAACTTCAGATCATTTTCTAATTTCTCTATCATTTAATCCAATAGTTGCTGTGTGTGCTGTGTTACAATATGTGTAGATCGTTAGTCTGGCGTTGTAGGGATGGGCTGACAACTTCAGACAACAGGTAGACTAAACATTTGAGATCATAAAGAGAGGGAGTGGTACTAAGTGGTATTCACAACTTCTCACAAGTTTAATAACTTGCACTATCATCCAGCCAGACCCTTGCTTGTATAGAGATAATGTTATGAGTTAGCTAGCTGTATGTGCTTCTGTGTGCTGTGGCCATCTCTCCTTGTACCACATCTCCACATCAGACAACAGCTGGTTTACTCTCGGTTTTATCTTCAAAACCTTTATTGGCTACATAAGCCTTTCTTAAATACACCAACACCACAACCCAGACAACACAACATTGTATAGCTACTCACCAACACCACAACCCAGACAACACAACATTGTATAGCTACTCACCAACACCACAACCCAGACAACACAACATTGTATAGCTACTCACCAACACCACAACCCAGACAACACAACATTGTATAGCTACTCACCAACACCACAACCCAGACAACACAACATTGTATAGCTAGACACCAACACCACAACCCAGACAACACAACATTGTATAGCTAGACACCAACACCACAACCCAGACAACACAACATTGTATAGCTACTCACCAACACCACAACCCAGACAACACAACATTGTATAGCTACTCACCAACACCACAACCCAGACAACACAACATTGTATAGCTACTCACCAACACCACAACCCAGACAAACACCACATTGTATAGCTTACTCTCACCCAACACCACACCCAGCTACTCACCAACACCACAACCAGACAACACAACATTGTATACTAGACACCAACACCACACCCAGACAACACAACATTGTATAGCTAGACACCAACACCACAACCCAGACAACACAACATTGTATAGCTAGACACCAACACCACAACCCAGACAACACAACATTGTATAGCTAGACACCAACACCACAACCCAGACAACACAACATTGTATAGCTACTCACCAACACCACAACCCAGACAACACAACATTGTATAGCTACTCACCAACACCACAACCCAGACAACACAACATTGTATAGCTACTAAATAAAGTAAAACAGATGAAATGATATTTTTTAAAATTGGAACAGATGATAAAAGTAAGCATCAGATAATTTAGCATAAAACAACAGCTGTTGGTTATAATCTATTCTACTGAAAATTATTCTAAACTTTCCAAAATAATTTCATGAGATGCTCACTAGCACATGTAGCTATAGATACTGCACGATTCATTGTGTCAGACAGATGACTGCTTAGCAACAAGAGCTATCACGTCTTGTGTTTTAATCTCCACGCTGTCAGCTTGCTCTTCCATGTCGGTCTTATCTACAATGTCTTCTTCACTTGGAAATGTCTTGTACAGATCTGTCTGGAAGTGTTTCTCCATCAGAGTAGCTACAAGTTTGGCAAACTTCTCCTCATCAGTCAGTTTGTTCCAGTAGTTAGTGTTGTCTGGGAGACGCAGCCTCTTGGCCAGACGCTCCGTTACCTTGACGATGGAGAAGCTGGCAGGACGCAGGAGTATGTTATAAGAGAGCAGAGCCACAATAATGAAACCTGTCCCCTGGTAGATGGAGTAGATACGAGATGGGGAGTCCTCTATGGTCTTGGTAAGGGGCAGACTGAAGAAAACCATAGTTATCATGGCAACGTATACAAAGAGGAAAGGACACACTGTGCACAGACTCAGCATCACCACGCGGACACTGAAGGGGGAGTGGCGCCCAGGGCCTGAAATGAAACAGTCACATTGCTTGTCCACTTTAGAAGACTGTAGGTAAGCTATCTGTGATTCCGTCAGCCCGCCCTTCTTCTTGTTTCTGTTGCCAGGAGCGACGGCTGACTTCTCATTGAGCGTGGCCATGCACTTGGAGCAGAGCTTGTGTGGAGCAACACTCCCTGGTCGCTTGTTGGAATGGAGGACCACGCGGTTGTAGAACTGACGCAAGACAAAGTAGAATATGAAGAAGAACGCTATGAACATCATCGCTATGGAGCCAGCATGGAAGGGATCGGCAATGAAGGCCAGAATGACAAAATGAATGTGATTGAAGAAGCTCAGGATGGCAGCCATGACTATACTGGTCAGGAGTTTCTTCACTCTGGTGTATGCAATATGATCAGCCAGGTAAAGGGACGTTCTTTGTCCGAAATAACTCTTCAAAACATAAACGGCACTGTAAAATAGCACAAACAGCACCCAGATGAAGGCAACCACGTCTATGAATACCGCGGTGATGGTGCTGATGTAGAAGGCGGAGTGAGAATGGGCAGTTATGATACTAGTAGATATAGTGTAGTATATGCCTGCAAGGTCCATGATGAAGATGTAGATGACTATCAAAATGGATATCTGTAAGAGAGCTGACATGGTACCATGCATGTGTTCATCTTCCAGGATAAACCAGGTCTTGTCTCCTAGCAACAGCTGGACTGGGTCACAAATGTAGATGACAAGGAGGGAGCCGAGAGGGAAGAGTACAAGAGTGAAGTGAAGCCACACCTTCAGGAACACACTCTGGAGCGAGTCTGATGCAATCTCCTCCTCACTGGCTGCCACGGCGATGTATTCATCAGACACTCTGAGTGTGCTCGATGAAGGACCAGTAGTAGCTGACTGAGCATAGAGCTTCAACTGAAAATAAAAGTTTCATTAAATTTAACAAAAAGCAACAACAACAACAACAACAGGTTCTCACATCAAACTGTCAGAGATCACACCCACCTTACTGTCTTTACTGGTAGATCATCTTACTTTTTGTACATGTAATTTCTAAGAGAAATGTAAGTATGGTTCAGTGAGCTATCTCTTGCATACTGCAACCATGGTAACCAGGTGACACTCCACCCGCCTTGTGTCAACACTGGTATTAAACTAATCATACGATATTTCAAAGACAACAGCATGCTATAACTCACACATGCAACTCTCTCTCTCTCCATCCACCCATCCATCCATCCATCCATCCATCCATGGTAGGATGGGCAGCTAGTGTTTGATGTTGACACGCACACACACACACACACACACACACACACACACACACACACACACACACACACACACACACGTGCATGCATTCATCTCTGGAGATAGGAAACTAGCCCTAGTGAGTGCCGGACTGGCCCCGGCGAGTGCCGGACTGGCCCCGGCGAGTGCCGGACTGGCCCCGGCGAGTGCCAGACTGGCCCTAGCGAGTGCTGGACTAGACCTGTCACTACCGACACAAGAATGGATCCTTTAGTAGGAAGAGATCTCTCACATACCTAGTACCAACATGTGTAATGAGTGAAAACAAGTGATTTATACCAGAAGCTAATGAGTATACATGTGTGTTGTCATGGCAGCTCACTGTTGGGTAAACAATAGCTATTAGATGTGATGCATTCATTCATAAAATATAAACAAAACTTCCAAGAACATCTTTCAGCGATGACTATCAGGGCCACAGTCTATCCCACCCACATTCCATATTGACTCCACCCACATTCCATATAAACTCCACCCATTTCCCATATGGACTCCAACTTAGCTCCACCCACATTACATCTTCTTCACCATCTCACATAAATTAAATCCACAAGACTTCACCCACTTACTAAACAAGTTATAATTATTACTAGACATTTCTCTCCAATATTCAAACTAGCAATCTATACACACACTCTCCGCCCTAAGAACTAGCACTACCTGCCCCCTCCCTCTCTCTCTCCCTCTCCTGTTTTAGACCCACAGCTGCATTTCAGTGCCCTACATCTGCATGTTGGGAAAGTATTTAACTTTAGCTATACTCCTCCATACACTCAGTTTCTGATAAATAACTTCTTGAAATATTGATTCCCTGGAACTGCACATAACATAATGGGAGGAGGGAGGGAGGGAGGGAATAACAGATGCAAAAGATAACTCAAGCCATTACAACCACTTGCTGCAGACGTAAAACTGAGCATGAGAGAGAGAGCTGGGGAAGAAGGTAGTGAGTAGCACTGAATATGGTTCTGTCACTATAACAACTATTCCTTGCTATATATAGACTTCACTTTAAATGACACTAGGTCACTTCTGAAATGAAACTTGGAATATCTATTAGAAGTGACTTGTCCTTCAGTTGAACTTACTTCACAAGCGGCACTGCATGGCAACAGTGTTACTAACTGCATAGCAACAGTGTTACTAACTGCATAGCAACACAGTGTTACTAACTGCATGTCAACACAGTGTTACTAGCTGCATGACAACACAGTGTTGCTATGTATTAATACCAGACTTTCACAGAAAGTACTGAGGCTTGTAATCATCCATGCAACTAAGCAAGTGCGAGATAAAACCCACCACCATGCCATGTCCCTAATGCTTCTTCCTGGTAGCCATTTCCCCCAGCAGGCTTCACAATCTGCGAACATTCGTACTGACCAGCTAAACTTATGCAGTGGTGGCGGAAGCATTTTTTCATTGGTCAGGCAAATTCATACCTTCTATTTGCATAACTAAAACAATGTTATTAAAATTTTTAATTTAAAAAAAATAGAAGAAAATTAATGATTAGCTCGAGTTAAAATGATCCAAAAAAATCTTGTTTACCTTTCATTTTTGCGAACTCCGCTTCGGGAATTTAAATGACTTCTCTGGACGATACTGCTCTCCCGGTAAGCTACCGCTGGAGTCACCACAGGATGATGATTATTACCACACTATTCACGATCGCAAAGAGCGCAGAGTTCAATAGCTTATGGGTGTGATTCCTATAACAGGGCATAGCTAGAAATGAAAGTAATTGCACTATCGTGTCGAGGGGTAAGTTAATGCTTTATTTCGTTGGGTCAAAAAGGGAAAAGAGTTTTAACTGTTTGCTCCTGGATTGGTCCGGCGGCTGCCGGGTCTGCCGGGCCGGTTCCGCCACCCCTGTTATGTATACAAGTCCAATCACTGGCTCATCTGAGAGCCCTGTACCAGTCCTGCAACTACCGGACAATGCCTCATTTGAAAGCTGTGATAGCATATCAAGTCTTCTACATCAACAATGGCCTCCAGCTCACTTCTAATTCTTCTTCTAACATTTATCAGTGCATGCAGCAGCTGCATTTGCACTGATTGAAAATTACTACCACAGCCAAAACTAACAAGCAAATCCAAATTGTGGAATGTCTGAGCCTTGCCTCAAGTGAAGGTCTCTCACAATATAGAACAATATGTACATGTGAAAGACGGACCAACTGATGAATTTGTTTTAGCTAGTAAAACTGAAAAGCCACTACTTACTGTGTCTACAAGTAATGGCTGATTAATCTGTGCATACCAGTTCGTCTAGACATAACTTCAGAAATATGCACAGTTGATTCATAATTCAAGATAGCTATTTCCAGCCACGAGGTAGTTGGTTGTTAGCTCTATATCACATAATTCACTTACCCTGACTGTAAGTAGCTCTAGTAGCTCTTGGCTGGAGTTGCTACAGTTATGAGGCAACTCTATCTCCACTGTGCCACTCCTGTACAGGAGGTTAGAGAAGAGTAGCGACGTGCATTGGAACACTTCCAGAGGTTGTATCAGGTAGAACCCTGACTCCGACCAGAACCAAACACGGCTGGACACGTTCCCCGCAGCAGTCGCATTCTCTAGCTCTCTCGCTTCTTGTCTAGCTGTAAAGGAATAGATAGCTTTGACTATAACAGGGTGAGCTTCTCTGGCGGGGTAAAAAGTCTTCAGCAAGCCGAAGCGATTCTTAGAACTTTGTAAAAGACTGGACTCTAGTATGTAGAAGTCATTCGAACAAGACGTCGCTGCAGTGAAGTGGACTGAACACGCAAAGAGAAAGGCTAAGTGAAATATCTTCAAGTCCATTATTAGCACCTAGAGCTCTGGAAGAATACCATTCCAACAGCCTAACAGCTGGCTTTTTAACTAGCCCATTGTCAATAAAACAAAACTAACTTCCTGTTTCTTTCATTAGTTGAGCTTCTCCACACTGCATTGAGTCATAATAGCAACCTGTGTGGGTCAATGTTTATAGCTACTACATCCACTCAACATTCTCAACATGCAACAGTCTGGTACAGCAGCAAATGAGATATAAATAATGCTAAATGAAGCCCATCATGGTGTGTGTATGTCCTTGTCCAACTGAACTAGTCAAGAGAGAAGAGATCTTTGATTTCTCGCAGACTTTCTTTGATGAGTCTTGCAAACCTGGTGGCATCCGTCTGCTCTGAACTGTTGAAGGCAGACACATGGAAGAAGATGACGTAGTCTCCTTGAATGATGTAAGATACACCATAGCCATCTTTAGCCACCTGCACACACACACACACACAGTGAACGTGAACTACAGGCAAGACACTTTGGCACAAAAACTCTGTTCTTAACTGATAAAACCTCTTGAAATGAATCTCGTGTTGTGTAATACAGTTACAGATGCCATGTACAAGCAGTACATGTTGTGTTAGGTATGAGTGATGTCCCACATACTAGCAGTCTTACAGGCAGCATTTCCCAACTCAGTAGGGCTTAGGCTAAAGTGTGGTTATAGAAATACTATCAGGTAAGGTATGGCTATTAATAAAGATGTGATCGGATAAGGTTTGGTCATTTAATTTGGCTGTAATCAGGTAAGGTGTGGGCAGGCTGTAATCAGGTAAGGTGTGGGCAGGCTGTAATCAGGTAAGGTGTGACTATGTTAATATTAATAGGATGTATATGAGCATGAGTGATTACTACTGGCCCATAACCTTTGAATTCAATTATTCCCATTAGGGGGAGGGGTCTCACCGGTCCAAATCCTCCGCCCCCGGAGATTCTCTCAGGATGGTTGTTGTAGTCTAGCCTGCCAGTCTGCTGTGTTGGAGTCTGACTAGTGGACAGCCGCCATGGCTCCTGCAATACCTTGCTCAGGAAGGGAGAGTCCAAGTTGAGGTACTTGGATACGACGTAGAGACAGAAGAGATGGCGATCTATTCCCTCTCCAGTCATGGCCTTCTTGTAGCTTGTGGCATGTCTGTCAGTCGCCACATGCAAGAGATGCTTCTTCTGCTCCGTCTAGAACACCAGACAGACAAATAGCACAGAAATAAACACCGTGTGTTCGCTACTGAATATTAGGCTGGAATAAATCGACTGTCTACTAATTTCACTGTTGGCATCACAGTTTTGTGGGTTTTTACATGTAAGTGAAGCCACCCCCTACAGGTTAGAGCAGCTAGCCATGATAAATGGCTACTTCCTCAACTACAGACTACTTCTTTCATTTCAGCACAAGCATTTACCACAGCTAGAGCTACCTGAGACAGCGGATGGCAACCACACACTAACCCTCAAGATGGTAGCAAGTTTGTTCAGTTACGGTTGTATTGCAATAACGAATCACTTAATATATAAGCCACACCCATTTCAGACATCCCTGGAACTTAGCCATACTCTAACCTAGCCCCACCCACCCCAACTCACCGGTACGGCAGGGTCCAGCATGGCCCTTACAAACCGTGCAGAGTCCTCCGTCACAGGTCTCACAGTCTCAGTGCGACCTTCTAGATACAACCTAGTCATGGACGCTTCGTACGTCAGACAAAACTTCCCTGCATCCTGGACACAACAACAACAACAACAACAACAACAACAGAAAAGAGAAACACGTAAATGACTAGCTGGTCATATTTACTAGTAAACCAACTCCATGCAATAGACACACTCGAACTCTCTGTCAGTGACATTCTTTCTAAACCGCATCAACTAACTCTTCTCTAGGAACGAGATATAACAACAGGAGAGAAAACAAAAAAACAAACAAACAAAAAAGCAAACCTCTTCCAACCTATCTGTGTGTGTATGTGTGAGCCTTATCATAGGACCACACCCACTGGTGGTACTTTACCTTGAAGTAGGCCATCTGAAGAGCCATTTGAATGAAGGCATCTGGACTAATGCCACACTTCTTTATCACCCCTTTACCAAAATCATCATGCTGCATGACATATAAGTCAAGGTCTGATATTTGGTCCTCTGCGAACTTTTGGGCGGAGTCTATCTCATGCACACACTCTGCATCTAGATCCCACTCCAGCCTCTGGGGTGTGGTCGGCGCCACTGAATGGGCGTAACCAGGGCAATGATCATTGTCATATCCGAACTCCAACTCCATGTTGCTACAGTACTCCAACATGTAACCAACGATAGGGGCATCCGCCCACGAGTGCTCTGCATTCACACCCAACTACACACAAACACACAAACAAACACGCATACATCCTCCTCCTCCTCCTCACAGCTCTCAATTCCCTCAGGCCATCTGTACACATGATATTAGTGAAAACTTTCCATTGGATGGGAAACACTTCAAGTACTCAAAGTGCTAATGTAAAGCACTAAAAGAAGTTCACAAAGGTGAACTGTGATGTCCCTTACCCAACTAGATATAGTATACACTGGATGTTAACACACAATTCTAAGATTCTTAACATAGTGGCAGTGAGATACGATCTATTGTGAGGGGGCGGGGCTACATCTACAACAAGAACCAGTAGAAACTGAACAACAATTAATAACGAGAACTTCTCAGTTATCCAAACACTTCCCAAACATGCTGGATCTATGAAGTTTACTATTACATTTTAGAACCCGTTGCTATATTGTTACTAGGTGTACTAACTTGGTAAGTGTGCACTATTTTTTGCCTTTAGGTATATAAACTGTGCATACTAACCACCCTTGGGGTATTGCTATTTTTGAGTTATAGTTTAATAGAATAGGCCAAGCTGTGTGAGGCCTGGATATGATATGTGAGGGTCTACTACCCTCTCATATCCGACCTATAAGGGGACCAGCCCTAGTTGACAACTCTCCTGCTGACGCTCATACCCAGGAATTTTACCATAGCTAGCAGCTTAACTGTTTACCGCAGAGCAGAGCAGCCCAGGGTAGAGTTAGATCTGGAGATAACAGCTGGCAGCTACAATGCTAAAGTAAACCTGCCAGGTGTGCTTCAATTGAATTTTAATTGATTTTTAATTTTGGGCCGGAAATTCGCTTGACACCGCCATATTTGTGCGAAAATGCTGATAAACCAAGTTGCTAGTGGAAACTGGGCCTGCTTTGGGTAAACTGGTTCTAAAATAGTTAGAGCATGCCCTCAGGTACTGGTGGATTTAGTGCACAAAGCCCTCTTGGGCTTCAGTGCACTAAATCCACCAGTACCTAAGCGGTATGCTCTAACTATTACATAGAGTTCCCAGAGGTTCCTGACAGGACACCGGCACACCAGGTGGGTGTGGTCACCATTCCTTACCTTGCCATTGGCATAAATGATGAGTGTGATGGACTTGTCAAACCACGTGGAGTGACCGTTGCCATGGAGAAGGTTCTTGCAGTATGCAGTCAGGTCCTTGTTGTCCACATCCTGAAACATACAAACACATATACAAACTACGCACACTCTCCCTCATCGACACAGTCTACGAGAATCTACTGGTATACACTGCCCGTTTCAGAGTAAGACAGTAGCTTTTGGGCGTGAAAACAAGTATAGAAATGCAAGAAAACTTTCATTGTGTTAGTTTTGAGTTACTGCTAATAGCCTAAAATAATTCATTTCTTCAGATAAGGAATCGAATGATTCTGCCACCATTCATTCTTCCTTTCATTGCTAAATAGCGTTGCCAAGTAACTTTGCCGCAATATTGCCTAACGGAAAAGTTGCAGATAGACTGCCAAGACTAATCAGATAACACTTCCGTATCCATTGGTAGATATTTCAAAATACATACCACACTTCACTGTACAGAAGAAACACTCAACTGAGGTATCAGTAATTATGTCTACACTCAATCCCCTCTCATCCAGACACTTCTATACCAGGCACGCCTCTATACCAGGCACGCCTCTATACCGGGCACGTCTCTATACCAGGCACGCCTCTATACCAGGCACGCCTCTATACCAGGCACGTCTCTATACCGGGCACGTCTCTATACCGGGCACGTCTCTATACCGGGCACGTCTCTATACCGGGCACGTCTCTATACCGGGCACAAGTCAGCCACTCAATTCTTAAGGGTGCAGTACCACTTGAAACCGCAGCGCTAAACCGCAGATGGAGGAGTTATGCTATGTATTTATTTCTCGTTGTCTGTTCAATGTACGCTTACTTTGTTGTTGCAGTTGAAACAGACACCAACAGACAGCTCTTATAAACCAAGTTTCAAGAAAAAAGACCGACCAGGAACTGAGAAACAACGGTACAAACCTTAAGGCTATTCAGCGATATTCAGAGGCGACCGTTGCAGTTACGAAGTCAATTTTTTTTTTCCAGCGGTAGCCTAGGGGCTTCCCCACAACTTAACAACGCTGTATTTTTGATATTAGTATTTGTTTTCCATTTTTTAAAATATTTTTATATATTTTTTTTTGTATCCTATTTAAAAGAAAAAACTCGTTGTTATGTTTTTTAGATGTGGAGTGTACCCCGTGTACAAAATATGAGTTCATTCTGGTCATCCAGTACTTCTGAATATCAATTTTTAGGTACGAAGCTAACTTATTGATTCGTATTCATTTGATTCTTCAACTCCGCCCCCCAACTCTGAGCGCGCAATTTATTGTGGGCAAAATTCCGGGTGGTGGCGGCTCTAATTAGAACCGGTAAGCAAAAACAAAAGAAGAGTTACTGTGCGAGTGAGCCCTGCGGGGAAGAGTACAAGACTTCTGGAATGTACTGGAGGGTCCTAGACAATGAAGAAGCGGCAGCGTATTAATGGGGCCTGGAGTAACTCGTTTAGAATAGATATATCACGGCTCGCAGCTGCGACTTGAAGGAAGCATCTGCTTTGGTGTCTTTGGAGAGCTTGATAGAAGGTTGGTGTAGCGGGTAGAAGTTAGAAGCAGTTTCAGTGTGTTAACTTCAACTTCTCAGGAATTTTTGGTGCTATTTGTTAAAAGAAAATGTGAATTATTACTTTGATTGACTAATGTTATTTTCTTTCTACAATAATATATATTTATCAATTAGGCTGTTTATTATCAATTATTATTTTATTGATTTATTTAAAATAAGACCAGAAATCAAATTTTAGATCATAGTACTTTGTCTGATCTACCTCAACAGGAGGAAAGGTGCTGGCATGCTCTTCATAGAAATAGATGAGCTCCGATTATGAGAAGGCACAACTCCTTGGTTCTAGGGTACAACTGGCAGGTTCACAACAAAAGTGCAGAGCAGAAGACATGGCTTCCTTGTTCTCCAGAGGAGAGAATAGTAGACCTTCGGCTCTCCTAAGAAGTCATGCCTCCTGAAGGGAAGAATACTACATACATCCTGGTTATTTAGAAGAGAGGGCATGGCACTCCAGTAGAGAGGTCAATGAGAAGGCACAGCTCCTTGGATCCCCTTGATAGTATTGCATACTTCAGAACCTTTGATTTTGTTCATTTCATATTGTATTTGATTATGGCCCTGCTACTATGGAGTTATGATTATAATATTGTTTAGTAATATTTTTTAGAAAGTGAACAAATATTAATTATCTGCACTGCTGCTTCTGCCCTACAGTACTGGTAGTCCTTTGAGGTGAAAGCTCTTTGAGGTAAATTGTCTGGTACAATTAATTAGTACTTGTTCAAATTGTGCAGCGTACAATAGTCAGTTTGTACAATAGTCAGTTTGCGGGAGAGTAAATTGGATCGAGTTACCGGGCGGGTTTTGTGGCATTCTACTTAATCGCTTAATTACCGCAGGTTCCGGTGGTACTGCACCCTTAACATGCCACTTCACTTATTTGACGATGGATCATGGAAGTGCAAGCTATTTCTAGTTTCAGAGAGTTGCAGAAAAGCCTACGCAAGAGGACTACACTTAAAACATCCTGAAACATCCTAGGTGCAGGATATGACAGGATTGAGAGTATCTGTGGTAATCCATTTTAAAACCAGCTCATACGACCTTTCTAGAGTCTTCTCACTAGCAAAACACAGTCTAGCTCCCAGACACGCCCCCAGGCCTTACCTTCACTGTAGAGGGCTCCATTGGGTTGTAGAAAGCTATAAACGCAGCCTAAACAATACAACAATGATTCACTCACACACATACATACACTTTAGCCAAGAGACCTCTAACCTTCTCAATGGTTTCCATGGAGACTTGGTTGACTCCCGTGGTGAAGTGCTGCTGGTAAATATCTGCCCACTTGTCACGATCAAGTGCCGTAAGAGCCGCCAAGTGCTCCTCCCCTTTCTTCACACCCACTCCCTCCATCTTCTCCATCTGTACAGTCTTCCACAAGTTCCTGAACACACGCTCTAGTTCACCAGACGAATATATACGACCACTAGCAGCAGCCAGAGACACCTGCGCACGCACGCACACACACACAGTTGTAATGTTAGTCATATCTAGTTTAAGGTATTGATATCCCTTACCTACTTATTATCTACTAGCTTGTGGTTGTGATATCCCTTACCTTATACCACCTGCCAGAGTGGAAGACGACACAATAGTCACTCTCGACTCCGGGACAGTGGATGAGGTTGTCATGAGGCTTTCCTGGACGCCGCACTGTATTAAACATGCGCTCGTGCTGGGCGGAGCAGAGTGGAACCATGCCCATCACCATCAGAGGCTTGATCTGCTGGTAGTAGATTTCTCTTTTCATCCGGGTTAACATATGGGATAAATTTGACAGTCTAACTACCGGGTCAGCAATGCCAGATGGAATGCCCATTGAACCCTGTATGTATGTTTGTGTGTGCATGTTGCAGTAAATCAATGTAAGCAAAGATATTCTTCATTGCTATCTACGAGTTACACAGAGTTACTTAAATAAGGTGTCGATATTAATCCTGTGTTACACAGTGTTACTTGTGAGGCGTACACATGCGTAGTAGTTTGAGTTGATCATGATGGGCGAGCGTCCGTGCAGATAGACATAGCGTTCCCACCAGTCGGTCACGTAGTTATTGGACCACCACGACTTCAACACCAGGTAACGCTGCATCTTCTTACCTGGACCTGACTGTAAACACGAGAGGAAGGAAGTGTCAACAAGTTACTATAGCAACACAGCTACTTCTGTATTGACCAGTTATTGAGTGTACCTTGAACTCTTTAACCAAATGTTCCATCTCCTGATACTTCTCTTCTTCCAGTAGTGGCTTCACACTCTCTAAATACTGCACACCATATAAAGGCATTTAAGCAGAGTAGAGCCTATGATTGGTGGAAGACAAAGGACCAAACAACTAGCTTTACTGAATAAAATGGTTAGTTGCACAAATAGTACCTTCTACATAATGTCCTCCTGAAGCTAATTCCTCAACTATAGCCTAGATACCCTAACTTCCTAAGTTGTGTCACTAATGCTGGCCTGTGGTAATGTTATCCCTATAGTGACAAGATAAGACTTCAAATTAATATTTGTCAAAAAATACCAAAAAACTGCATAAGAAGAATTAGAAATGTTTGTAATTGTAACAACGTAGCAATGTCCTGCGTAGCTGGTCATGAGGTAAACTCCTTTATTTGTATTCATTCAACTATTAAGTCATCAAGAGTGCTCCTGATTCCCGCCCCCGCCCTCTCCCCCCCCAATATGAGTGTCCAATGCAGTTTAAAACTTTTTTCAACATGATAGAGCTCGAATGTTACATCACAGAGATTTAAGCGTCACTGCTACAAGATGCTCAAGTTTGGAGGAGATACATATTTCGCCACAAGTTTCTCTCCCAGTTGTTAAGATCTTACAAAATGGTCGGGAGTTCATTCTATAGCCAGCGTCTGACACGTCATCTACAAGACCTTCCTTCTGACATGCTCCAAGTGAAATGAAGATTTGTAGCCATAGCAACAATAAAAAATGTACAACAAATTCTACTCACCCATACCAACATGTGCCACACCCTCACATGTGCCACACCCCCAAACAAAGACATGCCATGTCATGTTGAACAACTCACTCGTCTGCACGTGTCGCTGAGTGCTGGTACTGGTAGCCGTGGCAATGAAGATTGATAGGAGTAAAGCTGTGGTCGTGTGAAGAGGGAAAAGAATTGCACAGTCATGCCCCATACTCGTGTGGTAAAGGATCGTCGTCCGTGCCCATCAAACATCCAGCCGTGGTAGCCCAGCAACATACGCAAGAGATACCTCTGAAGAAGGGAAAAGACAACCCAACCCCCAAACACCTGCACAGCCATGAGCACCTGGGGGACCCACCCACCATCCACGCTCACACGCCTACACACACATACACACAGGAACTTGGTCACACCACAATGTAGGCAGACAAGATCCCCAGGCCTAGCTATGAATATCATTAACCACTAATGAGAGAGCTCTGTGGGACAAGCTTCCCACTTCTTAAGAGGCACAGGTATTCATAGCTGAGCAGCTGATATGACTAGACACTGGCAGTCCCTGACTCACTGGTGGTGGATAGACTGGGACATGCAGAGGGAAATGGGAAACACTAGAGAACTCCGCCCACTTTTTATCATGTATGGATATGTGTATGTATCATTCTCACAAAAAAATGTTACATACATAAAAAAAATTAACTGAAAAGATAATGGCTACCTTATAATAGGCTCACTATCTGCCCCTCACTTCCCACCTCACATCCTCCTCAACACACGTAATTACCCAGACTTTGCACGGTCAATTAACAGTTTAAGAAAGTTCACGTAATTTTCACACCTCTAAGTGTAGCATTAGGTTATTGAATTTGTTTTTATTCCTATGGAAGATACAGCTCTGTCACAACCTATGAGACACATGCACTTAACATTGTCTTGACAGTAAAAGCAGCTGGTAATGGTCAGAGGGTACACCTTGTAACCTGGAAACATAAATAACCTGTTGGCTCAACACTTCATACAGTTCAGTAGATATACACACCAATTTCTCCTCTCAGTAATTAAAGAGACAACACTTCTCTTAACTTGGAGTACAGCATCTCTATTGGAGTAAAACCTACCCTAGGGCATTCTGAACCACTCTTGACAACCCCAAGGTGGTGTCATACTGCAAGGCATAGTGACTAACAGATACTCCAACTCCAATCACGAGCAGGGAGATAGGAGATGCAGGAAATATTCCTCTCAAAACTGCATTTCTAACGCTCACAAAGCGATTCTTTCCAGCTCCAACAAGAGACGATAAAGCTGCTTTCAAAACCTTTCTGTCGAACTCCACGCTAACGCCTTCAGAGGTGACAGAGAATTGGAAGCCCACAGCTTGTCTGGCCTCCGCCATAGCGAGCCTCCTTCACCAGCAGGAACGCCGCTACAAGCTATAAAAGACCACAAAACAACCTCAAGGGGCTATATGGACGGCGCGCGGTTATTGCCACACACACCACACCCTCTCCTTACCTCCAACTTCCCGCCCACTTAATTTCATATCCTGTGTGCCAAAACGTACCACGCCCATTCTCCCACCTTTTAATGCGGCAGTCGCGATGGCACCAACACTTGTCGATGATTTTGAGATTCTTTGAGTAAAGACAGCTCTACGCCAGTTATAAATAAAAGTAATATTCCCAGGGGAGATAAGTTCTGCCAGCTAGCTCGCTGACGTGCAGCGCTGTTTTCTCTAGAATCTATATTCATAGCTGTATCTCCTTATTCCAGACGCGGCCCAGGTCACCTGAGTACAGAGGTCTATAAGCTTAGATTTCTGCAGAGATAAGAGTAGGCGTCCCAAAAAGAATAATAAACCATTGTCTACGACTGCTGTGTGGATTGATTGCTGATGGATACAGTTTCCAGCTCTGAAACCTCCCAACAACAGCAGACCTCTAGCTTGAGCACTGTTTCTGCCAAGCCTGGGGCTGGTGCTAAGACTCACTGCAAGAATGACTCTGGATCTTATGAAGATATGCTGTCTGGCAAAGTTGCCAGTTGCAGTAGTCATGGTAGCAGCAGCAGCAGCAGTGGGTGTGGCAGTTCAGGAGTTGGGTCTCCAGCACAGGCTCATATCAAGATCACTATCAGTAATGGTGAGTGGTTAGCCAACTAGCTGGTGAGTCTGACTGGCTAGGGAGCCTACAGGACACTCATGCACACACAAGTACAGGTGTACTAGCATTGGAAGTCTGGTGCAGTTAACAATGGAATGTTTTGTTTGGTTTTCTATTGGTTTTAAATTGTCACAAAGACAGTTGAAGTGTGATTGATAACAATGGCTGGATGCTATCATTCCAGAGAGATGGTCAGTCAGTCAGTACACTCACAAGCTCAGGAATGGAATAGGTCAGCAGGTAAACACTTGTCTGGTGATTGCAAAAAAACAAACAAAAACATAGGCTTTTGCTAATGGACTAGAGATATGGCTGGTGATGGATATGGTGGGTGTGGCTGGTAATGGATATGGTGGGTGTGGCTGGTAATGGATGTAATAGGTGTGACTGGTGATGGATGTGGTGGGTGTGGCTAATGATATTTGGCTAATAACCTGTATGTAAGATGTAGGAGAGAGAGAGGCTCGTGCCAGTACAGGGTTGCATGAGGTGTGATCAAATCTATTAAGTATATATTTTTTAACATCCAAACTTCACACTTCATGACTTAGCGTAGCCACTGGTGAGTGGATAGTAATGGAGTGGACATGTCTCCATGTGCACTGGAAGAAATGTAGCATTAATTATGCTGGAAGACAGTCAACATGTGTATGTGTGTTTGTTTGTGTATGTGTGTTTGTTTGTGTATGCGTGTTGTGCAGTGAAGGATTCATCAAAATCTGTCGAATAAGCTTCCATACTCACACGCGTACATACATTGTCAAATAATTATGGGTATGTGTTGTTTGTTAACAGTGTGCTTGTGTTGATGAGGTATGGCACGAGCACTTATAGTCACATGATGTCTTAGCTGGTCACATGATGTCAGCTGTTGCCAGGGTGACTTCATAGAGCTGGTCTGTAAAAGGAGAGCTAAAGAGTAGAGTGAGTGAGTTAGAGAGGAAGTTACTATTTGTATGTCCACCAAAGAATCTGTAGCAGCATCACTCATTAACTGAGTCACTAACTGACTGACTCACTGACTGATCAGTGAGGGCCTGTCATGTGTTGTCTCGAGTATGTCATGTAGTCTCCACCTGCCAAGGAAGTGGTGGGTTACGCTGGGTCGCAAAGGTCATTACTTGTATTCAAGAAGCCGGAGGATAAGTGGTGGAGGAAATGTATTGTTCCTTTACTCGAGGAGATGTGTATGTGTGTGTGTGTGTGTGTGTGTGTGTGTGTGTGTGTGTGTGTGTGTGTGTGTGTGGGATAGTTCAGAGGAGTGTCTGCTTGCAAACTAGCATGCACGCACACACATGGACCACACACACACACACACACACACACACACACACACACACACACACACACACACACAGGTGGTCACACAGCCTGTAAGAATATCTTACAAGAAAGTCAACTGTAAAGGTGTCATGTTTGGTAATGGGGTGGAGTCTATAAGACTATCAGCATCTATAGTGTGGCTGCTGACCGGGTGGAAATATGAGCACATCATGCTGTGTTTACTATTGTGTTGCCCTAGGTAACGATGTAGAAGGTGCAGCCGTGGCTCCTCCCCCTCCCAGGACTGTGTCTGCAGCCTCCATGGCATCCAGTCTGTGTCCTGACCAGTCCTCGTCCTCGTCATCTCTTTCAAGAGACGTCTCCAACATTAACTCTTCTTTCACTTCTCATGAGGCTTTAGAGGTATGTGGGTCACATGACCTGGTAAAGAAGTCATGTGATGGCGGGCACGCATAGAGGAGTGGGGTGGGGGTGTGGTCACTCCTTCGTATGTAATGGCAAAGTTGAAATGAAACGTCTAAAGCAGCACTTTGATTATCTGCTTTGAATTGATAATGACTGATTTCCAGAGCATGCACTAGCTTGTGATACCTGAAAGAAAGAGCGTGATAGGATCCATGCAGACACAGATGGACAAGATGGCTGGATTAAGGCTATTGTTGCTCCAGTGACATGTGAAATAAATGCTGTCAAATTACACACTTACATTCTCTCTCTCTTAGCTGAGGAGACATTGCACATGCACACGGTAATTCCATATATGGTTATGCTTTCTGTTGCCAAGGTTTTCTATTGCTACTTGACAACGTGTGTGTGTGTGTGCTTACTGACAAGTTAGTTTATAGAAGTAAATATTGTTTCTTGAGTTTTGCACAGGCAACAATAGTTTGGGGAGAAACCATGAATACCTTCTCCTAGTTGGGGGTCTTCATGGATACTTTCTTCAAGTCAGACATAATCAACCCTACCGTCTTTCTCCTTTTACGGAAAAGTATTGTTTGAAATGCTGTCCACTTTTTAACACTTGTGGAGTGAAGTTTGCACTCACTTCATAAATTTGATACTTGGTGTCTTGTGGGCGTGTGCTGGTAGAGGCTGTGTGGGCGTGTGCTAGTGTTACCTGCACACCTCTCTGGGTTTCCTGCAGGATCTTTCTTCTTTCCTTAGGGTGGAGGAGGACTGGGTTCACATGATGTGTCACATGTTCATGCAGCTGGTGAGGTTCACATGATGTGATGTTCATGCAGCTGGACTGGGTTCACATGATGTGTCACATGTTCATGCAGCTGGACTGGGTTCACATGATGTGTAACATGTTCATGCAGCTGGACTGGGTTCACATGATGTGTCACATGTTCATGCAGCTGGACTGGGTTCACATGATGTGTAACATGTTCATGCAGCTGGACTGGGTTCACATGATATGTAACATGTTCATGCAGCTGGACTGGGTTCACATGATGTGTAACATGTTCATGCAGCTGGACTGGGTTCACATGATGTGTCACATGTTCATGCAGCTGGACTGGGTTCACATGATGTGTAACATGTTCATGCAGCTGGACTGGGTTCACATGATGTGTCACATGTTCATGCAGCTGGACTGGGTTCACATGATGTGTAACATGTTCATGCAGCTGGTAGAGTTCAGTTGTTGTTGGAACTGTGAATGTGTGAGATACCTCATGAGACAGTGGGCAGACATTTCTAAGGTTAGAATTGACACCTCTTCTCCCCACCATCCACTCTGATGTATTGTGTGATGACACCTGATCACTCTCAGTAGGTGTGGTAAGGAGTGTGGCTTTTGAAGGAGGGATAGTTGCAATGTGTTTGTTTCATGTTAGCTGTTTTTGTGTTGCCTTAGCAACTACTGAGTGAGATGTCCACGGAGACGGCTGAGCAAGAAGTAGTAAAGCAACTCTTGGAACACATTGTCAGCCTGAAACTAGTGAGTGGGTGTGGCTGAAATGTGGGTGTGGCTTGTTCAATAATGAGGGATATTGGAATGAACTAAGTAGAACTGTTGGACATGGTGGTATTGTGGGCGTGGCCCAGTAATTGATGTAGGCATTGTCTTGTAATTTATTTTGGACATCTTCAATTGTGGGCTGTGAGGGGATATGGGTGTGGTTATGAGTGATTGTGGGTGTGGTCATGTTTAGGACATGGAGCAGTTGAGACAAGAGAATGAGAAGTTGAAGGAGATGAGGACTACAATGGATGATGAGCTTCACACGCTGACAGAGAACCTGTTTGAAGAAGCTTACAAGATGGTGGACACTGTCAAGGAGGAGAAGGGAACTGTGAGCAAGAGACTTGCTGATGCCACAGGCAAAATTGATGCCATGGAAACCGAGATGTCTGCACTGAAGAGCTTGCTGCACCCGAAAGATGCCGGTAAAGGGTCTGCATCCAACTCTCTGTCGCGTTCTGACAAAGATCTGGGAAAGAAGAGTCCATCCCTCCACAAACACCACAAACCTAATGTCAAGAAGGTGCGGTCAATTCGAGGGACTTGCTGTGTTAGTACCTGGTGATCTTAGCTCTCCCGGCAAGTACCTGGCATTAGCTGGTGCTGGGTCACTGAGGGTCACAGTGTTGGTGCTGTGTTAGTACCTGGTGATCTTAAGCTCTCCCGGCAAATAAGAAGGACCATGTACCAATAGTTTGTTTCAAAGTGGCCCTTGAGCCGAATTTTGCGATATTTATTTTTATTAGGAGGGGAAGTCCCTCCTCATTAATCGGTTGGTGTTGTTTATTGTGTATGACAAGGTTGGTTGACGTGGTAACCTGATGCTGGCGTATTGATTACATGCTAGTCTGCCACACCCCATTCCCTTGTCGGTGGTGCAGTAGTGTGTGTGTGTGTGTGTTTGTGTGTGTTCAGGTGGTGACGATCCAGGATAGTGGAAGAGACATTGAAATGAGATGATCACATATGTATAGAGAGATGGAGTGTGTGCAATTTGCTTTAGGGGAGGGGACGATTTTGTAGAGTCACAAAAAACCTTTAAAACAGTGAAGTCATTCACAACTGTGAAACAGATTGTCAGATGAAACGTACACACACACACACACACACACGTGTGTTTCCAATTGCTTTTTAAACTAACTGATCATTAATTGTATTTCCATTAAGAAAAATTCAGTCTGATTTAAAAAATTGGGAGAATCGCAGGTGTCTTATAGTCTGTATGAAGCCTGTAGTGTGTGTGTTGCTAGTGTGAATTGTGAGTAAAAGTGGTCACTAATAGAAGCTCTGATTCAGCCCCTCCCACTTAAAATGGCTTCCTTCTACACATGGTTTCCATGATAATTGCACTCACCATATAGTAAACATTGTGGTTTTTCTAGTGGGCGTGTTCTCACTTTCTTGCATGCATGTAGCCTCTGATGTTACATGACTAGTGAACTCTTGAACTTTTCAGTCCCTGTGTTGTCATGGTGATGTTACCTTAGGCAATTCGGAAGTTGAGTCGGAAGGTGAAGGCGTCCACTCTTGGTCGTACTCCTGCAAGCCCCGCCCCTCCCTGTCAGCCGGTCACGCAACTGGAGCACAAGAATGAAATTAATGGAGCTTCTCTGCAAAAGAGCGAGGTATGGGAGGGCTGGCCCTAGTGTGTTGCCATGGTTACCTGTGAGTGGGTGTGTCCATGTGTCACAGGTACCCCCTCAGGAGTTGAGCGAGTTCAGTGATTGGCTGAGTGAGTCTGTTAGTGCTGACCATCCTTACCTACTGAAGTTAGAAGCTGTCGATGTACATCCTTGTCTCACATTCCGGAATAAAGAGGTGGGTGTGGTCAGGCAGTGAGATCTAGAAAGAGGTGGATGTGGTCAGGCAGTGAGATCTAGAAAAAGGTGGGTGTGGTCGGGCAGTGAGATCTAGAAAGAGGTGGGTGTGGTCAGGCAGTGAGATCTAGAAAGAGGTGGGTGTGGTCAGGCAGTGAGATCTAGAAAGAGGTGGGTGTGGTCAGGCAGTGAGATCTAGGTATTGTATAGGAGTACATTCGTTGTGCTGTCTTTAGCACGGTGAATTTACAATTAGTAGCACGTGTTTTATCATATGGTGGGGTGGTATTTTTAGTAATGTAGTCCTTCTGCTACTGTCGTTATGGCAACATTGGTCACTATAGCAACATTGCTTGAAAGTTTACCCTCTCAGTGACTAATTGAAGATTTACCGAGTAAATAACCAATTAGGACACTAGTTCACTGGTTGATGGTGTTTATCAATACCAGTCCACTTTAAACCAATTCATCAAGTTCACTGGCCGTACTATGCCAGTGAACTAGAGCTAGTGTCACTGAATCCACTCGTGTAAACACACGTACGTAGCTATGTAGATGCCAGCCATTGTAGTTGTTGCTATGGTGATGAAATACTGCAGTGGGATCTAGGAACTGTTGGTTGTTAGAAGTCTTTATGTCCGTCACAAGAAACACTTGTGTACTAGCCAGGATGTATTGTCATGGTTACACATGTGCATGTAATGGCATGTTGTTTCCACATGTAGCTCCATGCGTACCCTAGCACGGCGCCAGTGTAGCTTCCGCACTTGATGTGAAACCTCAAGATGAATTCATGGTTGCTGTGGCAACCACCACTGACATGTCAGTGGAGAGCTTTCCTTCCTTGTAGCGACATGTCTGGAACATGTGCATGTGTAGCTATTGCTCTGTTGTGTGGATATACGCTGGTTACTCTGGCTTCTGAGGTGCAAGTTTTTATAAACCTGTTTCTGCTGTTTGAAATTTCCTGTATCACGCTCTGTTTCTAGTCAAAGGAAAACAAACACTTACATCATCCTCACTGATGAACTCTGACCTACTAGCTTAGTTAAAAATCTACAAGATAATATTAATTTAGTATTTGGAAACATCTGTTATTTTATTTTAGATTTTATTTATTATTATTTGTTTGTTTGCTGAGGAGGTCTGCTGACTCAGCCATTCCTCTCCATCCCCTGCACTCAGTGTTTCTACAATTCTTATGAACCTAGTTAACAAGAGAATCCTGTTCTAACTGACTCAACAAGCTATGTACCAGCTAGGAGGTGACTGACTGACTGTCTGCACAGTCACCTAGAGAGAGAGAGAGAGAGAGAGAGAGTCTCTGCTGTAGGATCACTTCAACTGTCAGGCTGCTAGCCTCACTCACTTCCTTCTTTACTCCTGCCATCTACCCTTGCCATCTACCCTGAACATACAATGTGTCTAGCTACTGCAGCTTCTTGAGTTCACCAACTCTTCCTTGTCACAGAGTTCTTAGAAAAGTTAGCAGCAACTTAACTATTGGATGAAAGTCAACAAGACCTGAAGAGACAAGCAGACAAGAGAGGTTAAGTTACAGATGACAGTTTCTGTCCATTGAACAATGGTAATACCTCTCTTACAAGCAATGGTGATACCTCTCTTACAAACAGTGGTGATACCTCTCTTACAAACAGTGGTGATACCTCTCTTACAAGCAGTGGTGATACCTCTCTTACAAGCAATGGTGATACCTCTCTTACAAGCAGTGGTGATACCTCTCTTACAAGCAGTGGTGATACCTCTCTTACAAGCAGTGGTGATACCTCTCTTACAAACAGTGGTGATACCTCTCTTACAAGCAATGGTGATACCTCTCTTACAAACAATGGTGATACCTCTCTTACAAACAGTGATGATATCTCTCTTACAAACAGTGATGATATCTCTCTTACAAACAGTGATGATATCTCTCTTACAAACAGTGATGATATCTCTCTTACAAACACCTTCAACATTTGCTGTATGCAGACATTGAAACATCTAAACGAAAGTAATGTGCTGGTCATAGCCACACCCACTAGTTTTGTAGTAAGTTAAATTGTTACATGTTGCCCTTCACTTTCTGTGCGAAACAAAATCTGATGCATTTAACCGATTAACGCCGGAAATTAAATTCGCGATTACGTGCGCGTACTCCTAAATTGTTTACAAGAAATCGTGACCGTCACCTCGAGGCTTGAACCGCCTGAGCTTTTTCTTGTCTGGAGGCAATACGCTTCGAAGTAACCGACGGCGATGTATTAACTGATTGAAGCTAAAGCCTTCCTCTACCCGCGGGCTAAGTTTTGTTTAGTTTCTAAGCGTTTGAAGTGTATGAAGTGCGCACTCATTGGAAACTACAAGCTTCAAGGTAAGTATACCATTGTTAGCATCAGTATTGTAAAAGTTTAGGCTAAGACCTCATGTTTCATAGCTATATATTGTTGTTTTAAATGTTCACCAGCCGCTTGCTTTGAAATAATTCAGCAACTATGGATTTTGGCTGTTTATTTTTTTTTTGTGTGAGCCATATACTAGAATAATATAATATTATAACATAACAAGCAATTATATAGACTACTGTGTTTGCAATTCTAGGATTTTTTTCTGATAATACTATGAAGTAGTCTGATTGAACTCCCATGGTGACAAAGCCACACTCCATAATCACCTCTGTACTGTACCATGATGTGTCTGTTGTTACTGTTCTTGACATAGATTGCACTTCCTTCTCTTCATACCTGAGAAACTTTCTCCTAAGAAATCCATTTTATGGGCACCTTCAAGTAGGGGAGAACTGGGAGGAAGAAAGTCTGTATCCTCATGCAATAATAACTTGACCTTTTTGTGGTTAGTGTTGTTCAAAATCTATATAACCCTCTGTGTATGAACAAACGAAGCTAAAATAGCTTGCCTTTTTCAACCTTTACTTCCTCCAGGTCATCAAATTCTTCATTGCTGCCCTCCATGAAGACTTCTTGGCCACGGACCTCTACACCTGAGAAGTCTTCTCCCTTATTCTATCTCTATTTCTTTGAGATCATAAAATTCTTCATCACTGCCCTCTATGAAGACTTCTTGGCTGTCTTTAAATTTTATTGACAAGTTTATATCATATTAATAATTGATAAATATTTTTGTCTATTAGTTATAGCTATTCATATTTTTTTTTGTAACTTTGATTTTCTTTATACACAAACAGTGCTACAATTTCAATCTACAAATAATAAAAAAATTTCTATGGTAAGGGTCATTAAAACCTTGCCTCCCTTACACTTACCTCACAGGAGAATCGCTACGGCGTTGTGGGAGCTCTTGAAACACTTGCGATTGCTGCTGGTAGCTAATTGAAGCGGGTGCAATGGCGAGTACGCAAAAATGCGTATCCCGGGCTGTGAAGCACCCTCGCGCGGTACGCAAAAACGCGTATTTCGGCGATAATCGGTTAATGATCGAGTATTAATATTTCAGTGAAACTTGAAAGTTATTATCCAGATAGAGTGACGGGCTATAAAAAAACTGAATCTCTCATGAGCATGCTCAGTAGAGGTATATCTGCAATGTGCTCTAGAACCAATCCACTTCATACAGAAACAGATGACATGTGTGTGTGTGTGTGTGTGCAGTTGTCCGAGAGGTTGCTGCCAGCAGCTAAAACTAACCACTTGGTGATGGAGAGTCTATCTCAGTGTGCAGACTCCGAGACAAGGTAAGGGGTCTGTGTGAGCTGGTAAAGGGTTGCTGTCACAAAGGCTATATATATATATATATATTATATGTATTGTGGCAATGTACATATTTGCAGGGTATGTGCGTTATCTAAGTGTGGGGGCGTGTGCTGTACACACCGCATGCAGCTCGGCTATTCTGATGAGTGGTTCTTCATTTCAGAACAATGCAGGAACCGGGTAAGGCCAGCCACGCCCACCCCTAATGGGACATTTTGGTGGTGTTTACGTGTGAATGCTCTGTGTTGTAGATTGCAGCTGCTTGTGACTTCTACACTTACATCGGCCACATCTCCAGAGGATTCGTTAAGCTAGAACGTACGTAAGGTCAAATTATCCATTTCTGTCCATTCGTGTTTAAGTCGCCATTTTTTTTTTCAGTTACCTTACCATGTGACCTTACCATGTGGTGATTTGTGTTTGCTTGTAGCGGAAGACCTCTACTGGCAAGTGTCGCGACTTCGTGCGATGATGAACCTGGCGAGACTGAATTTGGAACTGCCTGATCAATAACTTGTTCTCACATGCTCCCTCTCTCTCTTCCCGTACTTTTCACATGTTGTCAGTCACATGTTGTCAAGTAACTATCACATGTGTTTGTTGACACTGGTGTCTCTGTTACTAAGAAGTGTTGTTAAGTGAGGTAACGTGGCTTGGGCTGACTCTGTGGAAATGTTTAGAGTACATAATCTAAAATATTGATTAATATTTTTCCAGGAAATTATGTAATATTTCAACAGCTAATTCCGAGGAACTCTGCACTGCTGGGTTGGTATTCCGAGGAACTCTGCACTGCTGGGTTGGTTTTCTCTGTGCATGTTGGCATACTGACATAAGCTGTTTCTGTAGCCACAGAAATAGCAATAAAGCAGTTGTTGATTATTTACTACTAGAGTTTATTACACCACTTCTTTGTGAGGTTCTGTCAGTTAATGCAAGTTACTTGAGTGACTCTTCATCGTCCAAGATGAAAATGGAGGTATAGATGCCTCGTACCGAAGTTACCTTGTTCCTCATTCATTTTTTCACTCACTGCCAATTGCCTGTTTTATTGGAAGCTAGTACCCCATTAACACTGCAATAGTAGCTACTCATGCCTGTAGATGCTGGTCCTCTCTGGGATAGAGGTTGTCCAGCTACATAGGCTCCAACTGTCCTGGAATGTCCAGGACAGTCCTGGATTTGTTGACATTGTCCTGTGTCCTGGATTCACCTGCCATTTGTCCTGGATGCAGGAGTTGAGTAGTAGAGTTTTATGTGCTATTATGCTGGGTAGCTATGAAAACCTACTAGAGACTTGTTGACATTGCAGTAGATACAGTACATGCATGCACAGTCAGCATCCTTATAAAAATACATTATCAGTAATCAGCAGCAAAAAAGCAGCTGGTAGCTACTGCAAGTTCTGCGTCAGAGTGCACTTCAGTTACAGTAGTGTTTGCTTGATCAGGTGCCTTCTTATTCTTTGAGTAAATGGCACTATCATCTCTCTTATGACTCTCAAGTTCAACAGTGGTGTGGAATGCTGCCATGATTCTTCTTTCAGCGAAGAACTTCTTAAGAAGTGCAAGAAAGCTACCATAATGTCACTCAACAAAGAGTAACTACTAATTTTAATTGTTATGCTTTTACATTAATTTGATGGGTGTGGTTTTGATGGGTGTGATTTGGGTGTGGTTAGCGATGATTTGGGCGTGGACAAGGGGTGTGGCCAGTGTCCTGGAACTGTGGTTTTCAAAAAATTGGAGCCTATGCCAGCATATCTTCCCTGCACTCCAGCTCGTGAGCTACACAGTATCCTGTCCGTCACACTAATCTTTTCTTGCACGAATCTTGCCCTATTTGCAGTATTAACATTCTTTTTTAAATATACTCACTCTAATATCCAACTTTTTAAAACCCCTTCAGGTATAGGATGTTGCAATAGCTGATGGATGGGTGGAGTGGCACGCACATGTCCTGGACTGGGTCCAATGTGTGTTTATTATTATGAAGAAATCTTTAGCTGGTCATCATACTCCATGTGCAGTACATGCATTTAGTGGGCATGTGCAGAGGAACATGTTTGCAAACTGAGAGATAGCTACAGTTACTTGCACACAGCTATAGCTACTTGCACACAGCAATAGCTACAGCTACTTACACACAGCTATAGCATCTCGTCCTTCCACTTTTGGATCGCTTCCAACTAGTACCTAGCAACACATAGCTAATTAGCTAGCTCATTAAAGTTGCCTGTACTTCTAGAAAATTTCTCAATGCTTTCAGATACTTTTATTTCTCAAAGAACTGCCATGAATAGCAAGTTATCTTGGCCAAACTGATATATCACGTTGAGTAAACACAGTGAATAACAGGATGTCTGAGGAGAATTGGCAGTCCCTCCATTTATTCATTATAGCTACACACTTTTTACTCATCTGATATTTTTTTCACTTTCTTTTTTATGTACAAAGTGGGAAGTCCCCAACTCAAAGTGAAACTCAAATATAAATTCACACTTCTGATTGTGTTTCTCATTCGCCTGAGGTAAAACATTGGAAAATTTCTACCAGTTAGCTGGCAGTAGGACTTACTCTTGCTGGGCATTTGCCGGGAAAGTAATGATGAGCTATCTAGTAGCAGTCACAGCTGTGCTGGGTCTGGTGCAGCAGTCACGTAAGTAGCTAAAGAGAAACTGATATAACAGGCTAAATCCTTGACCTTACACTGCTCACACATTCGTATAAACATACCTCTTGAATGTTAGAGCAGGAGTTGGTAGGTCCAGTATCAGCAAAGTAGCACCTAGCTAAATGCTTTAGTAGCTCTAGCACTAGAGACTCCTTAGTCTTTATTATATGGGGAAAAATAAAATATTTCATGGAAATCAAACAAACCTCTACCTCTATCATCTTTTACTTGTACCTGTCATACACACACACACACACACACACACACACACAAACACACACACACAACCCTCCAGTAGCTGACTCCTTCTTGGAAGACCCTGCTAACAGTACCTGCATTCTGGGACAAATATTCAACATCCAGTGTAGACCTCCATTCTTGGCTGCTACAAGTAGATGGGTTTACAACAGCAACAAAGTAAGGTTTGGTCATCTTCCCCATGGCTTGGTCCCCTCCAGTAGTAATGGCGTATTCAACATGGAGATGACTTGTGTTCCAGCCAGACATTTCTCTACCATCCAATGCATCGCTATATTTGTAGATCGAAATTTCGTGACCACGGAAGTAGAAAGTCAGATTGCGACTGTAAAAGTACAAGGTAATGAGCTAGAGCTGAACTTTTAGCTGATAAACAATTTCTATTTATATCCTTCTTCCTGTTACTGCTGCTGGTTTGTTGTTGTTGTTGTTGCTGTTGTTGTTATTGTTGTTATTGTTGTTTTTAAGAAGTGCTTACAGTATAGTTTGTATGATTAGGAATGCCAGACAAGGTCGTGAATTTGCGTTGTATATCTTATTCCTCCGTCATCTTCCTTCAGTGGGACCCTCTGGCTCCCAACACCTCTTACTGCATCAGAGTTAACACACGAGGAGGAGGAGAGTTAGTGAATGAGACATGCGGAGTGACAGATGTGCAGTACTCGTGGTACCGAGATGGCAACGCCCCCACATCTGTTAACCTTACGACTGAATACGTGTTCACAGTGTTGGGAATCAACTCACTTGGCAGAGGACCGCCCTCTCACATGTTACAGACAAACTTCTCCGGTAAGAAAACAAGCAACTAGTCTTCACCTAGTCTAGGAGTAAATAAACATCACAGGCTGGGACTAGCCTCACCTAGAGTAAATAAACATCACAGGCTGGGACTAGCCTGCAGATAGACTTAAAATGATATAGCTTTAAAACAAACTCTGCAGCTGCTTTTCAGCTAGCTAAGTTCAGTGCAGACAAACTTATTGCTACTGTGGTGTTGCAGACCAGGAAGTTGGTAATGAGAAAATTTAATTCCAAATGGCCTGTGAGCTCAAATTGTAAGCAATTGAGTAAATAATTAATGAGTGTAGCTAATACAGTGAAACAATAACCACATAGTTAATTATGGTTTGATTATAGGGTTATATTTATTATGAGGTTACTCATTGTATAGTTCCTGGAGTAATTGTGATTTTTAAGAGTTCTGAATCTGGTGCACTTCAAAGAACTAAACAAATCTCACATGTCGTGCCAACTGCTGACATTCCCATGTTGTAGCTAGAGAGTGTTATGTGTAAATAGTAAATACATTGTCAATGAAAAAAATTTGGGATTCAACTTTTTATCACATGAAAAACACAATTGGCAGCTCTCATAACTCAAAGGGCTAATGTTCAATGGGAAAGCTGGTATATATCGTGTAAATATATACACATACATGTATGTATGTATGCATATTATATGAGTCGTGTATATAATACATGCATGCATAATGTCAGGCTATTTTACTCAGCTCACAAATTATTGTTGCAGACCAGGAAGTTGGTAATGAGAAAATTTAATTCCAAATGGCCTGTGAGCTCAAATTGTAAGCAATTGAGTAAATAATTAATGAGTGTAGCTAATACAGTGAAACAATAACCACATAGTTAATTATGGTTTGATTATAGGGTTATATTTATTATGAGGTTACTGATTGTATAGTTCCTGGAGTAATTGTGATTTAAGAGTTCTGAATCTGGTGCACTTCAAAGAACTAAACAAATCTCACATGTTGTGCCAACTGCTGACATTCCCATGTTGTAGCTAAGAGAGTGTTATGTGTAAATATTGTCAGGAAAAAAAATTGGGATTCAACTATTTACATGAAAAACACAATTGGCAGCTTTCATAACTCAAAGGGCTAATGTTCAATGGGAAAGCTGGTATATAGTCGTGTAAATATATACACATACATGTATGTATGTATGCATATTATATACGAGTCGTGTATATAATATATACACATACATGTATGTATGTATGCATATTATATATGAGTCGTGTATATAATATATACACATACATGTATGTATGTATACATATTATATATGAGTCGTGTATATATTATATACACATACATGTATTTATGTATGCATATAATACATGCATGCATAATGTCAGGCTATTTTACTCAGCTCACAAATTATTGTTGCAGATGACCCCTACATAGTTACCATGACAAACTCCACCCACTTAGATGGAAGTACCATTCTCTCATGGAATTCTCTTGGCTCTAACATAACTTACTGCATTCAAATAATCAACTCATCAGATAAGACATGCCTCCATGAGGAAGTCTGTGGATTAAAAGAGCCTTTGTATGTTTTGAATGAGACATGTAGCCATCTTAAAGATGCAGCTATATGGTATGCAGTTGTCTTGACAGCAGAATCCAATTTAGGGAGGGGACTTCCCTCAAGAGAATTCACAGTGTGGATATTTTCAGGTATATAGGATTTAGTTAGTTCTGTGTGACTTGTACAACTGATTCCTTGAAACATGTTGTGGTTAGAGAAAGTTGAATTAATAATGAAGTGTTAATGAAGGTCCAGTTAACATTACCCCATTATTATTGCAAGCTAATAGTAAAAGAAAGTTTTATGTGGTCACAACTCTGCTCACATAGCAGTCAGTCACAACTCTGCTCACATAGCAGTCAGTCACAACTCTGCTCACATAGCAGTCAGCCACAACTCTGCTCACATAGCAGCCAGTCACAACTCTGCTCACATAGCAGCCAGTCCTGATATCTCCTGTTGCTATTTATTTCCCAGTAGCTATGAAAAGCAGTAACTGAAATTGAATGTCTAAAATAAACTGTTGAATTGTTTGTGTAGCCAAGATATGCTAAATCACACCTTCCCAGACTGATAAATTGAAAATGATGACAACTTATTCATTCTACGTGAGTAAGCTCTACAAGTGACTCACTCTTGTCATTCTGTTTTCTTCCAGTAATTCTTTGCAGTTATTAAGAGTGAGAATTTCCTCAGTTGTTATACACATATCTAGCGGACTCTAAATGATGATGTTTCAACACTAACCCGTCTCAGTTATCATTTAGCTCACTAGAAGTTTGTCATTTCTTCTCATTGCTTTATTGAACAGATTACACTCTTAGCAGTAGTAAAACCATGGACCAGCAGAATGCAGCTACATCACTGAAGATAGAAATCATCATTGTTGTCGCCATTGCTTTTTCTATTGCAAGTAAGTCCCATTCATCTTTCTTATCAGACAGACTCTACCATTAGTGAGTATCTTCCTCCTACAGTACTGCTGGTCATTGTCATCGGGGTTCTGTCAGTCATTGTCATGTATTGCAAACTGGTAAAGGGTCATAAAGGTAAGGAATAATACTGTTCATGTCACATGTATAGAGTATTTAGTGATTTTGTGGTTCGATCAGCAGTTACAACGTAACATTTTGATATTCTGTATTGCTTTAAAAAGCATTGTGAAAGTATATACCAAGCAATGTAGCTAGTGTTAATGTTCCTGTAGAGAGAGTGGACAAGTAGCTAGTGTTAGTGTTCCTGTAGAGAGAGTGGACATGTAGCTAGTGTTGGTGTTCTTGTAGAGAGAGTGGACATGTAGCTAGTGTTAGTGTTCCTGTAGAGAGAGTGGACATGTAGTATAGTGTTAGTGTTCCTGTAGAGAGAGTGGACATGTAGCTAGTGTTAGTGTTCCTGTAGAGAGAGTGGACATGTAGCTAGTGCTAGTGTTCCTGTAGAGAGTGTGGACATGTAGTTAGTGTTGGTGTTCCTGTAGAGAGTGTGGACATGTAGCTAGTGTTGGTGTTCCTGTAGAGAGAGTGGACATGTAGCTAGTGTTAGTGTTCCTGTAGAGAGTGTGGACATGTAGCTAGTGCTAGTGTTCCTGTAGAGAGTGTGGACATGTAGCTAGTGTTGGTGTTCCTGTAGAGAGAGTGGACATGTAGCTAGTGTCAGTGTTCCTGTAGAGAGAGTGGACATGTAGCTAGTGCTAGTGTTCCTGTAGAGAGAGTGGACATGTAGCTAGTGTTAGTGTTCCTGTAGAGAGAGTGGACATGTAGCTAGTGTTGGTGTTCCTGTAGAGAGAGTGGACATGTAGCTAGTGTTAGTGTTCCTGTAGAGAGAGTGGACATGTAGCTAGTGCTAGTGTTCCTGTAGAGAGTGTGGACATGTAGCTAGTGTTGGTGTTCCTGTAGAGAGAGTGGACATGTAGCTAGTGTTGGTGTTCCTGTAGAGAGAGTGGACATGTAGCTAGTGTTGGTGTTCCTGTAGAGAGAGTGGACATGTAGCTAGTGTTAGTGTGTTCCTGTAGAGAGAGTGGACATGTAGCTAGTGTTGGTGTTCCTGTAGAGAGAGTGGACATGTAGCTAGTGTTCCTGTAGAGAGAGTGGACATGTAGCTAGTGTTGGTGTTCCTGTAGAGAGAGTGGACATGTCTTACTGCGAGGCGTATGAGAGCACTGGAGGAGGAGGTCTCAGAGAGAGTGGTGGAGGTGGCACTAAGTTGGAGGACATCTTCAGAGAAGGAGAGAATCATTATGACAGTATTGTTAACATAACTCAATTGGACCCCATTTATGCACGTGTCCCATGACATCACATGACATCATCACATGACATTGCTTGTACTATATGATTGCACACAACTAACTTTTTGACTTAGTTTTTGTGGTATGTAAATGTGTGTAATATTACAAGTTTGCTGACTTTGAAACAAGACTCAACATTATGGGATCCTCGGAGTGATGAGACTTCTTAGGACCTAATTAACAGCATTGGTTTTGTTTTATCGTTTTTCACGTACTTTTTTCATTCTTATTCCGCATTGCGCGCGCATGCGAGTAAAAAGTCGCATCTACACGTAGTCTGTAGGAGGAGCGAGGAATGTTTGTTGAATAACAATGATAAGAGCGCTTCTGTGGGCTGGGGTTATCGCATCCCTAGCCGGCATTGCGATCAGGTTATGGCGGTGGGATCCCAGTCAGCTTCCTTACAGATCAATACTGGAACGCTCATACGACTATGTTATAGTGGGGGCGGGGTCTGCAGGTTGTGTGCTTGCTAACAGACTATCTGAAGATGGCAGCAGCACAGTGTTACTAATAGAAGCTGGAGAAGCTGACAGTGATATTGGAATTCACGTTCCTTTGGCTTATCCAAAGCTACAGAAGACCAGTGTTGACTGGCAGTTCACCACAGTGCCTCAGGAGCATGCATGCCTGGATCTTGCAGGCAGGAGGTCCTGCTGGCCGAGGGGAAAGGTGTTAGGAGGAACTAGTTCTATTAATGGTATGTCCTACACTAGAGGCAACAGACATGACTATGACAGGTGGGAGAAGGAGTATGGAGCAGAAGGCTGGGGGTGGGATCACGTGCTTCCTTACTTTAAAAAGTCAGAGGATTTTCAAGGACATGGTGATGCTGGCTATCACGGTTATGGCGGCCCCCAAACTGTCTCTGATAGCTCCTTCATCACTCCTGCTGCCAGAGCATTTGTAGAAGCTGGCAAAGACATTGGTTATAAAGAAGTGGATTATAATGGAGCCAGTCAACTAGGTGTCAGCTACACACAGAAGACTGTGAGGAATGGAGCTCGCTGGAGCACAGCTACAGCGTTCCTTCATCCTGTAAGAGACCGTCCTAATCTGTTTGTGTGGACTGGCAAGTCTGTTAGAAGACTACAGATTGAAGGAGATCAGGTAGTTGGAGTGGAGGTAGTAGATACTAGTGACTTTGTAGAAGGAAGTAGAGTGGACATAGTGTCTGCTAGGAAGGAAGTGATACTTTCAGCAGGAACAGTAGGTTCCCCTTTCATCCTCCTTCTCTCAGGGATAGGGCCTGCAGAGCACCTTCATAAGGCCAAGATCAAAGTTAAAAGAGATCTTCCTGTAGGTAAAAATCTTCAAGACCATGTCATGGTTCCAGCTGTTATTCATCGCAGAGAATCCCCCTCACATGAGGATGTTTCCTTCCAAAGATCCACTCTTGAGTCACTCTCTACTGTCCTGCAATACTTCATGTCTGGTACAGGTCCTCTGTCAACAGCTGTGCCTGAAGCACATGGCTTCTTCAAGTCTGACCTCCAGGGTCCTTCTGACCCCACACCAGACATTCATATGATATTTTCTACTGGTAAAGCATTTCCTAATGAATTACATATGTATTGTATAGATCCTGAACATCAAAAGAAAGTCACAGTTGAAGGCTTTGTCAACTTCAATGATGAGGTCATAGCTAATATGGTCCCTGGCCTCCTACACCCCAAGAGTAAAGGTGAGATCTATCTGAACACCAGCGCTGCTAACCCATTCCTCTATCCTGTCATCGATCCCAATTATCTCAGTCACCCTGACGATGTGGAAGTTCTGCTGAAAGGGTTCAGAATTGCCGAGAAGATGTTTGCTTCCAAGTATTTCGACATTCTTAGAGAAAGTCCAGATACTCATCTAGGTGAAGAGTTTCTATCGCCTCATCCTTTAGGTTCAGACGAGTTCTGGCGTCAGGTCATCCGCTCCTTCACATTGACCATATATCATCCCGTGGGTACTTGTAAAATGGGAGGAGCATCAGTGTCCGACCGTGTGGTAGACCCGAGACTGAGAGTGGTGGGGATGAAGAACTTGCGAGTAGTGGATGGTTCAGTCATGCCAGAAATAGTCAGTGGAAACACAAACGCTCCCATTATCATGATAGCTGAGAAAGCTGCCGACATGATCAAGTTCGGTGATCATCACTGATGTTTTTACCTTTTAACATTTAAAAAATATGGTGGCGTATTTGTTTTATATAGTGGAATATTATTTTTACTTCAATTTTTATTTATGAAGAGTTCAATCTATCAATATTTTTACAATAGCAGTAGTTTACAGTGGGAGTGGCAAAACGGGATTGTTTCGTTTCACTCTTCAAAAAATTGAGAATTGGTATATCTGAGGTTGAAGTTCGGACTAGCAATATTGGAGGAAAGGTCATGAGAGTTTCTTGCCAATGATCCTCTGTTATGCTATATAGCAAGTACTCTGAGATGAAAGAAATGAATTTAAATGGTGGTTATGAAATTCGATCATAGCTCAGATCGATAATCAATATTCTGTAGTAAGCACACAGGCTATTTAGCTTTATTGTACATATTGTTATGTTCTGAACATCTTATCTGTGAGTTTAGAAGCAGCATAGACAGGGAGAGAATGGAGGAAGCACTGTACCTTAAGTTCACCTGATGACTGAAGGTAGTCTGCACTGACTCTTCAGACACCTACACATTTATGATACTATTATGTGCTCATAGACTGATATAATTCACACATAGTACATCACATTTAACTCATTAAATACAAACAGTGCCCAGCAGATGTCATTATGCTAGCTAGAAATGATTATACAAAATGACTACTTCATTCGTTCACCGAACTTGATCATGTCGGCAGCTTTCTCAGCTATCATGATAATGGGAGCGTTTGTGTTTCCACTGACTATTTCTGGCATGACTGAACCATCCACCACTCGCAAGTTCTTCATCCCCACCACTCTCAGTCTTGGGTCTACCACACGGTCGGACACTGATGCTCCTCCATTTTACAAGTACCCACGGGATGATATATGGTCAATGTGAAGGAGCGGATGACCTGACGCCAGAACTCGTCTGAACCTAAAGGATGAGGCGATAGAAACTCTTCACCTAGATGAGTATCTGAACTTTCTCTAAGAATGTCGAAATACTTGGAAGCAAACATCTTCTCGGCAATTCTGAACCCTTTCAGCAGAACTTCCACATCGTCAGGGTGACTGAGATACTTGGGATCGATGACAGGAGAGAGGAATGGGTTAGCAGCACTGGTGTTCAGATAGATCTCACCTTTACTCTTGGGATGTAGGAGGCCAGGGACCATAGCAGTATTGACTTCATCATTGAAGTTAAGAGATCCATCCACTGTCATATTCTTGAAATGTCCCGGGTCTATGCACAGTGTGTGTAAGTCCATCGGGTATATCTTGGTTGAGAAGAAGAGCATGTGCACATCAGGTCTGGGATCATGTGAGTCCTGTAGTCCAGACTGTAGCATCGCATGTGCCTCTGCAGAGGCTGTGGATAAAGGACCAGTTCTAAACATGAGGTACTGAAGTGTTGAAGAGATAGACCCCACCAAGGCTTTGGTGAAGGAAATGCCACTAGAAGGTAGCAAGTTTCTGTTAACTATGCTTGTTTGAACCATGACATGGTCTTGAAGGTTTTTACCCACAGGAAGATCTCTTTTAACTTTGATCTTGGCCTCATGAAGGTGCTCTGCAGGCCCTATCCCTGAGAGAAGGAGGATGAAAGGGGAACCTACTGTTCCTGCTGAAAGTATCACTTCCTTCCTAGCAGACACTATGTCCACTCTACTTCCTTCTACAAAGTCACTAGTATCTACTACCTCCACTCCAACTACCTGATCTCCTTCAATCTGTAGTCTTCTAACAGACTTGCCAGTCCACACAAACAGATTAGGACGGTCTCTTACAGGATGAAGGAACGCTGTAGCTGTGCTCCAGCGAGCTCCATTCCTCACAGTCTTCTGTGTGTAGCTGACACCTAGTTGACTGGCTCCATTATAATCCACTTCTTTATAACCAATGTCTTTGCCAGCTTCTACAAATGCTCTGGCAGCAGGAGTGATGAAGGAGCTATCAGAGACAGTTTGGGGGCCGCCATAACCGTGATAGCCAGCATCACCTTTTGCCTGGAAATCTTCAAACTTTTTAAAGTAAGGAAGCACGTGGTCCCACCCCCAGCCTTCTGCTCCATACTCCTTCTCCCACCTGTCATAGTCATGTCTGTTGCCTCTAGTGTAAGACAAAGCATTGATAGAACTAGTTCCTCCTAGTACCTTTCCCCTCGGCCAGCAGGACCTCCTGCCTGCAAGATCCAGGCATGCATGCTCCTGAGGCACTGTGGTGAATTGCCAGTCAACACTGGTCTTCTGTAAGCTTGCATATGTTAGAGGCACGTGGATGTCCGCCGCAGTGTCAGCCTCACCTGCCTCGATCAATAGCACTGTGCTGTTGGGGTCTTCAGAGAGTCTGCTGGCTAGGACGCAGCCCGCGGATCCCGCGCCAACAATAACATAGTCGTATTCGCGATCTAGAACTGGCCTGTAAGGGAGCTGACTTGGTTCCCATAGCCACAGCCTGACGCAGATGCTAGTCAGTGACACTATAATACAACACACAAGAAACAAACTCACCTGTGGCATTATACCCAAGGGACGGGCAGTAAGCTACGCCCCCTTTCTATCGAATAAGCTCACGCAGAGGGGCAATGAAAGAAATTTTTTTTTGTACACAGAAAGAAAAAAAGAGTGGAGGTGTGGCCTGAGAACCATTGATGTCTTCATTCGCACAGTCAGTCTACACACCACTGTCTGCACACAGCCAGTCTACACACCACTGTCTGCACACAGTCAGTCTACACACCACTGTCTGCACACAGTCAGTCTACACACCACTGTCTGCACACAGTCAGTCTACACACCACTGTCTGCACACAGTCAGTCTACACACCACTGTCTGCACACAGCCAGTCTACACACCACTGTCTGCACACAGTCAGTCTACACACCACTGTCTGCACACAGTCAGTCTACACACCACTGTCTGCACACAGTCAGTCTACACACCACTGTCTGCACACAGTCAGTCTACACACCACTGTCTGCACACAGCCAGTCTACACACCACTGTCTGCACACAGTCAGTCTACACACCACTGTCTGCACACAGTCAGTCTACACACCACTGTCTGCACACAGTCAGTCTACACACCACTGTCTGCACACAGTCAGTCTACACACCACTGTCTGCACACAGCCAGTCTACACACCACTGTCTGCACACAGTCAGTCTACACACCACTGTCTGCACACAGTCAGTCTACACACCACACACAGTCTACACACCACTGTCAGTCAGTCTACACACCACTGTCTGCACACAGCCAGTCTACACACCACTGTCTGCACACAGTCAGTCTACACACCACTGTCTGCACACAGTCAGTCTACACACCACTGTCTGCACACAGTCAGTCTACACACCACTGTCTGCACACAGTCAGTCTACACACCACTGTCTGCACACATCAGTCTACACACCACTGTCTGCACACAGTCAGTCTACACACCACTGTCTGCACACAGTCAGTCTACACACCACTGTCTGCACACAGTCAGTCTACACACCACTGTCTGCACACCACAACAAGACTAACAGACATATATAAGGCAACTAGAAGCACAAGAACTTGTATAAATGCACTTACACAGCTAGCTACTCTTGGAGTTGTCTAATATCATCAATTATTGAACTGAATGTAAATAAAGCATTATTAATTAATGTCAGTGTTTAGAAGACTTTCTAAGTTTCCTTGAAGGCACACTCTTAGTTTTTCTGAGTCTCTTAGTTCCAATCTTCTTCTGTGGCTTCTTCTCTTCTCGACTGCCAGCCCTACGCTCCTGAGACTCAGTCAATCCTTTGCTTTCTTTAAGCTTCAATCTTCTCTTTTGCCATTTCAATTGCCATTTTTGTCTCTTCGACGGCTTCTTCTGGATAGACTCTTTGGAGCCACCATTAGCTGCAGCTTGCTGCTGTATGGCTTCCTATAAAACAAACAATTATAATACAAAATACTCGCAGATAAAGGATCACTGATGTCATCATTGTTTTGTTACGGGAGGTACTCCACACAAGACAGCTGCTGCCATAACACACACAACTGAATGTACCAGTCAATAACCTGCTCATTATTTAGAAAAATCAATTCAAAATATTTTTTAGGGACTTCTCCATTTAACATTTCACATAATTAATGTCAACGGAGAACTCCCTACAGTACAACAAAAATATGGACGAGAAACGGCAAATTCAGTGAGGAGATACGAGTGGAATAAGCACAAGGCTAGATGGACCAACCACCATATTGCTAGCATAGCTAGTGGTGATTTATCCCTATCTGCACTTTTCATTCAAATTCACTAATTTTTTGAGGACAGCAGCAGGACTGTCGAAACCTCGTTACTATCATTGTGTATTATGAAAACAACAACAACAAAAAACAACGTTGATATAAGAGAACAAATATTAATTAAAAATATATTAATATTCGGTAAAGTTCAGAGATAAGTCAGAGTGCAGAGATAGGTCAAAGTGCAGAGATAGGTCAAAGTGCAGAGATAGGTCAAAGTGCAGAGATAGGTCAGAGTGCAGAGATAGGTCAGAGTGCAATACAGCACTAGTGTCAGTGAATGGGGAGGACCATCATCACTTTCAGAAGAACAAACTGCTGGCTACCTCAAGCAGTCTGTTCTTCTGAAGTGATATAATGAAGCCTTCACCAGTTGTGTGATGGTACAAATGCTGAACTATGTATGAGAACAAGGTCAGAGTGTCATCTGAACTAGCAGCTTCATCATACTTGCTGTTCTCTAGGCCTTATGGACTTCAGTCTCAGCAGCTGGATGTCCGCCAGTCATGAAGAAATGATTGCATTACTTAAAACATCACTTTAATTAAGATACGTGCGCTTGCATGTGTGTGTGTGTATGTGTGTTTGCATGTGCAACACTTACTTCTCTTTTCTTTCTCATTTCTCTGATTTTCACCGCACGGCTATCCTCCACGGCAAATTCCACAATAGGTCTCTATAGTAACCAACAAGAACCACAAGACAATGATTCAGAAACTCCTCATCTCCTCAACCTCTCGCCCATTCTCACTGAGAGTGTTAAAACCTCTCACCTTCTGCTTTCCGAAGAGGTCAGGGTTGTTGTTGATGCCCCTGAGAGCCGTCAGAGCTGCCGTGTGACTGGACAACTCCACAAACCCATAGCCCATGGACCGACCCACACCACGACTGTTGACACGCTCAGTGGAACGCATCAGCTTCACCTGAACACACACACATATCATGAACCGACTTGCACCTCCCACTTCCCAATGTTAGGTTTCAGCACACAACATAGAACAAAAGGCCCATTGATGTCATTAGGTAAAGGGTCTCCAGCACGATTCCCGACCTGAGTTATCTTGGCGGTTGGGTTCGCAGCATGCTCCAGGAACAAGGTCTTCAGTTTCTTCTCATCCACTGCAGTAGGGAGATTCCTGACGCACAGTCTGGTACGAGATATGTAAAAGTGCGGTTTGGCTAATTTAGCCTTCTTCTCTGAGTGGGCTTTCATCCTCTTGGTCAAGTCAGACTTGGACAAATCCTTAGCTGCCTCAGAACCTTCCAGGATCACTAGAGAAGGAAGGTCAGGAGAGGCAGCACACACACACACACACACACACACAGCCACAAATTGTCAAACTTGTGAAACTGACTGAAGTAGAGACAAACACTGTGCATATGTGTGCGTGCGTGTGTAAGCGTGTGTGTGTCCGTGTTAGTGTGTGTGTGTGTGTGTGTGTGTCACTAACCTCCCTCCATGGCCAGGTTCAAGTTCCTCTTGTCTTCTTTCTCTTTCTTGTTGGACTGTTTGCTGATTTCAGATGTAGGCACGGCTAATAGCACATTCAGACTACTGCCTCCGTAGATCACGCCTTCTCCATCACAAGCGGCAGCCTGGATACATCGCTGAGCTGCAAGCGGAGTCACAAACTTAACAAATGCCGATCCAGTGGGCGTGGCTGAGGTCTTGCTGCTCATCAAGCGACAGTAGGTCACAGCTCCAAACTTCAATAATTGCTTCTTTAGATTCACAGAATCTGTACCCAGTGGGAGGTTCCTACACACACAAGCACAGCCAGCTGGAATCTGTACCCAGTGGGAGGTTCCTACACACACAAGCACAGCCAGCTGGTAATTCAACACTATAACTACACTCGAACCTCTCTTATCCGTTCGTCTAAGTTACGGACACCTCTGTCTACCGGACACCAACTAAAATTATTGACTGCGTACGGATCGTCAGTGTAGTCGGAAAGCTACCAAATTAAACGAAGAAAATATTTCGCGCGTGGCACTTCGAGTGTATTCGATCGTAGCGTTGTGTGCGGTGATGGAGCGGTGAAATCAACTTGCAGTTAGTGCGTCTACCGCTAGTTCTTCTCAGAACTCGTTGATCGGCGTCGCTGCTAGTTCTTCTCAAAACTCTTTGAAAGGCAGTGGGGCTGCTAGTTCTTCTAAGAACTCAACGACCAGCGGTGATGGAGGCAAGGTCATAGTAACTGAACGCAAGCGTAGCGTTTTAACTCTAGAAAGAAAGCTGGAGATAATATCAGAAGTAAAGAAGGGGAGTCAGTGAGGCAGTGTCTGGACAGTTTGGTGTTCCAAAATCTACAGTGAATGATATTTGGACATGAACATGAAGAAATTGTAGAAGATGTGTTGCAAGAGAGACTGAGTCCGAAAATGAAGATGAAGTTTCTTCAATGCAGTTACTCCATCGCAAGCTTGTGCTGCTTTCGATACAGCTTTGGAGTAGTTGGAGTCCAAAGGCAACACACACCCTGCACATCTTATGCTGGTAAAAAGTTGGAGAGATGATGCAGCTCAGCGTCGCTTGAAATCTATGAAGCAAACTAAAATCACTTCATATTTTAAATAAATTGATTCATGTATTTACAGGCGTTTTTGTTAATTTTAAGTAATATACTAATTCAATTATCAAATAATTAATTGTATACACGGTTCATCACCGAATAAATTAAGTATTTCTGAGTTACGGACATTTCTTAGTTACGGACACCCCTTGGTCCCAGACTGTCCGGATAAGAGAGGTTTGAGTGTACCATGTATTGATTCATACCCAGTGGGAGGTTCCTACACACACAAGCACAGCCAGCTGGTAATTCAACACTATAACTACATGTATTGATTCATACCCAGTGGGAGGTTCCTACACACACAAGTACAGCCAGCTGGTAATTCAACACTATAACTACCATGTATTGATTCATACCCAGTGGGAGGTTCCTACAGACACAAGCACAGCCAGCTGGTAATTCAACACTATAACTACCATGCATTGATTCATACCCAGTGGGAGGTTCCTACACACACAAGCACAGCCAGCTGGTAATTCAACACTATAACTACCATGCCATGTTCCAGTGGGAGGTTTCCTTCCTCACTAACACAAGCACAGCCAGCCAATTGGTAAAACTACCATGTATTGATTCATACCCAGTGGGAGGTTCCTACACACATAAGCACAGCCAGCTGGTAATTCAACACTATAACTACCATGTATTGATTCATACCCAGTGGGAGGTTCCTACACACATAAGCACAGCCAGCTGGTAATTCAACACTATAACTACCATGTATTGATTCATACCCAGTGGGAGGTTCCTACACACACAAGCACAGCCAGCTGGTAATTCAACACTATAACTACCATGCATTGATTCATACCCAGTGGGAGGTTCCTACAGACACAAGCACAGCCAGCTGGTAATTCAACACTATAACTACCATGCATTGATTCATACCCAGTGGGAGGTTCCTACACACACAAGCACAGCCAGCTGGTAATTCAACACTATAACTACCATGCATTGATTCATGCCCAGTGGGAGGTTCCTACACGCACAAGCATAGCCAGCTGGTAATTCAACACTATAACTACCATGCATTGATTCATACCCAGTGGGAGGTTCCTACACACACAAGCACAGCCAGCTGGTAATTCAACACTATAACTACCATGTATTGATTCATACCCAGTGGGAGGTTCCTACACACACAAGCACAGCCAGCTGGTAATTCAACACTATAACTACCATGCATTGATTCATACCCAGTGGGAGGTTCCTACAGACACAAGCACAGCCAGCTGGTAATTCAACACTATAACTACCATGCATTGATTCATACCCAGTGGGAGGTTCCTACACACATAAGCACAGCCAGCTGGTAATTCAACACTATAACTACCATGTATTGATTCATACCCAGTGGGAGGTTCCTACACACATAAGCACAGCCAGCTGGTAATTCAACACTATAACTACCATGTATTGATTCATGCCCAGTGGGAGGTTCCTACACACACAAGCACAGCCAGCTGGTAATTCAACACTATAACTACCATGCATTGATTCATACCCAGTGGGAGGTTCCTACAGACACAAGCACAGCCAGCTGGTAATTCAACACTATAACTACCATGCATTGATTCATACCCAGTGGGAGGTTCCTACACACACAAGCACAGCCAGCTGGTAATTCAACACTATAACTACCATGTATTGATTCATACCCAGTGGGAGGTTCCTACACACACAAGCACAGCCAGCTGGTAATTCAACACTATAACTACCATGTATTGATTCATACCCAGTGGGAGGTTCCTACACACACAAGCACAGCCAGCTGGTAATTCAACACTATAACTACATGTATTGATTCATACCCAGTGGGAGGTTCCTACACACACAAGCACAGCCAGCTGGTAATTCAACACTATAACTACATGTATTGATTCATATCGTGTGATATAAATTTCTCTCCTGTGATATTCTTCTTCTCTGCTCCTTCCTACCAACTCACTGCATTTGGTTCATCTCGTAACTTGTGCTAATTGGCTGTAAAAGCTAATAAAATAGACTAACCAGCCAGCAATGCGACCAATGAGGGAGACAGCTGGTATATCCCATAATTTCACACGTAGAATGCTTCTAATTTCATGTGTTCCGCCAGTGCCACCCTCAATGCTCCACTACAACTAAATAAATGCTATTTATCCAGCTCTATTGGTATGGCAGTCGTCTTAGAAGTCTGCTCTCACTCTCTAATCGCACATGCTACTAACACAAACTCTCTCTCTGTCTGATACTGTGCAGACAAAACTCTCTCTCTGTCTGATACTGTGCAGACAAAACTCTCTCTCTGTCTGATACTGTGCAGACAGTCCTTAACGAGACTCATTACCTGATAAACACGGTCCTTCCCTCGGATACATCAGAGAATGTCCTCTGTGGTTTGCGGTGAAGATGAGAGGTTGAAGGTGAGCCCATTTCTTCTCCTTCATTGGCTCCATCATCATCATCTTCCTCACTGTCACAATAATCTTCACCTTCATTACCATTCTCCTCTTCAATATCATCTTCTGAATTATCTTCTCTGCTACCCTCAGACTCCACATCCTCCTCCTCAAGATCTGCAGACTCACTTTCAATGCTTTCCTTTTCACTGTCTTCTCCGTCATCTGGCGTCCCCTTACCCGTCCTACTGCCCGTGTGCTGGGTCTTGTTAACGGCCCAGTCTACATGGACTAGCCTGCCTTGTATCTGTGTTCCATTCACAGCAGATATGGCACTAGAAGCACTGAAGAAAGATCTGAACTGCACAAAGCAATATCTACAAAATAACAATCAACATAAACATCTCACTCGCATAGTAACATCTCACTCTTATATTAACTGTGTTCCGGTTATCCTCCACAAGGACACTAACATTAACACTTTTAGCTATGTCACTCATGCGTACTAGCTAGCTAAACTTGTCGATCGTCGATGTTCGTCGATCTATCACTTTGTTTTTGTATTTAAACTTTAGCTATTTTTCATTTCACTTAGTTACGGAATTTGTTATTGACTCTGTTACTGTTCCTGCTGTTGTTCAGAACTCAATATATCCATCTTTGATATACCACCTGTTGGTCATCACACTAATCTTCCTACTTGGTAGTAAGGTGTATTTTACTGTATTATTCATAGCTTACTTATCTTATCTAATAAGGTATTTGAGTCTCAGGTTTGTCTTAGTCTGGGTCAAGACAACCTTTATTCAGAAGGTCCAGTCAGTGGGAGAGCGAGTGGAGATTTACGACCTCTGTCTCTACTCTCCAACGAAGCTTCCAACGAATTAACGAATTGATTTAGCTCAACTGGAATTCTGACGGCAACACTCGCTAGTGGGTCTTCGCTACGCAGATCAACCCAACTAGGATTGATTCTGTCTGTGTAGTGCTTCAGTCTACATCGGGATCAGGTCCTCCACTTGCTGGATAGTCCCGAACATTTGGTCCTTCGAGCCGGATACTGCTCATTTAAGTAACACTCTTAGTCTAATTTGTTTATTCTTTGTTTTATTCTCTTTCTGGAGCTCTGTCTGTGTACCATGACAACAAGTCATGATTTAGCTCGCCTGGAAGCTGAATTGCGGACGGAAGACATTGAATCTCTAAGACGACGACGGAGAAACAATCGACGAGATGCCACGAGGAATGAACGTTACCATAGTGACTGCGTTGCTCAGCCTCTGGAAGACTTAGATGCAGGTTCAATTGAACATCATCTCGAAAAGATTGAAGTTAACATTTCAATTGCTGGACTGCTACAGAACGCCATTCTTCTCCACGTCAAAGAAGAACATGAGGAAAAAGAAGAAAACGAATACCACGAACATCATCGCATGATGCTTGCAACTCGCAAGGGGACTTACTGCACAGCTCAACACAACTCGCGTACATGAGCAGAGTAGTTTGGCTAGGATGTCTATCGATTCCCTCATTGTACTTCCAACTGTCACTGGTTACCGAGTGAAGCCTACTTTGGACGATCTCAACACCAAGGTAACCAATCTACAAGCTTTAGCACACCCTCTAAAGGATCGTCCTGAACTTATGGACATCTTACAGGGGCTCTCTAGAGACCTCACCACACTGTGGGAAAGGTTTCAAACGGACAACCCAGACGATAAGACTTCTGTCTCCAAAGTAGTCAAGTCAAGTGCGGTGTCCAGGTTTGATCGTCTCCCACACATTGAATTGCCTAGTTTCAACGGGGAGGACGGTGGTTGGCGTCCTTACTGGGAGAAATTCAACAACGCATTAGAGAAAGATCCCTCACTCACGGACGTCGATCGACTCTCTTTCTTGCTCATGACCATAAAATGCAAGGAAGGCAAGGAGATCATTGATTGTCACACTCGACGCGGTCCGGACTACGGTGCTGCAGTTCAAGCTCTCAAGGAACGCTATGACCAACCAAGGGTTATTAGTCGCTCCACTCATCAAAATTTTTCAAGGCATACTTGGAAACTAACCAACGAAGGAATTGGCCAGCTAATCACTTTAATTCAACGTACCATAGATACAATGAAGGAGTGTGGAGTGGATTCCCTTGAAACACTCTACACCGTGATATCTGAGCTCCACATGCCAGATGATTTCTTTGGCTACTGGACTGAGAAAACTGCGGATGCTAAAACTACTCCAAATACAGATAAACTTATCGAAATGCTTCAGCAATATCGGCTACGTTTACAGGGAAGAACCATCGATTCCTCATCGACTCCCAAGCCTTCTGTTTCTCATACAACCAAGCAAAAACCGTGTAAAACTACTACTCTCCATGTACAGAAGGATAACAATTGCAGCCTGTGCCATGAAGGAAATCATCCACTCTACTTGTGTTCCATGTTTAAGGACAAATCAGTGGAAGACAGATTTAGTACAGCCTCAAGGTTAAAGGTATGTACAAATTGCCTATCTTATAACCATTTCTGTCGAGACTGTCCTAGCCACAGGTCTTGCAAAGACTGCGGAAGCCGTCATCACTCTTTGCTGCATCGCCAACGTTCTACCATTCACAAAACCGAGAATGCAACTGAGCAGTAATCAACTTCTGCGACGAATGCTCACGCTACCCCGAAGTGCTACACATCACATAGTGAGGCTAAAGTAGTTTTGGGAATCTGTCAGGTCACAGTGGAATCTAGAGGACGTATTCAAAGGGCAAGAGCTCTTCTGGATAGCGGTTCACACATGTCCTTTGTAACTTCTAGATTGGCTCAATTGCTTAAGGGTGGCCGCACATAGCAACGCGCACTGCCTGTAGATCCGGACATTAATTTATTCCCCGCCAATACCCCACTATTTGATAATACGCGAGCAGAAACTATCGCGCGGTAGTAGCAGAAGTATACTTTGCGAAGTTGTGGTGTTTTAGTTTAGCTTCTTGTTGTCTCATATCCGTTTACAGCAACTCTCCATACGTCGTCTGAGCTCACGCAGCAAGGTGTACCAGGCTGCCTCTCCTCCTGTAGCCGTTCTCCGGACTCTGCGCACCTGAACTCAAGCGGATGGATATACCAGGCTCGATTTCTGCGGAGCGAAGACTTCCCAAGCTGCGCAGGTCTAATACCTTCACCTATGGCTATCTCCAATAAACTGCTCTCTCTTCTGACTCTCTTGTTATTGTTGTATTGATGTTTGTTTACTCTTGATATAGGCGGGCTCTTTTTAGAACCAATACAAACTAATTGAAAAAAAATTGCTCGCGTACTCGTAGTACGAGATATGGGGGTGGGGCTATTTCTTAAGAATTGCGAGTGGAATTAAAGTTCCAAATTTTGTATGAGTTTTTCTTGGAATCTAATAACGAGAACGACACAAAAATTTTACACACGGGTAAACCAAAAAAAAATGAACTGCACCATAACGAGAATTTTCAATATCTTATAAATAGAAAAAATTGCGAATAAATCATAAAGTAATGGATAAGAACTCGTTATGTTGCAGTAGAGTATCGGCTCGGCTAGTAGTGCACCAAATTGCGGAGCTCCAACTTACCGCACCGCTCCAAAAAAGTGCTACAAAGTTTTATAACCAGGCCCCGATATTTCCTCCAGATTCGCTCTAAAATTAGTGAGCGGCTCCTTCGGCAGGTACTTTGTCCTTGTGTAGTAGTGGAGAAGCCCCTGTAAGTATACAATAGTAGTAATCGTGCATAGCAACCATCAACAAAAAATTGCGTAGGCGGTGTGCGGCCACCCTTAACCCTTTCATGGTCGGGTTTTTTTTACATCAGCATACTGCTTTTTAAAATAAATCATACTACCTTAACCATTTAGAAAAGTACCTAGCAACCATATATTTTTGTAACCAGAAATAGTTACTAAATATTTGGGTGTGGTTTCCGTTGCCTAGCAACCAAGTGTATGTGGTTACCATTGTGGTTAACATCAAAGAATATAATTTATATCAAATTATTGAATATTATGAATGTTTTTGGTACTAATTATGATATGTTTTTGTATTGTAGGAAATCTTTATTATTCACAAGACCTATTTGGGGCATACATTTTGTAATTTTGATAATATAATTACTTCAATTTTCAATAAATTTGTGGTAAATAGATCGGAAATATTGATAAATTGAGCAGTCAAATGATTCTATAAAATGAAGTTAGCAAAAATCTGATTTAGTGTGATAAATTTTGTAACAGTTTCTGTCTTTAGTAAGACACAAATGAACATTACATGTTGAACATTTGATACTGCTCTCGTGCCTGTACTGCTGTCTTGTAAGATTTTTCTTTTCTCTTACTTTCGAACAAACATAACAATCTCTTTTAGATGAAACACACTCTGGTAAATGGTCCTTGGTACTGTCGAGTCTGAGACACTGAGCAAGTTCCATAGAACGAGGTCGTCCTCCCAAAGATCTTCTTCTATAGCTGCTAACAAGCTCCACAGCTAAAGCTAAGCGAAAAGCCAGATAGTCGTTTTCTGGTTTTTCATCACTACTGAACTTTTGCAGTACATATGCATTCAGTACTGATACCATCCAATTCATGAGGTTGTCTATTTCTCCTTCTGTTTCCTATGCGTCGAACACCACGTCCTCTACCTCTTCCTCTCACGCCCCTGTTTCGTCCGCGAATATTCCCAATTCCTCTCATATTCCTGCCACGCCCCCTAACATATTTCTGTCCTCTCACACCCCTGCCACGCCCTCTACGACTTCCACTCCTATTTCCTCTACTTCTCACTTCTCCCAAAAACTCTCTAACACTTTCATCTCTCTCATCCTCACTACTTTCAGGTGAATAAGTAGAGGAGTCCTCAGGAGCAAGTTCCATGGGGGTGGGGCAGGCTTGACTTGCACTTTCCAAACCTATTATTATTCAGCATTATTTATAATGTGCAAGTTTTATAACTCAGCTATATGGCTTACCTGACTCTTGAGCTAAGCTAGAGCTAACACTAGCTCTGTCTTGTTGCTCTGACATTTCTAAATCCGAATCATCTGCTATCTCTTCCATCTCCATATCTTCTTCATCCTCCTGACTCGAATGGGCAAGCAGTTCTGTCAAAGCAAGACCAGATAATGCTTGAGGAAGGTAGCTTTCCACTTCATCTCCCTCACAATCGCTGTCATCTTCTTGCTCTAAGCCAAAATCGTCGTCTTCCAGAAGCCGGACAACTTCACTAGCGGTAAGCCTTGAAGCCATGCTTTCAAAGTGAACGGTACGACTTCCCGGGGGTGTGGTCCTTAGCAACCTTGGGACTGCAATTCTGTAATAAATACCACGGTAAAGGGACGCCTTTTTAGCGTCGTTTAGTATGTTTACATCGCGGCAAAGTTGAACGATCGATTTTTTATGAATTTTTTAAAAAAGTACTTGTACTGCGGGCGCTTTAAAGCGCCCGTGACCGCTAAAGGGTTAAGGCAAAGAAGATTCGTGAACCTACTCACCTTACTGGAATATCTCAAACGGAGGTCCCTGAATGCAGTTTCAAGACTGAAGTTTCTTTAGTTCCAGAAAAGCACCCTCCCATTTCTCTGAAAGCTGTCATCATAACCAAAATCACCAGTGATCTTCCTGGATTTTACCTTAAGGGTGTGAAGAACCAACCTTTCTTACAAGGATTACCTCTGGCTGATCCAAATTTCGATCATCCTGGACGAATAGATATGCTGCTTGGATCAGACGTTCTCGACGAAGTTATGCTGCCAGGGAGACGATCTTCAGATGACCGTACACTCCATGCCTGGGAGACGATATTTGGTTGGTCTATTCGGGGAAAGTTTATTCTCGACTCGTCTTCACTACCAACTCAACGCTGTCTACACTCCCGAGCAGCTGGTCCTTCTACCGACAACCTACTGATGGCATTCTGGCAATCCGAAGAAGCCCCCTCTGATCTCAACCGGTACACGGATGAGGAACTACAGGCTTTGGAGCACTTCCAGAAAACTCATAGCAGAAACAAAGAGGGTAGGTATGTAGTGCATTTACCTATGAAGTCTGTTTCTCTCCGTTTAGGTTCCTCTCGTGGTCAGGCCTGCAGACGGTTCTACCAGAACAAGCAATCACTCCAGCGCAAGGGCAAGTACGAGAGCTATACCAAAGCCTTGCAGGAGTACGAAGATCTAGGGCATGCTGAACCTGTTCCAGTTGGCGATTGCAACAAGCCAGAATCTTCTGTTTACTATCTACCCTCGCACGGTGTCGTCAAACTTTCCAGCACTACCACCAAGCTTCGTGTGGTATTTGACGCCTCAGCAAAAACGACCTCTGGGGTTTGCCTGAACGACATTCTACTCTCTGGCCCTAACCTTTACCCACTGCTCACTGATGTGATTCTAGCCTTCCGTACTCATGTCATTGGAATGAGTGCCGACATTTCGAAAATGTTTCGGGAAGTGGAACTCCACCCAGAAGATCGAGACTTGCACCGCTTTCTGCAAGCAGCTCCTGGGGGGGAAGGTGTCATAGACATGCGTATGACCAGAGTTACGTTCGGAGTTACGTCTTCTCCGTTCCTTGCTACCCAAGTCCTTCGTCAGGTTGCTAAAGATCATAGGGAGCAGTATCCAAGGGAAGCTAATATCATCTCGAACTTTTACGTAGACGACTGCTTGACCGGAGCTGCTACTCCAGATGAAGCCAAGGAGATTCAGGAGGAACTCATTTCATTGCTGCGTTGTGCCTGCATGTGTTTAAGGAAATGGAGATCGAGCAACTCTACCGTAGTAGATAATGTTTCCCCAGATATGCGTGAAGATGAAGGACACCAAATCATTGCCCCTCCAGCAGAGTGTCACAAAGCTCTTGGCCTACACTGGGACACGAAGAAGGACACTCTCCATGTATCTACACCGACACTAAGCCTTGACGACAAGCCAACCAAAAGGAAACTAGCATCCGACGTCGCAAAAACTTTCGATCTCCTCGGATGGTTTGCACCTTGCACTATTGTCGTCAAAATAATGCTACAAGATCTCTGGAAGCTGAAGTTAGCCTGGGATGATCCAGTTCTGGATCAGATTGCAAAGGCTTGGAATAGCTGGAGACAAGAACTTCCTCTCATCACCTCTCACTCTATTCCCCGCTTCCATTTTGTTAAAGGGAAGGAAGTTAGTAGTCTACAGCTTCATGGCTTCAGCGACGCATCGGATTCTGCTTACGCCGGTGTAGTCTATTTGCGAGCAGTTTACACTGATACATCTGTCTCCACTTCTCTGCTTCTCGCCAAGACAAGGTCTCTCCTATAAGTGGATCTACTATTCCTAGGAAGGAGTTGAACGGAGCTCAACTACTGAGTAAGATTCTAGTTACAGTGGCTAATGTTTTGTCTGTTCCACTTGCAGATGTGTTCGCGTGGAGTGATTCCACGATTGTCCTATGCTGGTTGTCAATGTCTCCTGCTAGACTTAAGCCTTACGTCTACAACAGAGTAATGGACACAGTAAGCCGTATACCGTCCACTCATTGGCGATACGTTTCGACTAACAGTAATCCAGCAGACGTAGCTTCGCGGGGAGCATCACCGAGCGACCTTATTTCGTTTGGACTCTGGTGGAAAGGACCTAGTTGGCTGCTTCAACCTCCCATTTCATGGCCATCTCGTACTGATTGGAAGAAGCATAAGATCTTGGAGGAAACCAAACCTGCTGTGCTGCTCACTTCTCCTCCTCTTGAAGACTTCACTGAGTCTTTTTATTCCTACAATAACCTCAAGAGAGTTATGTCATGGTGTTTGCGTTTTGTTTTTAATTGCAGGTTGGCAACAGGTGCAAGGAACCATGAAGTAAAACTGTCACTGGAGGAACTGCAAACCACTGAGATCATTCTTCTGAAGCTCAGTCAAAGACGTTCTTTCAAGACTGACTATGACTCTCTTCTCACCTCTAGCAAGTTTCCCAATAGAAGTTGCATCATTCATCTCAGACCTTACCTGAACAAGGATGGACTCATCTGTGTTGGTGGTCGTCTGGAGAAATCAACTCTGACTGTGAGACAGACGCACCCAATTGTTCTACATCACAAGGATTATCTGGCTAAGTTAATCTGTAGACAATTACATGAAGACAATTTACATGTGGGTCCTACTGCTTTGCTTGCTCTTGTTTCTTCTCAATATCATATTGTAGGTGCCAAGAATCTAACAAAGAGTATCTCCCGGGCTTGTGTACGTTGCAAGAAAGTCTATGCCAGGACCTGCACGCAGCAGATGGGCCAGCTACCAGCAAATCGAGTCACCCCAACTTCTCCTTTTAACCATACTGGAGCAGATTTTGCTGGACCCATTATGGTCAAGAGAGGATACACTCGAGCTTGTACACTAGAAAAAACCTATATCTGCGTATTCATCTGTATGGCTACGAAGGCTGTACACCTCGAAATCGTTCGAGACCTCTCCTCTGCGGGATTTCTAGCAGCTCTCCGTTGTTTTGTAGCTCGGCGAGGTTGTCCCGCAACTCTAACTACGGACAATGGCACAAACTTTATCGGAGCGCAGAAAGAATTGAAGGAACTCTACGATTTTATCAACACTCCAACTGCTCAGAATGCTGTCGATTGCTACTGTACAGCACAAAATATCAAGTGGTCGCATATTCCTGCCAGATCACCACATTTTGGAGGTTTATGGGAGGCAGCAGTGAAGTCGATGAAGCTCCTCCTTGCTAAAGTAGTAGGCCCTCATAACCTTTTCATTGACGAGTTGTATTTTCTTACTGTAGAGATAGAGGCAGTTCTCAATAGTCGACCACTCACTCCTATAGATTCTTCCCCTGACGATGGAATAGAAGTTCTTACACCTGGACATTTTCTGGTTGGAAAATCGCTCAAGTCCGTCCCTGCACCAGACCTCTCAACAAGAAACATCAATGGACTCTCACGATGGAATCTTCGACAACGACTTATCGCCGATTTTTGGAAGCGGTGGATCAACGACTACATTACCCATCTCAACAATTTTAAGAAATGGCATCAACCTCAGCATTCTATAGCGGTTGGTGATATAGTTCTAGTTAAAGATTCAGACCTTTTTATTCGCTCCTGGCCTTTGGCTAGAGTTGTACAAACACATCCAGGTTCTGATGGACTGGTTCGTGTTGTCACTGTCAAGACACAGAAGGGAACATTTCGAAGAGCCATCCATAAGCTTGTTCCACTTCTAGAGAACAGCCATTCTCTTTACCAGGGAGGATGTTCCGGTTATCCTCCACAAGGACACTAACATTAACACTTTTAGCTATGCCACTCATGCGTACTAGCTAGCTAAACTCGTCGATCGTCGATGTTCGTCGATCATCGATCTATCACTTTGTTTTTGTATTTAAACTTTAGCTATTTTTCATTTCACTTAGTTACGGAATTTGTTATTGACTCTGTTACTGTTCCTGCTGTTGTTCAGAACTCAATATATCCATCTTTGATATACCACCTGTTGGTCATCACACTAATCTTCCTACTTGGTAGTAAGGTGTATTTTACTGTATTATTCATAGCTTACTTATCTTATCTAATAAGGTATTTGAGTCTCAGGTTTGTCTTAGTCTGGGTCAAGACAACCTTTATTCAGAAGGTCCAGTCAGTGGGAGAGCGAGTGGAGATTTACGACCTCTGTCTCTACTCTCCAACGAAGCTTCCAATGAATTAACGAATTGATTTAGCTCAACTGGAATTCTGACGGCAACACTCGCTAGTGGGTCTTCGCTACGCAGATCAACCCAACTAGGATTGATTCTGTCTGTGTAGTGCTTCAGTCTACATCGGGATCAGGTCCTCCACTTGCTGGATAGTCCCGAACAAACTGACTAATCATTTCAACCTTAGGTAGACATTACCAATGAAGCTAACGGTAGTTATTCCAGATGTCTGTTTAATTGGGGGGAGGGGCACTACATGACAAGCATCAAGATCAACTTGAAGGAGTGTGCTCCTATACAAAAGGTATTTGTGCTAGTTGTAAGTACACATCAAACTAAAGAGGTGCACTTTATTTTAGACCCATTCCGGCAGGCGAGTGTTCAGATAGCTATAACTAGTCCTGATGAGGCAACACACTATGTTGGGTGTTCAAGAAACACTCGACATTTGTAACTACTGCACTAGAAAAAGAACGTCCTTTGTAGAAGATGTCAATATGGCAGTTATTCATTTCAAGTAGTGTTACGTGGCTGTAGCAGTGAAATAAATTAGATGATAGTGTTCAGGTTTGAGCCTTCGCCCCTGCACATTGCGTTATTGTTGAAGTTCGTCGATGTTCGTCATTCGTCGATGTTCACCCGTTCTTCAAAACTTGTTTATATTGCTATGACATTGTTAGTTTTGTTTTATTAACCTTCCACTCATTTCCCTACTTGTGTGCTTCACTTGCAGCTCATCTCTATCAGAACTTTGTATCTTCTTTAACTACATTGGTATTTCACTATTTCTTATTTGTTAATCTTGTTATTCCTTTTCAATCAAGGTATTCATTGGTAGACAGTATCAAAGAAGGGTCTAAGTTTGACTATACCGCAGCAGAGATTTACGACCTCTTGCCTACGTATTGGTTGGGAAAGAGGCGGGGACACGTTCAACTTAGAAGATCACGCCCTTTACTTAGGACTTCGTCGTTCAAACACTCGCTAGTGAGTCTTGCCTCGGTCAGGTTGGCTACGAGCCCGTTTGTTCGAGGTCTGTGAATACTTCACCGGGATAAAGCCTTCCACTTGCTAGGCAGTCCCGTTCAGATAGTATACGAGGCGACTGTCAACTGCCAGTGTAATCAGTAGAATGACTGATAGTGTAATCAGTAGAATGATTGATAGTGATTCAAATTAATCAAATAAAGCTGCTGTATTTGTGGGACAATTTAATCAAAGAAAGAAAAAAATCCCACTGACTGACAATTATTGGTCATACACTCACCTCTGATACACTGTAACATTTGCCCAGGGGGCTAACAAAGTGTTCCTCCTCCCCCTCGGTGAACTAGACAACTCTATCCAACTCAACTGTACCTCCCTCTACCAATCCCACCCACAGCCCCACCCACTCACTCCAGCCCCACCCACTCACCCCAGCATGTATCCGTTCTGTTTCCTAGGTATATGCACATTCTGAATGTCCCCAAACTTCTCAAACACTTCTTTAATGTCCTCCTCATCACACTTGAAGCTGATGTTTCGCACTAACACACGCGACTTGTTCAACGTCTTGGCAGAGACAGACTTATTTTCCTTGGATAGTAGCACGGCTGACAGTACCTCCTCACTCGTCTTCTTGTATTTGGAGCCCCTCAAGTCCTCTACAGCGAATCTGGCACACTTATGCGAGGAGAAGGTGACATGTGCTACAGATGGCTGATCTGAGCTGATAGGATAAGTGACATCCTCCACATCGCCATACTTCTCACAGCGGTGGCGTATTCTCCGCCCCTTACCATCCTCGGGAAGATTGCTCAGTACCACCACCCGGCCAATATTGTATTTGGCTGTAGATCTCTCTGACTTGGCTCTGTGCTTTCTAACTCCTCCCCCATTCGTCTTGGCTGTCTGAGACTCGTAATCGTCATTGTCATCATCACTTGTTTCCACACCTTCCAAAACTCCACCCACTTCCCCTCCATCCTGTCCGCTATGAGCCTTGCTTTTGTTGGCCTGCTTTCTTTTGGCAAAATGGAGCTGCACAGGACGACCCTGTACCAGCTTCACTTTGGAGTGAGCGCTGATGGCACTTTCCCTATTACAACAAACCTAATATAGTAAACAGGTATGACCACACCCACCCAGCCATACCACACCACCCTACTTAGTAGCATTAGAGTCAACACATTTCAAGTCTCTGTGAGCACAGCAGGAAGTGAAACATGCAGTAGACAGCTGGTTTAAATTTAGTGTACTTTAGCACACTGTCCACTGGCTAACACATGACCACCAGGAAGTGAAACATGCAGTGACAGACAGCTGGTTTAAATTTAGTGTACTTTAGCACACTGTCCACTGGCTAACACATGACCACCAGGAAGTGAAACATGCAGTAGACAGCTGGTTTAAATTTAGTGTACTTTAGCACACTGTCCACTGGCTAACACATGACCACCAGGAAGTGAAACATGCAGTAGACAGCTGGTTTAAATTTAGTGTACTTTAGCACACTGTCCACTGGCTAACACATGACCACCAGGAAGTGAAACATGCAGTAGACAGCTGGTTTAAATTTAGTGTACTTTAGCACACTGTCCACTGGCTAACACATGACCACCAGGAAGTGAAACATGCAGTAGACAGCTGGTTTAAATTTAGTGTACTTTAGCACACTGTCCACTGGCTAACACATGACCACCAGGAAGTGAAACATGCAGTAGACAGCTGGTTTAAATTTAGTGTACTTTAGCACACTGTCCACTGGCTAACACATGACCACCAGGAAGTGAAACATGCAGTGACAGACAGCTGGTTTAAATTTGTGTACTTTAGCACACTGTCCACTTAACACTCATACCTAAAATAGTAGCACATACCTGTCTGCATAAGTGACATAACCGAACCCTCGACATTTCCTCTCTGAATTGCCACCTGCACAACAACAACAAAATATATCCAATGCACAATGTTTTGAAAGAGTTGTTTTCAAAGTAACATAATTGTGTGAGTAGTAACTGCAGAGAGTCCATCCATCACACGACACTGGCAACCCAGCAGACTCAAACACAAGACCAACCAGCTAGGAAAGCTATTTGACATTCTATCTTTACCAAACTACAGTGTGGCATTTATTACTATAATGTACCTACGGGCTAGGAACGAGTGAGTTCAGTGAACCCACATGCATAACCCATGGCAACACGCGCTGTCATGAAGTCCACGTTGAGAACTCAAAAATATATAATACCTTTGTCTTTGACTGTGAAACAAGCTCTGAGGGTACCGTAATGCTGGAATACCTCGTGCAAATCCGCATCAGTAGTGCTGTACGGTATGTTACGCACGAACAGGCATACTTTGCTAACGCAATTGTCTACAGCTTTGCTCATCCTCGACAATGACTGCAGGAATGTTTCCAACTTCTGTAACCCTTTACCATACGTAACGATCACTACCTTCTACTTTAAATTTTCATTTTACATATTTTACATACACAAAATGCACATACTAAGGATAAAATTTCAACTAACATCTAATATCCCCCATCTGTGCTACCCACAATTTGAGATTCAAACTGTAAATCTCTGATCTCGTTCAGGATATCGCTGGCCCTACGAAGAGCCGACACCATCTCAGCAACCTCGATTCTCCTCGCCTTCATCTCGGGGGCTTCATCCATGAGAGAGGAAAATTCTTCAGAGCGATACAACTCTCCGACGAGGTGGCTCTGCAGTTCTTCCTTGACATAGTTCACTAGACAGTGCATGACAGCCTTGGGGATGCTATCCTGCACACTCTTCCTCACGATCAGGAAGTACGACCGCACCAGCTTCTCAATCAGCTCACAGTCAAACTGCTGCCGGTTTAGAATAATATGAGCCGGTTGACTGCCTTCCATTGATGATCCTTCAGAGGGAACTCCCACTTCACCGCTGATGACGTTGAGGCCCCAGTCTTCCTCCGCCTTGGGGCTAGCTGAAGGGTCCGGCACTGAGGAGGAGGAGGAGTCTTGTGTCGTGGAGGAGTCTTGGTTCCGAATGAACGATGACAGCCATCCCTTTTGCTGAGAAGCGACAGTGGGCTTATCCAGATTAGTGGAAGAAGAGGAAGATGTTGTAGCACTCACCCCAGAATTGGAGGCACTGTTAGATCGCAGCTGATTGCGTTCCATACTCTTGTACTGCATCTGGAGCATCATGTGAGCCTCGTAAGCCGCCCGTGTCCCTCCCACAAAGTCTGGGTGGTTAGTGTTGATGTATGCACCCTCTATGGCGATAAGGTCTTCAACCATGCGATTAGTGATGGGCAAACGCTTGCGAATGAGAGCCATCACTACAGCATTCATGCGCTCTCGGAGGACTGGAAATCGCTGGAAGTCCCTGAAGTTGGAGAGGTTGTACTGGATACGCTGGAGCTCTTCATACACGAGCTCTACGCACTGGAGACATGGCTGCAGCAACAGGCTGATCTGCCTCTTCACAAGAAGTTCAAAGGCAATTTCAGAGACTGAAAGAGCAGGTCTTGGGCCCATGGAGTTACTAATGGCGTGAAGGATGTCATTGCGGGAGAGTCCTTCCAAAGGTTTAATCTGCGTCAGCGCTTCTGAAAAAGTGGTGTGAAAGATGTAACAGATTCTCGCTCCCCCGGACAAATGCTGTGTTTCAATATCTCGCGAAGTCCCTTCAATTTTCTGGCAATACGATGTTGCGAATTTGGTTAGAGTTTGTAGCAAGACCGGTCCAGTGTCCTCCACAGGTTCTCCCAGAGCTTGCAGCTGGGACTCATAGACGCTGAGCTTGGATGTTATGTCGTGTCGAAGAATGGGAAGGGTTTCTCGAATGTGCTGCATCAGCAGCTTGTTCAGGCTCTTTGCAAGAAAAGCAGTGCCATTAGAAGAGGCAATGGCAGGGTAGCATTTCCTCAAGAATGCCTGTTCATCCTTGAGAGCTGCAGCAATTGGCTTATCTTCAGATATGTCCTTCTGACTCCTGTTCACCACTCCAATGATGCCTAGCTTCACAGGAATAATCTTACCACGAAGCAGATCTTTAGCATCTGTGCCGCGATCCATGAGATCTAATTTAGTGCATACCGCTAAGGTACGCTTCCCTTCAGGGTCCATTTCTTTAGCGAGTTTGAGCGACTCACTGGTGGCAATGTCTGTGTTGGCTGGGTGGACTGCCAATATAATGCACTTGGGATTCTTAATATACTCCACAATCATTGTCCTGATCTGGATCTCGATATCATCAGGCTGGTCTCCGACCGGAACTCGAGTGATGCCCGGAAGGTCAATTAGCGTCAGATTGAGAACATGTGGAGAGTAAATCGTCAGTCTGATTGGAGTGTTTGATATCCCTTTGTTACTCCCAGCTAGCCTGTCTGTCTCCCCAGCAATTTCATCTCGAATCTTCGAAAAATCTTCGAATTTCTGGTCATTGGTGTGGAGGAAGCAGCCCCAACCCCAACTTCCATTAGCTTGTTCTTCTGAAATATGGACCAGTTGGAGAATCAAGGGTCTCCTAGTTACGACCCCAGAGCCTCTAGGAAGAAAATCTTTGCCGACGACATTTTCCAGTACTGAACTTTTGCCAGCACTTTGTGTCCCTATGACCGCTATTTGGGGCAATTGAATAGTTTCTCTTCCAACTGTATTGAAGACATCTTGCAGTTTATTTATTACCGGTATTAGCTTCTCCATCTGTGACCGAATTAGTCGTCCAGACACAACCTACACCTGTAACAGCTATTCCCGTGCCAGATTAGAGGTTAGAGGTGAACACACATCACACATACGCAGACCGTATGTACACACAAGCGCAACACTTTGTTGTCCTTTTACCAGATTCTAAATCACATGTATATCACGTGACAACTCGCTCGCGGTCAACAAGCAGGTGATTTGCCACCACGTTCCTCAGCAGTGCCTGAAAAGTAGTGTGGATTGTTGTTTTCTTCGGTGATGAGAGATGCATCGTGGCCGTAAACCAGAGTATACCAGTAGAAGAAAACGGGGGTCTTCACATGGGCGTCCTCGTAGACCTGCTCCGCGCAACCCGAACCCGGGAGACGGCACCCTTTTCAGCCGTGACTTTAGGTGCCAGCCATCACTACTACCGTCTACCAACGAAAGGGTGAACTTTGTAGCAGATCAGGCTCTCTCACCTAGGTTTCAAGATGGGTATGTAGAACGTCAAAATGAATCTTTCCAGCCTCCAAACCAGCAATTTGAAGCTCATCCTGGGCATCAGTTATCTAGCAATAGTATCCTTTTGTGTAAAATAGCTTCTATGTGTGCATTTGGTAGTAATTTTGTTTGGCTTATGTCAAATGGTTATTATTATTATTTTTTTTGTTGCTTTCAAGTATTTTCAGGTGTGGTCTGCTTTACAATTTGTAGGTGTGAAGTTAGCTCATTGGGTAGTCTTGTGGTGCTAATATCCATACAGTAGTTCCTTATTGTATGTGATATATGTGATATTTGTGGTAGATGTCAAAAGGAGTCTAAATGATGAGTAATGTAGATTTTTTTTTTTTTTAATTGTTTGCTTTAGATGTTATGAAGTGGGTGATAGCATGACTGATAGTAAATTGTGGTTTGTGATCTAATTAGTACATTCATTTTCTTAACCTGTTTTTTTTTAAGCTACTGCAGCTGCAATAGAAGCTAGCCTCATGTTCCTAACTGAACTTGCTAAGCTTGCTCCAGGTGTCTCAGAAGGTCATCACAACAGTCCTCACAGACCTATGACTCCACATAATGAGCACATGGCTGGAGGTATGAGGTTTGAGGGTAGAGATGACATGAGGTCTCTTGATGAGGGCAGGAGATTGGGCAGTACTTTGAAATTCAGTGATTCTTCACTGAATTCCAGTCAGTATAGTTCAGGAACCCATGGAGATCATTACAGGCTGGAGCCCCAGGGTAATTTCAGAGAGCCCATGTTTGCAAATTCAGAGTTCTCTCGGGAGAGAATCTGCACAGATAGCTATCATTTGCAATCAGATGATTTTGCTGGACGCTCTGTTGTGGGCCATGGAGAGAGAAGAGTCACTGGCCTCCCTTATGACAGTAGTGGTCTTGATTCTAGTACTAGTGAACTATCGTTGGCTGTAGGTAACTCAAGTTCTCGAGATTTATTTCACAATAGGTCTTGTGATTATTCAAGTGAAAGAAGGAATTTGGAGGGACTATATGAGCCAGAGTATGGGGAAGTTATTGCTCATCCATCAAGAAGAGTTGAAACAAATGAATCATATCCCAGCTATACTGATGAGTATAGATTGATGAAGTTTGATGAGCATGACACGGACAATAGGGAACACTTTGCATTAGATCAAAGGCAACATCTTAATTTTTCTGATGGGTGGAGGACAAGTACAGAAGAAAAAGACAGAAACGAAAGTGACCGAGATGTGGATAAGCATATTCATCAATCAACATCTTTTATGAAGTATAGTGAATCAGCAGATTCTGGATACATTAAGTCTGATAGTTCTGTACACGGAAGACTACAAGATCGGGCGTTATTGAAGACACATTCGGAAAACAGGCTTTATTCGAGAAAACGCAAACGCACTTTGGAGACAGTGCCACAGAAGCAACACAAACCTGATTCTCTGCATCTATCCCACACACCAAGATCACAATATTCTGGTAGTCAGTTTAAGGTAAGTAATGTTCAGAATCGTCTTGGACCCCAGCCACTACTGAATGAAGAAAAACCCCGCCACCAAGTTAAGCCAGACATGGAAGATTTAAGAATGCAACTAACAAAAAAGTTTCCCAGTGATGAGAAGAAGCCATGCTTTGATATGAGGTATTCACCAACACCGAAGTTTGAACATGAAAAGACAACATCAAATTTTTCTTCCAAGGTCGATTTTTCTTCCCCTAGTAAATCAGTAACACCACTCTTACCAGCAGAGCCTAATCCTCTGAGTGATTCTGGTGTCAAGTTTTCAGCAAAGTCCATTTCAAAAGTGTCAACATCACTTAGTAAGATATCACCTAAATCAGCTACTGTACCTGTCACACTACGGAGTACTGATGACTTGTCTTCAAATAAAGACTTCCATCAGGCTCACAAGTTTGAGTCTGCCAAGCAAGTGTCAGATGAGCCAGTTGCACATCTTAAGTATTCTCAATCTACAGTTGAGACCAGTACTCCAAGTAGGGTAGATACGATCCATCAGAGAGATCAAGTGGAGATCAAATCTTGTTCCAATTCTACATTAGAGTTACCAGGTAGAAATAAGGTAAGTAAGAAAGTTACTCCAAATTTATCTGAGCATATAACACCACCATATAGTGGTATGGCTTCACGTTCAGAACTTCGGCCATCTGAATCAAAGGTATCTTCTATTTTTCCTCTTTTTGGCAGTGGGGCTGTTGCTCAGTTACCTTTTAGTGAGTCTGAAGTAGACAAAAAGGAATATGCAGATTCAGGACAACCTTTTGCTGAACGCACATCTATTCTTCATAATGCAGTTGAAGGTAATGATGACGTGAAATCTGATAGTGAATCTGAAGGTGAACTTATAATTGATATAAATCATGTGACCGATTCCCCAGCTGTTACCAAATCAAGCGCTGTAGTTTCTACTCTTGTGCATTCTTCAACAGAAGAACCAAAAAATTCTGCGGTTGTTACTTTTAAATCGCAAGCTAAACCCGAGTATTTAAAAATAGCTGAAGAAGTTTTGAGTGGTACTATTGTGCATGAATTGAGTATGTGTTGTCCTAATCCATTGGATAGCTTATATCGGTCCATTGACATAGTTTTGGGGTCAATAAATAGATGGAAATTGTCAATGCCAACTGTTCAACATGCGTTCCGGTCTTTTACCATGAGCAAGAGAGCACAGCCATGGACTTTGCCGGAACTTTTCAAGGCAGAATTAATAAGTCTAGGAGAAGGGTGCAAAGAGGATGTAGAAAAGTGGAAGAGTAGTGCAAATGTTTTTAGCAGCATTTTGTCAAGTTTGTTAAATAAGCCGGGAAAAGAGCTTACATCAAAATTGAGCTTGGAGTGTAGTATTTCTTTGAAATCTTCAGTGGAAGTAGAAAGTAGGAAGGTGGCATTAAAATCTATTGAAGAAATACCAGATGCTGTGGTCCACAGTACAATAGAAAGTGATGATTCATTGGGTACAGACTCTAATGAATGTAACATGAGCGTTTGCTCTACAGTCAGTGATGGAGAAATTATTTCTGTAGAAATGAGTAACCCTCAATTTGGCAAGTCTGGTAGTTTGAGCCCAGGTGAATTAACTCCAACACCTCCTTCTTCTCCACAATCCTGTTCACCTCTATCTATTGCTTTGAATCCTCTCAGGACCAACACTGGTAAGGTAAGTAATGGTCAGCACATTAGTTTTTTCCCTGCAGATTCTAAAGCAAAAACTGAAGGTTTGCTACAATCTCATAAAAATGTCGCACGAGGCAATAAAAGAAAGAGTAAGTTGAAATCGAAATCAATTTCAAACAAATCCAAAGAAGAAAAAATAGAATTAGAAAGTCACAAAGATAAGAAGGATCAAGGTAATATTTCCAGAAAGTCAAATAGGACCAATGAGAAGCAACAGGGTGGTCTTCATAGTAGCAAATCTCACACTCAGGGACGCTTGACTTCTTCATCATTCAATGATATTCATAGAAGACATTCTTCTGATTTTGCGAAGCGATTACGATCACCTGCCAAACATTCTGATTACTCTAAAGTTTCTCGGCACAGGCATGTAGGATCATGCTCTCCAGTGTCGAAGAAGAGGGGAAGAAGTAACAGAAGAAAATATTCACGGTCACCAGAAATAACTTCGTCAAAGAGTCGAGGTAGCGAATTGAAAAGCCGTTGTTCACGGTCACCCAAAGGATTACATATACGAAAGGGTAACCAGAAATATAAAAAATCAATTAGTAGAGATTTGGATGATGATATTGAGTTACTTCAATTGAAAAAGGAAGTTATTTTATCAATTGTTAAAAAGCCAGAGAATGAAAGTTTGACTAATGCTTCAGTTTCTGTTTGTGAACCATCTGCAAAATTTGCTGGAAAGTGTTTAGTGCCCAATTCAGACAAAGATAACAAAAGTAGTTCTACTCAGCAGAATAATAGTTTATGTGCCAATTCTTCGGCTATAACTAGTGAAACTATTAAAAGTGAAAGCTATGAACTTTCGTCAATTGAGACTGCCACTGATCAATCCAGTAGTACTATACCACAAGAAGTTCCACTTAAGTCTTCGGTAAATAGTTTATTACGTACTGGTGATTCCAGACCTAGTAATCTAATCATTCAAGCTACTAAACTGCCTGGTAAAGATTGTAGCTCCATTACACAAACTGGAGCAGCTGAAGAAACTGAACTACACGTACCTGCAAAAGACAGTGTAGTTGCTCAGACTACAAAACTACCTTTGAAAGATACCAAATTGCCTTCGAGAGAAAATAGTCCTGTTGTCCAGGCAGCAGTGAAGTTGCCCAGTAAGGAGAAACAATTAAAGAAGTCTGTTAAACATCCTAAAGTTGCAGAATTATCTGAACTCTCAACTGTTTTGGATTCATCAACTTCAAAACTGCATAATGGTGTTAAAATAGCGTCCACAGGTGTTGATGATGGCAGTAAGAAAGCTGTGTCAGTTATGGTATGTTTTAGTATTGCGACCATTATATTGATTAAGGTGTTTAATGGCAGCTGTTGGCTCTCATATATATATATATATATATATATATATACTAGTGGTGTGCTTGAGCACAAATATCGAGCAAGCCTGCCTAGTTTGAGTATTGTTACATAATGTATTATAGCTTAAAACAGTATAATAGCAGTTGACCATTAATTTTAGAAAACAAATACAGAATTACTCTCTTACCTAGGTAACTTCTATAGTATCAAATTCTGACTACCTCAATTACCAGTAACTTTTGAACAAGCAAAAAAAGGCCCCAGTTATTTTTGTAATTTTAGCTAGCAAATACATGGAATTACTTACCTCAGTCTCCCCCGAGTAATGGTAGCTTCCTTAGTATTAATATTCTGACTACCTGTGGCTCTTGACAGCCAACAAGAAGCACTAAGCAGCCCCCATTAATGGCGAGTTAAAAAGTCTGGTAAAGGGTTTTCAATGTCATAGTGACCTGTCGTAGCAACTTTGTGACTTGACAAACAAACGTTTCGCAGGAATTATCTCACAATGGAGCCTAAGTTTAAAGTAAGACTTCTTAATGCTGTATTATCAGAAGAAACTGGGGTCAAGCCAAAAAAGCTGCTTATTTAGGAGAAACAAAGGAACCTGTACGTACGTTTAAGGGGTATACGTAATCCATATATTATATACAATCCTGGTTTTCAATTGTCCACCCGTAACAGTATCTTACTCGCTTCGCTTGCTCGATCATTATAAATTTATTAACAGGGCTTCAGTGAATAGTTGTTCCTTCTGAATGCATAGTATAGTATTCAAATTTTAAACTGACTATTCAAATATCCTAACATATCCCAGCATCCAGAATTTGTGAGTTATTTGAGTGGGCAACTGTTCCCTTCAGGGGACATATTATTTGCTTTCTGAAGGTAATGGTTTTGCCTCAATCTGGGTGTTAACCAACTCAAATTATCGGGTTATTCACTGGTCCAATTTGGTGTGCATAAGTGAGAGGGTTCACATCATTTTTTTGTATGTCTGTAATAAGGTTCTAACGGCAGGCATTGAAAATGACTATTTCAGCAAAGGTTAAATCTGTGCAGTTGTGGGCTTATACTATGACAATTTCTCAGATCTAAAAGTGAATCAAGTTTTCAAAATTTCTGGCTGTATCTTCACTGATTTTTATTTGTTGGACATACCAATATTTCATGGAGGCCCATAGGCATGGGGGCTCACGGGATCTCATGCTAGCCTCCCTTTTGAGATGCTTAATCAACATTGATGCACTGTTTTAATACTAGTTAATTATACTTCAGCGATTCACTAATTACTACATACATCATGACCAGCTGGCTTCGTAAATCAATTAACATGTTTGATGAAGACTCCTTGGGTTTAAAATCAAGTCATGTTTTCCTTCAGATATGTATACCAAATGGTGATTAATATTAATTAGTCTAACATGAGCATTGTGATTGGTAACAGATCATTTGGTTTTTGTTTTCAATGGACATTCAAGTGGATCTTGAGCCCATCAAAATGTACATCATAATATGTGACCGGTCAGGGTTTGATACAGAGGGGGGGGGGAGAACCCTGGGATTTCCCCCCCCCCCCCCATGATTTTCGCCTATACTTATAAAACATACAAAAAATACTTTTCCTCCCAACTTTTCTTGTAGGTAAGCCTAGATTTGTACAATTTCTTCAGGCTAGCCTTTGAATGCTTTAGGTTGGAGCGTTTGGGATTGCCTCCGCCAATGTTCATCTTTATATTACGTCCCTCTGCTGCACTTCTTCCCTCTACTGCACTTCTTCCCTCTGCTGCACTCCTTCCCTCTGCTGCACTTCCCTCTGCTGCACTTCTTTCCTCTGCTACACTTCTTCCCTCTGCTGCCCTTCTTCCCTCTGCTGCCCTTCTTCCCTCTACGGCCCGGCCCTTCTTCCCTCTGCGGCCCTTCTTCTCTCTGCTGCACTTCTTTCCTCACCTCTTCTCTCTTCCTCAATTCCTCCCTCACCTCCTCACTCTCTCTGCTGCACTTCTTTCCTCACCTCTTCTCTCTTCCTCAATTCCTCCCTCACCTCCTCACTCTCTCTGCTGCACTTCTTTCCTCACCTCTTCTCTCTTCCTCAATTCCTCCCTCACCTGCTCACTCTCTCTGCTGCTGCACTGCTCGAATCTGTTCCTTGTGTTCCACCAATTCATAGCTATCACATTTGCTTTTTTTTGGTTCGGATTCACTTCCTTTGGAGCCACAAGGTCTCATTTTCCTAAAATACTTTCTGATATCCATTAGCTACTACTCAGCAACTTCTACAGTCTGCCAAAGCAACAAATATACCCTTACCAACCAGGCAGCTGCTTCACAATGACCAGTGCTAAAAGCAACTTTCAAACTGGAACTGGTGATTCATAAAATGATACACCTACTCTATTCAAACTAGAAGGATAGCCTATTAGGAGTCTGGCTTAATTAATGTCAGAGCTATTCAGCTTTCAAAATGAACAAAGCTGTTTATTAGAGGTAATCAATTGATCAATGCATAAATATAATAAAATAAGTTAAATTTCCTTACCTTACTAGTATTGCAAGGACAAAAAAAAATACAACTATAAGGTCGCTATTTGACTTCCCCCCCCTAGCAAAAAATCCTGTATCAAACCCTGCCGGTTTTGGGAAAATCGGCCTAAACGCGGCATCTAAAGTTTTCTAATTTATTCTACCAGTAGGCTGCATGGGGCCTTGGGATACCGTCCTCCTAATTTGGAAGCTGTAGCACAAGCCGTCTTCGCCCTACGCACTACAACACTTCAGTATTTTTGCTAAACTTATTATTGCTGATTTCGAAAAAAAAACGCTGGGTAAAGGCGTTGCTAAGGTCAGGGGGGCGTGCCTTGTGTCCATATACTATTACTGCGTGTCTCCGGGACACTACGGAATAAACCGGTTACAGGCGGATTGAAAGAAGTCTAAAAGGCAAAATGCAGGGCTCCTTAAGAAACTATGATGGCGAGAATTGCGTGAGTACGTGAATTATGTAGAATAGTAAGTGAATTAGTTAGCTACAGTTTTTTCCCGCTGTCAGTGAAAAGCCCGCCAATAATTTCTTAGCAACTCTCCGTACACGAGTCCACCGGCTAGTGTTTCTAGCCTCCTAGTGTGAGTTCTAGAGCACGCCAGAGCTTACAACTGCGTCATAAGCTAGAGCTAACTGGTGTCTATCCATTTCTGCCATAAAAAAATTTTCGAAAAAAATCGACCCACAAGGCTTTACTCAGGGATACTGTAAAAAATTGTTTGCCGCGTTTAGGCCGATTTTCCCACAGTCACATATGTGATGCTCTGCAGCAATTCCATGGGAAAGAAAAAGTTTTTTTTGGCTCTTTTACATGATATGAATGATGAAACTAGCATAAAATAATGTATATAAAGTATGTAAATTTGAGAAATTCCCTTCATTAATTCATTCAGTCAGTTTACTGAATAAATACCAAATTACATCCATTATACTTTGGTTCTATCGATTTGGCTTATTTAAGTTTTAAAGCCATATAAACAAATAAGTGCAACGAAATAATGAAAGAACACTCTTATTACATTTTCTTCCATCAATGCGACAGGTCTGCATGCATCGGTGAGCCCCCCTTTGAAATTTCTGGCTACAGGACTGCACCAAAATTTATATTAGCCTATTGTGTGCTCATATGCCGCTTAATTTAGCTATATTTAGCAGTTCTCTATCTGTCTTAATAATTAACCCTTTCATTATCGTTTTTATGATGGCCAGTTGGACATGAAAAATGTATGAACACTTAATTTTTTCTGTTAAGACTTTCAGCAAGAAAATATTTTTTTTAAAGCAAAAATAGATTAGTCCACACCGAGGACAGCTAAAAATCAGACTTACCATTACTAATGGTACAAACTGAATCATTTTCCGACACCTTCAGAGTTGATTAACATTAGTTAGCTATTACCACAGATAAGAATCCATCTTATTTGGTATGCAATTAGAATTTCAGTGACGAGATAAAATTGTTGGAGTTGCGTATGCCTACTTAATTATCAAGCTCCTCCCTAAAGGGTTTTGTGTTTGTGTGTAGGTATTTCCTGGTAAAGAAAGTACGTGGAAGATTCAGCCTTTCCACATTATGTCATCAGAGCAAGATTCTGACAGTGAGCTTGGTGACCAGGATGTAACCAGTACTTCAGTGATGTCTGAAGTTAGCTCATTTCTTTTAGAAGCTAGAAAACAGGCTTCACAGGTTTGCCTTAATACTATATCATTTGATCAATGTTGAACTATTTTAGGGGTTGTTTTATTATTTTTTACAGTTGTAGTGCATGTTAAGTATCGTTGGTAAAAACTGAAGTTTATTTCAGCATTTTGTTTCATAACTTTTGCAGGCATATAACAATCAGTCCAACCAAGTGTCACTCACTCCTCCAGCTTCACTTCCGCCAGAGAGAAAAAAAGAATATATTGATTTGAAGAAAAGGATTGCTATTCATGAAAGTAATATGAAGAGGAAGCGTTTACTGACATTTTTCTCCAGAAGCTCTAGTCCTAATTTAATGATGAAAGACACTGAAACATCTACTTCCAAACCAGCAAGTCCCTCAACTAATCATGATCTATCTGCTAGAAGTCTTCATGAAAGTAGGCTACGGCTTAAGGCTTTGAGCAAGCAACTGCAAGAATGCATTAATAAAAGAGACAGTAACAAGACTTTGGAAGACAGGGAACAGCAAACTATTACTGGACTTACTAATGATTTGACTTCTTGTGTATCTGAGATCGAAAACTATGAGCAAGAGATGGAAAGCATTCAAACCCAGCTATTGGATTTACAGAAATTATTAGAGGTATAGTTATTTCAATTTGTGTGTATTTCTTTTAGATATGTTATTTGGTATTATAGAGTACTGAGGGGGCAATGAAGAAGTGTGAAGCCAATATGGCTAATATTACTACCAATATTCGTGATGCAAAGACCAAGAAGGCAGAATATGGTAAACTTGTGGTGGACTGTAGTGCACAAATCAAAGAATTAGAGGGTGAGATTGAGCAAGTTCATCATTCAAGTGAAACTTTTGAGAAACAGTGCTCTCCAGAGTCCATTAGAGAAGTTCCTGATATGAACAAACAACTGTTTGAAGTTGAACTTATATCAGATTCTGAGGACATAGTATCTGAATATCCAGATGCTGTAGGTAAGTTGTGTTCAGCAGCAAAGGAAGATATTGCAGGTAAGGTAGAAAAACGTTTGAGTAAGGCGAAAAGTCCTTTTGAAATGGTCAGTGGTGATAATACTGGTTCAGCAGATGCAAGTATAATGTCGGTGTCTGAAGAAGTGGTGATTAGATCCAATAACTTCGAGTGCTATCCTGCCATTTCCCAAAAGCTAGATCACATTTTAAATGAAGTAATACATAATGCTTTGCCTCTGCCTGTAATTGGGGATACCATGGAGCCAATATTAAAAGACAGCACTTTTTTATCTTCAGAATGTGATGTTAAGCCTCTCGTAGCATCTGTTCTGTCTTCGCTGACACACGAGACTTATAGCAGTGTTACTAAGCATCATCGAAGTAAAAATGGAAGTAGTCAACTGAGCCCATGTGGTCAAAAAATCTCTAATATTCATGACTGCATTGAAAACCCCTTCACCGTTTCTACAGATGATCCACCAACTCTAGTACTTCCCATGGTAGTAGATGGCAGTCTGGATCTTAGCATTTCAGAGCCTTCTCTTAGTTCAGTTGCCATAGAAGCTGTTAATGATGGCATTGTCCAAAATGCTAGTGGTACAAGTTTATGTTTGTTGACAGAGTCTGCCGATATTTCTGTAAAACAAAAAGAGGTTACTACTATTCATATTATTAGCTCAGAAGATGAAGGCAACTCTAACTCTGTTGGTGGTAGTTGCGTTCCTGTATCATCATGCCAAGTGCATAATGCAGCAGAAGTATGTATAATGAGTGGTGATGTAAAGCAAGAAGTTCCCATGGAATTGGTGCAAGATCAAACTCTTGTGACAATGGAAAGTTTTTCAAAACAAATGAAGAGTTCAGGAAAAGGTAAGTCTCCGTTATATCAAAGTAGCAACGACTCCCTAGTGTCTACATCTTTAGGGCAAGGTGTTGATCAAAACAAAAATTGTCCACCCATATTCAATGTTAGTCGTGCAGTTAGTAAGGAAATACCAACTTCTAGTACTTCAACTAGCCAGGCAAGAAACAGTCAAACCAGTGCCATGGGAAAAAGTACCAAATCAAGCAATGAGAAAGTGCCTGCTAAAACAAAGCTAGGGAAGAATCAGCCTCAAACTAAATCTAAAACAGCTGTTTCAGTTTCTGCTGCACCTGACAAATTGAAGAATAAGTCCGTGGTAGACAGTGAAGATATTCATTCTTCAAATGTACTTCCAATGAATGGTAAATGTGAAGGGAAAAGTGTGTCATTTAAAGCTAAAGATTTGGACCGTATGAATTCAGCCCAAATAAAGGTGGTTCTTCAAAAACACTTGGGAGAAATTGATGTTGTGAAGAAACAGCTAGCTATGTCTAAGAACAAATCCAATTGTGCACGAACATCTGGATTACGAAGTGTGACATCTAGTTCACACCAGAGTGTGAGTTCTGAAACTGATGAGAGCTTGAAGGAAACTGAAGTGCTCAAAAGAATATTAATGGAATTTGTGAAACCCATTCCTAACAATTTAGGGAACTTAAAAATGGCTGTAAGTACAACTGCTCCTCTTCAATTTTCTCTGCACAATTTGATATTTTCAGATGGCATTATTAAGATCTCACCTAATCAACCTGATCATATAAACACTGATGATTTCTCATTACCCACTTCTACAATGTCCTCCAAGAATGCTTCGGATTGTAGTTTCAAGCCTTACACATCTCCCCTCTTAATTTTTTCATCGTACAGATCCAGTCCCAACTTTTCTACTAGTGCCAAAGTACCTTTAGATTCACTTACTTATTCGAACAAGATTGACCCAAATAGAGTATTTTGTCAGTTTGAGCTGACTGGTACATGCAGTGATGGCAGTTGTACTGCGCAACATTTCAGAGATGTACCCATGACTAAAGATGAAATAGCTACAGAGTTGGTGTCATACTGTCCTTCTTTAGCTGGATGCTCTGAGGAATTATGTGGAAATGCTGAAGCTTCAGGTAAGTTGGTGTCATTTTCTGAGACATTTTTGAAGAAGTACACTGGCAAAGTTTCTGATGGTGATCTTTGGAAAATACTAGTTTATGAAGTGCACAAGGAAAGAATGAAGTCGAACTCTAAGAAGAACTTGATTTCTTTTGATTGTGATGTTTCTCAAATGCCAAGTGACAGTGTTGGGAAGAATTTTAGGCCTCATTTGTCAATTCTTCGTAAAGAAGATGCAAGGAAGTAAGTTGAAAGGAAAGGAATTTTGGAGATAAGTAAATTCTTAGTAAATTGTTTCTTTGCAAGTGTGAGAATATAAATCATTTGCACAAAAGCTCACTAGATTGTATTCCAGATTATAAATGCATTTATAGTCTTTGCGCATAGCATGCTTGCACTTGACCATTTCATAGCTCCGTTTTTTTGCAGCTTTCTTAGTGCTGTGGTATACATAATCGTGCGACTATAGTCCAACAATGAATAAATTGTGCAGTAACTGCTTCAACTCTTCAGTTCTAGACGGTGTAATAGTTACCATTATGACAGGGGATGGTGATAAGTATTTCAGGTTGGTTTAAGAATTCCAAAGAAAGTAGGTAAGTTTTTTTCCCTTTGTTAAATGTAATGACCAGCACACTCCACAGCAAATTCTCAACACTTTATAACCCAGTGACATGAACTCGCAGTTAACCCGCGGGTCTACTGTTTCATGCGTAATTTGAGTTGATTGTATTGGTCGTTTTTTCCAACAAGAAACAAGTCTCAGCAGGCAGTTTTTGTCAAGAACTGGACTCTTGATGTTGTGAAATGTGTCCTGTTCAGGCGGTACTTCAGCTTTGGACAGCCCAAGTCAGTGGACCGTGCTCCTAATGCAGTCACCAACCAGCACTTGCTTGCTGCTCAGAAGTTGCTGGATGAAAACAAAACCCCAGAGGCTTTAGTGGCATTAGAGGAAGGATTGGATTCCAAGGCAGAGGAGGTGTGGTTGAAGTATGCAATGTTGAAGTCTCAAACTTCAAATGGTGCTGACTTGGAATCACTTCATGACATCTTTGCTAAGGCTATTTCTTCAACACAATCTTATACAGTGATGCTAGAGGTGAGTATTAATTATAGTTGAGATGAGCTCTCATGTGTATGGTTTGTGTTGGTATTAGATGATCAGATTATGTGACAGCTTCACATCTAAAGTGAGGCTCATCAACTGCAGTTTGGCGGAGTGCAGGACTTTTGAACCGACTGAAGATGTATCTCATCATTGCTTTGAGCTTTTCATTAACTTGGTTTTGTTGCATCTTCTGGTGGGCAAATTGCCTGCAGCTATCAAATGTTTTGACCAAGCCAGACGTCCTGGTGAGCAAGGAGCCTCGAGCAGCTATGCAGGTAAGCTGGTGGGTGTTCTCAGTTCAATGAGAATGTTAGTGATTGCTTGTTGAGCACTTGTTGTAATGTCTATAAACATTGTGTCCTGTTCATGTGGAAGTCACGCTAAGGAAATGTTCACAGTTGGGGTTTTAATGCATTCTGACTAGTTCTGGTTGGCTTTCCTGTTTATCTACAAGCACTTTGTGTAAAACTAAATCATTCAGTAATTCTGGCAGAATAATAGAACAGAAACCTGCTATTATTATCAGTAAGATGAAGTATATATTCAAGTATTTTTCTATCTTTTTAGGTTTGATTGATGTCCTTGACAGACGAGAGCGCATCATGCTGTGCTTGTGTCAGATGAATGTGGTGTATTCGGGCAATCTTCCTTCTTCACTGTTCACTGGCGATTCCTGTCATACAATTCCAACACGAATTTCTGCAATTGAATATTTTGCCATTCCTTTTGATGCTTCAGTGGAGCTTCCTCCGAATGGATATAAGAGATTGTTGAAACTGTCCAAGTTCTATCTGGACCTGCTACATGATAGCTCTCTTCCCAGCCCTGAGGCCGTGAAGGGAACTCTACCTATATTTAGAAATGTGATAGTCTTCGAGATGGTACATGGCAATTTTCAGAAGGCTATTAATATCCTTGAAAAACTGAGTTCGTTTTGCCCCTATTTCTCTGACCTGTGGATGATGCTAGCAAGGTATGGCCGGCCGCTAACGGTGCATGTTGAAGTTTCATTTTTTAAAAACATTACTTATATGCTTGAATTTAGTTGTTCTCATTATATTGCATGTTAATGCTTATTGATTAGAATTGAAGAGCTTAAAGGTACTGATGGCTGTGCAGTCTTAGAGAAGGCCATTACTTATACTTCTGTGACGCCAGAGTTGTATTACTTGGCTGCGAAGTTTGAACTTTCCAGAACTGATGCTGCACCAGATTCTACCAAGTGCAAGGCCAAGTCGTGTGCCAAAGCATGTCAAGGACGTTCTTACCACATCTACAGAGCGGTGGAATGGCTGAGGAGCTGTGTGACTGTGTTCTACTCCACCACTGATGTAGAAAACCTCTCTCCTGCTGAAATTTTGACCTTGTACAGGTAAAATGCCACTGTGTTATTCTTTGAGGACATGTCTTAATACCAAATATCGTGCATGAATTATACAGGAAGTTACTCAATCAAATGATCGGCTACGAGCAAACAGTTCCCTCTTTTGCTGAAGGCATAGAGCCTCAGAATGTGAAGGAGCATCTTTGTTCTCTTTGGCTGTGTTATTGGTGAGTGAAGTTTACTCAAATCAAATGCATGTCTTCTGACGCAGTTTTCAGCAAGTTCTATGATCATCTGTGCTTGTCCTCATGTTGTTGTGATGAACTGATGTTTCTTTGCAGTTTGATGGTTGAATTGACAGTTGCCCCCACCGCCAACACCTCTGGAGCTGAACTGTATCACCAGAATGCTGAGGAGGCGTATGAGGCCGCCATTCATGCTGTGACTTCCTCTGAGGGCCACAAAGCTATCTGGAAAGAGTATGTCCTGTATATGAAGGCAAAGGCTGTGACTGGGAGCCGCAAAGAGTTCCTTCGGCTAGTTGATTGCGTGCAGAGATGTGTAATGGATGTGAGTGATTCTGCTGATGAAGAAAGCAGTACCAACAGCCAGCGCTGTTCAGACTATTCCTTCCATAATGAGGTACTTTACCATGTTATCTGTGTTACTTTGTGAGTAGGGATTATTATTATTGTCCTGCAGATGGTGAGTATCATTACTAGTTGCCTCCCACCATCTTCTTCGTTTAAGTTTGAAATTTTACAAAAGCTGGCTCGCAGATATCCACGGAATGAGTCATTAATACTTCAGTGAGTAAAATTGTTATTTTTAATAGGTACTGGATGTTCATTGTACAAGTACTTTCCTGTAGGTATGTCCAGTGTGCTCTTGAACAGGTCCCACCTTGTACAAACATTGCACAGACTGTGTTGGCAGAAGTTCTGGCATTGTATCCAGAGTGCCCTCGTCTTTGGAAACAGTGAGTCTGTAGATTTTATTAGTAATTGAATTATAAAACTCCATTGTGCTGTAGAGCCATTGAGGTTGAGGTGCTACTGCGCAATGTCAAGGAGGCAAGATGGATGTTTAATACAGCTCTGGAACATCTTCCTCTGCATGCTATTCTCTGGAGAGACGTGAGTCTTGTGTTATGATGGTACCAGTCCCAACTGAGTCCTTTATAGTGATGGTACCATTCCATGCGAGTATGTAATAACGGTACCAGTTCCGTGTGAGTCTGTAATAATGGTACCAGTTCCGTGTGAGTCCTGTGTAATAATGGTACCAGTTCTGTGTGAGTCTGTAATAATGGTACCAGTTTCATGTGAGTCTGTAATAATGGTACCAGTTCTGAGTCCTGTGTAATAATGGTACCAGTTCTGTGTGAGTCCTGTGTAATAATGGTACCAGTCCATGCGAGTATGTAATAACGGTACCAGTTCTGTGTGAGTCTGTAATAATGGTACCAGTTTCATGTGAGTCTGTAATAATGGTACCAGTTCTGAGTCCTGTGTAATAATGGTACCAGTTCTGTGTGAGTCCTGTGTAATAATGGTACCAGTTCCATGTGAGTCCTGTGTAATAATGGTACCAGTTCTGTGTGAGTCTGTAATAATGGTACCAGTTCTGTGTGAGTCTGTAATAATGGTACCAGTTCTGTGTGAGTCTGTAATAATGGTACCAGTTCTGTGTGAGTCTGTAATAATGGTACCAGTTCTGTGTGAGTCTGTAATAATGGTACCAGTTTCATGTGAGTCTGTAATAATGGTACCAGTTCTGAGTCCTGTGTAATAATGGTACCAGTTCCGTGTGAGTCTGTAATAATGGTACTAGTTCTGTGTGAGTCTGTAATAATGGTACTAGTTCTGTGTGAGTCTGTAATAATGGAACTAGTTCCGTGTGAGTCTGTAATAATGGAACTAGTTCTGTGTGAGTCTGTAATAATGGTACCAGTTCCGTGTGAGTCTGTAATAATGGTACCAGTTCTGTGTGAGTCTGTAATAATGGTACCAGTTCTGTGTGAGTCTGTAATAATGGAACTAGTTCTGTGTGAGTCTGTAATAATGGTACTAGTTCCGTGTGAGTCTGTAATAACGGTACTAGTTCTGTGTGAGTCTGTAATAATGGAACTAGTTCTGTGTGAGTCTGTAATAATGGAACTAGTTCCGTGTGAGTCTGTAATAATGGAACTAGTTCTGTGTGAGTCTGTAATAATGGTACCAGTTCTGTGTGAGTCTGTAATAATGGTACTAGTTCTGTGTGAGTCTGTAATAAGGGAACTAGTTCTGTGTGAGTCTGTAATAATGGAACTAGTTCCGTGTGAGTCTGTAATAATGGAACTAGTTCTGTGTGAGTCTGTAATAATGGTACCAGTTCCGTGTGAGTCTGTAATAATGGAACTAGTTCTGTGTGAGTCTGTAATAATGGTACTAGTTCCGTGTGAGTCTGTAAATAAGTTCTGTGTGAGTCTAGTTCTGTGTGAGTCTGTAATAATGGTACTAGTTCTGTGTGAGTCTGTAATAATGGTACTAGTTCTGTGTGAGTCTGTAATAATGGTACTAGTTCTGTGTGAGTCTGTAATAATGGAACTAGTTCTGTGTGAGTCTGTAATAATGGAACTAGTTCTGTGTGAGTCTGTAATAATGGTACTAGTTCTGTGTGAGTCTGTAATAATGGTACTAGTTCTGTGTGAGTCTGTAATAATGGTACTAGTTCCGTGTGAGTCTGTAATAATGGTACTAGTTCCGTGTGAGTCTGTAATAATGGTACTAGTTCTGTGTGAGTCTGTAATAATGGTACTAGTTCTGTGTGAGTCTGTAATAATGGTACTAGTTCTGTGTGAGTCTGTAATAATGGTACTAGTTCCGTGTGAGTCTGTAATAATGGAACTAGTTCTGTGTGAGTCTGTAATAATGGAACTAGTTCTGTGTGAGTCTGTAATAATGGTACTAGTTCTGTGTGAGTCTGTAATAATGGTACCAGTTCTGTGTGAGTCTGTAATAATGGTACCAGTTCTGTGTGAGTCTAATAATGGAACTAGTTCTGTGTGAGTCTGTAATAATGGAACTAGTTCTGTGTGAGTCTGTAATAATGGTACCAGTTCTGTGTGAGTCTGTAATAATGGTACTAGTTCTGTGTGAGTCTGTAATAATGGTACCAGTTCTGTGTGAGTCTGTAATAATGGAACCAGTTCTGTGTGAGTCTGTAATAATGGTACTAGTTCTGTGTGAGTCTGTCATAATGGTACTAGTTCTGTGTGAGTCTGTAATAATGGTACTAGTTCTGTGTGAGTCTGTAATAATGGTACTAGTTCTGTGTGAGTCTGTAATAATGGTACCAGTTCTGTGTGAGTCTGTAATAATGGAACTAGTTCTGTGTGAGTCTGTCATAATGGTACTAGTTCTGTGTGAGTCTGTAATAATGGTACTAGTTCTGTGTGAGTCTGTCATAATGGTACTAGTTCTGTGTGAGTCTGTAATAATGGTAATAGTTCTGTGTGAGTCTGTAATAATGGTACCAGTTCCGTGTGAGTCTGTAATAATAATACCAGTTCTGTATTCATAGTTGAGGTGTTCAACAGGATACATTAGCTGTTGCCATAATTCTTTCTCTGATAACACGTTGCTAAGGCCGATATGTATTTCTGTACTATAATTTTATTGAAGTGAATTTTATCTTTCTTTTTTTTTCTCTCTCTAGTTTGTTGTGTTTGAGTTGAAGCAACTTCTTGCTACGAAGAAGTCGTCCTCACAGATTCCAGATGCAAGCATACAGATTGTCCATTTGGTCATCACAAGAGCCAAGAAAGCAGGTGTTGATTTCACACCTGTTTTACAAGAATTAATGAACGCATAATAGCAAGCCATTCAAGTTTCACTCTTTCTAGCTTTCTCTGAATCCATTTCTTTTTTTTCCTTTTTCTTTTTTGCTATGGTTACACTCTTACTACTACAACCACCAATCTGTGGGCAATGTCACCACTAACTATGTTATTCAGCAAACAGGGCATCTCCAATTAATGCACTTTATATCAAATCTCATTACGTCTGAAGTCATCTGTAAATGTATTTAAATATAAAAAAATATTGAAAAATACAGATGGGATAAACTTGTGATGAAATATTTGATAATGGAGGATGATTCATGAGGTGTTTGTTGGAGCTACTAGTTTGTGTGTCTTCTTGAGGAGGCTAAGTGTGGGGGAGTGACCAGGTTCAAAGTGCAATAGTCTAGACAGTACTTCCTGTGCTTTGTGGTAGTGCTTCATTCTGATGTGGAGTTGTCCTGCTTGGTAAAGGGCTTCTATATGGTGTGGGTTGACCTGTAGTAGTTTGTTGAGAGTTTTTAGTGCCTGCTTGTAATGGTGGAGTTCAGATTCAACTTCAAACAACTTCATGAGTGCTTCTTGGTTGTGAGGTTCCTCTGTAGTCACTTCAATTAACCTGCATGTTATTATAGATAATTGACACAACTACTGATACACACATAATTCAGCTAGTGCTTCCTAAACTAGATAATTGTTTTTATTCAATCTTATCAGTTTTTAAGAGATAAGTCAAAAATAAAAATAATTTTTGTGGTGGAAATAGTTCAATTAAACTGAATGAAAATGATAGTTTTGTAAATGTGAAGTTTTTACTGTGTAAATCAAACAAATTTCTGAAAGGAATACCTTGTGTAAACTAATACACATTTTCAGCCTTGCAGTGGCATCTGACTAGCTACCATTAGTTTCTGAATACATTAATTAAGACAAGTAAGCATACGTACGATTAGCTAGTCCACAGTAATCAGCTGAAAATAGCACTTATACCTAGCTATGTGAATTTTTATGTCCCAGCTCACAAAGAAACAATAAAAGCAACAATTAGGATGAATTTCAAAAACTTACACATTTCTTTTAGTATGGCAGCTAGTTGTCACAGTAAAGTTTTATCCAGTATTTAAAAATTTCAACCTATCAGCGTGAGATTGAAACACGGATAGCTATTTTAAATACACACCAGATCTAATTAAACAAACATTCAATATTTCAGGCTTTCTTCTGATGGAAATTGATTCTATAACTGTTTCTAATATTGAGATAAACAAAACAGAAGCTTCTTGTAGATTTTGGGTAGAAGACCAACATTAGTTAGTTAGGTGGTCAGTGGAAGAATTCATGTGAGAATACTTAGGAATACAGTAGTGGGTTTCAAACAATTTATCAAGAATTAGATGTTTGGGTGAGTGTTTGAACCGGTGAACACATGGTAACTAAGTGTACATTCTTTCACTAAATGTGATAGTTCTTCTTCCATTCTTGGTAATGCCCGTAGAATGTAGCCATGCATACTGTGGGGGCCGACTCTGTGGCGGTTATCACTTTGGCCTCTCTTCCGACTCGCACCTGATGACAGCAATTATTTGCTGCCACCAGAGTCTCAAGGGTTTCTTAGCTACTCCTTGGCTAGCCACGACCCTACCCGCAGGTTGGATACTAGGAATAGGTTAAATTGTCTTTAATCAAGAAACAGAACACACAACATATTGAGTGAACTACAAAACTGAGACTGAAGCACATGGCACACAACATCTGACTTATATAAAAAACACAAACTCCACCTACAACTCCCACAAAATGCTGCAAAGCACACACACAGACTATCGTGTTCCACTTTCACATAAACTACACATGACTTCCATTAACAACTTATTGATGACACACACACAAACATGTCCATTCACGCACGCCCGCAATTGTCTCTTCTCAGTTCAGCTTCATGTGGGCATACCCACACATACAGCATGTCTAGGAGCTTACACACTAAACATTTGTGTGTGTGTATATTATTAAAGTTGTGTGCCTATAATTACTAGTGGTGTGCTTGAGCACAAATGGCGAGCGAGCCTAAAGACTATACTATTTTTATATGAATGATTTTGACTTCTAACACTGAAGCTACTGAAAATAAGGTCCAGTTTTTTTAATTTAGCATACAGGGTAAAGGAATTTCAGTGCCATAGTAACAACTCTCTGCAACTGCATGGAAGGAAAACAACAACAACAAAACAATACACGTTATTTAAAGTTTTCTTTGTGATATTCTTTAGCTAAGTAGTGGTTGTAACACACAATGCTTTGACACAACTGGACATGCACCTACACAGACTTACCTTCGCAGTAGTTTAGTGGACAATGTATTTTCAAGTAAATACTGTTGCGCACGGCTTATAGCCATGACAAAGAGCGCATTGACTTACCACCGCCACTAAGGATTCTCAGAGCTCGTTAATTGAAAAATACTGGAACTGTGAACGCTTTACCTAACTTACGTAATTAGAAGCGCGGGCGAAAACAGAGGTCTCACGTACCCCATAAACAGATAAATAAATAAATAAATATAGCGAAATCTCGATTGAGTTACCCCTGATAGTGTCTCGCTCGCTTCGCTCGCTCGCCAATAATTAATAATTCAATATTTTTAGCTTAGCTAGTAGCATTACAATTTATATAATATTCACAAAACGTTTTGGCTCGTAAGCCTTCTTCAGTTGTGAGGTGAGGGGTGTGACCGTTAAAAATAAACAAAATTGTCAACTATAAAAATGCACGTAGCCGTGGGTCAATTGACGCTAGAGTTCTTGCAGGAACGGAGTCCACGTAGAGTTGAGCTCGAGGCCTTTGTCTAAATTAGAGGTGGTGTTACTGCTCTGTATAATTAATGCTTCCGTTGGCCTCCTATGGAAGTCATTTGGTATCATTTTCAGAACTCTTGATTCATCCCAGTTTACTCTGTGATTTCTTCCATGCATGTACTGAGATGCCATTTTTGTTGTCCATTCTTTTCACTGCATATTGATGTTCTTTCAATCTTTTTTTCTAGATTCCTGCCAGTTTCACCCACATACACTGAATGGAAGTCCATGCATGGTATGCTGTAAAAAAACTCCTTTCTTTTTCTCCATTGGTGTTGCTTGTTTAACATGTAGCTACAAGTAATTTTCTAAGAGTTGTTGAACTCTGAAAATTTACTTTTATGTTCAGGGGACTGCAAATTCGCTCAATTTTCTCGCTAATGCCTTTGATGTATGCAGTAAAACCAAAAGTTTGGATTCATTTTCTTTGTTGGAATTCATACTTTTTGATCTTCTGTAATGGTTGATGTTTCTATTATAACTGGTAAAGGATAGCCATTAGCTAGGAAGGTTGTTTTGAGATGAGCTAATTCCTTGTCTAGTATTGCAGAGTTGCAAATTGATGTTGCTCTAGAACTCAAACACTTGACTACTCACTTGACCCCACCTCTAATTTAGACAAAGGCCTCGAGCTCAACTCTACGTGGACTCCGTTCCTGCAAGAACTCTAGCGTCAATAGACCCACGGCTACGTGCATTTTTATAGTTGACAAATTTTAATGCTACTAGCTAAGCTAAAAATATTGAATTACTAGAAATATAGTAGCAATGAAAATCTACGACATTATATTATAAGTAAATATATATTCCCAGCAGTTTTACAGCCGTATCTCCCAAATCTCAACTCTAGATTAAAAGTGAAAGATTCACAAGAGTAGCAGACATACCAATTGGCACCTAGATCCATTCAAGTTTACAAACACGTAATTGTGTCCCATACGAACGTGAAGAAACCTTATTTTAGTAAGAATGTACACTAATAGAACTTACAGTTGTCTGGCTTCCTTCAGATCATGTGCATTTCCTGTGCCTTGGAGAATACTGGCCAAATATGATTTACCAAGTCCACTAGTGGTGTCCAAGTGAAGCATCCTCCTCACAACCTTCTCAGCATCTGAGAGGTATCCCAGCCTTGCGTAAGCTACTCCCAGATTGTAATATGACTCTGGGTTGTTTTGGTTGTACCACAATGACTTCTCACACGCATACACAAGCTCATTGGTCTTGTTGAGCTGCAATAAGATGGAGCATTTAGTATGGAGGGTCTGGGTGTGCTCAGGGTACTGCTTCAGGACATGATCTGTTAGATGCAGTGCCTCCTTTAGTCTGGAGGAATTCATTGAAATGATGGCGCTCAGTAAACTGTAGCTTTCTGCTATCTTGATGGCTCTACTATCTCTAGCTCCATAGAGTATTGCTTTTCTCAAAGGCTGAAAAGGATAAAAGAATGAATAATAATTTTAAAGTAATATCTCTAATGAGACTAACCTCTTCTGCTTCATCATATCTCTGCAAGATGTTCATGAGAAGTCCGTAGTTGTGAAATGCCCCAGAGTAGTAAGGATATGAGAGCATTCCCTTCTGATACAGGATCTCGGCACTCTGGTAATCCTCCATGATGGCATGCTCTATGCCAAGGTTAGACATCATTATGGCATGTCTGGGATTGAACTGAGCTCCTGCTCTGTTGATGGTCATGCTGGAATACCAATCTCTGTTCCTTCTCAAGGTCTTGACACTATAAAATATCAGCAAATACAACACCAATAGCTTGATACAGAAGCTCATAGAGGAGATGTTTGAATATTTCTTTAGTAATAGCCACAGGCCATAGGCCACCAGCAGACAGAAGCCCATACTGGGCAGGTACAAGACTCTCTCAGCTACGACAAACCCCACAGGGAAGAACAAGTTGGAGGCTGGGAGGAAGGGAAGAGCAGTCAAGCATAAACCCATGAAGCTGATGTGCTGATGTAATCCAGTTTGTTTAGCTAATGAATGAGCAGTGAAGCCAACAATGGCCACTAGGACTAAGACAGTCAACACAATATTCAAATCCAAGATTGATTCAATTACTGGAGCTGCCCCGTATCTCCAATCAGCTGTAAGCCCTGAGGGAAAGACGAGCAGCTTCGCATTGACAAATATGAGATGAAGCCAACTGAGTTGCCTCAGGGGAGAGTCCTGCATGAGAGGTGGGTTAGAGGAGCTGTAAGGAGATGGACAGAGAGAACAAGTATTATTAAAGATGATATCAAGAGTGAAGTTATGGCTCACCTAGCAAATGCTTTGTTGGTAGGAGCTCCATTAGAGAGATGCAATCGAACCATTAAGGCAATTAGTGTCACACTAGACACAACCACTCCACGAACAAAGAAGTTTTTAGTTCTTTGAGATGCCGAAGGAACATACTTGATAGTCTTGGCAAAAAATTCCCAATGCAGCTGAAAGCAGGAGGAAGAGGTAATTGAAAGTGTATTGTTATACAGTGCTCACATAATACCTGATTCAGAACGATTATGTCATATACCAAGCACAATGGCAACACAGTAATGCCTTGCTCCTTGCTTAGCATCGCAGTTACTCCAGAACATAAGCTTAGCACCAAGGGACACCACGATGTGCCACCTAAGAAAAATAAATATAAAAAATGCAATTTCTCTTTGATGTTAGATGGCATGTCAGTTGAAAGGTATTATAGAATTTTACACTCTCTTGAGGAAGAAATTCCTCACCCGCCACCTAATAGCACGCCATGACTGGCACATGTAAACCAATATGTTGCACAATTATGTCATCAACAAGACTGAGTTACACTGCCTGTTATACCAGAGTGTGGTCCTAGAGGGACCAGCTCTGGTCTGCTGACACCAGCAACTCTACAAGGAAGTAATTAAATCCCGGGAAAGCGACAATGTGAAGCACATATCAAAGAAGGAAGAATTGAGCTTCTCTTGTAGTGCTAACATACACTTTTACTAGACGGACTTTTTTGGCTTCAGTTCTCAGAATTGGAAGTTTAAAAACAAAGACAGTCCCGTGTTTGCATTGGTGTATGTTATCTTGGTTGCCAGGGTGTATGCGTTATCGTGATATTGTGTATCCTACGAAACATATAAATTTCCGTGTGCGGTTTTCGGTTCTCCGCCTAAAAAAAACTCCCATTTCCCAACGTCGGACAAAGTGAAAGTAATTTTCGTCTTTCTCTTGTGGTGCCGACCGACCGACCGACCGACAGACATAAGATTTGTTTACAGGGAACTCCCTTCATCTGTGATGTGGATTTTTCAGTGGTGCGTATAAATACCCTCAACACACGGAGCGCGTAATTGATCCAGTGCTACACACACACATACATTATGTTACGGGTCAGTCTAAAAGCCCCACAGTGGTATCCACACCATCTGGCTTTCACCATTGCTATAGTTCAGCCACTGACACTCAGGGACGGCGTTGTTTACGGGGAATCACTAATAAGGCTTCACTTACCAATTGTGGCTATGCATGAACCTAATCAAAGAGACAAGGTTGCTTGTGTTGCCTGTACCAACTGTTTCAAAACTTGAAGTTGGTGGTCTTCTCTCTGACTGTCTGGATCAAAGTGTTTCTGTGGTTATTGTTTGTAAAAAACACTGACTTCAAAGCTACACAGTTTCATACTCTTATATTGTTGTTGTTGTTGTTGTTGCTGTCATTATATTACTGTTGTGATAAAATATTTTTGTGTTATTATTTCCCTTCAAGATATCTCGGGCACATTTATATCGGTACAAGAGAGTTCAGTGCTTTTGATAAAAGCCAGACTAAACAAATCCCTATATTTTTAACAACGCTTAATTAGATTCTCTATTAGCAACAATTTCTCTCCAGGAGCAATATTCTGTCACATTAATTTAAAAATGGCTCAATTATGACCCTAGAGCAAGTAGTAGGGGCCAACCTATAGCTTATCAAAGAAATGGATACCAACAAAGGAAGTGGTCAGAACTTTCAACTCCATAGACAGGATTGTAATTCCAGACTTATCTGTGGTAGCTTTTGTTAATAGCTCAAATTACACTTTCTCTTGTGTGCTCATCCAAAGCATACATTCAGTTGATACTAGGAAATTCAAAATTATTTAATTAAAAAATCCCTCAGGCATATCTGCCTGTACCCAGCCACTTCAGCACTTATAGTAACCGTAATCTTTACCTTGAGCTTTTATATTTACGGATCTGTGGTAGAGGAGAAACGAAGAAAGGAAGAAAATAGCAGAGAGAAGTTCAGCTCTACCAACTACACCTGCTACCTAAGAAAACAGGAAGAAGAAATACTCAAACGTTTGCAAATTTCTTGCAGACTGGTCTTACAGCTTCAGTGTGGATGGGGTGAGCTGCAAAGAGAAGTCCAGCCAGGAGAGCTGGCCAGACATTGTTGAAGATGAGGGCACAGAGCTGCACGTACAGGTAACACACGACTGCATGCAGACACACATTCACCACATGGTAGCCCAGGGGAGATAGCCCGTGCCACATGTAGTTGAGTCTGAAGGTAGCCACACACAGAGGGCGGTAGGATTTGTGACTGTATGAACTAGAAAGAGGAGTCCCCCAGAAGTCATGGACTAAGAGAAGGCTCCATGGAGTACTGGGTCTGAGGTCCCCATTTCTGCTGATAGCTTCTTCATCATCATAGACCAAACTGCAGTCCAGAGTGTTCAGGTAGAGTAGCAACCCTATGATAGCTGATATCACTCCTGCTTCTCTGCTACCCAGGCTAGCCATCACAAGTTGACAAACATGAGCTTCTGATCTTCTAATAAAACGTTCACCTCGTTTAAGTCAAGTGCGACAAAAATCGGACGCTCCCAACATTTTTTTCGCACCTATGTTTGGAGTACTCTTCTGGTCAGAGTTGAGAGTCTACTCTCACAATTCAGTCCATAGATGTGGTAAGCCTAGTAAGTAAAATAGCAGATTAAATCTTGCGGGTCGGGTTAAGTACGTCCTGTTCGAGAGTGTGGCAAATATCAAAGGCTTCTTTGGACCACAGCAATTTCCTGTACAGCTGACGAGTCCCGCAACGCATGCGTAGAACCAAAAATTAAACTCTTCGACAAACTATAGATACACGGTGTTATATAACGTGGTGTTAAAAATAAAGCTTGCGATACTAAAAAAATTCATAGCTTAGTAGTGAGCTCACACAATGGCTGGCAAATACGAGATGTAGACCACAATCATATTGAGTGTTGTAGGAAGGATGCCTGTCCTTCCTTTTTACCACCAGGTTTCGGTTAAATACCGCTCGCACGGGTCAATAGCAATTTATCCCTCCTGCTACACGCGCATGCGTTCCCTGAAAAGCGCTACAATTCTACTTAGCGGAGCTAGAGGAAGAGGGTCCGTCACCAATGGAGAAGCATTTAGCTGGTTTGCTTTGCGGCGCTGTGGCCTTATCTCTGTACCTTAATACTCTAAATTGTGGCTTCAGCTACGACGATAACCCTGCAATCTCGGAGAATGCCAACCTACTACCGCAGAGTCCGTGGACCGATCTACTGTGGAACGACTTCTGGGGCAAACCGCTGCACTGGAACTCCAGCCACAAATCCTATCGCCCTCTGTGTGTGGCTACCTTCAGACTCAACTACATGTGGCACGGGCTATCTCCCCTGGGCTACCATGTGGTGAATGTGTGTCTGCATGCAGTTGTCTGTTACCTGTACGTGCAGCTCTGTGCCCTCATCTTCAACAATGTCTGGCCAGCTCTCCTGGCTGGACTTCTCTTTGCAGCTCACCCCATCCACACTGAAGCTGTGAGTGTAAATGGAGCACACAACTCTAGCTTAGGTTGTGATGTAACCATACATAATCAAAGTACTATAGCGTTGTTGTTACGAGTTACTTTGTGCAGACATAATGAGAAAGATAGGTAAAGGAGGGTTTGCATCAATTTATTAGTTGTAAATAATTAATTTGTTAGAATAAATAAAACAAATGCTGAGAGTAGACTTGAATTAGATGTCAGTAATTACACTAAGTAGTATTTCTGTTCCCGACACTCTAGCAGCTTAGTCTTCTCTGACACTCACTCTAGCTAGCTTAGTCTTCTCTGACACTCACTCTAGCTAGCTTAGTCTTCTCTGACACTCACTCTAGCTAGCTTAGTCTTCTCTGACACTCACTCTAGCTAGCTTAGTCTTCTCTGACACTCACTCTAGCTAGCTTAGTCTTCTCTGACACTCACTCTAGCTAGCTTAGTCTTCTCTGACACTCACTCTAGCTAGCTTAGTCTTCTCTGACACTCACTCTAGCTAGCTTAGTCTTCTCCACCTGTAGAGCTAGTTATGTGATAGTTGAAGTTGTTGATGAGAATCTAAATAACGTGTTAACTATGTGTGAGTACATCAGTTGACACGTTACCAAATACAGAACTGGAGGGAGAAGGAATTGTGGAGTGTTGGAAGATGCAAGGTGCTAGCTTAATTGTGTGTGCATGTGTCACTTCTTGTGTGTGCATGTGTGTTGTTTGTTGTTGTTGTTGTTGTGTGTGTGTGTGTGTGTTAGGTGTCTGCAGTGGTGGGGCGGGCGGATCTTTTGTGTGCCTTGTTCTACTTGCTGTCTCTCCTCTCCTACCACTGCAGTGGTTTCCCACGACAACACGGTCAACCACCCCCTGTTCAGAATGGTATGTTGTATTCTGCATGTGCTCAAAGACAACAGAGAAATCTTCAAAGAGTAGTAGTTTTGGCAAGTGTTTGTGAGTGGAGGCATCAGATCTCTATTAAGGGATGCTCTGTAGAGACATCTCTTCATAAGTCTCCTACTATCTTAGATCCTGTGTTCTAGTCTTTTAAAGTTCTGTAGAAACTTAGGGAGTATGTTTTTGACAGAGTGCAGAGAAGCAGCAGCTGCTAGTGGATAGGGTTACATGAGGTGTGTGTGATGAGATTTGGTGGGCTCTGTTAGAGTAGGTAAGGTGCACTGGACGTAATACTATCATGTTTCCTGTGGTGTGTCTGGAATGTCTAGAGTCTTTGAAGTCGCTTTGCTAGTAGTTCTGATCCAGTACGTGCAGTGAAGAATCCACTGGACAGCTGAAAACAAATCTAGAGCAATGCATTTAGTTAGAGAAATATTTATGATATTATCTTTCAGTTTGTTGTTGTTGCATTAAATTAAAGTAATTTGCTTAATCACAAGTTTATTGCTGCTCCTAGTTGTTGTCTTGGTAATTGAAGCCCATCTCCTCTTCCATCTTAATTATGAATGAAGGTTGTGACCCCCTTGATGTGAATGAGTGATGCAAGTGTGTGATATTATCTCGAGGCTTGTGAGTCAGACATTCAATGAGCATTTGTAGGTATGTGCTTCTTCCTGGCCACGAGTGTTGCCAATGGTAATATGAAGAGAAAAAAAAAAAAATAAATAAAATGACAATGTTGGCATGACTTGTGCTGCCTCCATTACTGTCTATTGATGCACGTACTTATAGACTATTCAACTCTTATTTGGTGTCGGACCAACTGATCCGTGGTTTTGATTCTACAGGTGGAATGAGGAGTGTCGGGTGGCTGTGTGTGGGCGTGGCATGTGTGGTGTGTGCCATGCTCAGTAAGGAGCAAGGGATCACTGCACTGGGGGTGTGGCTGGCACAAGACTTCTGGACTCGCTGGAATAAACTGGTATGACAATGGCTGTCACAAGTAACTCTATGTGAATTAGTTCTAACTCGGTGTGAATTAGTGTTAACTCGGTGTGAATCAGTGTAATGTGGTGTGAATCAGTGTAACACGTTGATTGACATCTTTATTTCAGAGAAGTTTTGTCCAGTCATTGCAAACATGCTTTACAAGACATTCTATTGCTATTATTATGGTGGGTGTGGCCTTGATTATCATTCGCTTGATCATGATGAAATCGCCTCCGGTCTTCTCAGAGTAAGTTTGGTAACGGGCGTGGCTAACTTAATCAGGGTTGTGATTAACTAGGTGTATATATTATACTAGTGGTGTGCTTGAGCACAAATGGCGAGCGAGCCTAAAGACTATACTATTTTTATATGAATGATTTTGACTTCTAACACTGAAGCTACTGAAAATTAGGTCGAGTTTTTAAATTTCGCATACACTGTAAAGGGATTTCAGTGCCATAGTAACAACTCTCTGCAACTGTTTGAATTGAAGGAAAAAACAACAACAAAACAATACACGCTATTTAAACGTTTTCTTTGTGATATTCTTTAGCTAAGTAGTGGCTGTAAAGCACAATGCTTTGACACAACTGGACATACACCTACACAGACTTACCTTCGCGGTTAGTCTAGTGGACAATGCATTTTCAAGTAAATACTGTTGCGTACGGCTTATAACCATGCCAAAGAGCGCATTAACTCGAATAGAAATGGATGTCCCGTAAGTTTTCACGTTTTAACTGCACCCGCAAAAGAATTCAAAACGGTAAACAATTCAATTTCTAAGGTGATACGGGTACTGATCGATAAATAGAGGATTCTGTTTAGTGAAGTTTGGGACGGGGTCGACCACCGAACTAACACAAAAACGCGAGGGTCAAAGTACAAAAATGCCTTACGTACGTCCAAACATATATATAAATAAACAAACATCCCCGATTTTCAATTGTGTTACCCCTGTAAGTGTCTCGCTCGCTCGCCAATTATTCATTCTATTGGTTTAGTATTTACACGAATGCCTCAGGCATGAGTGAATACGGCCAATCAGATGAGTGAAATTCTCCTATCAAATAATACATTTATATATATGCACTGCTCATGTGTGAATACCGTAGTAAACAGTTTCTTGTGCAATAAACACTAGAAGGCCTGGAGGATGTGATAACCCATTATGAACACTTGAAGGCCTGGAGGATGTGATAACCCATTATGATAACTACATATGGACATGGAGATAGGGGAAATATTGCTTCACACTTTCACTGCTGAATAATACAAAAAACAATTTTTTTTTAATTTTTGTCTTAAAAAATGTCTATAAAAGATAAACACCTTTCCATGTCTGCACTAGACTGCCTGTAGCTAATTCTGAGTTCAGTATAACTACTTCATCTCATGCTAATCTTCACTACTTCTTTGTCTTCTAAAGCTGAACAGAGCAACTCTCTCTCTCTCTCTCTCTGTTTAACATCTTCTGGAGGTGAATAAGGTGCTGAAGTTGCTGTTAATCCACGTCTACTACCTCAACAATTGACCACCCGGTCGCCATTTTGAAGTAAGCTTATATTCGGACTCTGATAGCTACCTCAATGTCAATTGTTGAGCTAGTAAGTGATGTGCCAACTCCTTGTGGCGGTATCTCTTGAGTTAAAGGCTATGGCGGTCAAGTGAAGCAACGCAGACAAGATAAAAACTATTTCCCCCGAGGCATTACTTCAACTGCCATATGGTGGTGGAGGGGTTAAGTCACATCCTGTTTACTTTAATGCATTTCCTGCGTGGCAACAGGAATTAGGTACATAATAACAGTGGGTATCTTTAAAGTCTTGGAACTGAGCTTCTTTGGATATTGAAATTTGAAGTTTATGAATATTCATTAGTTGTTGCACTTAAATGACAATGCTAGAATTTATTTCTCATGTTTGGGTTTTGCTTGGCTGGGCTGGGCTAGTGTAGACGCATGCCAACAGTCTGTCTAGTTTGATCACTTGAGTGAGTGAAACTTAGTTTTAAATAACCAAGTGATTGTTTTTATTAATATCAGAGACTTACAGTTAGTTATGAAGGAATTGAAGGAATGTCCGTAGGTATCATCACTTTTTATTTAAACAATTTGTGATTTTTGAAGAGCTGTTCTCATTTGTACACCAGCCTAGCTGCCAACTGTTCATGGGCTTTCCTTGTACACTTATATGGGTGTGTCCTATAATCATATTTTGTGACAGCATCTGGGGATACAGAAACACAGGAGGTCAGCATGACTATTCAACCACAAGAAGGGGTTCCCTGCAGTGAAAGTTTGAATTAAATTTTGCAAATTGCAAATTTTTTTAAAAATGTTGATGGTACATCTCATGGGACGACCGGACTGCGTAGCTAGGCAACACATTGTGAACTAAATTAGACCAGTCGTGAGTAGTCTGTCAACTAATTACAACAATTAATTGAACCCGTTGAACCCGTGGTTGGGAACTAGATTGTATCAATTCTACTATGCCCACTCAGCTAAAGCCTGCACGACTGGTGTTGCTAGCTCCTCCCACGACTGGCGTTGTTAGCTCCTCCCATGACTGGTGTTGCTAGCTCCTCCCATGACTGGCATTGCTAGCTCCTCCCATGACTGGCGTTGTTAGCTCCTCCCACGACTGGCGCTGTTAGCTCCTCCCACGACTGGTGTTGCTAGCTCCTCCCACGACTGGCGTTGCTAGCTCCTCCCATGACTGGTGTTGCTAGCTCCCCCCATGACTGGCATTGCTAGCTCCTCCCATGACTGGCGCTGTTAGCTCCTCCCACGACTGGCGCTGTTAGCTCCTCCCACGACTGGCGTTGTTAGCTCCTCCCATGACTGGTGTTGTTAGCTCCTCCCACGACTGGCGTTGTTAGCTCCTCCCATGACTGGCGTTGTTAGCTCCTCCCATGACTGGCGTTGCTAGCTCCTCCCATGACTGGCGTTGTTAGCTCCTCCCATGACTGGTGTTGTTAGCTCCTCCCACGACTGGCGTTGTTAGCTCCTCCCATGACTGGCGTTGCTAGCTCCTCCCATGACTGGCGTTGTTAGCTCCTCCCACGACTGGCGTTGTTAGCTCCTCCCATGACTGGCGTTGTTAGCTCCTCCCATGACTGGCGTTGTTAGCTCCTCCCATGACTGGCGTTGCTAGCTCCTCCCATGACTGGCGTTGTTAGCTCCTCCCACGACTGGTGTTGTTAGCTCCTCCCACGACTGGCGCTGTTAGCTCCTCCCATGACTGGCGTTGTTAGCTCCTCCCACGACTGGCGCTGTTAGCTCCTCCCACGACTGGCGCTGTTAGCTCCTCCCACGACTGGCGTTGTTAGCTCCTCCCACGACTGGC
>WLWD01005912.1_pt1 | contig 129799 bp, 74 predicted proteins | sample 6712731 | NCBI WGS metagenome assembly WLWD01 (sample SAMN12718690, study PRJNA576275) | sponge metagenome | isolation source: marine sponge | host: Mycale hentscheli | place: New Zealand: South Island, Marlborough, Capsize Point | collected 2014-11-01 | reverse complement strand
CCTTTACCAATCATTGGCCGTGATGCGTGGTGGTATAAATTCTCCAGTTTTCGCGTATTTTGTGCGCGGTGGTGTGAGTTGTAGGAGGCAGATGGTGAAGGTCAGGCTAGACGGAGCCCCCCAAGACCAAGATAGATGTGATTGAGATGAAGTAAGTGGTAGTGATTTAGTGTGGGTGAACTAGTGTGATCGTAATTTGTGGTGTGCGCTATTTGTATAATGTTTGAGTTTGACTTAGGATAACTACAACTTTTTAATGACCAGTTTTGAAAATTGAAAATTGTATTAGTATCTTGCAGCAGTAAAGGAAGCCTCAGCATCATAGATGCAGCCCCCAGAATATATGCTGAATAAATCTGCTGCGATGTTGGTTCAAATTTTTGGCAGTCATTATATAGTAGTAGACAGTAGCTAGCTACTTCTAAATTGTGAATGCATATTTTATCTGGAACTTGCACATAGTGATCAGGCAACTGACTATAAAACCCTAACCTCAGTCAAGGGTTAAATATTGTGTATTTTATAGATTCACTGCTGACAAACAGGGATAGAGCTGCAAGATTGTATTGCTTGGCATAACATGGGGCAATGTGAGTACTGAGACATTGATAAGGAGTTACTATTGTGTTAAAAGTACTTGATCACATTTTAGCACACATTCATATTTACTCAAGTCAGGAGTGTTTGATGACCTTTTATGCATGCAAGCACATGTTTGGGCTATATTTAGAATCAGGAGTCTAACACATCTTGAGGTTACTTTCATTAACTTTTTTTCCCATCTCTATTTTCAGGCTGTTGGGAGTTCCACCATGCTATCTGCAGCATTAATGGAGCTAAGAGGACACTGGAGCTTATGAATATAGAAGTCTGAATAGGTCTGACTTTACTCCTCTACAGTGCACCTCCACTGGACAGCTGACACTGTGGAATAGCCCCCAAATGATTCTAGTAACGGCAGATACATGCTGCACTTCTATATTAACGGTGAGATTCTGTTTTTCTAGTTAGTAGAGTACCTCCACATACTAGTGCTTGGATTTTGTAGCTGATATTTGAATTATAAGATAATGCACAAAGGTTGCGTGATGATCACTTATAACGTTAGAGTGGAGAGGCTAATATACATTAGTGACCATTGGTTGGAAAACTGCATCATGTGGCACAAAAAATTGAGAGTTCGTTTAGTTTAACATGTCTATTGACAAGACACCCTATACCAATATATTGAAATGTCACCTCTTTTAGGATTGGTGACCTTTACCAAATACCATGATAGCTAGACTCCTTGTGTAGGATTAGCCTAGTAACTATGATACACCTTTAATAGTACCTATCACAGGACTGTCAACTCTCTCACTCCAACAATAACTGTTTAAATACTTTATGCTTGTCGGATACCTAACGTGTGATTGCTGACTAAATGTGAGTCCTGGTGAATGGGCCTGTTAATTGGAATTAGGGACCCTTTACCAAGTTCTAGACTGGGTTACTGTATTTGACATACTTTACGGTTGACCAAATGCCTGTGTAGGAATTCTTTACTACTAAATATTCAAGGCACCCTTTACCATGAAATTGGTTGATGTAGGATCGGGAACCCTTTACCAAGTACTTGTGTTACCTTATTGTGACAACACACCCTTTACCATTTATTTGGTTGACCAGGTTCAAGTACCTGTTTAGATCAGGAACCCTTTACCATATATCTGATTTACATTGTTGTGACAAGACATTCCTTACCGAGCAGATGTGTTCTAGAAGATTCATAGGGAGTGCTAAACATTACTATTTTAAAATGCCATATGTTATTGATAAACGTTATTATCTGTATTAAATTAGAATGATGTGGGTGTGGGCTCGATTAGGTCTGGATTACTCGCTCCCTTCTCTCTCTCGCACCTGGAGACAGCAAAGTAGTTGCTGCCACCAGAGTGTATGCCTCCTGCTGACTACCCGGCGAACTGTACCCGCCCGAAGGAATAGGTTTTAGGTAGGATTAAATTACTTTAAACACAGGATAACGACACAGCGAATTGAGATGACATAGAACTAACTCAAACCACGAGACACACAACTTATATACTAACACAAACTCCCGCCTACTGTTCACACAAAATGCTGCAATGTTCTGGTCTTGTGATCGTACAATCCTTGCTAACACACATACACACGCTACCGCTACCTACTGCACATGACCATAAAACTCAACAAAAATACTTCTGACTACAAAACTTAACATTGATAAAGATCTCATGTGGGCAGGCCCACAGTGGGGTAGGGGCAAAATTCTAGTAACTTTTACGGCTATCCAATTTAGCATAAATTCTATAATTGTGGAGCTAGATTAACAGCAGTAATTTGTTGTAAGCTATAGTTTGATTGATTGAATGAAATAAGCGGCTTGATAGACAGTGTAGGCAACAATTGGCAGCCTATACTATCATATAGCACTTGTATACAGTTCTGTTTCTGATCCCACTAAAGATCCCTATAAAATGACTTCAGTGAACCTTTACTTAATAAAGTTTTCTTATTCCACTTGGTGAAGTCTGTGTTATATACACTTTATAGACTAAAGGTTTGTATTATAGGTACTTATGTAAACAATTTCTGATCCTGTGGGACCTTGAAAGGATCTGTATTGTAGACATTTCATGTAGGTAAAGGGTCACAGGGACATCTTTAAGGTCTGTAGCATGGGCACTTTGTATTGGTAAAGGGTCACAGGCACTTTATAAAGGTCTGTATTATAGACACTTCATGTTGGTAAAGGGTCACATGCAGCCTATACAATCATATAGCACTTGTATACAGTTCTGTTTCTGATCCCACTGAAGGTCCCTATAAAATGACTTCAGTGAACCTTTACTTAAAGTTTTCTGATTCCACTTGGTAAAGTCTGTGTTATATACACTATAGACTTGGACTATTTTTAAAAAGGTTTTTGTTATAGGCACTTAGGTAAACAATTTTTGATCCTGTAGGACCTTTTGGAAAGATCTGTATCATAGACATTTCATGTAGGTAAAGGGTCACAGGGCCGTCTTTAAGGTCTGTAGCATGGACACTTTGTATTGGTAAAGGGTCACAGGCACTCTAATTATAGATACTTCATGTTGGTAAAGGGTCACAGGCACTTCATAAAGGTCTGTATCATGTTTGTATTGGTAAAGGGTCACAGGCACTTTATAAAGGTCTGTGTTATAGACACTTCATGTTGATAAAGGATCATAGGCACTTCATAAAGGTCTGTATCATGGGCACTTCTTATTGGTAAAGGACCTTTTAAGCTATATTTGAAAATTATTTGATCGTCATAGTGTGAGTGTATGGTGGGGAGGAGAGAGAAATATTTTAGTTTGTTTTTAGCTATTACATGAAGTGTGCAGTAAGACTGGTAGGGAACCGAACAGTCAGTTTGTACACAAGTGGGTATCAATACAAAAGACACTTAGTAGAATGTTTCCAATCATATAGTGTTGATATGATACTAATAGGTTAAATGAAAGTGTGGATGAACTTCATAAAGACTTCAAGAGAAAGTGTGGGAATGGACATGACTTGAGTGTCAAATTATGTCCATGGAATAATAAACGAAGTTGGGTCCTTATTGTCTTCTAAACATTACTATTGTTGTTGTCGTCATTTTTAAACAAGTGCAATATATGTTTTATTTATATTTACTTTTGAAAAAAGTATGACATGCTGATATTTGGGAAAGGGTATGGAATATCCAAAGTCAATTACCATTATGTTTTGTTGTTTTTTGTTTATTGTTGCTGTTTGTAGATCACAGCTGACATGAGTGATGAACAGTTCTAATCATCCTGGCTGTATGAAGAAGTCCTGAGCATCTTCATTCATGAACAGTTAATTCTTCATCTATCACACAGATACAATGTCACATCACGGACTAATATTTATTGCATTTGCTGATTACTGGAATACATTTTACACACTAAAATATATGGCTATAAAGTGAGTATTGTAGAACACCATTTGGAGTGTTGTAGTAGCTAGCTTAAGGGAGTATCACAACACCCCATTGGTAGAGTATCAATAACACCATATTTGGTGCATTATGCGCCCTAATAGGGGTGTAGTAGAACTTGGACATGGGTGTACCACAACACCCCGTTTGGTATAATAAAGGGTGTACAGGGGTGTAACTGAACACTTCCTCTAGGTGAAATGGAAACACCCCATGCGGAGTAGTACAGCCAGTGTTACCTGGACACCCCAAAACGGGATTCCCATACACCCCATTTTTTACAGTGTAGTGGGATGAAGACCTTCAGCACTAATCTTGTGGCCAAGATACTCTACTGACGGTAGCATGAAGAAACATTTACATTTCTTCAGTCGAAATATAGCGTGTTCCAGGTGAGTGAACACCACTTCAAGATTCTTCAAGTGCTCTACTGTATCTTTGCCTGTAACAAATATGTCGTCTATATAAACACTGACTCTTGGTATATCCTTCAAAATTTCTTCGGTGATTCTTTGGAAGATTGAAGGGGAAGATGCCACACCAATTGGTAATCTGGTGAAGTTGAACAACCCTTTGTGTGTGTTGATAGTGAAAATTTTCTTTGATTCTTCATCAACTGTATCTGAAGGTATGATTGGGTCATATCCAACTTAGTGAACATAGTGCCTCCTGCTAATGAAGGTAAGTTCTCTACCTTCTCCTCTTGATAAACAACATTTACATAAATTGTACCTTTTATATTAATGACATCTCCAGTGTATGATTTGAGCCTGGTGCGTGGGAATAAGTACAAACAAGTAACTGATGCATGCTAATAATAAACTAACTGAGTGATAATATGAGTGGGTGTTCGAAGTGTGGGGGAGTGGCTGGGCCATTCTACCACACCTGAATTATTTTTAGCAGATTGTTTCCTCTTGAGTCGGCACACAGCAGCTAAATGTCCTCTTTTGTGGCAGTGGTTGCAAGTCTGGTCTTTCCTGAGGATTTGTGATTTTCCTTGCTACATCGATAGCAAGAAGCTTTCCCAGCTGTGGAATCAGATAGTGGTGACCTGGAATGGCCTGTCCTTTGACCGGCTACGTGATTTACTGGCTGTGGTTGCTTTGCTGTCTGACTCCCAAGACCTTTGACTTCTTTGTCAGCAGACTCCATAGACAAAAAGAGCTTAACGACCTTGTCATAAGAAAGTCCCTCTTCAGAGAGTAACCTCTTCTGCCACTGTGGACGTGCCATTCCATAGACATGCCTGTCTCTGAGCATTTTGTTCAGTGTACCGCCGTAATTACAAAACTCAGCGATCTATTTTAGCTGCGTGATTATGTCGACACCGTTTCATGGGGCTGTCTCACTCTTGTATTGAATCTGTAGCACTGCATAATCTCAAATGGCGGGGGCTGAAAATATTTTGTCATTTTCTGGACAATATCTGCAAAACTGACTGTACCTGGAGCTTCTGGTGACAGTACATCTTTGATCTGTCTGTATGTGGATGGTCCACACGAACTTAACAGGATAGCTCTCTGTTTTCAAGCATCTTTAACATCATTTGCTGTGAAGAACATTTGCACCCCCTCTATGTATGACTTCCAATCCTCTTTTCCTGGATGGTATTCCGCAAATTTGCCTTGAGTTGCCATCAAGTGTCCTTTTTAAATCCTCGACGCCAGTGTAATGACCGAGTTTGCTATGTTCACTTGGTTATGTAAAAATGTTTGTTATTGTTGCAACAGCGATATACACTACAACTTAACAGACTGGCTGCTGAACAAAACATACAAATGTAATGCTAGCATAAAGGAAGTGTGATGTCATTAAGTAGTGATAAGATGATAACAGTTGGTACACTTTACCACAACTATGTGTTTGTATTCAAATTGTTTAAAATTAGCTTTCTATTTATTGTAGGAAATGGACTTCAGAGCATGAAGAAGTGAAAAACAAATTAATGAATGAAATGTACAAAATTATTGGCGCCTTTTTTGCCAACAAAGAAAAAAATGTGGTACAAGTAAGTGTATTTCACGGATTTCTAACTATACCCACAATAATAATTATATTTTTTTTATTAAACTTAAGTATTTTAAATTTAGTTTCCTTATCTTTCCTAATGGTGCAAGGCTATAATTAGTGTCATGCTTGTCACAGTTTATTAAAGGGTAACTCCACCCATTCTTTCATTATTATGTTTTTGGTTAGTGTATGTAAACAAAATGATTGATAGCATTCGGGTAAGTATTTTTTTAATTAAAGTGAGGTAAAAAATACAACACACTCCCAATACTAAATGAAGGAAGTTTGCATGAGTATGTTATAGCTGCTCAATAGTAGCTGCATATAGCTACTATACATGTAGTACTCACTAAGCTCAACCAATGGTTAAGCTGCTGCTGCGTTAACTGAAATTTTGAGCCACACTTAAAATAATGAGTATATGATGTCCAGAAACCATGTATCAAGTATCATACATTTATTATTAAAAGCACAATTTCATTAAATAGCTAATTGCACAAATCTGCCCTACTACTATGGGAGAACATTGGAACAAGAAGATTACTAAAGCCCTATGAGTCTAGAGGTCAGACATTAGGAACAAAGCCTACCCACTGATATAAGAACTGGTAATGTCTGTCTGACGACTTATACTTGTGCTCTTCTTCTCATTAAGGCATCCTGCATAAATTTTTCTTTTTCTTTGTAAGGGTAATGTATTAATACTAACCATATTCTATACTTTATAGGCATGTTATTTGCAATACTGTGAAGATGCTATCACTATGCTGAGAAAGTTTGATTCTTTAATGGATGAAGAAATCAATATCAGTCAAGCCATGTTATGCTCAGTATGTAATTTGTTATCAATAATTTATAGCATTATAGTTTGTTTGTGTGTGACTCATATTTTGTCTTGAATGCATATAAAAATATGGCAGTTTCATAGAGGAATTATTATCAAGCGCCAACAGTTGTACATTTATTCTCTCTCATTTAACTAAGCATACAAAGAATAATACTTAGCTAATGTGTATTGTAGCTAGCTATTTCCATGCCTAGCAACATCTTTTAGGTAATGATTTTTTTTTTATAATTACATGTAGCACATGATGGCTGCAACATATTAAATTAAAAAAATCATTTCTCTCAAGTAATCCAATAAATGGTCAAGCATTTAAGAGTGATAAATACTTGTAGGCGTAATGCTGAAATACCATTTATTTGTTGATATCATGAATTGTTGCAGATGGTTGATCAGTTGCAAGCTGTAGAACAAAGACTGGAAGTTCTGATGGCTCATTTTGAAGAAGTCTCTAATATTCAAATAAAATTTTCAGAATGTCAACCTTAAGTATTTCTGGAAATTTGTAATAATTGCAGTAGAAGTTATTTTTGTATATCAACAGCAATTTTATGCATAATAAATGTAATATTTATATTCAACTTCACTTGCCATTAATCTAGATAACTTAAACTTTCGGTTAACTATGAATTAATGGCTCTCATGAGTACATTTTTTTATATTTTTTAAAATAATAGCTATTTAGCTAGAACCTTTAGGTAAACAATAGTATGTTAGTTTCAAGAAAAATATATGGTCTCAGTTTTGGATGCAGCTCTATTTGTAATAGTTAGTAGCTACTTACAATACATTACTATGTAACTGCTAGGAAATCTTATTGGCCATTTGCATCTAAGCACACCACTAATGAAGTAGGAAAATAGCTATCAGGGTAATACAATAAAACGTCCAAAAAATTTGTTGTGTCAGTGCCATAGGAAATGGGAAGGGGGTGGGGGGGTGGGCACTGGGGATTTTTGACACTGCTTTCCTACATAAACACCAGGAACCATATGTCCTTGGAGCCTACCCATACCGAAACATCTTCCTACACTTGTATGTGTGGACGTACATAGCTACCTTAGTCTCGCAAGTAAGACCCTTTACTTAACCGCTACCCAGGAAGAGGGTCTGGACTACTGCCTTACTGCCTTCACTTGCAAGTGAAGGCGATTCGTTCCATTCCTCCAGATTCTGGAGGAACAAACTTTACAAGTATAACTTATGAAGGTGGGTGTGATTTATAAGGGTGAGGTCCCATTTTTGTGCTGCAAATTCGCTTAATATCCAAGGGTGTATCCAAGTGAGCCAGAATCTCTAATAATGATTGCATCTCATGGCTGGCCATGCTACACTTAGTTGGCTTCCTCCAAACCATTGGTCACTTTAAAAGCACTGGTCGAGTTTTCAAACTTTCGAATTGAGTGCACTCTACGAATTAGATGATTCCATAAGAGTTTTATTGCATTCTAATTTATGATGTCATGATTACATTCCACTGAAACGAGTAAAAGCAGCAGTCCAGACCCTCTTCCCCACATAGTGGAGGTAAAAGGTCTGGCTTGCGAGCCTAATAGCTATCATGGAACCTCATTAACTATTATTCTGAATTACCTTACACCATGTGTACACCGTACTATGTGTACTAGATATGTTGCTGGAGTATACCCTATGTATTCTTGATGATGTCTTACCACAACATGCAGTGTATATGTATTCTAAATGTTTTCTTAATAACATGATAATTATATAGAATTCTTAGACAGTAATACTGATTAATTTATTAGCTAGCTCTGTGGTAAACAATTTATAATAATAAAAAGTCTAAAAAGTTTTGAAGAGTTTGATGAATCAACTATCCAGGGCCATGCTTGATGTGCCATCTGTCACCATCCCGAGCTACTAGTGTTTCTGTCATAGCTGCAGTCCTCATCAAAGCCCCACTTACTTCTCACCTTCTAAAAAAAATTACAAAAATTGGCTGTAAACAATACCACACTTGCATGAAGTATATTCGGTGAATAACATGAGATAACTTTGTAAAAAAAGTGCCAATCCGTGAACAAAGTAACTCAACTATCACAATCATTCCGCCACACACACAACTTCAATTCTGACAAATCATATGGGTCTAATCACCACGAGATAAGGAAAAGATAAGAGCACAAAAATTTGCAAAAACAATAGGAGAATTGAGTAATTTAAATACTACTAAATGTCATTTGATGCAATACAAAAGATCGAAAGACAAAGGGAAAAAAAAAAGAAAGAAAAAAAGGAAAAAGAAAAAAGAAAAAAAAAAGAACATGAACAAAAAGCAAATAAATAATTTATTAATCAGAAGTAGCTAAGCTGATCTTTTGTCAAAGTGACATTTTTTTATGAAGAATAGCACACAAGCAACAATATAAACTTGAAGTGATGACAAAGTAAAACAAACAAACAGTAACAGCAACAAACAAACAAACAAAAAAAAGTGTTATATAGAGCAAGTAGCCTGTAACTCTTATAGATCATTCCGGTTCTATTATCGATAGGCATAGCTTCTGGACACCATGGAAAATTAAATTTATCAACTGGCATAGCGTACAAACATTTACAAAAACACCCAAATAGTAATACTGAGTTATATAATACTTGTTATTTTTTTGTTTGTCTTTTGCTAGGAAGGAGTGGCTACACTGTGCTTGTGACTTGTGAGGAAAACACACTACCAGGAAGGTTTTTTGAGAGAATATTAGCCCGCATGATTACGATGATTTTTTCATATTATAAAATTATTTACTTTTGCGAAGAGTTGCACCACTCAAATGAATGTTAATACTCCACGGCTTATTTTGATGGAACTTTGTCATAGGAAGGAAGAATAGTATGTGTGTGTGTGATATGTGTGTGATGAGTGTATGATGTGCGTGTGTGGTGCGTGTGTGTGATGTGTATGATGAGTGTGTGTGTGTGTGATGTGTGTGTTTGTGTGTGGTTCTGGTCAATAATTGGGGGCCTGTACGATAATGCAGTAACGACCGATACCTAATGATTTTATCAAAATGTATACTGTGTCTGTTTATTGACCACTACGAAGTTCATAGTACTGATTCAGAACTACTCTCTATGATCACTATATCATGTGGAGTGTGGCCAATGATCTTGAGCTGTACTATAAGATGTGCATTATTTGGAACATCAATCCTAAAACACATCCTACACGACAGAACCACATTATGAATTGGTATTAGCATAGCTTCAGTCATTACATAAAAAAAGGAAAAAAAAGACGAATTTGGTACGTACTCCAGTCAGATAAGTTGACTAAAGACTTTAGAGAGACATTCAATGAAACAGTGTGCTGTGTATTAATTATTGAAACCACAATGAATCTGAATTCTTATCACAATGTTTCAAACTTCATGCCACCACAAGGATAGAAAACTTTTGTGGCGACTATATATAATATTACTGGTAACATTCTTGGTAAATCAACTGCATGCTGCAAGAAATTATTAGCTCACATGATTACGACGTGATAAAAGTGGGCGTTACCAATTAAAGCTAGTACACACAGAGCTGATAGCTTCACGTTTTCTCAAAAATCAGCCCAAATTTATAAGTAGCACAATATAAGATCTTAAATCTTTATTCTGAGTAAGTTCATACTTAAATCAACCATTAATTGTCAGTAATCTTTTAAAGTTATAATATTACAGATATACAGACACACAAACAGACAGGACGACTCACTGGGACCCTCTAGCGCATACAGTGAATAAATGACTGACTACACCCATTTACAGTCCTTCCACATTTAAAAGAAAGTTCATGGAAGCTACTGTAACACTATTGTAAAAACAATACATATCTACTATATGATATATAAATGGTTGACTTATACCTTTCAGTTTACAGTCCACTTCTTCTGATTAAGTTCCATCCCTCCCAATCCCTTACTGTAGACTTGAGGAACTCCTATAAGAGGAAAACATAAATAATTTAAGTAAAAATAAATAAATAATACAAATAACTGTACAACATGCTCCAATATACTGTCACCTGTTGGTATTGTGGTGTTGGTACCTGTGGCTATGTGTGTCTGTATGTGTGTGTGACATTTTCCATACACACCTCAAAATGTGTATTATTTCAATAGAGACAGCATAGCCAATTCTTTCTGTAAATATATTGTGTTGTGTTGAAGACCAAAGCGAAAACCAAAGCTGAACATTCCACTTGTCAATATTTATCATTTCACCATCATTCCACGTTTAGCTAGCATGCACAATTCTTCCTTGTTTGTACAAGTGCATTATATGCACACACACACCTTTGCATGCACACACACACGCACACACACACACAAATTTACTGGATATACCAACACAAGATTTTTATCGTATTCTCTTCATGACTTAGACTATCCTTACTGTGTTATCCTAGGAAATTTATTTTATTACCCCTTGAACATTTTTTGTCCAATTGGTAAACCAATGGATTATGTACAAGCTAAGCCATGTTTCCAAAGCCTATACTATGCTTCATTGAAGCAAGTTAAAATTTTGTACGATCGTTTTTGCACTATCCCCGTAGCGTTTAATGGTCGATACAAGGCCTTAGCTTGCTGCTATGGAAGAGTTTCTAGCTAGAAAATATCTGTGAATTGCCGGAAAAGCTTAACTGTTTTTTTTTTATTACCATTTTAGTAAACGGTGTCGGCCGTTTAGTCCAAACGGTACGGAACACAACGATAAATACTACGGTAAAAAAAAATACCCTTTTGCGGCCTTACTACGGAATGGAATGCGAAACTTTTTTGTCTCCTACTGTATACTGACATGATCACTACAACACTTGTCAGTTTACTCTATACTTCCCAGTACATTACAGAGGGACCCTCACTGCTACAATTTGTAATGTTGGACCATTTTTCCTGTCAAAACCTGCTATCTAGGTCAACAACATGCTAACACAAAAAAGCGAGGGTCAAAGTACAACATGACATATATGTCTACACGCAAACTAGTATGAATTACAGGCCTTAGCATACTTCAATATGGTTGTTGAAAATGAAATGTGTTTACACATTCACTGACGACGGAAAAAAATATAGTGCTGCTGGGTCTGCTATGCTTGTATAAACTAGTGATGTGCCTGAGCACAAATGGCAAGCGAGCCTAAAGTTATACTATTGTTAAACGATTGATTTACATTCATGCTATTAAAAAAAATCGAGATTTTGAAATATGTATATAAGGTAAAGGGGATTCAAAGCCATAGTAAGCACACCCCACAACAATTTGAATTAAAAAAAAAAAAAAAAAAAAAAAAAAAAAGCAACAAAAAAACAAGTCCCGTTATTTAAGTGTTTTCTTTGTGATATTCATTAGCTAAGTAGTAGTTGTAACGCATAATACTTTCACACTTAACTGAACATACCTGTGCAAGGCTTACCTTGGTGGTTAGTCTAGTGGACAATAAACTGTCAAGTAAATAGTTCGTAGGGCTTATAAATGTCAAATCGCTATTCACTTACCACCGCCACTAACTCGAATAGAAATGGAACTCCCAAAAGTTTTGGGGTTCTAACTGTACCCGCAAAATAATTCAAAGCAGTAAACAATTCAAATTGAGGATGATATGAGTAATGATCGATAAACCAGAAAAATCTGTTTAGTGAAGTTTGGGACGGGGTCAAATGCCTAGTTAATACGAGAGGGTCAAAGTACTAAATGACGTACGTACATCCAAACATATATATAGACAAACAAACATCCCTGATTTTCAATTGCGTTACTCCTGTAAGTGTCTCGCTCGCTTCAATCGCTCGCCAATAAAACAAAAAGTTCAGGTGTTTAGGTCTGCTCCAATTAGCTTGGACCCACCACTCACTGCTCGGCAGATCCATTTCTTTATTTTATCAAGACAATTTACTAACTTATGTAATTAGTGGCGTGGGCAAAAAGAGGAGGTCGAATGTTTCATATTAATGAGTAAAAAATAAATAAACAAGAGCTAATTTTCGCGTTCTAACAGCCAATATTATGTTAATTAAAACCTAACCGGGTTAAGTTTCATATTAATATAATATTGGATATTAGAACGAGAACATTTGCTTATTATTAACATTATTTCAGCTGAGAATGACTTCATAACTTACTACTACTTGTTGCACAGTTAAGCCAGTATCATCAGCAGCTTCTTCCCAACACATGCTGACATGCCTATGCTTCACTGAAACACCAGCCACCCCAGCTCTCTGAAATGGGAAGTCTGAGCAACACTAATGCTTTCCCTAACCTGTCCAGCGACGGCGGAAGCGCGACCGCAGCTATAACAGCTCAAGACCCACGCTCTGTAAGGACTTCCCAGAGAAAGCAAAATGGAGCTCACTGCTTGGGTGGAAAGGACTAGGTCGGAGGTTGGGGGGTGATGACCTGTACGCGCATAGGCCAGGATTCCAGTTTCACCCGATACTTCCCATCCAAGGTCCCCGGGAAAGACGTTATGTGCATAACGGCTGACCCTCACCTTTGACCTTTACAGCAGCCACTCTTAAATACTCTTTGAACCTAGCCTGCGCATGGCAGACGCCAACTGGGCTGATCATGCACGTCGTGCAGCATTTACATTTTTTCTTCACATTATTTTCAACTTGCAGCAGTAGACTTTTCCTGGAGCTGAGGGCCATCAAAGCTTTGCTTTCCTTAAGGCACTTCTTTAGGCTTGCTTATCCAGACATAAAAAGAAGAAGTTACTGTTTAGTTTTGACTTTTGTGGTCCCTGAATCTGTTTACAAAAAGTGGAGGCAAATGTTTCATGCAAATTCCACAGTATCTTTAGAATATGTTTCTACTCCCCCCCCCCAACCCCCCCCCCCCCCCCCCCCCCCCCCCCACCCCACACACACCAAGTTTTTATAATTCACATAAACTGTGGAAAAATTCAAAAAAATGCAAATATAATGAAAAAAATTTAAAATTGCTAACAAAAACAAAACAAAACAAATAAAAACAACAACTGATTACTCCTGCACCAGATGTGCAGGCATGAAGTTGGGACTCTCACTCAAGTTATAAAGAAAGAAGAAGAAGGAAAAAAAAAAAAAAAAGAACGAATAGAAGCTGTTAGCACCTAATTCAGATAATTAAGGGTGACAACCAATTAATAATAAATACACAAAAAATTATTCCCCCCCTCCCCTCTTCTCTGTACACACAGACTATTTGCAAGTTAGCCTTCTATTGAGTTATTGGCTCATTGAGTGATTTTCCAGTGAGTTGTGTTCTAGCTAGCTAGGCTTTCACCTTGGGAAATAATGGCGCTAGGAAGCACTACGAAGTCTCTTACTGAGGTAAGTTCTAGTACATTACTATGTTATTTGCTCAACTTGGTTCAGAAAATACACTCTGCTTAGCCAGAAGTTCGCAATGGAGGATTCGGATTTTGAAGACGCAAAAAGCCACACCTACTTTTGTTTCCTCGTTAATTCTTCTACAATTAAAACATGTACGAACATATTCCAATGCTATTGACAAAACAATAAATAAACCATTTTATTACTAGTACATTACTATGTTATTTGCTCAACTTGGTTCAGAAAATACACTCTGCTTATTGTAAGCTTGTACGATCATATTCCAATGCTATTGACAAAACAATAAATAAACCATTTTATTATTATATTAAATACTGTATTCTTTCAGTATGAAGAAAGTCTAGAGGAAGTGGATGATGACAGTGTCAGTGACAAGTTTAGTTGCCCTCAATGCTCTAGTACGTTTTCCTTCAAACAAGGACTGAACCGGCACTGGAAACGTATCCATGGCAATTCCCTGCACACACTGGTAGCGCCAACCTGTAACAAGGAAGGGAAAGTATCACAACCGGACAAGTTACCAAGGCTACAGTGTCCCTTTCAGGAATGCAATGTTGTTGTTACTACAGTGCCACACTTGACCTCACACTGCTCATCTGAACATGATACAGACCTTGGTAATAACTCTGGTAATAGGTATGCTTAATTAGAAAGCTACAAAATACATGGTGAATGCAAGGATGTGATAGAAAAAGATACTAATGATGAGAGCTTAATGGCAATATACACTAATGCACACATGAATTAGTATGTACATATACATAATACAGTAGGATGTCAGTTATCCGAACACTTCAGTTAACTGAACACCAATAATCTAATAGTAACACGTGCAGACATGAAAGAATTGCTCGGCCATATCCCTTCATTCGTGTTCTACATTATCTATGGTGTTCAGTTATCTGAACACCCACCGTGTTCAGATAACTAACATTCTACTGTATATGTGGTTCTACCTAAGGAAACCAGACGCGATGAGACCCTCATCAGAAGTGTTTATTCATACTTGGACATAGCGGCCAAACTCTAAGATTTACTTGCAGGTATTTCGTTATATCAGTCAGACCAATCAGATGAGTGATATTCTAGGGTATCCAATAAGGCCCGTAGCCAGAAGTTCGCAATGGGGGATTCGGATTTTGAAGACGCAAAAAGCCACACCTACTTTTGTTTCCTCGTTAATTCTTCTACAATTAAAAAACCAACCAAAAGATAACTGCACTAAAACTTAAAATTTGTTCTATGTATTCTACTTCAAATCTATAGTTCATTAAACACTGTTGATATTCGAGAGAAAAGCGGTATTATTCGCGAGTAACAGCGCAACATTAATATGCCGTTTTGTACTACAAGTTATTTAATAGCACGGCGTGTAAACTGCCCGTTCAAAATGTATTGGAAAAATCGCTATAACTAAGTGAAATAGCACGGGACAAAGCGAAATGCCACGGTAGTTTAAGTGAAATAGTAAGGGTAAGTGCGCAAGCATGCAGCTCTAGCCTTGGAAATGTACAGTTGTAGTTTCCAGTTGGAGACAACCTCATTCTTTAGTGCAGAAGCTGTACCGGTATTAAACGGAATTTTTTCAACAGATTAGGAGGCGCCATCGGTTGATAGCAAAGTTCAAGATAAAGTTTATCCTGAAGTACACAGATAGTGACTGCATTATACATAGTAACCACACTGTAAATGATGTTTAGCTTACAAGTAGTCTCATGCAGTGTTTATAAAGCTGGCCTAGTAAGCGTGTGATGGCACGGGTAACCTTGCTATTCGGGATTAATAGCACGAACAACGCGATTAAAACAACACGAGGCAAATCGGAGTGCTATTTCAATAGCTTTACGAGCGCTACTGATCCCTAATAGCACCGGTTGCTCATGCTATCACTTGCTAATAGTAGGCCAGCTTCTTTTTTTTTAATCATTTGCAGTGTAGCTACACTATATAGTGCACACACTATCTTTGTATGTATTTCAGGTTTAACTTTCTCAGATGCTTCCTGATGGCTCCCCTTCTAATAATATGTTGAAAAAATTCCGTTGCTTGTGCTATTAATATCGAAGCACGCTTACCCAAGCTATTACTCGTACAAATTAATAAGTGCATTACGTTACACTTTAATAGATGTAGCTAGCGTAGCAAGCTTTACTCATGCCGATGTGAGAGTGAAATTTTGTAGCCGAAGAGCTGAATGTATATTAGGTCACTCAGACTAGGCCATCCATATACAGAGTATGAAGTACATCTAGGGAAACAGCAGAGAATTTAATCGCAGGTTCAGCACGATCTAACAGATGATGATATTCCAGAAGTTATATGTGGGGTGTGGCTAAAATATTTACTTCCGGTCACTCTAAAGGGGGGGTTCCACCGAACCCCTCGAACTACCCCTGGCTACGGCGGTACGCCAATGAATATTAAAATAATTGGCGAGCGAGCGTAGTGAGCGAGACACTTACAGGGGTAACACAATTGAAAATCGGGGATGTTTGTTTGGACATACGTATGTCATTTTGTACTTTGACCCTCTATATTTTTGTGTTCGCTCCACGTTCGACCCCGTCCCAAATTTCACTAAACAGAATCCTCTGGTTTAGCGACCATTACCCGTATCACCTTAGAAATTGAATTGTTTATCGCTTTGAATTGTTTTGTGGGTGCAGTTAAAACTCAAAAACTTATGGGATTCTATTCGAGTTAGTGGTGGTGGTAAGTTAATACGCTATTTGTCACAGTTATAAACCCTACTCAACAGCATTTACTTGAAAATTCACGAAGGTAAGTCTTGCGTAAGTATGTTCAGTTGTGTGAAAGTATTGTGCGTTACAACTACTATTAAGAATATCACAAAGAAAACTTTAAATAACGTGACTTGATTTTGTTGCTTCTTTTTCAATTCGAACAGTTGCGGGGAGCGGTTACTATGGCATTGAATCCCCTTTACCGCATACGTAATTTAAACTCGACTTTATTTTAGTAGCTTGAGTGTTAGTCGTTAAAATCAATCATTGAACAATAGTGTAGTTTAAGGCTCGCTCGCCATTTGTGCTCAAGCACACCACTAGTTATGTACTGCTCATGTGGGAATAACATAGTAAAGGATTTGAGTTTCTTGTGCAATAAATACTTTTATTCCACCCTAGATATCTTCACAATGATATCTTTAGGTACACGACCTGTGAAATAACTCACCACCATGATATTTCACATTGCTATGTTGTCGTTGTAGTGCTAAAATATCTGCTTGGAAGTGAAAGGGGGGGGGGGGGGGGGGGGGGGGGGGTAGCCCCTACAACCAACTTACTCTGTGAGTTACCCATCCTCTAGTACTAACTAGGGTAGTGAAGATATCTAGTGTGGAATAAACCACTTATTACACTTGCCAGAGTGATGGCTAGATATTTCACTCTCAGGCTTTATTTTCGCTCCTCCTCTGGCTCATGAAAAGGAAAAATTAGCCTGATTGTGAAATTTTGCCAGATCACACAACTGCTCAGTATTAAGCGGTGTATAGTTCGCCATATCACACACTGACTCATGTATTAAGTACTATATATCACTACTACTTTCACACAAATACACACACATCCAGAGACCTGAAAACTACATACATGAGTAAAAATTATTTCTTGAAAACAGTATAGTCATCAATTCCTGTTGACCACAGTTCATTCATTGGCTTTGTTCTATATTAGGCTTGACGGAATTAGGACTTTGCATCTTACACGGATTTTGAAACCTGGAAGAATAATGAGGAGGAAACTACTAATACATTATTACGTACTATGTACAGGGAAAAGAGCGATTTCAAAAAGAATGAAATTGAGAAGGGTAATGGCTAAATCAGGGTTTCATACAGAGGTAGGGGTGCCTGGGATTCCCCCCCCTCCCCCCCGCCCCCCCCCCCCCCCCCCCCCCCCCCCCCCCCCCCCCCCCCCCCCCAGAATTTCATGAAATAAATTAGTAATATTTACTACTTAATGGTATTCTGTGGTTATGATTTATAATGGTATTCTGTGATTTTGTTGTTCGTACATATCTAATATTTGGTGAAAGTTCACTTCAGTTAATTGAGGTCCTTCAATTGCAATACGCATTAGTCTTCCGAGATTGATGTCACTAATTCTAGACCTGAGATGATTTTTAATCAAATGGGTGCAGTTGCAGCAAAAGTGGGTGTGGTCAAACAAACATGTACCACCTCTCTCCTTCCTAAACTCTCCCCCCCCCCCCCCCCAAGAAAAAGATCCTGGTATGAAACCCTGCTGATGGAGTTGTTATTTGTATTACTTTTATCCAACTACAGGATATCGTTACTACTATACTTACTGTCGAGATGGGAAACCACGGCAGAACATTTGGAACACAAGAAAGTCTGATAAACAGAGAGGTCAAGGAAGTAAAACACCTTCTAGAAAGATGGACAGATCATGCATATCTAGGATTTATGCAACCCACAACAGTGATGACAGTGTCCATGTAGTGTACATCTCCACACATACTAATCACTCACTGGCAATTGAAGATGAAGCCAAGAATATACCTTTGCCAAAATCAACTCAAGTGGAGCTTTCTGCCAAGTTGCAGCAAGGGATATCTGTAGAGAGAATAATGGAAGGTAAAGACCCTGTTGATGACAATTATAAGATTGAGCAGAATAACTTTTATAACATTTATAACACAGGTAGTGATATGTGCGCAACCATCAGTGCTATGCATGAATGTGTCTGGGGTGGCAGAATTGGTTTAACTGCAACAGTAATTGGAGAGGACATATTGTCAATCTTTGGATACAATAAAACTTTTTACTGTCTTTCAAACACTACCATCATTGCTAAATTTTCATGATACAATTCATGATTAATAGAAAAAAAAAAGAATAGATAATGCTGACTCAGTAATGTTCCAAGTGTTGTGCAATTATCAGACTTATCCAGATAATGATTACTGGCCTTAACAACTGGTGCACTTTAATAAGCTATTACAGTCTTTAACAGTTGTTGATTGGTTCGACAATTTCTTACCACTAACTGCAATTTTTTCAAGTGGAAGTGTGGGTGTGTGTGAAATGCAAAAGTATAGTAGGTGGCAAAGTGTGATAGAGGTGATGCTGTGTACAGACATATCACTATCTGGTGTTGCCGCTTGTGTTAGTGGCATATTGTCCAGTTTTGCCGGCAACTGTCCATGGGTATTCCTGGGAGGTCCCACCCACTTACATGGGTGTTTAATATAGTCTTATTGTCAAATGAACCCAAAAAATATGTATGCATTTGTGACAGCATCTGGGAGGTGCGAGCATCAAGGGGGATTATTGGGGGGGAGGGGGGGGCAAAGCCTCCCATTTTGGGTGTACCAGTCATGTGACTACTAACACAAAAGGCTAGTACGACTGTTCGACCACAAGGAGGGGTTCCCTGCAGTGAAAGTTACAAATTAAACAAAAATTCCAAAATTATTATGAGACATCCCATCTGACATTTGTATTGTCCCATGGGACGATCGATGGCATTACTGGACAACACTCATTAGTGGCAATCAGAAAAAAATATAAGACCTTTTGAAATGATAGTCAACAAAATTATAATTATAGAAACAGTATAAAAAACAATCTATTATTCCAACAAAAAATGTATGAGCAATATGCATCCACAGTGGTCTGTATTGACTCCACCCACAAAACTAATATATATGATTTCAAATTAATAACGCTCATGGTGATTGATGAATATGGAGAAGCTAAGTTGGTATTGATTGTTGCTAGAACTCTTTACATTTATTACTGCTATTATTATTAATATTAATATTATTATTAAATTATTATTATTATTGTACATTATTATTGTATATTATTATTATTATTATTATTAGAGTTGCACCGATAATCTATTGGTCTATTGTTTATCGGTTTATCGGCCTACTTTTTCGATATCGGTATCCGTTGTCAACACTACCTGCCATACCGATATAATTAACCGATAGAAATAATTTCATACTCGCCGCGTCGACACTGAACAGATGAGTTCTACTAGCTCTTAGATTTGCGTAAAGACAAAGAAACTTAACTACGATGTCTAAAAAGAGGTCACCAATTTGGCACTACTTTGTTCCTGGCACTGAAGACTCTAGACTAGTACCATTATTTTTTAATTATGTAAAAATTAAATTTTCAAAATTCAATGAATATATCTATCAGTTATTGGTATCGGCCTCAGTTCTAGATACAATATCGGTTATCGGTATATCGGTAAAATCTTCTATCGGTGCAACTCTAATTATTATTATTATTATTATTATTATTACTACTTATATGCACATATGTGACCGTCTATAGGAAAACCGGGCACAACGCGGCGTGCGTAATTATCGAGAAAAGATCGATCAATTTCTTAAAAATGTATTGTTTCAAGCCGACGGAAGGGAACGGTTAGGTCTATTATAGTGGGAACGACTTAAGCTACGACGATAAAACTTGGAGAGCTCAATATCTGGACACCGACAACTCTGTAAGTGAAAAAAAAAATTTCGAAGGGTGCCGCGCTGTGCCCGACACATATGTATACATACAATTTGACCAGGAACTCCAGTTGCCTGGCTTATTTCTGACAGAGAAGACACGGCAGCCTTGACTTGCTTTTTAAAGACAGTGCAAGCTCGGTCCCCTTCTACCACTATCAGTACAGCTATGACTGATGACGGTACTTTAAACTGTAATTTTAGTGTATAACATGTTAACTATGTTGCTATTACCAGACAACACTGGATGGTCAGCTATTCAGCCTGTGTATGGAGGAGAAGTGAATCACCTCTTGTGTAAATGGCACATAGACCAGTAAGCTAGAACCTACAATATAGCTCAAGCAAAACTCAATTATAAGTCCCATAAAAGTGTATCACATCATTAAAGCCACATAAGGAAATTCAATTTACACGTAAAAGGGGTGCAATGTAGATAGGAATGAAATTCCTCCTTTTTGAGCTCATTCGCATAACCTTTCACACATACAGAGTTACCATACACTTGAAAATCCTATAAAAACCACGTAGAAGTTAATATCAATATACACAATGAACTGAAGCTATGACAAACAGCGCATTATACTTACCACCGTCAATAGAAAATAAATTCCAACAAGTGCAATGTTTGATACAGAAAGGGGGAAACACTGGGACTGTCCCCCTAAGTGGAATTCCCCCGCAAACAGAGTTGCCCCCTCCCTATAACCACAAAAGCTTCCTTATATTGTACGGCATAATTAGATCTATGAACTTGAAATGAATGGTTGACAAAAAAATATTTTCAACAGTTACAACTGAGTGTTCTGGTTTTGCTGTCCAATGACATCCACATATTCATATGGGGCAGTAGGTGAAGGAGTCTGGATATTGCTCACTCACCCTTAAAAAGCACTAAGTAGGACTTACATGTATGAGAGATAATTTGCATTACAATCCATTTGTAAAATACTGCATGTGTGCACTTATCTCACGTCCCTCTAACACTAATGTTTCTTCCCATCCCTAGCAAAAATTTCTGTATCAAACCCTGAAGTGTGTAATATTTATTGCACCACCTCCCAAAATACGCTTCGTTCAAAAAGCTATTACCAGAACTATAGTGGATAAAACATTGTACATCAATGTAAAGTTTTATATAGTGGCAAAACAAACTTGAGGTAAATCCTGCTCATCTGTAAGCAATGAAGTGAACTTGATAATTGATTTTCTGTTTCTTCTTGCGGCCAAGTAATGTTAATGATATAAAGAAACCTCAAACACACATCATGCCCTTTGAACTTAAGGCATGTACACATACACACACATACCAAATCTCAATCAAGGCATACTTGTTAATAGCTCGTTTCACTCGCCCAATAAATTCCCCTACTTATGCACATGTTAAGATGAGGGGCAAGAATAACTTTATTTACTGATTACCTATAATGCTATGTTTGTAGAAGCTGGAGGAAAAATCTCCATCGCCTTGTGAAGGATTCAGCCAGAAAAATAGAAATGTACCAAGTTTTACATATCATGCTGAATGAGCAAAATATGGATAGATTTGAAAAGATTTTACTGAATTTTTCTGAGAATTACAAAATCTCAGAACCAGCCTTTCATAAATATTTTGAGGAGTATTACACCCCTCGCACGGGTCAGTTAAACATATAAGCCTACTTTTCGTCACTTCATGCCAGAATTTATGTACATACATGTTATTTCAGAAAAATGGGCAATGTGCTACAGGAAATTCGATCATTCTGACGTAGACACAAACATGCATATTGAAAGGTATGTTTGCAGTAATTGGTTAACACATGGTGTAATTCTAATTTTTTTTTTTTTTAGCTTCCACAACCAGCACAAGGACAATCCTAACTTCATGAATGGCAAAGTCAACAAAAGAGTTGATGGTCTCATTCATATTTTGATGAAATATGAGCTGCACACATTCTTTAACCAACAAACAAAAGAATTGATGTGGAAGTACAACAAGAAAGTGGCCAGAGAGAAAGAGAGACATCAACATGGGATCAAGATAGATCCTAATGACTTCAAGGTTTGAACTATGTGCATACAAACCTTCGGTAGTGTACATTTGTACAATTATATTTGTGAATGTAGGGATCAAAATCAAAATGGAAATGTGTTTCACAGAGCAACGGCAGCGTGTGCTATGTCATAACCATATTACAAGAGTCCTGCTCTCTCGACACATGCCATCTAAAGTGCCCATACTTAGACTGCCATATTCTCTATGCAGACATATGTACACATGTGAATGTGCTGATTACGCTAATGGCCACATCTGCAAGCATATTCATGGATTACGTGCATGGCACTATTCAATGGGAGATCTAGGAGAAACAATTCCAACAGTCCATTGTGAAGACAGTAAGTAGTAGTGTAAGTCTCACTATGAAATGTTAACTTAGTGGTCACACATGTAGGACCTGATGATCGAGACAGTGAAGTGATTGTCGCCACCTACTCTCAGCAAAGTCCCAAAGGAACTAAGACCACAAAAGAGTTGGGGAGATCGATACTATTTACACAGATACACACTATACTAAGTTGGATTGCAAGTGTTTTATTAACATGTGTACAGACATATCCACAACACAGTATCTAACACAAGTAATGAACATACACAATAGTGTTTACCACCCACACTATTGTAAATCATTTCAGTCCAACATTGACTTGACCAGTACATATAAGTTGATTACTAAGTGGTGTGCTTCAGCACAAATGATAAGCAAGCTGGCTTTATTTCATATCACAAGAACAATTTTCTTAAAACTTATGAATCCTAATGAAAAAAATCTACCATTAAGCCTAAGTGTAAGCAAAAGACTTTATTTAACAGAGCACTGAAACTAGTAATGTGGTTTTCTCTACAATATTTACATTACACAAAGATGCATTGCATACAGTAAGTTAAATGAAATAAGAGGCCTAGTTTATATAAAGCTCAGTTTTGATTGGTCCTGGAAGAATGAAAAGTTCTTGCTGCTTTCTCACCGGAAATATTTAGAGAAGTTTAAACTTTCATTTCCACTCGATACAGTTACAGTTGGGAGATATTTTAGCGATACTAAACTCATAAAAACTAAATTACTATACTGGCTGACAGATCAGAACTTGGCAAAGTTAATGGGGATTGCTATGGAAGCTAGACCAATGGAAATAAATTTTAGCTGAAATATTAGACATCTTCCAACAAAACAATCACAGGATCTTGCATTAGTGTTGCCTTTTTGTATGGTTCCTCAGTAATTAAATTGACAATTTTTTGGGACGCAGAATTTTCACTTGGGGGATATAACAGGTTATACTGGCCTTCACAAAAGGATTAACATTCTGATCATTAAAATTATCTACATCAGAGTTGAGGTCAATTACATTGCACTTGTATTTAATTGCAATTAAATACATTTATTGCCGCAATTGCAGTGGATTGGTATTTGACTCAATCTCATGTATTTGCAATGAGTAATACTAGCAAAAGTTACAATTGCATAATTTGAAATACATAATTGCAAATACCAAATAGAGGAGAGAGGAAAAGATGGAGAAGTCTCTCAAAAAATTACAGCTTTGACTCCTGGCAGAAGGGAAAATTTATAGTTAGGATATTGCATGGGAGGCCAATGTGTGTTTATGTGTGTGTGCATGACACCAAATAGTCTGCATTTTAGTACATGTATAGCTCTATTGTATTTTCAAAATATTTGTACCACTTCTGAAATCAAGTGTTTGTATTTGCCATTGTATTTGAAAAGAGGGCAATATTGGCAATTGCAATCAAATACTTTTGGAGTATTCAACCCCAACTCTGGAACATGTTCCGTTAGCTGGTCACTTATGTATATTAATAGTGTCTTCTAAATACAATAATTCAATACTTGATTTACAGATATATTTTTGCGCATATATTAAACACAAACTTTTGTCAGGTGACCACAGCAAGCTAGCCAAGTGTCAGACATTACACTAAGTATTGGAGATGCATTATCATCAGCAACATAGAACTGTTGGAGCCTATACAGAACACTTACCAGGCCATCAATTCTGCTGTGTCGGGTAACTCCACAAATCAAAAGTTGACACCTCCAAGTCAGCGACATCAAAAGCAGCTCCACTCATTTTATCCAACTACACAGAAAAGCGGTAGAAAAAGAAAGAACGTATTGAAGTAAAATTTCTATTTATTATACTGAACAAAATGTAATCATGAAATTTAATATATACTGTACTAGGCAAGCTGACCCCACGAAGAAACTGAAACTTTTGGAATCTATTCAAGTCGGTTCATCGAACGCTAACCAAAAGGTATTGTTTGTTAAAATAATATATACTAACAAGGCAGTTTTGGATGTCTTGTTTACAGTCAGTTATAGCACCACAAGAGGTAGGGGTATGTATGACCAAGTCTAATACTATGCCGACAGAGATGGATGAAGTTAGTGTGGTGAAGAAAAACATTAATACAAGAGGTTAGCCGAAGAATTAGTTTTTCTAAATGACAAATCATAATCTCATTATTCTAAATTAGATAAACCTAGTGGAAGATGTGTACAATGTGATGGTTGCAAGTCCCCCAATTGCGGACAGTGCATATTTTGCATTGATATGCCACGATATGGTGGACCAGGCATCAAGAAAAAAGTTTGTATTCATCGAAAGTGTCAGCGTAAGGTATGTTACAACATGAACATCCATAGCGATTCAATTCTAGAAAAACAACAACAGCTTCTTTAGTTATACACATAGGCATACAGTACAGACCTGATCGACAGGTTTCAGTTTTGATCAATTAACTCAATCACTCATCACAAATATATTAGGTACTACAAATTGTTACAACAAAGGATGAAGTGTTGGTAAGTTAAACTTAATAAATTGTAAGTAATATTATGATGAATTAATTTTTTCCTCAGCTTTTAGACCCTCTAACTACTTTCTTAAATGGTGAAGGTCGAATGATATTCAAGGTTTTGGCCGATGGAAACTGCATGTTTCATGCCCTATCACACCAACTATTTGGTTCACCCAAGAGGGACTTCGAAGTTCGTTCTCTGCTAGTGAGATTTGAGAATATGAATGCATCTATCTTTTAACTACAATAAATGCACCTGATATGACTTCTCACATCAATAAATTGCATCGACCAGGCATATGGGAAACTCATGTGGAGCTGTTGGCTGCAGCTACTTATTTTCAGATCTCTATATACATAGTGAAGGGGAATCAGTGTGCATGGGAAGTTCTACATCCTCTGAGGCCTACAAGTAATTAAAAATATCAGTTGTGTCCAGAGATTGATACAGAAGCTCTCTTAATCATGCAGTATTCTTGATTTCACAGACTATCTCGTTTTTTTTCCTTTTTTTTTTTGAGTAATGTCACAACAATCTCAATGTTAAACCACCTCTTCAGCAATAAATCAGCAGAAAAGATTGAGTTCAAACTATATATGGCTGGTGGGAGAGGGGAACATTGCTTGGAAAAAAAATCAGTCTGAAAATAAGTTTTATATATTATGGCAAGGCACTTCCTCCCTTGTCCTAGCCCTAGCCCATACCATGTCCAATGTTCTTGCAACCAAGGAAATAAACACTTTGTTTTTCACCTTAACCTCACCCCTCCCTGATCTCTTTTATTCCAAATTAGTAAAAGCAAAAGATTATACTTAAAGCTATATTGGCAGTTTCCCCCTTAGTAGAAACAATTACATTAAATGAAGTGCTGCAGTCATACCTCGCTATTTACGTAGCTGCAGCCAGCCGCCACCCCACCTCCGTCATGATAGGGTCAAGGAGGACAACTCACTCCTGAAAAGGTTGAAGGTGTGAACAACAAATGGCCAACAAGCGCGCGCGCATAATTGTCGCTTGAGGTCAAAGGTGAGGGTCAGCCGGGGTACGTCTGCACTAGTCTCGCGTAGCCAGACCCTTTACCAATCGCTGCGCGGGAAAAGCGTCTGGTAAACTGACATTGAGCAGTTTGTTCAGTTCCCCTCGCTAATTGGGGAGACCGCAAACAATAGGTGACGTAATATCCTGTGAAGTAACACTGCTCAAACTTTTGCGCGTGTAGTATTTCTGTGCACAACTCTCCAACAGCAGCCGTGTCAAAACTCTTCCTTGTTTAAGCAGTGACTTGGCTTAGCTTTTTTAAGATATCTGGAGTTTGAAGTTTCGCTTAGTTGTTGCTTTGTGCACAGGCCATTGTATATGCCATGGTACCTTAGGTTTTTGTCATGCTTAAAGGTGAATAATGCTAGCCAAGAATCAGTATCAAAGTGCCATTAATTTTTAACCGGCAGCATTTCCCAGCATAGCTTTGCACAAGTAACATTTCTTCATGGCAATACAGAACGAACTCTGCCTACTGATCTGAACAATCCACGCGCCTGAAAATATTTAACAATTTACACCCACACTAAATGAACCACAGTTAACCACTTGCTGACTAAGCTAGAACAAACTGCTCTATGTCAGTTTACCAGACCCTTTTCCCGCATAGCGATTGGTAAAGGGTCTGGCTACGCGAGACTACGTCTGCACATCGAAGATTCCTGGAAACGGACGACGTTGTGTGCAGACCGGCTGACGTCACCCGGTTCAGGAATATTTTGCGATAGAACGTATCGAAGATTCCTGGAAGCCTTGGATGGGAAATATCGGGTGAAACTGGAATCTTTCCTGGCCCATGCGCGTAGACTGGTCGCAAAAAGTGCCTATTTATTATAGCCACACCTCCGACCTAGTCCTTTCCACCCACGCAGTGAGCTACATTTTGCTTTCTGAGAAGTAAGCGTTACAGAGCGTGTTGAGCTGTTATAGATGCGATCGAGCTTCCGACGTCGCTGGACAGGTTAGGGAAAGCATTTAGTGTTGCTCAGACTTCCCTTTTAAATGCTCTATTCGGAGCTGGGGTGACTGGTGCTTCAGTAAAGCATAGGCATGTCAGCATGTGTTGGAAGAAGCTGCTGATGACTGGCTTAACTATGCAACAAGAATTAGTAAGTTATGAAGATATGGATTAGTATAGAATGGCTATGTTATGTATTTGGTCTAGAATTGAAGGAGAAATAGTAGAAGATAGAGCATTCCAGAAATACTGAATCAGTAAATACTTTTCAAGATACCTTTGACGTCCTGGCAGAATTTTCAACAGGAATAGACAAAATCAAATGGTTAGATTAATTGATATTTAATAATGCACTCTAAGGTACTTTTAAGCTGTTTGCAATAACTGTGATGTAAAATAGTTAAACCACAGCAACTTTCGGAATTTTTGCTACCTCTCCCTAGGGCTTCCTCCTCAGGATCAGGTTTTTTTATCAGCGATAATTCCTTATACATAGTAAGTCCCGAATTGTCATGGTCTAACTATTTTATACCATGGTTATACCATTTCATACTGAAACGACCTAATATTAATAGCAGGTTTTGACGGGAAAATTTGGTCAACATTAACAATTACTAGCAAGTACCCCACCACACATTGGCGCTTGATGTATTGCAGAGTAAATGCAGGTAGCATAATTTATTTTTATTCATTATCATCCTCTACCACTTGGTTAAGGTTAGTTTCTCTCTCCTGCTCTCCTTTAACTATCTCGGCTTTTCTTATCCCCTCGTTTCCTCTCTTCCTCTCTTCAGTTAGGCATGGAGTCCCTTCTCCTTAGTCTATCTCTCCTGCTTCTGAGTCTTTCTGTCCTTCTATCATGATTGTGGACTTGGTTTTGCGAAACTTTTGCTTCTTTACCAAACTGTTTAAGCTCATGAATTATTCATGAATACGCACCGTCATTGTTACTGACATACAAGTGTATTATTATATAGATAGCACGGAGCCAGCGAGGGTCTCTCTGAAATACTAGCTACAAGAAAGAGTAAACTGACAAGTGTTGTTGTGATCATGTCAGTATATATGACTGTCCATAGGAGATCAGTCATAATACAGCAATCATGATTGTAAGGAAGAGATCGTAGAATGTATACATATGTGACATAGCACAGATCACACTACTTGCATAACTAGCATTGCATCACAACATGAAGAGGGAAATACTCATGCATGGTCAACGTCTGATGAGTCAGGTCGTAAAGGCTGGCCTCTTGGTTGTTATCTGAGACTTACACTCATAGTGATTAGACAGCGATTGTTTATTGGAATTGGTTCCCTGCATTGGACTATCTCTAACTATGTAGCTAGGGACTAGTTATGCTATTTTAGCTGTGGTTTGATAGGTATGGATACTGATGTATATGTAACAGTGAGAAGTTAGAAATGATGCAACGAGCAACAGAAGGTGATATATGAATACAGCATGTATAATGAACGAAGAATTGTGCGTGCTAGCTGATGTGGAGTGATGGTGATATGATAACTAGTGGAATGTTCAGCTTTGGTTTTTGTCTTCAACACAACACAATATATTTACAGAGAGCATTGGCTATGCTGTTGCAATTGAAACAATACAAATTTTGAGGTGTGTATGGGAAACTTAACACACACACATACAGACTCACACGTATATTAAGGGGGGGGGGGGGGTAGCTGAATCTCGCCCCCCTTAGCTGAATCTTGTTTCCCCTTACCCTCTGACTTGTAAAGTCATTACCTTACTAGAACATTTGACACTTTTTTCATGCAGCTTATTGCTTGAAGACTTTGTGTGTGTGTGACTCATCATCCTCAGAGGTCAAAGTGCACTTGTCATTTAATAATAGTATTTTATCAGGAGCTCTTACAATCTGCTTCACTTTGTTAAGTGGTAGAAGTTATAGTGATCTAGCTACTTGTTTTGTAATGATGCTGATATGGTAGTGCAGTCTTACGATAAGTCTTATAATCGACTATGTGTTGTTGATCGACAAAGTAAACTAAATTTCAAGTCTTCACGTCTACCCCAAGGATAGCCAGCTTTTATAGACACAAACATTAATTCATTAGGATTCTTAAGACGCTCACGCAAGAATTAAAGGCAGCTGAATTCACTCGCTTCACGTGCTTGCCCATTATTATGGTTATTATTATTATTATTGTATTCTACGGGGTAGGTACCCACTATCACGAAAGCGCCCACTCTGTCCATTTCTCTGATAAATATTAACACCCAGGTTTTAAATTGCATACACGAACAAGTATTCCTTGTCAATTATGTGGCCAGCAATAGAAGTTGTTCCTCTGCTGTGCCATTTCAAGCAAATTGACGGTAGTGAAGGCTGACTTTTCTGACTAGAATATCAATGGTGAATGTCCAGAAAGCCTTAAAGACTATTGAATCTGATGTCTTATGTTAGTTTTGTTAAAGTCGAGTAAGTAGTGCAACCTGTGCATGTTTTCAATAATGCTGTGTATGTAAATTTTGTGTGTGTGCAAATTCTCGCATGTACAAAAAATGGGTGAGTGCCCACTCGGCCAATTTTTGTTAAGCGCTTATTGGTAGACATGGTAGACTATGGTATTATTATTGTTATTGTTATTGTTATTTATTGTCATCATTATCTATATAATAATATGCTTGACGGTGACAGTAGTGTGTGTATTCATGAATAATTCATTAGCTGGGCCAGGATGGTAAAATGGCGCCACTAATTGAATGGCTAAAGTATCATTCAGTAGAGGCAAGTAAGGAAACGACATGTGTACCTAAGAGAAAGTGAGGATTGAACAGGGAAGGCAAAAGTCCACAATCATGCAGAGACACTGAGAACCAGGAAGAGGTGCAGACAAAGGATCAGAAGGGAATCCATTAACTCAAGAAGAATGAGGGAAGGGTTCAGGAAGAAAGAGAGCAGGAGAGGACAAATGATGTAACTAAACCAAGTGGTAGAAAATTGCTATGATATTATAATTAGTATGAGTAATAATAGCACAGGTAAATGTGATATTCGGGATTAATAGCACGAGTAGTGCTATTTCAATAGCTTTACGAGTGCTATTGATCCCTAATAGCACGGGTTACCATGCTATCACTCACTAATAGTAGGCCAGCTTTTTAAAAAGTCATTTTGTAGCTACACTGTATCGTTCACTCAATTTCAGGATTAGTTTCCTCTGGAACTTCGTTTTCAACATATGGCTCCTCCTAATCTGTTTAAACATTCCGTCTGATATGGGTAGAGCTTCTGTGGTAAAGAATGACATTGTCTCCAACTAGAAACTACTCGAACTGTATGTTTCCAAGGTTAATGCTCCACGCGTGCGCACTTACCCGTACTATTTCACTTAGCTACCGTGGTATTTCACTTAGTTTCCACTTAGTTATCGAGGTATTTCAATTATTTACGCGCTATTTCACTTTACCTGTGCAATTTCAATTGAACAGTGATTTTTCCTATACATTTTTGAATGGGAAACTTACGTGCCGTACTATTATTATTATTATTATTATTATTATTATTATTAGTTGAGAGTACCTGGTATCAGATTCTTATTAACTGGTTTTGATATGTTCCTCTCATCTCCTTCACCACACTCACTATTAAAGCACTGGCCAGGGAGAGGCGAGTGGTATGTGGCAGAGTTCGGTCAAATACATTGTAATTATATTTAATTGCAATTAAATATATATTTTTTGCAGTAATTTCTAATTGTATTTGAGTGAATCTGAGTTTTATGTATTTGCAATGTATTGAAATACTAGCAACATTAAAGTTTGAAATATGTGCATTGCTAATATAAAACAGAAATGAAAAGAGGCGAGAGAAAATATGGGCAAGTCCCTCAACAATTCCTGGGGAAAAGGAAAGTGGAAATACCATTTGGATATTTCATTGGAGGTCACTGTGTGTGTGCATGTGTGTGTGCGCACATGTGTGTGTGTATGTACATGTGCATATGTGTGTGCGCACGCATGTGTATGTACATGTGTGTGTATGTGCATGTATATATGTGTGTGTGACAGCAGATAGCGTATGTGACGTACACATGACACTGTCGTATTTTCAAAGTATTTGCGATGCTAATTAAATACAATTCTGAAGTCAAGTATTTGTATTGCAAATTGTATTTGAAGAGAGCAGTATTTTCAATTGCAATTAAATGATTTTGAGTATTTTACCCCAACTCTGGTGTGTTGTTGAAAGTGTAAATTCTAATAGACAGCAAATAAAGTCAGACAAGTGCAAATTTTGAATTGACTTTTGTTATATGTAAATGTGGCACACACTCTCCACCCACACTCCCTCTTCCTCCTTAATTATAGTTCCCAACTTTCCAATGACAGACCACACCCACTAATATACCTACGAATGAAAATAATTGGGCTGGAGAGAGGATATTTTTGTTTGTTTGTTTGTTTCTTTTTTGTGTGGGTGGGGGGGGGGGGTTCCATGTTACCCTTTCACTGCCGAGTTTATGATGGCCATTTTCGTAACATGAAAATGTAATAATGTTTTTTGTTTGTTTGTTTTTTTGCTGCACAGACATTCAGCAAGAGAAATATTTTAAAAGCAAGTCCGACTGTTTACTATGATGAAAAAAAAGTCTATTAGTCCGCACAAAGAATACGCTAAAACTTCAGACTTACCGTTACCAACGGTACTAACTGAAACTCAATTATTGATGACCTCAGAGCTGCTATGGAGTTCAGACAGAGTACACGGCTTATTTGTCTTCTATTTGATGGATTCTGGGCTTCTCAACCTTGTACTATAAAATATTTCGGGAAGACAGACAACTCTTTTTTTTCTTTAATGGTAAAAAACAACAACAACTAAACACCTGTGCTATCATTTCGATTTTTTTAATTACAGGAAGTATACGTCAGAGCAACATAATAACAGGAAATGGGAATGTATTGGATAATCAATTGTTTTAATACGGAGAACCGCTGACGAAATTCAGAACACCATATGGCATCTATGGCAGTGAAAGGATTAAATGTTTTTTTATTATTGCTTTTGTGTTGTTGTTGCTGGTGTTGTTGTTTTTTGTTGTTGTTGTTTGTTTTTTTACATTGTATTTATTTTTATTTTTTATTTTTATTTTTTAGAGAAAACACTACCGTCAGTTGAGACTTGTCTAATTATTGATAGGTCGCACCAGAACAGTGGCAGCATCTGGGATCACTCCAGTACAGCGGCAACCAGTTACGTGTGGGATCACTGCAGGATGTGTGTGCTGTTGAGTGGAAATTCTGGATATCTGATTTGGGGTTCTTCATGAAGGACTAATACCAACATGTTTTTGTAAACAAGCAATGACCATATGGTGTAAATGTAAAAGATTGTTGTCATCTATATTTGGCTCATATTGAATGATGTAGAAATGACACAAACATTATTATTCATAAAGGTCAATAATTAGTGGGGGCAAAGATCTGTGATGCATGGTCTCAACATGGAACAGTTTATGAGTATTGTAGGAGGTGATTGCCCAACTGATGTTGGGGTTATTAGATGAAATCACGAGAACTCTCTGACATGTGCAAAAATTGATACCGTAGAACCTCCGAACTGAGAACAATTTGGGACCAGGTTCGCAATTCACAAATCATTTTGTTTGCCTTCGGAGGTTGTTTATAATTTGCCTCCAAATATCATGCATTGCATTAGTTATATTAATACAGAAAATTGGTGTTTGTTTTAAGGAGGGGGAGATACGTCATACATTTTCTATAGGAATGGGTAGAGGGCTAAGGGAAGTTCACTGAACAGAGGTAATTTACTTTAGAGAGTTCACTATCAGAGGTTTCACATGCTCACTTGGTGCTGCTAACTGCTGCATGGGTAGTCCTCAAATGGTGTATGGGACGATTGCCCATACATAGTTCACTGATGTTACAAATACTGTTTTTGGCCACTTAGTATACAAACTAATGTATATTATTATAACTGTACCAGGTTAACTATACTGGGTATTACACATCAAAATATTCCATAAATGCATTTTACAGTGGAACATTTTAACAGTGAACTCTGTAATGAGCAACACCATGCAACACCAGTGCATAAAGTCATACTTTTGTTATACACGTGGCATACTCCAGTGACTCTATCTTACTTACGTCACCAGTGTGTATATTTCGTAATGGACTGCATTATTGGAGTACTGTGCATTACCTTACACCAGGTGTACACCATACTATGTGTAATATGTTGCTGGAGTATACCCTATGTATTCTTGACAATATCTTACCACAGCATGCAGTGTATAGATACTAAATATACTATAATAATGTATTCCAAATGTTTTCTTAAATGACGTGATAATATAGAATTCTTTGACAGTAATACTGATTATTATAGCTATGTGGTTAAAAAAAATTAATAATAATAAAAAAAGTCTAAAAATGTTATGAAGAGTTTGATGAATCTACTAGATCCAGGGCCACGCTTGACTTGCTGTCTGTCACCATCCCGAGCTACTCTGGTTTCTGTCATAGCTGCAGTCCTCATCAAAGCCCCACTTCTCACCTTCTGCCCATAATGAGCCAATCGGTTTCTGAGGATAATAACAAAATTACAAAAAATTGGCTGTAAACAATACCCATTAAAAGAAATGAACTGGTAAACAACAACACATTAAAAATTAAAAATGTTTTTCTGTGTAAATTACACTTGCATGAAGTATATTGGGCGAATAACATGAGATAACTTTGTAAAGTGCCAATCGACGAACAAAGACACTCAACTATCACAATCATTCCACCACACACAACTTCAATTCTGATAAATCATACGGGTCTAATCACCACGAGATAAGGAAAAGATTTTGTCAAAGTGAAAAAACTTTTTTATGAAGAACAGCACACATGCAACAATATAAACTTGAAGTAATGACAAAGTACACAACACAAGAAGCAACAAACAAAAACAAACAAACAAACAAACAAAAAAGTGTTATATAGAGCAAGTCGCCTGTAACTCTTACATTCCGGTTCTATTATCAACCGGCACAGTCTTCGGACATCATGGAAAATTAAATTTATCAACTGGCATAGCGTACAGACATTCACAAAAACACCCAAATAGTATTACTGAATTATGTAACACTTGCTATTATTTTTTTTGTTTGTTCGTTTTTTGCTAGGAAGGAGTGGCTACACTGTGCTTGTGGTGGGTACTAAACACTGCCAGGACGTTTTTTGGTTGATCAAGGTCAAGAGCATATTAGTCCACATGATTACCATGATTTTTTTTCATATTATAAATTATAATAATGTGATAATACCACAAAATAGCAAATATGGTTATGTTTAGTTCTGAATTGATACCAATTCTTTTGTACTAAAAAAAAAGACTTTGTTAGTGGTCGATAATAAAAATAAAGCAATGCAATTTGAAAGTAAAATCATAACAGGCGTTGACAGACTTCGAGAGAGTCCACATATCTCCGGGATTTTTCTACTTTTGCGAAGAGTTGCACCACTTAAATGAAGGTTCAAACTCCAGGGCTTCTTTTGGTGGAAATTTTGTCGCAGGAAGGAAGATGTATGTGTGTGTGTGATGTACGTGTGCATGATGTGTGTATGATGTGCGCGTGTAGTGTGTGTGTGTGATGTGTGTGTGTGTGCGTGTGCATGTGTGTGGTTTCAATGGCGGCCTGTACGATAATGCAGTAAATTACGACCGATACCTATGATTTTATCAAAATGTATACTGCGTCTGTTTATTGACCACTACGAAGTTCATAGTACTGATTCAGAACTACTTCTCTCTATGATCACTATATCATGTGGAGTGTGGCCAATGATCTTAAGCTGTAACTATAAGATGTGCATTATTTGGAATATAAATCCTAAAACGCACCCTACATAGCTAGTCCTAACCAAATACACTCACACACGACAGAACCACATTATGAATTTGTATTAGCATAGCTTCAGTCATTTCATAAAAAATTAAAAATTAAAAAAAAGACGAATTTGGTATACGTACTCCAGTCAGATAAGTTGACTTAGTAACTAAAGACTTTTGAAAGACATTCAATGAAACAGTGTGCTGTGTATTAATTATTGAAACCACAATGAATCTGAATTCTTATCATAATGTTTCAACTTCATGCCGCCACAAGGATCTAACTTTGGTGGCGACTATATAACTGGTAACATTCTTGGTGACTTGCATGTAGCATATATAGCCAGCACTCCAGCAGTCCCTTTAAACAAGAATTCAAGCACTTGGTTAACTTTCAGCACATAAAGCAAATCTACTGGCATATGCAAGAAATTAATTAGCTCAGGTGATTACGTGACAAAAGGGGGCGTTACTCATTAAAGCTAGTACACATGGTTCGTGTTTTCTAAAAAATCAGCCCAAATATAAAAGTAGCACAATAAAAGATCTTAAATCTTTGTTTTGAGTAAGTTACCTAATCAACCATTAATTGTCAGTAATCTCTAAAGTTATAGTATTACAGATATACACACAAACAGACAGGACAACTCACTAGGACCCTCTAGCGCATACAGTGAATAAATGACTGACTACACCCATTTACAGTCCTTCCACATTTAAAAGAAAGTTCATGGAAGCTACTGTAACACATAAAAACAATACATATCTACTATATTATGATATATAAATGGTTGACTTATACCTTTCAGGTCACAGTCCACTTCTTCTGATTAAGTTCCATCCCTCCCAAGCCCTTACTGTAAACTTGAGGAACTCCTATGAAAGATAATTAGTAAATAAATAAATAAATAATACAAATAGCTGTACACCATGCTCCAATATACTTTCTCCTGTTGGTATTGTATGTGAGTCTGTGTATGTAATGGCTCTGTGTGTCTGTATGTGTGTGTGAAGTATTCCAGACACACCTCAAATTAGTATTCTTTCAATTGCAACAGCATAGCCAATGGTCTCTGTAAACATATTGTGTTGTGTTGAAGACCAAAGCCAGAGCTGAACATTCCACTTGTCAATATTTAGCTAGTTATCATTTCACTATCATTCCACATTTAGCTAGCATGCACAATACTTCCGTATTTGTACAAGCACATTATATAACTATCACTAACACATTTTATTACTCGTTGCATCATTTCAAACTCCTCATTTACACATACGTCAGTATCGTACGTATCAAAAAATCTAATATACTACACACACACACACACACACACAAGTTCACTGGATTACCAACACAAGATTTATATCGTATTCTATTCATGATTTGACTATTGGACAAAATTTTTTCGAGGGGTAATCAAATAAATTTCCTAGGATAACACAGTAAGGATTGGTAGACCAATGGATTACGTATAAGCTAAGCCGCGTTTCCAAAACCTTGAAAATGCTCTATTGTACCAGAGCTCTAGTTGATAAAGCATTTTAGATTCTCGACTATTGGACAATGGATTTTCAAGTAAGAGCCAATCTGTTACGTAAGGCATATAGCCAAGATAACTTACCACTACCACCGCCAATAGAATAGAAAATGAACTCTGTTAAGCTTGTAAGACCTGACTGCGAACTTCACCCCTCTCCTGTCACCGTAGTTATTTGCCATTAATTTTTCCTGATTATTAACTATGTCTTTTCTCCCGAATTTCTTGTGCCTGTGCCAATGTTCATGATTTTAAGTAGCTTCCGTGGGTGGAATGCATTGACCATGGACATGTGTGGAACGCTGCCATATATGTGACCGTCTATAGGAAAACCAGGCACAACGCGGCACCTTCGAATTTTTTTTTTTTTGCACTTACGGAGTTGTCGGCGTCCAGATATTGAGCTCTCCAAGTTTTATCGTCGCAGCTTTAGTCGTTCCTGCTATAATAGACCTAACCGTTCCCTTCCGTAGGCTTGAACAATACATTTTTAAGAAATCGATCGATCTTTTCTCGATATTACGCACGCCGCGTTGTGCCCGGTTTTCCCGTAGACGGTCACACATATATATATATATATACCAAAATCTCAATTGAGACTTGTTAATGAGGGTCTTGCTTCGCTCACACGATGCTACTTAGTGGGAGCCCAATGCAGGGAACCAATTCCAATGAACAATCTGTCTATTAGTGGAAGTCTCAGACAACAACCGAGAGGCCAGCCTTTACGACCTGACTCATCAGACGTTGACCATGCATGAGTATTTCCCTCTTCATGTTGTGATGCAATGCTAGTTATGCAAGTAGTGTGATCTGTGCATGTCACATATGTATACATTCTACGATCTCTTCCTTACAATCATGATTGCTGTATTATGACTGATCTCCTGTGGACAGCCATATATACTGACATGATCACAACAACACTTGTCAGTTTACTCTATACTTTCCAGTACATGGTACACTTCTTATAGTCAGTATTACAGAGGGACCCTCACTGCTACAATTTGTAATGTTGGACCATTTTTCCTGTCAAAGCCTGCTATCTAGGTCGACAACTAGCTAACACAAAAAAGTGAGGGTCAAAGTACAACATGACATATGTACGTCTACACACAAACTAGTATGAGCTACAGGCCTTGGCATAATTCAAAGACGAAGAAAAAATATTAGTGCTGCTGGGTCTGCTATGCTTTTATAAATTAGTGATGTGCCTGAGTACAAATGGCAGCGAGCCTAAAGCTATACTATCGTGATTTACACTCATGCTATTAAAAAAAATCGAGTTTTGAATTACGTATATAAGGTAAAGGGGATTCAAAGCCATAGTAACCACACCCCGCAACTGTCTGAATTGAAGGAGAAAAAAAAAAAAAAAAAAAAAAAAAAAAAAGCAACAAAAACAAGTCACGTTATTTAAGTGTTTTCTTTGTGATATTCATTAGCTAAGTAGTAGTTGTAACGCACAATACTTTCACACTTAACTGAACATACCTGTGCAAGGCTTACCTTTGTGGTTAGTCTAGTGGACAATAAATTTTCAAGTCAATACTGTTGCGTAGGGCTTATAATTATGACAAATAGCTATTAACTTACCACCGCCACTAACTCGAATAGAAATGGAACTCCCGAAAGGTTTTGAGTTCTAACTGTACCCGCAAAATAATTCAAAGTGGTAAACAATTCAATTTCTAGGATGATACGGGTAATGATCGATAAACCAGAGGAATCACCCTCCAAGGTATAATAAACAGTAAACATGCCCTCCAGAAATATTGCTGTCTACATTGTGCTATTATATCACTATGGAGAGTTCGACCTCTGTTGACCCATGAAGAGGACTTAGGCAAGAAGTCAAAACATCGGGTCAAGTTTTAATTAACAATATTTTCTATTGAACGAGAAAAAATTGCTATTATCATTATTTCAGCCGAGAATGGCTGAATCATTAAAAGAAAACCTTAGATTGCCTATTCCTGTTGAAAATTCTGCCAGGACGTCAAAGGTATGATTCAGTATTTCTGGAATGCTTTATCTTCTACTATTTCTCCTTCACACAATTCTACAAATAAATAATATAGCCATTCTATACTAAGCCATATCTTCATAACTTACTACTACTTGTTGCTCAGCAGCTTCTTCTAACACATGCTGACATGCCCACGCTTCACTGAAACACCAGTCACCCCAGCCCTGAATAGAGTACTTAAATGGGAAGCCTGAACAACACTAAATGCTGTCCAGCGACGTCGAAAGCTCGATCACAGCTACAACAGCTCAAGGCCCACGCTCTGTAAGGATGGCTTTCCAGAAAGCAAAATGGAGCTCACTGCGTGGGTGGAAAGGACTAGGTCGGAGCTAGAGAGGTGTGGCTATAATAGGCACTTTTTGGGGGAGGTGACGACCCGTCTACGCGCATGGGCCAGGAAAGATTCCAGTTTCACCCGATATTTTCCATCCAAAGGCTTCCAGGAATCTTCGATACGTTCTATCGCAAAATATTCCTGAACCGGGTGCTGACGTTATACGTTCAATCGCAAAAACTATTCCTGGGGCTATCTGGAATTAGTCTCGCGTAGCCAGACCCTTTACCAACCGTAACCGCTACGCGGGGAAGGAAAGGGTCTGGGAACATACAATACAACGACTTGTTCAGCAGCACCCCAAAAAGGGTGCTCAATTATCACATTCCAGCAAGCTTGCGGTATACTGTGTGACGTCAACATCACATCTGGGAGGGTGAGAACGTTGCTCAACTTCATTAAACTGGTGAAGTTGTTTTTCGTAGACTATTTATAAGCACTCCTGGCAAGCAATAAACGTACGAGCATGAATAGGAGACCTGCTACCCGGACATGGTTGTGACGTCATTGGCTACCACAAGCGTTGGAATGTGATAATTGGAGCACCCTTTTTGGGGTGCTGCTGAACAAGTCGTTGTATTGTATGTTCCCAGACCCTTTCCTTCCCCCGCGTAACGGTTATGGTTGGTAAAGGGTCTGGCTACGCGAGACTAATCTGGAATATGGCTTGCGCGCGTGCGTGAATATTTGGCGCTGACCGTTTATCTTTTGTTATAGGGGGCGGAGGCAATTAGCTACTTAGTCAGAAATTGGGAGTGGCCCAAATCCAAACCGCACAACACGACGGCGAAGTACTTCTTCGGCACAGTGTAGAGGTAGCGGGCAGTGTTGTCCTCATTACGGTATTCCGTACCTTTAAGTCCTAGTATACTCGCCTCTTTTATCCATCGCTGCTATATTTTGGTAAGTCTCATTTCTTTTAATTATTATTAAGCTAGCTAAGTTCAAGTCACTGATCATAGAAATGTGGCAATAGTCTATTTTACCTACGATAACAGTCATCAAGACTTAAAACCACTAAATCTTTTCCTCTGGCTGAAAACTTTGTTTGTTATTGTACCTCCCCTTTAAGGTGGAAACTCGCCCCGCCCCGCACCGGATGTTTATTGCGTCTATCCAACCGTTTATAATGCTTTACAATGAATGACGTTATCCCATCCAGCTTACTTTTTTTCTATATAAGGTTTGTTTTGACCGCATCGCCGTTCCCGTGAATTAAATTGATGGTGAGGGGGAGGGGTTCAATTTAAAGTTAGCCACCCCAATGCTAGCGCACCATGCAGGCTTGTTCAATTATTGGCTGCTCTGCATTTTCCTTGTTGGTTACATGCCCAGTTAGTGGATACAAATCTAGGACTGATTTATTTATAGATAATTCTCTGTGCAGTTTCAAAGACTTTATAAAAGGTCAAGTTTAATTTAAGCTTAGAACAATGTCTACATTAGTTGTTGTTGTTGTTGTTTTTTGTTTTGAAAAATATAATATTAAGGTGTGAAAAAAAAAACAGTTACATTTGTAAAAATTAAAATTGTGGTCAGCATAGGGACTGGATGATTCTATTATTCAGTATATATTATTATATCACTCAAACGAATGTATGTTCATTGACCCCACACAATTGTGCATTACTTAACTTGAAAGTTTCCAGCACTTAAGGAAAATTTTAACCTAGTGCAATTTTATAGTTTACAGGCAAACAAAGTTTGATACATTAATAATTTTTATAAGCCTCTATTATTATTGCTATGTGAAAGACTACTCTTGGAAATTCATTCGTAGCTTACTGATGACTACGATTTTGTTAAATCAAATTATTTTAGCCTAGTCCTGATGCACTTTATTCAGGAGATAATATAGAGGTTAACCTATATTTTTTCTATTGTAATTTCCATAGGCTCCAACTTGAACTATTTTGTTTGATTGGTATTTTGTTAACATAGTTTAACGAGTACTGTTTGCTTTTTAATTTGATTCTTTTGTGTAGAATGTTGGCCACACGCTAACAATGTGGGATTTAGCTCCCTCAATAGATGACAAGGTAAAATATAGTTTGTAGCCACTTGCCTGAATCATTAATTTTATTTATGAATGAAGACTATTGAGGCATAATTACTGGATGTCAAGTGTGCATTTTTTGACCATACCTGTATCATTATTAGAATATGTATGTTTGTTGTTTAGTACACAATAAAATGTTGTTTGAACAACATGAATGATATCCATATTATTACCGTTCTTAGCATACAGCTGAGCTCCCTTCAAGTGATTTGAAACTTCCTGTATGTCCACTGAATATCGAAGAAGTTTCTCATGAGACCCGCTGTACATCCTTTTACAATGAAAAAATTGCCATTCATGATGACTGTAGCATGGAGGAAAAGTGCTCAAATTCTGATGACACGCATCACGAATGTCAGATTACAGTTATAAAGCATTCTTTTTCTAAGAATCAGATGAGAGCAAGGAAAGTGCCACTGGATGATATTGAAGAGCCAGTAGTACAACATTATATTACCAAGAATGACACTGCTGCTGTCCTTGATGAAAATGAATCCCCTAGCATTTCTAAAGTGAGAGATTTTAATGAACGCTATGAAGATAACATCGAATCTACACAAAATGATGATGCAGGTGCTGATACTAAAGAACTATGTTACAATTTAAAAGAGAATCGTGAAGATGATGATGATAGTGGCATAAACATCCTCGAAGAAAATCTTGAAGTATTGTGTGATGACGAATCTGAAATTTGCACAAAATTAGAACATCAAGATGAAGATGACGTTTTGATTGAACCGATTGAAATGCCAGGTTTCCACTTAATCTGTGATCTTAAAGATGACCTGGATTTAGATTTTGCGAGACTATTTTTTGAAATTGATTTTCAATTTGAAATACAATTGTTGTGCTTTCAGTCAAAGCAATCTTATGATTCAAGAGCAAAGCACAATAATTCCCCCAAAAAGTCTCAAAGTAATAATTGGAGTGATTCTAAGCATGATTATCACTATTCTCGTCGAAGTTCCGGAAAATCAGGAAAGTCTAGTTCTTCACACAGTAGGGGTTCAAGCTCTCCTCTAAGAAATAGTTCTCATGACAATTTCGATTTTTCAGGAGAAAATGAAGATCCATCTCCAGGAAAACAAAAGGAAAATGAATCAGTTGAAGGGCTAACAAGACTTCCAAATGATCAAACAACAAAAGCAAACCATGGCCACAGAAAGTTGAATAAGAAAGGCCACAGAAAGTTGAATAAGATAAAAATAGCACCTATTGAAACTGAACACAGAAGAGGAAATAGCAATTCGTATTTTGAGGTATGTATTAATTGATATTTATTCAAATAGCATTTATGTTTAAAGCAACATTGAGCTACATATCAAAACAAATCTTTAAGTACATAAAGCAAAGAAGTAACAGCATTGTATTAGTTAGCTATTAACCAAAAATTATCACTAGTTAATTTTTTTTATTATAACTTTATTCCAATTGATTTAGTTAAGCTTTACCAATTAGTCAATTTTATTCTAAATTTGTTCTCTTTGTTGCAGAAAACCAAAGTAAAGAATAAAGTATCGTTCACAATAAAATTATTTATGGTACTACTCACTTGTCAAGTAGTGCAAGGCAACTGTCCCTCTAGAGGTAATTCAACTGTTAAAAATGGTTGGTCAATTATATTATATATTTCAAAAAGTTATGATTCAGTAATTTAGTCACCAATTTTGTTTCTAAATGTATTCACTAAATAAAATACATATTCTCTTAGGCCAATTTGTTCTTTTGCTCTGTACCAACTCATTTGTAAATTGTGGTGGCTAAAAAATGAGATGTTGTCTTCTATACAATATAAGTGATTCCCCTGTGTTGCCTTTCCTTTTATAAATTTAATGATCATATCAATACTTTACCACAAGTTTCTAATTTATTTTAGACTTGGTTGTCATCCAAGTGAATACTGCACCTGCAAATGTTGGTGACAGGGGTGTTCTACAATGTAGCAAGTCTCACATCAGTGATGAAGAGGCAGTTTGTCAAAGCTTGTTGTGGGTGACAAATAGTAGTGATGTGATTATGAACGAACAAGACTGGAACAGCGATTTTTGCATTGGAACTATAACATTTAATGCTCTTTCATATCAATCAATTCAGTGTGAAATAGAATTTGATTTAAACAATATGACTTTAAGATGCTTAAGTGAAGCTGTCGCATTTCAACCGCAAGGTATTTAATACAATTACTTTCTTTTTGTGTACTCAACCCCACTGTTAAGTATAGCTCACATTTTATGACTTAATTGTGCAACAAAATAAAATTCCCTAAAGTATTTTCATTTATTACAACTAGACAGTGATAAAGATGTTTACAAATGCATAATTTAAACAATTACTTCCATAAAATTGTAGGAATAGTGTTACCAACATTTGAGTATCCTGTTAATGACACTCAAGATACTGAAATGGTGACTACGAGCATTATTGTAAGTCCACTATTAATTTGAAACACTACATTTGAAAAACATCATAAATATGTGCAGAATAATAATGAAACCTATAGTAACAGCACCAGTGAATCACATGAAGGCAGAATACAACCATTATGGTCAGGTATGTAGCTAATAATTTTATATCCTAATGTAAAATTCTTGTGGAGCAAATTTGTAGTTTTTTATAACTTTCTTTTATTTTATAAAACTTTGGTATTTGCAATTTTTGTCAGTGTCTATAATAGGTGTAGTGTGCATCATCATATTATTGGCTTTATCTCTTGTCACGATCCACCTTTACAGGAAAAGGAGAAAGCACAAGTATGTTTCACTATTACATTTCTTTGTATCATAATGTGAAATTACTCTGCAATTTTTGTGCAATAATGTGGTTGGGTCAAAATCAATGCTCTCTCCCAACTTTAAAAACGTGATGTAGCAGAGAATTCTAGTAGTTGTTTTTGTTAAAAATAACAATTCACCATGCTTGGCAGAAGCATGTCACCCCTTGATGACCAACATTGTGTCAGACATAGCTTATTTGTTCCCCCTCAATAGCAGCAGGAAACCATTAAACAAATGTATTGCTTGTACAACTAAAACTGTGTAGCTAATGGGTGGTCTTTAATGTGACTTAAAATTGTTAAAAGCAAGATTTCTTTCCAATTTGATAACTGTAACACCAAACTACATCACAGCTGGCTGATCTCCTATTGCATCATCAAAGTCAAAGAACCCTTAATTCTGTCAGTATCATGATTAAATGTGCATTGTCATTATTATAATGGGGTTTTTTTCTACGCAGTAGTTTAGGGGAACAAAGTAATACTTAACAGTCTTTGACATTCCTGTGAGACTACTTTAGAGCCAGGTAATTGAAAACAAACGTAATTAACTGGACACGTAACAGTTAATTAATTGTAAAATTTTGCACCTCATCACTAATAATAATTATTGTGTCCTTTTTTACCTTCTTTAATGAACAGAATAATAAATTACTAGCTAGTAAACTTTATAAAGCACATCATTATTTGAGCCTATTTGAATGTGCAGATCCAGTGATGGCGAGTGTTGTAGTGTACTGCATTGCCAATTCCTGCATCGAGATAAATGTGTTCTATCCCACTGACATAAATTCCATCATCAAAACATTTAATTCTTTTATGTGAATAAGAACAATGATAGTACTGTTGTGTTGTAGTGCAGTTTTAAGTTAACTATTACGTAGTTTTACTGTCTCTGTGTGTGTTTTGTTGAGCTTCTTTTGCTTTTTGTTCCAGCTATTAAACATACATTGCATTTTTTGTCATTTTTATTTAGTTTTGCTTTATTATAGAAAGTATAGTTTTAGTGGTGTTTAAACAATTTTTTTTTGTTTTTTACTTCAATTAAAAAAAACTAACTTTTTTTTTTTTTTACTTTCAATTATTAATTTGACGTAACTTATACCTTGCGGGACTTATGATTTAGATAACTTAGCTAAGTAAAGTTGTTGTTGTTTTTTTGTTTTTATGTTTGTTTGTTATAATCAAATTCTATTTTTTTTATTCCACAAATACCTATATAGCTCAATAAGTACTATTGTTGAAATACCAGCAGCTATGAAGAGAAAAAGTCCACAAAAAAAGTTGTATGTGTAGCTATATCTTTGGTTGAGACCGCTTTTGTTAATAATTATTAAATTATAGCTATTGGTAGCTAATATGCTGCTTTTTATACTCCTGTAATATTTAGCTACACTTGATGCTTTATAGTGGAGCTATAGCTGTGATTGCTAGCTATAAGTAGTCTGGCATAGCTGACCCTTTACCTCCTATTATTGGGGACGTGGGATGATTCCTTTCCCACACCCCCAATAATAGAAGGTAAAGGGTCGGCTATGCCAGACTAAGATACAAATTATGGAACTTTTCTTGCTTTCGTTTACATAGCATTGTAATAATAGTACAGTCAAATGCCCAGACAAATGGAATGAAAAAGAAAAAAAAATTGTCACATCAATTCCAAGCTTGAAATATTGAAATTTAGCTTAGTAATTAAATAAAAAAAAAAAAGAAAAAAAAAAAAAGATGCAACTTTTTATGAGTTGCATCCGGATATAGCACCATTTCCTTACCTTTTGGAGTTACAAGCAGGGGCATGTAACAACCACAGTCTACTACTGTGTGTCATTATACCTATGCATTGTGCATGCTCTAGAATTGTGAATTGCTGATATGCCTCACAGGCCTGTGTTGTCTGTCTGTAGTACTCACAATCCTGAATCCCACTATATAACATCTAAAATATCATTTCATTATCATAGCCACTTCAAATCTTTATTAAACTATTCTGTACAATAAATAACCAAATACAAATCATGAGGAATGTGCGGTGCCAAATAATATTAAATACTGAAGTTAAAACATGAGTTATTATAACTCTATGATAGATTGAATAGCAGGAGAGTTTAAGGGGGCTGTGGTGAAAACACTGCCCACAAAGGCAAAGGCCCCCCAGTAGGGATGTCTGATACATTTACAGCAGCCGAGATCGATGATGTCAAATCCTCCCAAGTATCGATACCTGTCGTCAGTCTCGAACAAGGTTGACGTGGAATATGGACTGTAGTACTGCAACACAAACACGCGTACAAACACATACACATGATGTTGTAGCCAAATATAACAAAAATATTAACATTACAAAACCTGGCTTTTATTGTCTCGTTAACCAGCCGTTTTCAGCGTATAAAGGGGTGGGGCACAGGAGAAGAAGTACGTCAAGTAACATTTGCCTAGTGTTCGTGAATTGTCCCGGAATATCAGGACAACCACAGTTACAGTATATACACATCACACCCTTACTCATTAAACGAGTTATTTCAACTTCACACTTGCGTTTGATTATGTGCTCAGTAAATATCGTGCAGGTCTAAGACGTCACAAATACAAAATTAATTGCATTCCAGCATTTCACAGACCCCTGGCGAATATTACCAGATGTTCTCCAGGAACGACTGGACTAGCTTTTTATCAACTCACTCATATATAAATGAACATCAGGTAGGATCAACACAATCACGGGTGATAAAGAACTTTTAACCTTTGACTGTCCGAGCTGAGAATTCTCGGTCAACACTTGTTACATTACATATCACTACAACTTGTTAAACATAAAGCACGAACATCACATTTCCTTACAGCACTCAGACTTATAATATCAATCCTTCAAAAACTGCATATAAACAACGTTACTAGTTCTGGAGTTTCTGGTAATAGAATAGCTTACATTATGCTACATGTAGCACTCAACTTTAGATAGCAAGAACAAAACAAAAAAAACAAAAACAACAACAATACTCAATCCCCTCTTATTAGGGCACCTTGGGACCTGAGGGTGCCCGTATCTCAGAAATTCCCGTTACTAACGGAAAGACTTAGTTTTCTACAACTCTACACATTGAACCAACCTTTTTTCAATAAGTTTCAGGATTTTTTGAATCTTAAGCACAGTTCACTTTCACTTGCATCCCACAGTATGCTTTTCTACAACTCTCTGGAACTAGGGGAAAAAAAAAAAAAAAAAAAAAAAGCTTGCGCTTGGCAAAGGTCACCAAATTAGTGAAATTGCAAGGTTAGAATTGATTAATGGAGTGGCTAACTTGTGCCCAGTAAAGAGGCATCCGGACAAAAGGGGATTGAGTTAATTACGTCACTAGTTGCCAGTAGTCACGTCACTAGTTGTCATAGCTTTCAAAATAAACTTCCACATGAAAACTGCTACATACACCTATTCCCATCCATAGATAGGGGACTAAGACTAAACTTCCCCTCACACACACACACACACACAAACTGCTACATATTCCCTTCCATAGATAGGGGGCTAAGACTAACCTTCCCCCCTCTCTCTCTCTCACACACACACACACACACACACACACACACAAACTGCTACATATTCCCTTCCATAGACAACCTTTCCCTCTCTCTCTCACACACACACACTCACACACACACACACAAACTGCTACATATTCCCTTCCATAGATAGGGGGCTAAGACTAACCTTCCCCTCTCTCTCTCTCTCACACACACACACACACACACCACACACACAACTGCTACATATTCCCTTCCTAATAGGGGGCTAAGACTACCTTCCCCTCCTCTCTCTCTCTCCTCTCCCACACACACACAAACGGCAAATTTCCCCTCCATAGATATGGGGCTAAGCTAACCTTCCCTCTCTCTCTCTCACACACACACACACACACACACACACAAACTGCTACATATTCCCTTCCTAGATAGGGGGCTAAGACTAACCTTCCCCTCACACACACCACACACACACACAAACACACACACACACCAACTGCTACATATTCTACAGGCTGTCCGTAGATAGGGGGCTAAGTCTAACCTTCCCCTCATAAAACACACAAATGCAAAAAAAAAAAAAAAAAAGGAAATTCTCTAGCTGCCGCTAGGCGGTCATGCGCACCTGGCAGAGCCAGGATGCCTGTGCACTAAGCAGGCACTGTGAACCGTGCAAGCAAAGCTCCTGGAGCCAGGCTAGGAACTCGCAGGAGAACAGGCCTTTCCTCACAGCAAGTGGTGTGGGCACCCCCACCTGGACCATTGCTATTTCATGAGGAAAGGCCTTGAATTTGCACCCCAGCAAATGCCAGGTACCCAATCACAGCTGGGTGGACTGGTGGGGCTGGGAGGAGGCAGATGGAAAATCAGATGGAAAATGCCTGAGTTGGGCTTGAACTCTAGGACCTCAGGCCCTGAACCAAGGACACAACCACTACACCACACAGCCATGCACACACACCAACTGCTGCATAATCCCTTCCGTAGATAGGGGGCTAAGACTAAAACCCTACCCCCCCCCCCCCCCCCCCCCACACACACACACACAAACACCATCCTCATTACACAGTACATATGTTAGCTAAAGTTGATATATAGGATATACATGTACATACATATGATTCATGAATCCTATGAGTAGAGCATGTGTAACATTGCAGAATGGGTTCTAAAATGGATGTGGTTGTACACGTGGTGTCTCCAACCCACAGCAAAACCTCCTGCATGCCACAGTGGCTGACACATTCCCCAGCAATGACCTCCAGAATTAGCTGAGCCCTATTCCTGCTTAATACAGTAGTCATAGCAACTGCACAATAATATGGTCTAGACTGTGACCAGGTCAAGTACAAGAGACTTGAAACTTCTGAATAAACAAGTGGTAGCAAGCCAACGTCGAGATTGAGCGGGTGTAAGGCGCCCAGTACATAAACAATCGAAGGACCAGCTATCGAACACACTACTCAATTCTAAGGCCTAGCTATCACCTAAGAACTAAGCTATGCACCAGACAGCACTTCTGTCACTACTAAAGCTCAGTCTATCTAGACACAATGCGACTGACTAACTACTACGATGACTAGAACACTAACTGAACTAAGTAGCAAGACAGAGATCTCTACTAGCGAGGGAGCAGAGATCTTGCACTAGAACTATTACTGCACAAGGATAGCTAGGAGAGAGAGAAGATAACTTTGACTTTTACCACTGTAATAATACTACTACTAAGAACTACATTACAAGAGTACATGAAGGGAGTGACTAGAACCAAAGTAAACAGTGGGTTTGTATGAGGTAAGTTGAGAATGGAATATGTACATGGGAAAGAACAAGATGGTGAATGTCTAAGTGTATAATTGAATGATGCTTGGGAGTGTATTGGAGTTTCTATAGGTGATAATAGATGAGGGTTTGTGTAGTGCAGAAGTCATAGATGGGAGGGGCTCATTAAGTTGTTGGCTGTGTGAAGGTCAAGAAGAACAGAGATCTCTCAATTAAGAATATGTAATTGGTTTAGTTTATGGGGTAGTAGTGGGGGTTTAAAGATGAATGAAAGCCATAAATGGCCAATGTATTATAAGTTAATAAAACTTTATATCAACTGTAAGTTAATGAGTGAATTTATTTCCCTTAGAAATCACATCATGTGTACAAGCAAATTGGGCACAAAGTGGGTCATGTCAAAAAAATAATTTTTTTTCACTTACACATTCACCAACACTTTCAAATATTGAGCTCTCTAAGTTTTATATAGAGGTAGATTCAACCACTGCCAACATACTGTACACACGGTAGATTCAACCACTGCCAACATACTGTACACACGGTAGATTCAACCACTGCCAACATACTGTACACACGGTAGATTCAACCACTGCCAACATACACACGGTAGATTCAACCACTGCCAACATACTGTACACACGGTAGATTCAACCACTGCCAACCTACCTGTACTAAAGGTAGATTCAACCACTGCCAACATACACACGGTAGATTCAACCACTGCCAACATACACACGGTAGATTCAACCACTGCCAACATACACACGGTAGATTCAACCACTGCCAACATACACACGGTAGATTCAACCACTGCCAACATACTGTACACACGGTAGATGCAACCACTGCCAACATACTGTACATAAGGTAGATTCAACCACTGCCAACATACATAAGGTAGATTCAACCACTGCCAACATACTGTACACACGGTAGATGCAACCACTGCCAACATACTGTACATAAGGTAGATTCAACCACTGCCAACATACTGTACATAAGGTAGATTCAACCACTGCCAACATACTGTACACACGGTAGATTCAACCACTGCCAACATACTGTACATAAGGTAGATTCAACCACTGCCAACATACACACGGTAGATTCAACCACTGCCAACATACACACGGTAGATTCAACCACTGCCAACATACACACGGTAGATTCAACCACTGCCAACATACACACGGTAGATTCAACCACTGCCAACATACACACGGTAGATTCAACCACTGCCAACATACTGTACACACGGTAGATTCAACCACTGCCAACATACTGTACATAAGGTAGATTCAACCACTGCCAACATACACACGGTAGATTCAACCACTGCCAACATACACACGGTAGATTCAACCACTGCCAACATACACACGGTAGATTCAACCACTGCCAACATACTGTACACACGGTAGATTCAACCACTGCCAACATACTGTACACACGGTAGATTCAACCACTGCCAACATACACACGGTAGATTCAACCACTGCCAACATACTGTACACACGGTAGATTCAACCACTGCCAACATACTGTACATAAGGTAGATTCAACCACTGCCAACATACATACATAAGGTAGATTCAACCACTGCCAACATACATAAGGGACCTACTCATTCCAATCTACAGGTTTCTAGATACATATTCACAAAGTATGTCAATCCTTTCACAATATCTTCACACACACACCACAATGTACTCAATTGTCTTGTACAACGTCACACGAGGTTACCACAAGTCTTTATGCTCTTATAATATATAGGAAGAATGAATAACGTTATATGAATAAAAATAATAATTGAAGGAATGAGTAAAGAAATGTATGAATGAGTGGAACTAACTAATTGCACTATACAATACTCACAGCTCTTCCACTGGATGGGTCTACAAAATCTGCCCAGTAGTCCGCTCCATTCAAACGAGAACACACCTCCTTAGCACTGTCTATGAACTAAATATAAATATTCATAATTATAATTCATGAAATTAATATTGCTGATGAATTTAAATTAACATACAGTATTCTCTATCCCTTCTCATGCCTATTTTGTAGTCTTTCCGAACAACAACACAAAGTGACTAACAGCAAGAATATCAGTAACTAACACACTACATGAAATGTATATGAAGATAATTATTGTCCAAATTTATGTGACCATTACGGCAGGTATAGTGTAACGGGCCGAGGTTATCAGCGGTAAAGGCAGAAGGTGGTTATTGGAAGGGTGGAGCCCGCGAATGCTGGCGGGAAAAAGGATATAAGGCTGGGAGCACATGTAGCGAGCATCAGTTAGGGAAAAGTAAAAAGATGAAAGAACGGGCCCCGCCTAAAAGAGTAGGCCAATGGAGGCCAAAGAATATTCTCCCACTCACTACAACCCCTAAAGTAAAGGGACAAGGGGAGGGAGACACAACGGCATCCGGAAGCAGGTTAGGCTCCAGCTATATCAGCAAGCTAAGGCCTTGTATCGACCATTAAACGCTATGGGGATAGTGCAAAAAAGCTCGTATAAAATTTTAACTTGCTTCAATAAAGCTGCAGACTGAAGTTCCGACGGGCACAGAGCTATAACGAGGTCCGCACTTTGTAGATCTTCTGTTAGCTACTGACGGACCTCCAGTAGTAAAAAATCTAAGCCGGAGAAGGCCCTAACAGCGAGAAAACGTCGATACTGTGCGGTGGTCGAACTAACAATTCTCCGCAAGACAACTTCGAATAGGACGGCTTCAATTTTTTTTAAACCCGAAAAGCTCCGCCTCTGGAGCCTGTAAACAAAAAATCGGAACGTTTTATTGGATAAACGATTTTTTATATTTCTTTGAGCGAGACATACGGCGAACGAGAAAGATTAAAATGGTAACACGGTCGAACGGAACGGCCGTTTTTCAACAAACGGCGTACCGTTTTCCCCCCGTTTTTTTATTTTGAGACGGCCGTTCTACGGAACGGAATTCGAAACTTTTTTTTGACTCCTACTGTTAGAGCTGGGCGGTATATCGATATTCAGGATCATACCGGTAAATATCGGAATACCGTTATTGATATCGAGGCGATTCTTTATACCAATATACGAAAAATCTGTAAAATGCGGGCATTCGCGCGCCAATTAATGACTCAAATTTAGACACGCGAGCGAGTCACGAGCAATAGAGCAGCTGCCTTTTAGCTTGTTCCAGCAAAAAATGGCTGAGGGATTCGACTTCGAGCAGGAGCTGAAGGCCAGAAAGGGCCCTACTAAATCGGTCGTCTGGAACTACTTCGGATTTTTGAATGAACATCCTAGCGAATCGGAGTCCCCTATTTGTCGACTTTGTTGGAAGAATGAAGTGAAACGGTTGGTGTGCTGCAAGGGTGGAAATACTTCCAATCTTTTTTCGCATCTTCGACATCACCAGCCGGCGGAGTTCGCGGCAGTACAAGAGCCTAAAAGTAAGAAAAGTGCTGGTGGAGTAGTGTCATCATCAAAGGCAACTACTTCGAATCAACGGGGGCCTCTCTGAGATGGCGAAGTACCCTCGCTCAGGTAATAGATGGCGCACAGTCACTGATGCTGTGACCTACTGTCTAGCTAAGGATATGCAGCCTTTTTATTCTGTAGAGAAGGATGGTTTCAAGAAGCTAGTCAAAGTTTTGGATTCTAGATATGAGTTACTTGGAAGAAAGTATTTTTTTGGCATTGATTTAAATTTGATAACATAATCAGTAGAAATTTGCTTACATACACCTATAAATTTAAATGGAATTGATGATATTTAGTAATATCATGATATTTTGGGGGGACGATACATCGTTAGCCAAATTTCAATATCGCCCAGCTCTACCTACTGTATATATATATATTATATTATATTGTAGTGGGAGTAAAAAGAAAGTATGAAAGTGTTAGAAGACATTTAAAAGATAATGATAGCACAAAAAGTGATTTTTATGCGAAAAAAGCTCGATATGATCGACGAATGCAACGAGTATGTATAGTACATACTTTATAGTGTTGTTTTTTATTTAAGGTATATATTACATGCAGTGTTATCAAAGAAGGCAGAGTGTTATAACAGAAAAAGAATAAAACATATTATAATAAGCTTGACAAAAATGATATGACTGACGAGTCAGATGGCTCAGAGGATGGTTTTATTGTCCACAAGCATCCTTGGAGGGCTGAGGGTAAGTTTAATATTGATTTAATTCAAATGACCAATTTCATATTTTGTTATTGTGGTGGCTTCTAGGATTAAACAAGTGGATGGTGGAAGTTGACAGAAGGTTAAAGAAAGCTGGCAAGTCAATCTAAGCAGAGACACTTGGGGGAATCATCTGGTTCACTTCCTCCAAAGGATGCTCCAGAATGGCCTATAAATCCCAATTGGAAATATGAAGGTGAACAAAATTGTATTAGCGTTAAAATGAACACCTCTAAAAACTTGGACTGGGCTATAGTCTTGGAGTACAGTAGGTTAACACAAATTGGGTGAAATTGGTATATCATGAAATGTGTAAAGAAAGGTGTACCAGGAATGCAATGCAGGAAGGAAGGCATATTGAACTGTTGTGAATAATAGAATTGGGTCAAGTATGGTGGCCATGAATTGGGTAAAGTGCACTGACTTGGGTAAAGTACAGGGACCATGAAGTGTACAGTGAGGAAAGTACAATGGCCATGAATTGGGTAAAGAACAGGGACCATTGTGGGCTTCCAAGACCAAGCAAGCCCACATTCACATGAAAGTGAGAGAGAGAAGATGATGAAGAACAGAAAGAAAGAAGAAGATGGAAGATAAAGAAACTGTATATGTGTAGAGATATTCTTTTTTGTAACTATGCCGTTGTTGTGTGCGCATGTCAAGTGACGATCACGTGTTGTCGTTTTTGTGCTGAGTCATTGTGTTGTGGGTGGAGTCTTGTACTTAGTATAAAATCACCCACCATCATTCCTGTAATTTAGTCTGAATTTTATCAAGGTTTTAGTTAAGACTTGAGACCTGTGCCTCGGCATTCAGATTCTGGTGGCAGCGATCTATGAGCCTTGGGAGTATTAAACTCCTTCAGCTTTTCTTCAGCTCTTGAAAAAGAGGACCTCTTGGATAGGCTTGGCTATCAGCCAACAATTCTGACTGATTTCGACTTCGCTTACTGCTGCTAGTAGAACGATGAGAATCCATACAGCCGCTTGCAGTTAGGGAAGGTCACGTCTTACCGCTCAGGGAAATAACCGTTCGACCTTAGCTTGTTAACCACAGTAACTACGTTTAATGACGAACTACCGCAAAATCTTGACGTAAAAAAATGGCGTAAAATGTATTAGAGTGAATGAGAAAAGTGCTGTTCTCCGTTCTCCATTCTCTAAACAGGCAGTTTAACTATTGTAAACATTATTGGGATGATGAAGAAAAGGTATGTGTATGTTAAATGACTGTAGTGAGGGTCTATACAGTAGTTTAAAAAAATCCACTTTCTAAGTTGGAAGCACTGTAGATACTCCTGAGAATGATAGTAGTGTCAGTGTGGCAGAGGAGGATCATACCTTGATAAGTCGAGCTGAGCCTGAGAGAGTGGAAAAGCCTGAAAGAGAGAGTAAGGCTAAGAAAGGCCACAAGGTGGAAGAGGCGGAGGTGTCACCAAAGCCAGACCCACCCCAGGCTACAGTAAGTGTTGAGAATGAGAGTGTGCGAGAGTGTGAGAAAGAAGAGAAGAGTGAGGAGTCGGGGGAGGGAACTCCAATTCCCCTGGATGAGCTGACACCTGTGAGTGGCGTAGATGCAAGTTAGCTGATCAGAGTGGCCCCGTGAAGGAGGGGTCAGATGGAGACAGTTTCAGAGAAGAGTTGTGGGAGTGATATGAGTTTGAAAGAGTGGCGTGAATTGGGGAAGAGAGGTGAGAGAGGATTTAGCTGGAAGAAAGATGTGCTAGTTAGAAGTATGTATGTTACTTGGGAACAGTTCCGTGATGTTTTAGTGGTACCCAAGAGTTTTAGAGTGAAGATATTGGAATTGGGGCATGAGAAGAATGGCCATTTGGGGGCAGAGAAAGTGAATATGATGATAGGAAAGTATTTTGTGTGGCCTGGTATGGCAAAGGATGTAATTGAGCACTGTTCGAGTTGTGAGCTTTGTCAAAGGTGAAGCAAGTATAAGCCCAGAAGAGCACCGGCTGTGGAGAGACCTATTCTCTCCGAGCCATTTGAGAACGTAGCAATTGATCTTGTTGACCCTTTACCCAAGGGGAAGGGTGGCTGTAGATACCTGTTAACGTATGTATGTATGGCAACTCGTTGGCCTGAAGCTGTGCCTTTAAGGAATGTGACTGCGAGGTCTGTGATGATGGACTCTGGTCTATCTTTTCCAGAACTTCTATTCCCGAATGTGTGTTGAGCGATCAAGGGAGCCAGTTTTGCGGGAAGGTGATGAGACCATTGTGTGAGTGGTTAGGGATTCAGAAGGTGCGTACTTCCCCGTACCACCCGGAAACCAACGGAGCAGTGGAACGTATGCATGGGACGTTGAAGGCCATTTTGGGAAAGTGTGTGAGGGAGAAAGTAGATTGGGTGAGTCAAGCGAGTTTTGTTTTGTTTGTTTTACGTCAGATGCCGCACGCGGACTCTGGCTTTTCCCCGTTTGATCTTGTCTATGGGTTTAGGGTTAGAACTCCCCTGGACGCCCTTTACTATGGGTTGTTCGAAGTAGATAGCAAGCAATTGAACGTATGTGAGTGGGTGGTTACAATGGCAGAGAGGCTGGAGATGATGCGCGATTGCGCAGCCCTGAAGCTAGCTAAGGGTAAAGAGTCAAGAATGGCTTATTTAAATCGTGGAACCAAGTTGAGAGAGTTGAGGGTGGGGTCTCTAGTGTTGTACCGTGTGCTGGGTATGTCGTGTAAGCTGGCAGACTCGTGGGAGGGGCCTTACAAGGTGATCGAGAGAAAGGGGGAGGTAAATTATAAAATAGGTAAGGTGGGAGCGGAGAGACATGCCAAGGTAGTGCATATTAATTGTCTTAAGGAGTATAAGGAGAAGGTTGCTGATGAGGTTGGATGTAGTCGTGGAAGAACAGAGTGAGGAAAGGAGTGTGTTGAATGGTATATGTGATGGTTATGATGTAGGTGAAATGGAAGGTGTATTGAGTGAGTTTAGTAATGTGTTCTCGGAGGTGCCTGGGTGTACGGATCGTGTAGTCATGAGTATAGATACCAGAGAGTGTGAGCCGATTAGGCAGACACCATACTCGGTTCCTTTGGGAATCCGGGATAAGGTGAGGGAGGAGTTGCTGAATTTGGAACGATGTGGAATTATTGAGAGGTGTGACAGTTGTTGGGTGTGACCTCTCGTGCCGGTCAAGAAGTCAGATGGAGGGATTAGGTCATGCGTGGATTTTAGGAAACTTAATGAGGTAACGGTGAAAGAACCATATTTTGGAGGAAATGGTTGAGAAGGTTGGTCAGGGAAGTGTATTGTCTAAAGTTGATTTGGCGAAGGGTTTCCACCAAGTGTTAGTGCGTGAGGCCGATAGGGACAAGACTAGCTTTGTGTGTCCCTTCGGGAAATTCCGTTTTAGAAGAGGATGCCGTTTGGCCTGACAAACGCCCCTTCGGTATTTCAGAGATTAAAGGATGGTGTGTTGGTGAACTGTACTGAATTTTCGAAGGTTTATATCGATGATATACTAGTAGTTTCGAGGAATTGGGAGGAGCATTTAGGTCACTTGCGGGAGTTGTTGGAGACGTTGAGGGAGGCTGGTCTCACTTGTAAGAGGAGCAAATGTTGTTTTGGGAGAAAGACGTTGGAATTCTTGGGTCACCAGATTGGTGGTGGTACCATCAGTGTGCCAGCTGCCAGGGTGAGGGTAATCAAGGAACCCGAGACCAAAGACCCGGAGGCAGCTTCGTGCTTTCCTGGGGTTGGTGGGGTACTATCGGCGTTTCATTGCGGGCTTCCACCGGTGATCGTCGTTTCTGACACCCCATACGTCTGTGGCGAAGACTAGTGGGCTGAGGTGGACTGGGCCGATGCTGGAGGCCTTCAGTATGTTATGTAATGCTTTATGTGATTCTGATTCTTTGTGTGTGCCATGTGTGGAAGATTCATTTGTGTTAGAGTGTGATGCGAGTAGCACGGAGATCGGTGCTGTTTTGTCCGTGGTGCGAGGAGAGGATCAGCTGCCAGTGGCGTTCTTTTCCAGACAGCTGCATGGCGCTCAGTCGAGATATAGTGCCCAGGAACTGGAGGGGCTAGCAGTGTATGACTCTGTGCGACATTTTGCCTACTTCTTGTATGGCCGGAAGTTTGTGGTGTTCACGGATCACAAGGGTCTCGTGAATTTGAGGGCTGGGAGACAGGAGAATCGTAGACTATACAATTGGTCTCTTAAACTGTCTGAATATGACTTTGATATGGTATACCGTTCTGGGAAGTTGAATGTTGTAGCCGATGAGTTGAGCCGGTGCCATGCTGAAGTAGATGTCTGTGACAGGGTCACCCCGTCTTTGGAGGAGGAGGGAGATGTGGGCTTCCAAGACCAAGCAAGCATTCACATGAAAGTGAGAGAGTGTCAAGTGACGATCACGTGTTGTCGTTTTTGTGCTGAGTCATGGGTGGAGTCTTGTACTTAGTATAAAATCACCCACCATCATTCTTGTAATTTAGTCTGAATTTTATCAAGCTTTTAGTTAAGACTTGAGACCTGCGCCTCGGCATTCAGATTCTGGTGGCAGCGATCTATAAGCTGTCCATCTTGTGTGTGCGCTGACAACAGTTCTTCGGAGCCAAGGGCCCACAACCATGAAATGGGTAAAGTACAGTGACCATGAATTGGGTAAAGTACTTGCTTCAATAAAGCTGCAGACTGAAGTTCCGATGGGCACAGAGCTATAACCGTAGATCTTCTGTTAGCTACCGATGGACCTCCAGTAGTAAAAAATCTAAGCCCGAGAAGGCCCTAACATCAAGAAAACGTCGATACTGTGCAGTGGCCGAACTAACAATTCTCCGTGAGACAACTTCGAATAGGACAGCTTCAAAATTTTTAACCCGAAAATCTCCGCCTCTGGAGCCTGTAAACAAAAAATCGGAACGTTTTATTGGATAAACCATTTTTTATATTTCTTTGAGCGAGACATACGGTGAACGAGAAAGATAAAAACGATAACGCGGTCGAACGGAACGGCCGTTTTTTAACAAAAGTCGTACCGTTTCCCCCCGTTTTTTAATCGTGCGACGGCCGTTCTACAGAACGGAATTCGAAACTTTTTTTGACTCCTACTGTATATTGTGCACGTCATATAAATTCTATGCTCAGACAATACTGGTCCGTCTCGCATAAAACTCCACCCATTACCCCACCCACTGACTCACATGTTCCAACAACTGCTGCCTCTCCTCCTCGACCTCGCTAGACCAAGACGTCATGTCGTTCATCGTGTGCTGACTCAGCACAATCACATTGAGCGTGTGGCCTTCTGGTAAGGTGAGGCCAGGGAACAGCTGCAGTAGATTGGTCACCAAGAAGTCGGGCACTGTCTGCACGACACACTCAACGGTACCATCCAGCTTGTCTAGCGGACCACTCACAATCTGGACACTCCCACTTTCTTTGCCGTCTCCGTCCACTTCATACGATTCTTCGTCAACTGTCACCTCTTCTAAATGATCAGCATCCTGTGCTGTAAGAAGAGGCGTGTCTCCTGTGGCTATAGATGACAATGTGGAAGTAGTTTCTGAAGGTGTGGCAAATGAAGAGAAGGAGGGAGGCGGGTGAGGGGAGGAAGGGAGGAAGAGTTGTGCTGCCAGAGAGGATGTGGGCGTCACCAGAACATCTAATAAACAACAATAACAACATTGTAGATGAAATTTCAATCTTGAATTGTAAAGAATGGTGTAAACAATGAATACAAAAAACAACAAAACAACAACAACAAATATTAGTGCCTGTGAAATACACATACACTGTAGTTCGTGTTGTGTGTGTGTGTGTGTGTGCATTTTAGTGCTGGAGTTGCTACTGTAGTACATGGCTCTGAAGTTGAAGCCATTATTGAATCTTTATGTCCTTGTCACAACAGCCACAAAAGAAACAAGATTACGTAAAATTGCACAAAATCACAATTGTTATGAACAACATAAAACACGTTTGGCTAATTCTTTTAGAAAGTGTCACATAAAGGTTACAGTGTATAATTAATACTCGTAGTGTATAGCATGATGACACAATATTTCATTACATTGATAAAACCATCAATCGTAGAGTTTGTGCAATATGCAGGGTTTTATACAGACTTTGGGAGCCCTGGGATTCCCCTCAATATTTTTTTTACCCTGGCTTGTCAGTATAACATGCGAAAAATTATGTCCTTGCTCTGAGGTATAAAGCTTTGATGCCTTTCTTGTCAGTTTTTTGGCTCTACAAAACCCCCACCCCCCCCCACCCCCCCCCCCCACCACCACCAGTGAAAAATCCTGTATGAATCCCTAGTATGTATTTGTACATACATACATGCAGTGCAGGTAATGAAAACTAATGGCATACATACCTGCCAGACCCTTTACCTAACCACTACGCGGAGAAAGGGTGTGGGGACAATCATGCACCTTGGCTGTTCTAGAGCCTAGACTATAGGATGTGGATAGTCAACATTGTTTTTGCCATCTCCTACGCAGCTCTCGGGTGAAATGAGTGGGCATCCTACCTCGAGTGTACATACCAGAGCCTACATTCCCCTCCCCCTGAAATATCAAATTGTCGGTGGTTGCCGTGCCAGTGCAATATACTCCGTGGTTGTGTTTGGGTCAACACGTCATGCAAAGTGTGGGCACCGTAACAGTAATTTTAAGACAAATTTAATGGACTACTCACGTCTGTTGTGATTTAAAATTTAAAACCAAAACAGAAGTGAGTAGTCCATTAAATTAATCTTAAAATTACCTGTACCACGGCAAGAATGACTCTTCATAATCATATACCATCACAGTAATTTAGATAACCACTACCACATTCCTAGCCCTTACAAAAATGCTGCATGTGTGTGACACTCATAAATGTGTGCAGCCAGCTTATATCATGTGGTATACAAGTTGCACTTATTTTACCCATATCCTGCACATATGCAGAATATGTGCTGCATGCTAATATTTGAGCATGTGCGCAGGATGAGCGCACAGTGCATGCAAGACAAAAGGAATGCATGTGTAAATACTGCACACATGCAGGACGCAATTCTGAGGAATATATACGTAGATGCTGTGTGTGTGCAGCGCACATTCATTATGCTGCTATACTGCATATATCTGGCATACATTTCATATAGTCATATTTTGCTTATATTCATTTTGCACGTGTTTTGCTTATGTGGGAATGAGGAGGAAGAATTAGAAAGGGATATAACAAGAGAGTGAGAGAGAAGGCAAATGAAGGAATGGGGAGTTATGGGAGATAACAAGAAATGAACAAGAGAGACATGAAATAGAAAAGGAGACCGAGATCTGAATAAGAAAGGAAATGGAAAGAGACATGAAAAAAAAAAAAAAAAAAAAAAAAAAGGAGAGAGGATAACATGAGTAGAATTTGCTGTAATCTATAGTAATAAATAAACAAAAAAGTTCTATTCACATTATGCTCTCCTCCTTTTTTAATGTCTCTCTTTCCCTTTTTCCTGTCTGTCTGTCTCCTTTTCCTTTTCATGTCTCTCTTGCTTATTTCTTGTTCATCTCCCACAACTCCCTCCTCTAGTCTATTCCTTCTTCATATCTTGCTTCTTCCTTCTCTCACTCTCATGTCATTTCCCTTCCTAATTTTGTAGTTAACCTAGCATTCATCCTCCTCCACTAGTTGCTTTGCTGCTTCCTGCAATACTTTTTTCTCATTCCCTGTAATGAGCAATACTGCACCAACAGATACATATAGTGAACTCCAAAAGACATTTACTCAGTAGGAAGTCAAGCAGCTAAAGAGATGGAGTAGCTTTGTAGCTTACCCAATAGTTGGAAGTAAACTTAGTAAATTTCTCGTTAGTGTAGAATATACTTTGCTACTATTCTCTTCTCTCCACAGCCTATTCCTCATCTCTCCATTTTTACGGAAGCCTTTATTCATATTAGTAAGAGTTGTCTACTATCTACTGAAGGAATAGCCACTTTTCTCCATAAATGGTGTATCAATACCAGCAGTCAAAACAAAATGCAGCTGCAAACACTGCTTCAATTTGAAAATACATATATAGCAGCAACTCACTTTGTGCAAGTGAATCAAATAACTAATTCAGAGGCTAGGACTCAATGCACAACTACTGTACATTTTTATAGGAAAGCCTGCACCTCTAGAACAGAAATTTGCCACATCAATCCTCTATTTGATCTTGTTGTCAAGAACCTAGTTTATTGGAATGCAGTTCACACTATGATGTGAGTGTTAGACCTGCTGATAAAAGGGCAACGTGTGTCACTACTAGGGCAGGCAATTATTCAAGAACACAACATACTCCATTGAAAGTGTTTCCAGCCTCTCTGCTAGTAGTGACTATACAGAAAGTAGCTATGACATCAATCCTTATGGGGTTTATTAGATTTATACACATCATGTGTGTTTGTTCACTTTTAGATTTATGTTACTACTTCATGCAAAAATTACACTCTGCATCTACCTTGTATATGATATTTGTGCATATGTGCAATCTACATCTATCCTGCACATATTACCTGTGCAAAAGTACGTTTTACTTACATTTTGCGTACATATTTTGTGCATATGTGCACTCTGTACGTATCTTGCATACAATATTTTCACATGCATGTGGAATACACTTACATGTATGTAGCCCATAAGCATGGTTACACACATGCAGCAATAAGTGTCAAATGTATGCTGCATCTGAGCTGCTGCTATTGATTTTTGTAAGGGAGAGAACTGCCAAGGTGCATGAATGACTCCAGACTCTCTTCACATAGTGGTCAGGTAAAGGGTCTGGCTACACCTGCAGACTAAGGCATACCTGGGTATCATACAGAAAAATAATCCAGGTACGGTAAAACAATTTTTAGTTTTGGCCAATGAGCTGTGATATCATGTTGTACAATCAAAATAAAATTGTTGGGGGGAGGGGGGGAAGGGGGGTGTCTTTTTCAGGGTGCACCAAATACACCCCTTCGTCCTCCACCCCCTTTAAATGTAGCCCTGCATACGTACATATGTTCATATTCAAATCTACAATTACATTTCATTATTGCCTATTGTATTAAATCAGTGGCGATCTTCACCTGTGAATACTTTTCTATTTAGCCATCACTCTCGGACATACTGATGACAGCCTCACATGGTAAGTAACAAGAACTGAACAATGAACACATGAGTTTTTCCCTCACTAATATGAAAATTTGATAATCACATATATGTAGGCACGCTCCTAACAAAAGGTAGAAATATGTTGAGCTGTCAGTTAAAGAAAAGCACGTGTAGGTGTGCAGGTGTGAATCACATGACAGTTGCAGGTTGTGTAAGTTGTGTGTTATATGTTGAGTGCGTAATTATAGATGTGTGTGCAATACCTAGAAGAATACTTTGTATATTTCACGTGCACATGTTGTGTGTGTTATTTGTGTGATTAGGTATGTGTGCATGCATGCAAGTTCAGCCTTGGAAACATATATAATTCAAGTAGTTTCTAGTTGGAGACTATGCCATTCTTTAGCGCAGAAGTTCTACCCGTATTAGACGAAAATTTTCAACACATGAGGAGGAGCCATGACAGGTTGAAAACTAAGTTCCATAGGAAGCTAATCCTGACACACGGAGATAGTGTGAGTGAACGATACAGTGTAGCTACAGTGCAAGTGATAAAGTAATATCAAACTGGCCTACTATTAGTGAGTGATAGCACGGGTAACCTGTTCTATTAGGGATCAATAGCACTCGTAAAGCAATTGAAATAACACTCTACTTCATCTCATGCTATTTCAATCACGTTACTTGTGCTATTAATCCCGAATGGCATGGTTACCCGTGCTATTACTCATACAAATAAGTGCTTACATTTTACCTGAAAATAGGCCGGACTCGTAATCATAAATACCATAATGACAACCCCTTACCATGCTGTGGATTGGATGCTCTGATGTCTTTCCTTGCTTGTAGCTTCTCGATGTTCTCAATGACGACGACCTGTGTGGTTGGGCGTGGCATGTGGCTGTGGCCCATCATAAGGGAAGAGGGAGTGGCAGATGTAGCCCTCAATCGCTGAACAATGGTCTTGAAGCTGGGTAGATATGCTATCAAACGAGAGTTGGTGGGTATCTATGATAAAACAACAACAACTTTCAATGATAAATGAAAGCTTAAATTTATAGCGTTTAATGCCGAAAAAGGGACACTATAGGTAAGATGAATTAAATTGACTCAAGTGACTATATTCATTCATAAATTTCAGCATGTACAAATCTAAATGAGTGTAGACAAACACTGACATTTCCCTTCCTCTCTTTCTACCCCCCCCCCCCCCCTACCCCCCATACCAAAACATCTTCCAACACCGCTGAACAAGTTCTGCATCCAATCCTAAAGGTGTTCTCCATTCTCTCTTAAAATGTCTTATTAGAGATACACTTCATCAAAAGATGGTGAGAACAGCAAGCCTACTCATTATTCTTGGATTTCAACTTTAGTAAATTAGGAATGCAGTTCCATAATGTATTTTATCCTAAATATTATCTTCTACCACTTGGTTTAGTTACATTGATCCTCTTTTTTCTTTCTTTGACCCATGTATTCATGAATACACACACAAAACCCAGGTCACCGGCTATAGCTATACTCAAGAATATGACTCAATCGTTGTCGTAGTTACCAATGCCACTTCACCACCCCATCAGTTAATTAATAATTTACTTTTGTTGTCACCTTATTCTCAATTTTCTTGATCTATGCACATACAACCGTCGTTGTTACTGGCTGGGTTCAACTAATGAATTATTCACGAAAACACACATCATGGTTGACATTTGACAGACAAGTGTATTATTATTTTAACTTTATACCAGCAGAGAAAAGAAGATCCACTTAAGGTGAAAAAGACTACATACATTCGTATGCTACTAATAATATCCCACCAATCTCCTCCACCCAACTTTCACTTCCTACATGTGAAGATTTGCAAAGGCTAGTGAATTAGCCTAGACAGTGAAACAAAGAGTAGGAGTCACTCTATACACTGTAGCACATACACTTATTGCTAATATCTTCACACACAAATATTACTATATAAAGCTAGATGTACAGGCTTGATGAAAGTCTGAAGAGTATAAACATCCTGATGTACATGCAACATTATTTTTCATAATTTGGAGTAGAAAATGATAACTTCTATGCCATTAATTTCATACATGTGTTATGTGGCCACAAACTGTCCTTCAATGACTAATGAACATGCCTGGCATTTTTTAGAACCACAAAAGCAATGTGTCAAATTTTTTTAGGGACTCAGAAATACTCACAAAAATAATTATAATTGTTCACAAGTCATGCTGTCTGTCGTATGTTACACAAAAACTTCTTTTTTACCACAGATCGGCTGAGCGGAGTACAGCTGAAGTTTGACTACCAGCATAATCAGTGATTCTAGCTTGCACACTCACTTTCCTAGAGGCTTACCCTCGACATAACGGTTGCTCTGGTGGAGTTAGTATCTTTAGAGGAGTTGGTTCTTCCCCGCGCTATCATAAGTACCTAACCGACACGAAGTCCTGCGGGCCTAGCTGCACGCCCCCCACCTAGCACAAGGTCACAAAGAATTGATCAACTACCCACTTTTAGAGCTCGCGTAAAATTGTAATGGAGCAGGGCGGCAGCACCGAGTTAATGGTGCGGATAAGCTCCACCCCCCACAGCCTGCGATTCGATCTCGTGACTTTGTGGTGCCTAAGCATGCTTTTGGCCCCCCCACATGAAAGAGCAAGCGAGTCTGAGACTGGATAGAGGCGGTTGGAACCGGATTGACTAGTTGGTCGTACGTACGGTACAGGTTTGTACGTTCGTGGGAAATTCTAAGCTGCCTAGGGTGTTGTGAGCGAGTGGATCGAAGTGCCTTGGGGTCTGTATTTATTTTCGTGCCGGACCGTAAGTTATTTGGTTGCCATTAATTTAGTTCAGAGTGCGTGTCTAGCATGTTTTGGTGTGAGGCTTCGCTGTAGTCTACGTGCTATAGTGGTGTGTTTTATGTTTCCTAGGGTGAGAAAGTCTAGGTATTTAACACCCGTGTGGAACACTTTGGTGCCCGTCACTCGTGAATTGGCTGAAACTAACTTGATCTAACATTTTTCTTGTGCCAATTGTAATCCTTCATGTAAAATATGCACCAAGTTAAATATTGGTCTTAGCTTTGTGTATTGGAAAGGGTGGTATAAGTAGGACTTAACCATATTTAAGGTAATGAATTTCTACTCTCTGTTTAGTATAAAGGGAATGTATATAGGAATGAAGTTTTAGTGAAGATGTATTGTGTTGGGAATATCTTGAAGAATAGATTATAAAGAGAGGTGTGGGAGCATATGATATTCAGTGATGAAAGAATCATTAGGGTAGTCCTTTGTTAACTATATGATATTCTTGTATAGTATCTGAAATAAAGAAGTGATATTCGTGGAGGCATACTTGAGGATGATGGAGCAGAGCCCAGAATCTGGTACACACAATTTATTTAATATAAACTGATCCCATTGTGTTTAGCAACACAGAAGATCCAGTAAATGTTAAGAACATACTATGTATTTAATATCAAGTGATCCAATTGTGTTATAATTATAATCGCTCTGTTTACATGACTAGAGGTCATTGAAATCTGTAAATAGCAGCGCCATGACCGCATTATAAAACTACGTTGCCACGTTAAAGAGATTCTTTTGTTGTTATTTAGTTTTTCTTAATGAACTTCGTCAGTTTTGGTCATGTAGTTCTCCAACTCTTCTCTTCTCTTTTTTTTCTTTTTTTTTTTTTTTTTTTTTTTTTTTTTTTTTTCCCCTTTTGCATGTTTGAACTGTATAATGTGCGCAGATCTAGTACTGCGACTGGTTAGAAATTGGTATGGCATTGTATGACCTATTCACAAGCCAATGTGGGTCACAGCTTTTTGTTTGTTGTTTCTTTGTTTTTGTGTGTGTGCGTGTGTTTGCTGGCATGTATTATGTTGGTGGGTGGGAAGGGGGTGTATTTTTGTTAGGGCAGGTAGTAGCTACTTGAGACTTTTCTACCTATTTGTGTGTGTGCGCGAGTTTTCTCCATATACCTTCTCTAGTAGAGGGAGGAAATATTTGGTGAACTTCTAGGCCATTTCTATTTGGTACATTGTAAAGTTTAGTTGAGTGTTGAACCTTTCACCGGTAAGTTTATGACGACTGGATTGGTTATGAATATTTTCTTATTTTTATTTATTTTCTATGAACACGTTCAGCAAGAGATGATTTCTGAAAGCGAGTAGAGACAGAACTGTCTACTGATACACAAGGAATAAAGTGTCGTAGCCCATAAAGAGAAAATCTATAAATTCTTAATTACCGTTACTAATGCTGCCATGAGATTCAAAGAGAAAATCTATAAATTCTTAATTACCGTTACTAATGCTGCCATGAGATTCAAAGAGAAAATCTATAAATTCTTAATTACCGTTACTAATGCTGCCATGAGATTCAAAGAGAAAATCTATAAATTCTTAATTACCTGCCATGAGATTCAAAGAGAAAATCTATAAATTCTTAATTACCGTTACTAATGCTGCCATGAGATTCAAAGAGAAAATCTATAAATTCTTAATTACCGTTACTAATGCTGCCATGAGATTCAAACAGATTGTACAGCTTTCAACTCCTAGTTGCTAAATTCTGACCTTCAGAACCTCGTGTTATAAAATAGTTTAGAGCTGACTAATGCTCAAAGGTAAGCATTCCTGCAGCCAATAAAATACCAAGTTTCAACGTTTTAACAAAAAGTGGAAACGCTAAGTTGGAATATAATCTATTTCTAAAAATCAGAAAGAAAGAGGGGGGGGGGGGGGGGGGGGGAAGAGAGAGAGAGTAAGGTTATATGAAAAGTTGTGTGTGTAGTAAATCAGCTCAGTCTTCCCATTTGCTTAGTTCTTTGTTCTCTCCTATATGAGTCCACTAGTCGTGAACAGTTACAGTAAGGAGTTAGTCGAGTGGGAATTGGAGAGATAACATAGCAGTTGCATTTTTTGTGTTGAATGGAATCTGTTGGGATTGACTGGTAGGTGGGGCATGACTCCTTCAGCTTCAATTTTTTTCATAAATTTATAGTTCTATTAACTCCTCTTTCTCTTTACTCATTGATTATTTTTGTGGTTTTTTTATTTATTTTTTTATAGAGAGAGAGACCTCTCTTATAAGTGATTATGTGCTGGTCTTCATATGTTTGAATATGTTCATTGGATTCTCGTTCTGCTAGAACAGCGTATTCTGTTATCTCTCTTTTATGTTTGGTGATAAGCTCAGCGCAAAGCAGATTTCCAACACTTGTCATGAAGCAAGAGTTACCTTGTCTGTTACATGAATAATACAATTAATAATTTCTTTAATATGTACATCAATTAAACATATACGTGTTTGTGTTTCCCAGCATTTTCTACCCAGACCTTACAACTGGAAGCTCAACGTGAGGATGCAGTGTTGCAGTCCGAACAGCAGTTCCTGAATGGCAATGATTCAGATGCCAACTCAGGCTCTGGTGTGAGCCCGAAGCAACTCCACAAAGTAATTCCCAAAGGAGTCAGTCGGGATCAAATTTTTGAGCCTGCTATCAGTGTTGAAACTAACAATTTAGTGTTGCAAAACAATGAAACCACGACCGAGCCTGAATCAACAGATGACCTCGATGCTAACAACAACAACAACAACAACAACAACAACAACAGCAATATTGCCGACTCGAATCCGGCAGAGAATCAGTTGTCTGGCAGCGAAGGGCTTACTGAGGCTAATAGCTTTACTTCTGATGATGAAGATGACCATCAGACGGAGAAAGAAGAGGTGGACTTTCAGAATCACCAGCAAACCAATTTGCACGATGTTGTGGTGGTAGTATCGGGCAAGCAATGCACAGTGAAAAAGCAACTTGTTAGTGGTCCTTCGAATACTAACAATTACGAGGAGTCCGAAGGTACTTCTGATAGGAATTCGCCAAGTGTTTCAGACGCCGTTTCCTTGAATGATGACACTACTGTGAGTGAGCTGTCGTCCGCTGAGGTTTGTGAAGAGAAAGACGGGGACAGAGAGGGAATCAACGAGCTGGCTTGTATTAATTACAGTCAGCAACTGATGCAGTATGCACAGCAGAAGATTTCCCAAGAGTGCACTGATAAATCAACGATGGCATCACTCACCAAAGTAAGTTAGCCTTTAGTGTTTCACAGCTAGGTTTTAGTTTATTCCGTGTTTCTTTGTGTGTTGTCGTATTAGTATTATGTATCTATTATTTCATCAATTATCATTAATTGACTTTGAAACATACACTTTGTAATTGAGCATACTTATTTTCTAAAGCAGTGAACTAGAATGTGTATTTCAATGTAGCATTGTGTATGAGCAAGCAGGAGCTCTAAAACGATACCTTCAACAATTGTGCAATTGCAATAGTACAATTTTTTTACGAATGTTCAAAATTGCCTGTGTATTTAGTCATTATCCATAAAATAAAACATTTTATTGAGTAATGTGGTTGAGCTTTTCCCATCTATCCTTCACAACAGTGTGTGAATGGTGATGTTGTTATAATTGTCTGGACTCGTCTTGACATTCCTCTGTGTGTACAGTTCAATTGAATTCATAATCAAGTGAAATTCCTAGCCAAATACAAATATGGCGTTCACATGAACTACCTTGCATTTATTTTATATGTATGTGGTACATACATACATGTTGTCCATTGTTACCATTGTTAATACAGTTTAGTCAGGGGAGAGTGTATAATGAGAATAGCCTGTGGAATTGAGAATGCTGCTTAACCACCATTTATCTGAGGTTGAGGTGGGAATACATGCGGATTTGTTTAGGATGAGCTTATTATGAGAATATCATGTCATAGACATGTACGTATGTCTGTAGAACTTATAGACACGACGAAAATTAATTCCTTACTTCTGTATGGGTGCTATGAGGCTTTATCATTGGCGTAGGAAGTGGGGGGGGGGAGGACCTCCCCCCCTCCATAATTTTTTGGCACAAATTAAAAATGTGATTCTCGCATGAACACCTATGACATGCCCTTTGACCCCATCCATACTGAAACATCTTTCTACACCACTGTTCATTGACGGCTCCCTATTTTCAACCTTGTTTTTTTGTTTTGTTTTGTGTGTGTGTGTGTTTGTCACAACCAATATAGAAATGACTGACAGGATAACTACTATAACCCTCTGGGCGCATGCGCGCTGAGGGTTAATGAGGTGCAAGTATCACCGTTTATTACTGAATTTTTAAGATTAGATACTGTATGACCAATGCATAATTAACTTACAGCAAATCCCTGCCACACCGTGGCACTTAATGTACTGTCTTGTGCAAATTAGGAATACAGTAGTATTAGGTATTTTTATCATCAGTGTTTGGTACAGAAAATTTCGCTCGGGTGGGGAGGGGGGATTAGTGTTAGAGGGTGGGGCTATGGATTAACCAGAAAAAGCAAATTTCTATAGTGTTTTAGACTGAAAATTGTGAGCACTATACGCACTGCCCATATGATTATTGGACAATTAAACCAGAGCATTCAATTGCGACTATTAAAGGGGCATGGGAACTTTTTCTTTGGGTGGGGAGAGGGGGGGTGGTATGTGTGTGCCTCCTCCCCTTCATATACACACACCACTATCGGCAGCTGTACTGACGATACTTTACCAACTCTGCTCAGCCTTAGCTCATGACAAACACATCCACCACTGTTGGCGTTGTTACTGGTACTTACAACCCACCCCCCCACACACACACACACACACACACAATAGTCTTGAATTTTTCTCGCTTATTTATAATTTGGTACTCTTCAATATATCTTATTGTGTTCTTATTCGTCTAGGACATGGTAACTGTCTCACTGAACTTGTATACTTACCACAAAGTGTCAATGAGAGCTCCTCAAGTAGGTGTTTCCTCCTGTGTAATGCCAGAGCTGTATGTGGCGTCACCATCCTTGGTTACGGCTGTTCATTCATCACCAGATACCTCCTCACCTGTACACAAGTTCACGAGGCCTTCGACTGTTGAACATCACAACATCAGTGAGATTGTGTTTGTTTGTTATTTATTTATTGTACGCCATAGACAGTTTTTTGTTGTTTTGTTTTGATTTTTAACCCTTTCAACACCATAACCGCATATATGCGGGCGAAAACAAGTCCGCATTCTCCGAATTAAAAAAAAATAATCGAATTTATATGAAATCATTATTTCTATTTTTTATTTATTTATTTTTTGTGAAAACAGTGATTGTGAACTTTGTATTGTTTGTTGCCTACGGACTTCTCAGTATATAGCCTATAGAGAGTCCCTCAGCATTTTGGAAGAATATGGATGAAGTTTTTCCTACCACACATCGAGAGCAATCGATTAGGCTAGTTCCTGAGTCTCCTCGAAACCTCTATAAGATAGACTGGTTCTTGTTCATCATTGTCAGGCTTTTAGGAGCTTATTTGCTTGTTATAAGACTATTAACTACTTTATATGTTTGGTTGTTTGTTTATGGATTTTTGTGGTTGCTTTGCGATAGAAATTCAAAAATCAAATTCTAAATGACGCCTGAAGTGTTGAAGAAAGTCGGCATCGAAAGGGTTAATGAAACTTCAAAACTTAGGCGTAGTGTATTTTAGTGAGGCTAGTGTGTAATATGAATACAAATTTTAATTGACAAAATGTGAGTTCTTTGTACATGTGATGACTGAAGTTGTGTTTGTATTTCTTGTTCATATAGCGATTTCTGCGCCAGAGAAGGTGCACTACTTTGATGATCCTTACCGTGCATACAAGCTCTTCAATTCTAGCCTGAGGCCCTTCACAACTCCAGTGGGAGATGACAGAGACATGAATGCGATGAGTTATGAAGAATTTGGCTAGTGGACCTTACTCAACATTATGCACTCACTTCTACATCTGCACATTTTGTTTTCTGCACTTCAGCTGTTTTTGTTTCACTGTCTTAGTATGTGTACCCAAATTGTTCACTTTGCAGTTGTAACTTTGCACTAAAATTGTTTTTAGTAATTAATACAGGAATTTTTAAACAAAATTTTGAGGTCCTAGTTGATCGACTATTTTGGAAATTTTAGTGGGCAAGTAATTTATGAACTAGATGAACATTTGGGGACAAATGTCTATACACTACATTATCTAAGGGAGAGGTGTGGCACAATGCCACCTCTGAACACTCCCCTGCCCTGTATAGGGTGAACTGACAGGTAAGGAGTTAGCATGCAGTAGTCTAAAAGTCTGTATTAATTTTTCCAATGAACTTGAAGGGGAGGCAGACTGGCTCACCTCTTCAGTTCAGTAAATTTGCATTGTATTCAAAATCTTTGTGTGAAGGGGGGGGGAAGCTAGAATTTACCTTATTGCATCTTTATACATTTTGTGAAATAAAAAAAAACCTTTCCAAAGCTGTGAAGGAGGGAGCCCCAAACTCATCAACCCATGCCAGTCCTGTGTATCTTCTTTACCACCAATCTTTTACTAGCCTTGCAAGCTAAATCTATTACCATTTCTTAGCACTCATTTCTCAGCCAGGGATTATTCACTGCATGAAATGGGTCCATTGACCAGACCCATACAAAACTCAAACTAGTATAAAACCTAGTACCCAACCAGTACATTTATGTCACGCCAATTTTTGGGGCAACGAGGTTAACAAAACAGTTTTAAGGGTTTTGTCATGGGATGTCAATACCAGACGTTCTCCTTCCCCAGTTCCCAGCCCCTTTGCACCTGGAGAACGGCTGGTTAACTATCAGGCAGTGCTGATGAGGACTCCACGCTACTTCTTGCTCGCGCGCGTTTGTCCCACTAAAAGGTGTGGCAGGAGAAGTCACGTGCTCACTGCAACCGGAATATAATAATACGTACATTATAATACATGCGCATTGCGCAATGTTTATTGTGTTCGGCGAGTTTCAGCATACTTTGGCGAAGTAAGAAGGCTTATATTCGTTTTAAAAGAGTGTGTTAATACTTCTTCACTACTGTTGCACTATCTCCACAGTCACCTGTTTACAAGATATTAATTCTGTTGTCTTCTCTCCCTATATATCCATAAAATTTATTGTAAGTTTATAATAACACAACTAGGAGTGTAGACTGAGACTTAACTAAAATTGTAGAGACTTAACTAGGAGTGTAGAGACTTAACTGGAGCTAGTAGACACAAAACACACTTGTTTGTTGGATATACATGCACAATATTACGTTATATTCTCCCCAGACTTGACTAATGGACAATTGATTTTCAAGGGTAAGTAATCAAACTTTAAAGGATGATACTGGGTAAAGATCAATAATCCAAAGGATTCTTAAGCTAGCTACCTTTTCAAAGTACGCTACATTGAAAATTCTCTATTGTCCCAGAGCTCTAGTAGATAAAGTGCAGTTTGTGTTCTCTTAGTTAGCTACTTGACTATTGGACAATTGATTTTTCTAGTAAGACCAAATCGGTTACACAAGATGTTACCTACGACAGATGGTACATTAACCAAGGTAACTTACCACCACCACTAATACAGTAGAAAATGAAGTCACTACATTTCTAAGACTTGACTTCGAATATTAGAGAGGGTCTTGCTTCACTCACCCAATGATAACTACTATACAAAATTGACAAGTAGCAAGAGGACAGAAACTTTTGGTATTAGGGCAACACTAGCTAGCCTTTTTAATGCTGTAGTGGTCATCTCTATGATAATCTTAAACTTGTTTAACTTCTCACAAAGGATAATTGCATTCTGTCTGCTCTATAGCTAGCCATCTAGCAATATGCTATGCCTAACAATGTTTACCCAGTGTTGTAAATTCATAAATAACTACCATTTCCATCAAAGGCACTAGCTACGAGTCAACATTTCACCGAAATTCATATAAAGCTATCTATAGCTACAATTTAGTAAGTCTATTTACGTACCAATGAAGCACCTAAGGTGCGAACCCTCAACGCTATTCACTACCTAGCTATTGCAATAATCTCCTTCCAAAAGAACAAGCAATCTGTTAGCTATTTTAATGAGGCATCAAATAGTTCGACCAATGAAAATGGTACACGGAAACGCTGTCTTCATAAGAGAAGAAGCTAAACTAGCCAGAAACGCCCACGGATATGCATTTTCAAGGCCAAACTTCACCTCTTTCAACTCCGTTAACTTCCCTGAGCATAAATCAAACTACACCGCTAGCTGCAAGAAATTATTTGCTCACGAGATTATGATGTGATGCTAGGGGGCATTGCTCATAAAATCTGGTACTTACCGCGGAGCTGAAAGCTTCGCGTTTTCTCAACGATAAGCCCGAAATAAAAAAAAAGTAGCACAATAAAAGGTCTTAAATCTTCGTCCTGAGTAAGTTCATACCTAAATCAACTGTTAATTGTCAGTATTCTCCAAAATCAGAGCGTGACAGGCAGACCGACAGACAGACAGACAGACAGACAGACAGACAAACAGACAGGACGACTACTATAACCCTCTCGCACATGCGTGCTGAGGGTTAATTAATTGGCACAGATTATATTCATGTAGCTATTTGCATCGCCTAGCTAGCTAGCTACTTGTATTGTCATTCAACTGCTGGATAATCCAAGTTAGAATTGGATCACTAACGCAAAGTGTGGGAGAATTATTTCCTGTGTTAGATATTGTGCTCTATTTAAACACTATTTGCTGTTTGTTTTTGTTGGTTTTGTAGGTATAGGATATAATACTATCACAAAAAGATTTTTGGAGCTATTGTAGAATTATTGAGCAGCTTTTCTTGGGAATTGGACTCGACGAAAGAATTATTATATTATATCTATCATTTAATCTTCATTTGTTAATACATCAATACAAGGTACTTTAAGCTGAAGTATACTTACAACAATGGACAATAGCACATGTGGTACACATATAGTATTTGTATGCATGAGTTTGTAGTTGGTGAATATTTTGACTGATCGCGCGCGCGTTTAATGAGCATACGTACCATCCATACATACATACATAATTGTATATAACATATACCCGATTTTGCATTATCCACCCCTATCTCGTGATTGACTTAGCTAGCCACCTATTAGAACTTTGAACTTTCATGAAGTGGTATGAGCAGTTATTGCTGCATGTTAGCTATTTCTTCTTAAACAAAACATTTTACCTCATGTTTGATAGCAATGATTACTTGCCATACTGAATTTCATTATTGGCGAGCGAGCGGAGCGAGTGAGACACTCTCAGTGATAACACAATTGAAAATCAGGGATGTTTGTTTGTTTATATATTTGGACGTACGTACATCATTATGTACTTTGGCCTTCTCGTTTTTTGTGTTAGCTCGTTGTTCAACCCTGTACCAAACTTCACTAAATGGAATCCTCCGGTTTATCAATCATTACCCGTATCATCCTAAAAACTGAATTGTTTACTACTTTGAATTCTTAGTTAAAACAAAAAAACTTGACGGAGTTCCATTTCTATTTGAGTTAGAGGCGGTACTAAGTTAATACGCTATTTGTCACAGTTATAATCCCTACGCAACAGTATTTACTTGAAAATTATTTGTCCACTAGAGTAACCATGAAGGTAAGCCTTGTGTAGGTATGTTCAGTTGTGTGAAAGTATTGTGCGTTACAACCACTACTTAGCTAAAGAATATCACAAATAAAGCGGGTAAATAATGTTACTTGTTTTTGTTGCTTTTTCTTCAAACTGTTGTGGGAGTGGTTACTATGGCATTGAATCCCCTTTACTGTATACACGTAATTTAAGAATTTGACTTATTTTTAGTAGCTTGAGTGTTAGAAGTTAAAATCAATCGTTTAACAATAGTGTTGTTTTAGGCTTGCTCGCCAATTGTGCTCAAGCACATCACTAGTTATATTATATATATATATATATTATAATTATATATAATTATATTATTGTATATGGCACTTTAATAAACATAGCAAAAAATTACTACCTGTATACTTAAATTCTCGACTTCATTAATCGAAGTAATCAGAATGTTTTTTTTAATTAATTGTTTCGATTTTATTAACCTAAAGTTACTTTCTGTTTTAGTTTTTTTTTCAAAAGTAGCTATTTAAAATGTTTGATAGAATTTGGTGGTCAGCCTAAATTTCACACTCTCACAGCCTTCCACTTAACTTATGATTTTTCAACAGTGAGAAACAACATAACGAATTTGGCATTTTTAAATTATGGTCATAATTGTGACCGGATTTGGGAAAATCCGCCTAAACGCGGCAAACAATTTTTTTCAGTATCCCCCGGTAAAGCCTTATGGGTCGATTTTTTTCGAAAAAATTTTTATGGCAGAAATGAATAGACACCAGTTAGCTCTAGCTTATGACGCAGTTGTAAGCTCTGGCGTGCTCTAGAACTCACACTAGGAGGCTAGAAACACTAGCCGGTTGGACTCGTGTACGGAGAGTTGCTAAGAAATTATTGGTGGGCTTTTCACTAACAGCCGGGAAAAAACTGTAGCTAACTAATTCACTTGCTATTCTACATAATTCACGTACTCACGCAATTCTCGTCATCATAGTTTCTTAAGGAGCCCTGCATTAAGTCTTTTAGACTTCTTTCAATCCGTCTGTAACCGATTTATTCTATAGTGTCCCGGAGACACGCAGTAATAGTATACGGACACAAGCCACGCCCCCTGACCTTAGCAACGCCTTTACCGGGCGTTTTTTCGAAATCAGCAATAATAAGTTTAGCAAAAATACTGAAAGTGTTGTAGTGCGTAGGGCGAAGACGGCTTGTGCTACAGCTTCCAAATTAGGAGGAAGGCATCCCAAGGCCCCGTGCAGCCTACTGGTAGAATAAATTAGAAAACTTTAGATGCCGCGTTTAGCCGGGTTTTCACAAATCCGGTCACAATTTTGGATAGAGCATATTAGTCATTAAATTAGAAATTAGCAATTCTTTATTAATATGACACACTTACTGGTTTGTTGCCTTAGGAATCACAAATTGAAGAATTAAGAGTGCTGCTTTTAACAATTCTATTTCAAGTCAATGACTAAGTGTATTACAAGTAGCACGTTTGCTACTAATTTTGGTGCGATACGATCACAAAGAAATATCCATAATGGCTTTGTGGAAACGAGAAGCTTCTACCACCGAGTCCACGTGTGACTTGAAATCTGAGTTTTCATCATTACATGATGAAAAGACAACCTCGGGTTCCTCCTATAGCTTGAGTTCGAACCCTGATGATATCAACAATATCAGTGATAATGTTGATAATGGTAGCCATGTGTCTGACATCAAGACCAAGTTCGTTAACAATATAGTGGAGTCCATTACTAATGAAAAACTCAGATATCAAGATAAGTGGCTATCCAAAGGAAACGCTATGGAAAGTACAGAAAAGGTATCGGAACCTCAGTTATCAGACTCAGAATTGGAATCGTATTCTTCAGAATGTGACTTTCATATTCCAACTCAGTGTGAAGATCATTCATTGTGTTACATGAATGTAACAGAATCATACTCTGACTTACAAAATATTATATACATTCAACACCGTCAATACAAAGACATTGGTGAGGTAAGTGATTTAGGACAATTATTTAGCTAATAAGAACAAAGTATTTTGTAACCTTTTTCTTAAAGAAATTAGTAGTTTATAGTCATTGCATTTTTTTACTTTAGGCTTTGGTCATAACACCGAATAAATCTTTTTCAAGCATTGAAATACAGGAGAGATTACAACATGAGAAGTCGATGCTGGTTATTGTTTCAGAATGTAAACCACACATTAGTACATTCTATAAAGCCCAAAATTTCACTGACATAACTTTGCAGCAAAGCTCAAATTCAGGTAATCACAATTTGACCACTGTGATATAGTTTTTGTTGTTGTTGTTGTTTTGCACTAAATTTTGTTCGATACCATATCATTTAAATAATTACAAAAAATATAAAAGGTAGTAATTTGGAATGATACTCAAACTTTACTATAAGCTAAATTCTGGTTCCTTACTTTAACATATCAAAAATAAGCCTTGTTGCTTTACAGTTATTTTCAAAAGGTTTGAAAATTAAAGAGATCTTGCCTTTATATGATTACTATCATTATTGTTAGGCCTTAATGTACTTTTATTATTTATTTATTGTATATTATTGTTAGTAGTTACAAAAAAAAAATAACCACAACGATTCCTATAATGTGAAATAAATTATGTTCGCTACATTTTTTTGTATTTTTAGCTGGGCAAGATGTATTCTATGGTTCAGGTATCAACAACTCAATAGATGAAGATTTTTTATGCTAGTAGCAAGATGCAAAGAAAGAGTTAAGGATTGTTTGTTTGTTTTTATAAAAAAGCTACTTTTGCAGTTCATTTTATTCTAATACTAAGAACAATGTATTCTGTTGTTCATTTCATTATTGTTCATTGTTTCTTCTTGTTGTAAAGGAACATGCATACAATAGCTTATAGTGTTTATGTTCTGATGTTTCTTATTATAACTTAAGTATAAGGTAGTGCATTGACAACTTCATTAATAAGTTGAAAAAAATTAAATATAACTTAGCTAAATCACTGCCTGAAAAGTGTCCATTGATAACCATTACATTATCGTAATCAGTGCATAATGTGTTGACAATTAGTTTGTTAACCTCTACAGCCTAGTAAATTTTTAAACTCTAATTATCAAGACAGTTTATATGGATTTTGTTATGGTTGTAAATAAACTCTTTTCACCCTCTGAATACTGCCGCAAGTTGAGCCCAAAATTATTGAATGATTACACCATCTGTGTAATGATTACACCATCTGTGTAATAATACCCTATGTAGCGGTAACGGCCAAGGTTTGTATTCACGAGCTTAAACAGTTTGGTAAAGCATCGTCATTACTTGAATGCGTAAAGCGTCGTCACATTAAGAGTCGTCAAAAAACGTTTGAATAGATGAGGAGGGTAGGCGGCACAAGTTTCAAAAAAGAAAGCGGAAGTACGAAAGTGAGGGCAAAAATGCGACTAAAAAGAGAGTGGAATCGACAAGGTAAGTCGGTGTGGTAAAATCGTAAGTAAAAAGGAGGCGTAATTTTCAAAAAGGATGACAGGAGTAAAAAAAAAGGCAAAAGTTCCTCAAAGCCAACCAATTGTAGAGAATGATGCTAACAATGAATGAGAATAACTTATGCTGCCGCATTCTTACTTCTCAATACGTCATTGTGTGTAGGGTTGTACTTGCTACATTTCAACTTAATTGGCGAGCGAGACAGTATTAGGGGTGGACAGTGCAAAATCAGGAATATGTTCGATGTATATACTAGTAATGTGCTTGATCACAAATGGCGAGCGAGCCTAAAGACTATACTATTTTTATATGAATGATTTTGACTTCTAACACTGAAGCTACTGAAAGTAAGGTTGAGTTTTTAATTACAGCATACACGGTATTGGGATTTCAGTGGCAATAGTAACAACTCGCTGCAGCTGTTTGAATTGGAAAAAAAAACAACAACAAAACATTACACGTTATTTAAATGTTTTCTTTGTGACATTCTTTAGCTAAGTAGTAGCTGTAAGCACAATGCTTTGACATAACTGGACATACACCTACACGAGACTTGCCTTCGGGGTTAGTCTAGTGAACAATACTGTTGCGTATTATAACCATGACAAAGAGCGCATTGACTTATCACCGCCACTAACTCGAATAGAACTGGAAGTCCCGTAAGTTTTCACGTTTTAACTGCACCCGCAAAAGAATTCAAAACGGTAAACAATTCAATTTCTAGGGTGATACGGGTACTGATCGATAAACAGGAAGATTCTGTTTAGTAAAGTTTGGGACGGGGTCGACCACCGTACTGACACAAAAACACGCGAAGGTCAAAGTACACATGACATACGTACATCTCCACTTATTGGCGAGCGAGCAGGGGTGGATAATGCAAAATCGGGTATATGTTATTCAGCGAAGCGAGCGAAGCGAGCGGACTCTCTAATGAGTTCGCGATATATTTATATACTAGTGGTGCGCTCTAATAGCGCAAATGCGTGGCGAGCGAGTAAATATATGAGTATAGGTAAAGATGATTTGTGAAGGAAATCGCTAAATAATAGCAATGATTAGGCAGAGTTAACAATAACAGAATTACCTGAATAAGCAGTGGCAAAGAAGCGCAGCTTGACAAAGACTTAACAATATTGTTTCAAGAAGAGAGTAGCTATAAACTTTTTGGTTGAAACAAAGTTGCGTAAGGCATGGCAGCAGGATTCTCCGTGCTCGTTAATTGAAAAATACTGGACTGTGAACGCTTTACCTAACTTACGTAATTAGAAGCGCGGGCGAAAAATTTTGACGTACGCATACATACCTATATACATCTGAAATCTCACGACTGAGAGTCAGCTTCGCTCGCTTCGCTCGCTTCGCTCGCTTCGCTCGCTGAATTATTGGCGAGCGAGCGTAGCGAGCGAGACACTTACAGGGGTAAAAATGAAAAAATCGGGGATGTTTGTTTATTTATTTATATATATGGACGTAAGTATGTCATTTTGTACTTTGACCCTCCGTATTTTTGTGTTCGCTCCGCGTTCGACCCCGTCCCAAACTTCACTAAACAGAATCCTCCGGTTTAGCGACCATTACCCGTATCACCTTAGAAATTGAATTGTTTACGGCTTTGAATTGTTTTGCGGGTGCAGTTAAAAACTCAAAATCTTATGGGAGCTCCATTTCTATTCGAGTTAGTGGCGGTGGTAAGTTAATGCGCTATTTGTCACAGTTATAAGCCCTACTCAACAGTATTTACTTAAAAATGCATTGTCCACTAGACTTACCATGAATGTAAGTCTTGCGTAGGTATGTTTAGTTGTGTGAAAATATTGTGCGTTATAACTACTATTAAGAATATCACAGAGAAAATTTTAAATAACGTGATTTGATTTTGTTGCTTCTTTTTCAATTCAAACTGTTGCGGGAGCGGTTACTATGACATTGAAACCCCTTTACCTCATACGTAATTTAAAAACTTGACTTTTATTTAATAGCTTGAGTGTTAGTTGATTTAATAATAGTGTAGTTAAAGGCTCGCTCGCCATTTGTGCTCAAGCACACCACTAGTTTAGGTCTAGAAATTGTTTTTGTTCTTGCGTGGGCGTACGTGTGTCCTTTTCTCCTACGCGCTTGCGCGGGCCGGGTAACCTTCTTAGCAACATTTTGTTTTGTTTACCCGCCGTACGAAGTAGCGATATCCAGTAGACAAAACGTTAGAAACGCTCGGTCAAGAGCTTTGAGGGCGTTAGAATCTCCAGAAGAAAAATTAGTAAGGAGAGAGATAAGAAATTAAAAAGACACGGCAAGGAGGAGGGTAGCAAAGTAAAGAATCTTTCTTTTTGAAAAGCCATTAAATGTTCCTACCCACACCAAGTATGCATGGAATAGCTGCAATTACAGGGAACATGCATCGCTCGCTTCGCTATTTTGTGCTATTAGAGCACATCACTAGTATATATGTATGTATGGATGGTACGTATACCCTTTAAACGCGCGCGGGCAACTTTTTTCTCAAAAAAACACGGCTTTTTAGGCTTTACCCCAGTAATTCTGAAACTACAGCATTAAGCAAGCCTTACTTTATACTTAAGCGCAGAAGTGTGAGAAAATTCCGGCGAAAACGCTTGCTTTTCAAGAAACAAAAAGTTGATTCGACCAGTTACTATGGCATTGAAAACCCTTTTCCAGACTTAATTTGAAAACTTCGCCGTTTTATGGGGGATACGGAGTGCCGATTGTTGGTTTTCAAGAGCCATTAATAGTAAGAATGCCGTAGTATTAATGCTAAGGAAGCTACTACTTCTCGAGGGAAGCTGAGGTAAGTACGTAATTCCATATTTGTTAGCTAATTATGCAAAATTAATTCTGGCCTTTCTTTTTTGTAGCTAAGGAAGCTACTACTACTCAGGGAAGCTGTTAGCTAAATATACAAAAATAACTCTGACCTTTCTTTTTTTGTAGCTAAGAGCTTTTGTCAACAATGACTGGTAAATTCAAATAGTCAGAATGGCTTAAATTTGGTACTACAGAAGTTACCACTGCTCAAGTAAATGCACACTTACCAAGTTAGTACACCTAGTAACAATATAGCAACAGGATCTAAGTATATGTGTGTATGGATGGTACCTTTAAACGCGCGCGCTGGTTCCCTTTTTTCTCCTAAAAACGCGGCTTTTTAGGCTTGACCCAGTATATTCTAGAACTACAGCAACTGGTAGCCATAATGGCTAATAATAATACTAAGGAAGCCACCATTACTTGGAAGAAGCTGAGGTAAGTATGTAGTTCCGTACTTGTTAGCTAAAATTACAAAAATAACTGTGGCTATTATTTTTTGTTAGAGCTGCGAGCTTGTTCACCAGTTACTGGTAATTGAGGTAGTCAGAATGGCTCAAATTGGATAATACAGAAGTTACCACTGTCAGAATATCTTATAACAATGCTGAGGGCTACCACTACTAGAGGAAAACTGAGGTAAGTACTTAATTCCATATTTGTAAGTTAAAATTACAAAAGTAACTCTGAGCTTGTTGTCAAGAGAGACTGGTAATTCGGATAGTCAGAATGGCTTCAATTTGATACTACAGAAGTTACTATTACTCAAAGTAATTTTGTATTTGTTTGCTAAAATTAATTGTCTTTTGTTTTGTAGTTGAGAGCTTGATGTCAAGAGTTACTGGTATTCAGATAGTCAAAATAGCTTAAATTTGTAACTACAGAAGTTACCAATACTCAGGAAATTGAGGCAAGTAGTAACTCCATATTTGTTGGCTTATATTATGGCCTATATATTTATTTTGTAGCTGAGAGCTTGTTCAAGAGTTACTGGTAATTGAGGCAGCCAGAATAGCTCAAGTCTGATACTACAGAAGTTACCATTACTCAGGTAAGAGTGTAACTTGGTATTTGTGTTTGCTACTGCTATTATACTCTTCTGCATGAATTAAGCTAAAATAAAATACATAGAAAAACTAATAAACAAAAAATGATCAATGGTGTGATTTTTGATTATCATGTACCACTGCATCACTTGACTTCTCACGGTGACCAGTTCTCTTCATATTCTAGTCCTCACCAACTCTATGGAGTATACAATGACATAATTATTAATGTTGTAATGTGTGTGTATAATTTCAGGTATGGCTAGTGAGGACAAGAAATATTCCAAATTTCATCCACACTGACCATGTAGCAAGTGTCTTTTGTGTGGTAAACCTAATGCTGGCTATTATTCTCACTATCAGACATGGTCAGAAGAGGAGAAGAAGCTTTTACTTACGCATTGGGGAAGTGAACCAGATGGAAGCAGTTGTATTTGCATAGCACAGATCCAGAGCTTTGGTTTGCCCAGGTTGAGGGTCAGTTCTCCTGCAACTGGATTGCTGCGCAAAAGTATAAGTTCAATCATGCGGTGTCTTGTCTTACTCTATACAGGATGCTGCAGAGGTGCAGATCTTCTGCTCAAGCCTCCAACATGTAACCCTTATGACTAGTTAAAGGAACAGCTTACCAAGCGGACCACTGCTTCTGAGCAGTGAAAGCTTCAATTGCTCTTCACTTGAGGGGAGTTGGGAGATAAGAAGCCCATTCAGCTCTTACTGACATCTCTTCCTACAAGAAATCTTACTTTAGAAATTATCTAGTAATGTACACATGGTTCTTGCATCTACCCCAGACACTATGCCTATGAATCAGCTTGCTGAGATGAAAGACAAAGTTATGGCAGCTTCCCTAGGTAGTATCCTGTCTTGCGCCAGATTCACTGTTTAATATGAAATATCTTGCAAAATCTAGCCTTTACTCTTACCAATGACATACCAAAATTCAGCTTCTAAATTCCAGCAGTAGCGAGTATTGTGAAGTCTCAAAACGGTGATGGGGCTATTTCTTGAGATGCGACAGACTTGCAGTCATTATTTTTGGTAGGCGATTTCTCCTACTAGTACTTGCTGGCCTGTGAAATAGAACAACTCTGAGGAATAGCAAAGTTAAGCTTAACACACCCTAGCAACTATGGCTTATTGCACAGGTTTTTCGTGCACGAAGAGTTTGATGACACCCTTAAACTTGGTTTTAATTGATTATTGCAGAATTAATCTATTCGTGTTGAGTATGAGGGTGTGTTACACAGTGTGGTTTATGCATTTTTGTGTAACTGCTTCAGCACCCATTTCTATTGAGTACCAGCTGCAATCGCAAGTGATTCTGGACCTCTCACTACTACACTGGTGTCTTACACTACTGAACAACACGATACAGAGAAATTTGGAGAGGAAAACTTCCTAGGTAAAGAAGTAGATAGCCAAGAAATGTTCATGGAAAAAGAATTGGATGACTGTGGATGAGATGTATATAGAAGGCAATTTTTTTTTGCTTTTTTACTTCGTTGTGTTCATATATGAATGGTGATAACATAGATTATGAAGAACTACTCCAATCACAAGAACAGATACAGACTTGCTTCCTCCCACTTCTCCTCTGATTTCAACATCAAAACACATGCATTTCGTGAGCAAATCCATTCTGGCATCTCATACAGATCTGAACTATGACATACTTGGTGAACTGTGACCATTGCTGAACTACGTTTACGAGAAAGTCAAGTCTCGGTACTACCGAGGCAACGAATTAGCTGTGGATGATGAAGCGACGATCAAGTTTCAAGGGTATTAGTCCTTGCAACAATACATGCCCAAGAAACCTATCAAGACAGAAATGAAGATATGGGTCTTGGGAGACAGCTCCAATGGATATTTCTGCAGGCTGGACATACACAGGGAAGAAAAATTAAACTGAATATGGATTACAAGCAAGCGTTGTCTATTAACTCACCAAAAATTTCCAGAACACTTGGCAATTTATGTGTTTTGACAATTCTTCAAGTCTCACGGACCACTTCTTTACCAATCATGTTTATCGAGCTGTGGCACTGCCAGATCTAACTGTAACAGTTTTCCTGGCATACTAAAAAAAATTGAAGAACAGGTAAGTTATTTGTAAATAATCTCTAATCTACATTTTAGAATATTAATAATGGTGGTTGCTGTGCAACTAATTGGGAACTACTGTTCTCACAAAAATGCTGAAAAAATATCTTATCCTATTCGCTGTTTGGGTGTCTTTCACTATCCACAGAAAGTCTCTTAAGGTACAAAAAGACAGAGGTGAAGTCTGTGGCAGCACCAACAAAAAGGGAACACATGGTACTTTCGTGATGTGAAGTGTGGGTTTGTCACCTTGGAGTTCCATCTGACTGCTCCATCAAATATCATCAGAGAAAATTATAAGTTACAATCACAGCAGTTTTTATATCACTTCCATTTAGTTTAGTTATGCATTATGATATCCAAGATTTGGATACAAGAAAACAATCAAAATTAACAGTTACAGAAATAATATGTTAAAACAAAACATTAAAAATACCAGTATTCTGTTGCTAACAAGGGAAGACTTGCTCTCAATTTTCCTATGTTCTTGGAAGAGATATATAGATGACATGTTTACTGCTCTGGTTCCAGGACAGTCCTGGATTGATCACTCTGCCACTGTCCAGTAACCTATTGTACTTGTTCTATTGTTTGTCCTGGAAATGACGAATTTCCTATCTGTTTAATATGCAAAGAGGATACTTAGCTCATCAAACCTCGCATATGCTTCCACTGTTCCAAAAATTATGTTCAAATTGGAGTGCTTATTTGACTCTAAAATTGATTTTTCCATGAAATAATTATATAAATTCAATTGGAAGTTAAGATACTGCACAATTTTCAATTAGTCATCACCGACCACTACCTATTTTCAAGGGTTGGTACATTAAATTATTATGGTTTTTCCCCCACACTATTGTCATGAAGTTTAGGAAAATCATTATTTTAAATTATTATTATCATTCCTTCTTTGTAATTGATGTGATTATGGTGGTGGTCTGCAGGTGTCGTTTAGTGTCCCCGAACCCATAGATTTGGGAATCTCTGCTAATGTATTTTGAAAGAAAACTTATAGGACCATTATTTAGAGTATGATTGACACCATTCCATACAGCACAAGAGCTCAATGGCTGGAATAAAAACAAAAATGATCAAACAATGCTCATGTCATCTAAAAAAATTTTTTGTAACAAACCAAAAAAAACAAAAAAAAAACAGCAAATTACAACAATACAATGAATGATAAAAGTTTCATTTTGTGTAGCAATTGAAACTGTTCTACATTGTTGGAAATAAACAATTTATAAAGGTAGCTGGGAGAGCACTATGCTTGAGTAAGCATAAACAAATAACAACTAGGAGCTTAGCAACCCTCATCTCAATTTAACTAAGGAAGACCTAGATAAAAGAGCTTTGATTATTTGCAAATTTGGTACAATAGCTTAGAGAATTCAACTGTCCCAATCTCAGCGATAAGTTTCAGAGTTTGCCTGCAAATGGACAAAATGAACCTCAACACTGGTACTGGCTGGATATCCATCCACTGCTTTTTTTCTTTAGTATTCTACTTATACTGTCCATCATGTCAGGGCCAAAAGTAAAATTTCCTATAATAATAATGTACCGCTAAATTGAACTTAGTACTAAAATGTTGGTGGTTGGAAAATCTTGAGTAGTATGCTATTCTGATTTGAGCAAAAGTTAAGGAGTGGAACATGCAAGTATACATTTGCAATCTCGTATACACCTAGACAGGGGTTATTATATACCCCAACTTTGATAAGCACTGTACATTTTTGTGTTAAGCACTGTTTTTTGTTAAGCACTGTTTTTTGTTAAGCACTGTTTTTTTTTTGTTAAGCACTGTTTTTTTGTTAAGCACTCTTTTCTTGTTAAGCGCCCGTTTTGTTCCAGGTTTTTAGCACTTATTATTTTATTAAGCGCTCCAGGCGTCTGGTCTACCGCTGGTTGGCCGAGTAGTTCCAGTTTTTAGGTTACCGCTTGCTCTTTCTTACAGTTTAGAGTTCTATGCTGGGCGCTTAATAACGCTTGTCTGCAGTAATTTTATCTCTATTTGGTGGTCTTTTTTCTTCGTAAGTTTTACTTGCTGTGGTTTCAGATACCTACGACGCCATAAGATTTATTTAGCGCAATTAAACGCTGAGTGTACGCTAATATTTAGTATAACTAGTGATGTGCTTGAGCACAAATGGCGAGCGAGCCTAAAGACTATACTATTTTTATATTTTGACTTCTAACACTGAAATTACTGAAAATAAGGTCCAGTTTTTAAATTTAGCATACAGGGTAAAGGTATTTCAGTGCCATAGTAACAACTCTCTGCAACTGCTTGGAAGGAAAAAAACAACAACAAAACAATACACGTTATTTAAAAGTTTTCTTTGTGATATTCTTTAGCTAAGTAGTGGTTGTAACACACAATGCTTTGACATAACTGGACATGCACCTACACAGACTTACCTTCGCAGTAGTATAGTGGACAATGTATTGTAAAGTAAATACTGTTGCGCACGGCTTATAACCATGACAAAGAGCGCATTGACTTACCACCGCCACTAACTCGAATAGAAAAGGAAGTCCCTTAAGTTTTCAAGTTTGAAAAAGAATTCAAAACGGTAAACAATTCAATTTCTAGGTACTGATCGATAAACAAGAGGATTCTGTTTAGTGCAATTTGGGACGGGGTCGACCACATAACTAACACAAAAACGCGAGGGTCAAAGTACAAAATGACATACATAAGTCCATACATATATCTAAATAAACAAACATCCCAGATTTTCGATTGTGTTACCCCTGTAAGTGTCTCGCTCGCTACGCTCGCTCGCCAATAAAAAAACTCATTTAATAAAATGGGTAGTTTTCACATATATTTCAGTGTAGCTCTAGTATCAACGTATGTTACGAGAATTGCACGAGCAGGTAATGTCATTATTTGTAGTTATTTATAACCAGTACCATTTATATAATCTAACAGTGTCCACTATATGTGACAGTGCCTAGGAAAAGGGACCTTTTACGTAACATCAAAAATGTACAGTAGAGCCCAAACACCGACAAAAAATTTTTTTTTTGGTTTTCTTTTTATTGGCCCACAGGTATCTCCTACCCTTTAGCTACACTGACACCAAATTTGAGTGGCTGAAACCGCAGTTAAAGGTCCGAGCGCCCTGTTTAAACACAGTCACCTTTTACTCTCTATTTTGACCTTCCGTGCGTGCACGGAAATCCAACCCGCGAGTAATTGAAAATCGTGGGCGAATTCAATTTGTTGCCCAGCAACAAATTACCCCTACCTCGGATAATCGCGGGTAAATATTCTTATAAGTTTTTGTTAGCATTGCAGCAACAGAATAGAAATAGTAAATGTGAATAATCAAGCTATATAGGTTGATGTTGCTATTATGGAGTCTTGTAGTTGGAGCCTGCAGACCTGGAGACTCCTGGGACTACTTTTGTGAAGACAATAGAATAATCAGCAAGTCTCTGACAGGACAAAGGTTTCAGTGATGATGAGGACTTCCGTCACACTACAACAAGAGAAGGCAACACATTTTGAAAGTCCATCATTTTTGTTCATTGATTTAAAGAGATTCCTATTGTTCATTTGTTCCAAAACAGGCAACAAGCTGGCTGCAAGACAAATATAATCCTAAACTTAGCTAGCCAGTGAACTAACAAACCAAGCTAGTTGATAAAAGAGTGACTGTATCAATGACTTACTGTAACTATCAAACTGTTGGAAACAGAAAAAAAAAAAAAAAAAGCACAAAACGGCCTGCAAAATTATGTCTATACGCATCCAGTGCTATTTAAAGATATACCTGTCTAGTACTCTACACAATGTAGGGTCTAAACTGAGTAAGGCCTCCCCCATCAATGAAGTAAGAGGCCCCAACTATAACTTACTGCCGTTCAGCTGATCGCCGCCATTTTCCAAGCATGAGTAACAGTCTTACGTAACCCGTAACGCGGACTTCCGGTTAGATTACGGAATTCAACGTTAACTCCGCGAGAAATTGAATAAGAAGTTTTATACCATGGTTGCTGCGGTAACACCCATGGATTAAAAGTGATATTTTCCCGGTGATTTTTCCTGGGGTTATGATATTTTCCAGTGTCAAGCGAATTCTTCCTGGGGCTATGATATTTTCCCGGTGTCAAGCGAATTCTTCCTCAATTAAAATTCAATTGAAGCACGCCAGAAAGTTTACTTTAGCAAGTTTACTTTAGCAAGTTTGCTTTAGCATTGTAGCTGCCAGCTGTTATCTCCAGATCTAACTCTACCTGGGCTGCTCAGCAGTAAGCAGTAAAGCAGCTAGCTGTGGTAAATTCCTGTGGTATGAGAGCCAGGAGAGTTATATGTGGTAATGTGGTAGGGCTGGTCCCATATAGGTAGATATGAGAGAGTAGTAGTAGCAGCAACTATGGTATAAAACAGTTGTGCCATGGCAACATTGGGGTTATGGAATATCACCGCCCTTATCCCTCGGCTTCCCCCTCAGGATCTGACGGTTATATTCCATAACCCCTCGTTGGCCATGGCATAACTATTACTTAATTGCAGTTTTCTCGAAATAACTGTGCTCAAAATGGTCAGATTGCCGCTCGTATATTTAGTGAACCAAGGAGCGCCTGCCTATAAACTTGATATCAAAATACTCCATAAGAAGTGCTCTACACAGTGGTATGAATAACTCATTTTTCACTTTGTTACGGAAAAGGTCCCTTTTCCTAGGCACTGTCACATATAGTGGAGTCTTTTATGTTTCAACACCTTGCAATACAAATAAAATCGTAAAAAGTATAGAAAAACGTTTTGGCTGAAAGAAAGGTGAATATACAGTACTAGATAATGATTCCCATTGAAGTGAACGAAGCAAGCTATGGGGGTAGGCTAATAGAAACGGTATAACTAGCAACACAGTACAAATAGCTTACATGTATTACATGCTCTATAGTAGCGGCTAGTTTTTAGCTACTCTTAAGGGTGCAGTACCATTACGCTAAACTACAGATGGAGGAGTTATGCTACGTATTTATTTCTCGTTTTCTGTTCAATGTAAGCTTACTTTGTTGTTGCAATTGAGTCAGACACAAACAGACAGCTCTTATAGACTAAGTGTCAAGATAAAATACCGACCAGAACGGAAAAACAGCCGTACAAACCTTCAGAATATTCAGAGAAATTCAGAGGGGCCTTTGCAGTTAAGACGCTGTTTTTTATTCCCATTGGTTTCGCTAATACGTTGCAACACGGTATTTTGTTTGTTTCATTTTAGAATATTTTTATATATTTTTTTGTACCCCATTTAAAAGAAAAAAAAACACTTTTAGTAATGTTTTTTTTTTTTTTCAAATGTGGTTTGTACCTCGCATAAAAAATACGAATTCATCCTGGCCGTCCAGTTCTTAGGAATTTCGATTATTAGATACTGGAGTGATTGAATTCATTGATTCTCCAAACCGCTCCACAACAATGAGCTTGCAATGTATTGTTGGCAAAATCTCCCATTATCTCATGAAAAGACCCAAATACTTGGTTCTAGGGCACATATCACCAGGTTCAAAACAAAAGTGCAAAGCAGAGGACATGGCTTCCTTGTTCTCCAGAGGAATGATTAGTAGACCATTGGCTCTATTAAGAAGTATACTTCCAGACTTAATTTGAAAACTTCGCCGTTTTATGGGGGATACGGAGTGCCGATTGTTGGTTTTCAAGAGCCATTAATAGTAAGAATGCCGTAGTATTAATGCTAAGGAAGCTACTACTTCTCGAGGGAAGCTGAGGTAAGTACGTAATTCCATATTTGTTAGCTAATTATGCAAAATTAATTCTGGCCTTTCTTTTTTGTAGCTAAGGAAGCTACTACTACTCAGGGAAGCTGTTAGCTAAATATACAAAAATAACTCTGACCTTTCTTTTTTTGTAGCTAAGAGCTTGTTGTCAACAATGACTGGTAAATTCAAATAGTCAGAATGGCTTAAATTTGGTACTACAGAAGTTACCACTGCTCAAGTAAATGCACACTTACCAAGTTAGTACACCTAGTAACAATATAGCAACAAGATCTAAGTATATGTGTGTATGGATGGTACGTTTAAACGCGCGCGCTGGTTCCCTTTTTTCTCCTAAAAACGCGGCTTTTTAGGCTTGACCCAGTATATTCTAGAACTACAGCAACTGGTAGCCAGAATGGCTAATAATAATACTAAGGAAGCCACCATTACTTGGAAGAAGCTGAGGTAAGTATGTAGTTCCGTACTTGTTAGCTAAATTACAAAAATAACTGTGGCTATTATTTTTTGTTAGAGCTGCGAGCTTGTTCACCAGTTACTGGTAATTGAGGTAGTCAGAATGGCTCAAATTGGATAATACAGAAGTTACCACTGTCAGAATATCTTATAACAATGCTGAGGGCTACCACTACTAGAGGAAAACTGAGGTAAGTACTTAATTCCATATTTGTAAGTTAAAATTACAAAAGTAACTCTGAGCTTGTTGTCAAGAGAGACTGGTAATTCGGATAGTCAGAATGGCTTCAATTTGATACTACAGAAGTTACTACTACTCAAAGTAATTTTGTATTTGTTTGCTAAAATTAATTGTCTTTTGTTTTGTAGCTGAGAGCTTAATGTCAAGAGTTACTGGTATTCAGATAGTCAAAATAGCTTAAATTTGTAACTACAGAAGTTACCAATACTCAGGAAATTGAGGCAAGTAGTAACTCCATATTTGTTGGCTTATATTATGGCCTATATATTTATTTTGTAGCTGAGAGCTTGTTCAAGAGTTACTGGTAATTGAGGCAGCCAGAACAGCTCAAGTCTGATACTACAGAAGTTACCATTACTCAGGTAAGAGTGTAACTTGGTATTTGTGTTTGCTACTGCTATTATACTCTTCTGCATGAATTAAGCTAAAATAAAATACATAGAAAAACTAATAAACAAAAAATGATCAATGGTGTGATTTTTGATTATCATGTACCACTGCATCACTTGACTTCTCACGGTGACCAGTTCTCTTCATATTCTAGTCCTCACCAACTCTATGGAGTATACAATGACATAATTATTAATGTTGTAATGTGTGTGTATAATTTCAGGTATGGCTAGTAAGGACAAGAAATATTCCAAATTTCATCCACAGTGACCATGTAGCAAGTGTCTTTTGTGTGGTAAACCTAATGCTGGCTATTATTCTCACTATCAGACATGGTCAGAAGAGGAGAAGAAGCTTTTACTTACGCATTGGGGAAGTGAACCAGATGGAAGCAGTTGTATTTGCATAGCACAGATCCAGAGCTTTGGTTTGCCCAGGTTGAGGGTCAGTTCTCCTGCAACTGGATTGCTGCGCAAAAGTATAAGTTCAATCATGCGGTGTCTTGTCTTACTCTATACAGGATGCTGCAGAGGTGCAGATCTTCTGCTCAAGCCTCCAACATGTAACCCTTATGACTAGTTAAAGGAACAGCTTACCAAGTGGACCACTGCTTCTGAGCAGTGAAAGCTTCAATTGCTCTTCACTTGAGGGGAGTTGGGAGATAAGAAGCCCATCTAACTCTTACTGACATCTCTTCCTACAAGAAATCTTACTTTAGAGATTATCTAGTAATGTACACATGGTTCTTGCATCTACCCCAGACACTATGCCTATGAATCAGCTTGCTGAGATGAAAGACAAAGTTATGGCAGCTTCCCTAGGTAGTATCCTGTCTTGCGCCAGATTCACTGTTTAATATGAAATATCTTGCAAAATCTAGCCTTTACTCTTACCAATGACATACCAAAATTCAGCTTCTAAATTCCAGCAGTAGCGAGTATTGTGAAGTCTCAAAACGGTGATGGGGCTATTTCTTGAGATGCGACAGACTTGCAGTCATTATTTTTGGTAGGTGATTTCTCCTAGTAGTACTTGCTGGCCTGTGAAATAGAACAACTCTGAGGAATAGCAAAGTTAAGTTTAACACACCCTAGCAACCATGGCTTATTGCACAGGTTTTTCGTGCACGAAGAGTTTGATGACACCCTTAAACTTGGTTTTAATTGATTATTGCAGAATTAATCTATTCGTGTTGAGTATGAGGGTGTGTTACACAGTGTGGTTTATGCATTTTTGTGTAACTGCTTCAGCACCCATTTCTATTGAGTACCAGCTGCAATCGCAAGTGATTCTGGACCTCTCACTACTACACTGGTGTCTTACACTAGTGAACAACACGATACAGAGAAATTTGGAGAGGAAAACTTCCTAGGTAAAGAAGTAGATAGCCAAGAAATGTTCATGGAAAAAGAATTGGATGACTGTGGATGAGATGTATATAGAAGGCAATTTTTTTTTGCTTTTTTACTTCGTTGTGTTCATATATGAATGGTGATAACATAGATTATGAAGAACTACTCCAATCACAAGAACAGATACAGACTTGCTTCCTCCCACTTCTCCTCTGATTTCAACATCAAAACACATGCATTTCGTGAGCAAATCCATTCTGGCATCTCATACAGATCTGAACTATGACATACTTGGTGAACTGTGACCATTGCTGAACTACGTTTACGAGAAAGTCAAGTCTCGGTACTACCGAGGCAACGAATTAGCTGTGGATGATGAAGCGACGATCAAGTTTCAAGGGTATTAGTCCTTGCAACATTACATGCCCAAGAAACCTATCAAGACAGAAATGAAGATATGGGTCTTGGGAGACAGCTCCAATGGATATTTCTGCAGGCTGGACATACACAGGGAAGAAAAATTAAACTGAATATGGATTACAAGCAAGCGTTGTCTATTAACTCACCAAAAATTTCCAGAACACTTGGCAATATATGTGTTTTGACAATTCTTCAAGTCTCACGGACCACTTCTTTACCAATCATGTTTATCGAGCTGTGGCACTGCCAGATCTAACTGTAACAGTTTTCCTGGCATACTAAAAAAAATTGAAGAACAGGTAAGTTATTTGTAAATAATCTCTAATCTACATTTTAGAATATTAATAATGGTGGTTGCTGTGCAACTAATTGGGAACTACTGTTCTCACGAAAATGCTTAAAAATATCTTATCCTATTCGCTGTTTGGGTGTCTTTCACTATCCACAGAAAGTCTCTTAAGGTACAAAAAGACAGAGGTGAAGTCTGTGGCAGCACCAACAAAAAGGGAACACATGGTACTTTCGTGATGTGAAGTGTGGGTTTGTCACCTTGGAGTTCCATCTGACTGCTTCATCAAATATCATCAGAGAAAATTATAAGTTACAATCACAGCAGTTTTTATATCACTTCCATTTAGTTTAGTTATGCATTATGATATCCAAGATTTGGATACAAGAAAACAATCAAAATTAACAGTTACAGAAATATGTTAAAACAAAACATTAAAAATACCAGTATTCTGTTGCTAACAAGGGAAGACTTGCTCTCAATTTTCCTATGTTCTTGGAAGAGATATATAGATGACATGTTTACTGCTCTGGTTCCAGGACAGTCCTGGATTGATCACTCTGCCACTGTCCAGTAACCTATTGTACTTGTTCTATTGTTTGTCCTGGAAATGACGAATTTCCTATCTGTTTAATATGCAAAGAGGATACTTAGCTAATCAAACCTGCATATGCTTCCACTGTTCCAAAAATTTGGTTCAAATTGGAGTGCTTATTTGACTCTAAAATTAATTTTTCCATGAAATAATTATAATAAATTCAATTGGAAGTTAAGATACTGCACAATTTTCAATTAGTCATCACCGACCACTACCTATTTTCAAGGGTTGGTACATTAAATTATTATGGTTTTTCCCCCACACTATTGTCATGAAGTTTAGGAAAACCATTATTTTAAATTATTATTATCATTCCTTCTTTGTAATTGATGTGATTATGGTGGTGGTCTGCAGGTGTCGTTTAGTGTCCCCGAACCCATAGATTTGGGAATCTCTGCTAATGTATTTTGAAAGAAAACTTATAGGACCATTATTTAGAGTATGATTGACACCATTCCATACAGCACAAGAGCTCAATGGCTGGAATAAAGACAAAAATGATCAAACAATGCTCATGTCATCTAAAAAAAATTTTGTAACAAACCAAAAAAAACAAAAAAAAACAGCAAATTACAACAATACAATGAATGATAAAAGTTTCATTTTGTGTAGCAATTGAAACTGTTCTACATTGTTGGAAATAAACAATTTATAAAGGTAGCTGGGAGAGCACTATGCTTGAGTAAGCATAAACAAATAACAACTAGGAGCTTAGCAACCCTCATCTCAATTTAACTAAGGAAGACCTAGATAAAAGAGCTTTGATTATTTGCAAATTTGGTACAAAAGCTTAGAGACTACTTCAACTGTCCCAATCTCAGGGATAAGTCTCAGATTTTGCCTGCAAATGGACAAAATGAACCTCAACACTGGTACTGGCTGGATATCCATCCACTGCTTTTTTTTCTTTAGTATTCTACTTATACTGTCCAGCATGTCAGGGGGCCAAAAGTAAAATTTCCTATAATAATAATGTACCGCTAAATTGAACTTAGTACTAAAATGTTGGTGGTTGGAAAATCTTGAGTATGCTATTCTGATTTGAGCAAAAGTTAAGGAGTGGAACATGCAAGTATACATTTGCAATATCCGTATACACCTAGACAGGGGTTATTATATACCCCAACTTTGATAAGCACTGTACATTTTTGTGTTAAGCACTGTTTTTTGTTAAGCACTGTTTTTTGTTAAGTACTGTTTTTTTTTGTTAAGCACTGTTTTTTTTGTTAAGCACTGTTTTCTTGTTAAGCACTGTTTTCTTGTTAAGCGCCCGTTTTGTTCCAGGTTTTTAGCACTTATTATTTTATTAAGCGCTCCAGGCGTCTGGTCTACCGCAGGTTGGCCGAGTAGTTCCAGTTTTTAGGTTACCACTTGCTCTTTCTTACAGTTTAGAGTTCTATGCTGGGCGCTTAATAACGCTTGTCTGCAGTAATATTATCTCTATTTGGTGTTCTTTTTTCTTCGTAAGTTTTACTTGCTGTGGTTTCAGATACCTACGACGCCATAAGATTTATTTAGCGCAATTAAACGATGAGTGTACGCTAATATTTAGTATATTAAAAAAACTCATTTAATAAAATGGGTAGTTTTCACATATATTTCAGTGTAGCTCTAGTATCAACGTATGTTACGAGAATTGCACGAGCAGGTAATGTCATTATTTGTTGATAACGTTAGTTATTTATAACCAGTACCATTTATATAATCTAACAGTGTCCACTATATAGTGGAGTCTTTTATGTTTCAACACCTTGCAATACAAATAAAATCGTAAAAAGTATAGAAAAACGTTTTGGCTGAAAGAAAGGTACTAGATAATGATTCCCATTGAAGTGAACGAAGCAAGCTATGGGGGTAGGCTAATAGAAACGGTATAGCTAGCAACACAGTACATTTAGTTTATTATATATAAATAGCTTACATGTATTACATGCTCTATAGTAGCGGCTAGTTTTTAGCTACTCTTAAGGGTGCAGTACCATTACGCTAAACTACAGATGGAGGAGTTATGCTACGTATTTATTTCTCGTTTTCTGTTCAATGTAAGCTTACTTTGTTGTTGCAATTGAGTCAGACACAAACAGACAGCTCTTATAGACTAAGTGTCAAGATAAAATACCGACCAGAACGGAAAAACAGCCGTACAAACCTTCAGAATATTCAGAGAAATTCAGAGGCGGCCTTTGCAGTTAAGACGCTGCTTTTTATTCCCATTGGTTTCGCTACTACGTTGCAACACGGTATTTTGTTTGTTTGTTTCATTTTAGAATATTTTTATATATTTTTTGTACCCCATTTAAAAGGAAAAAAAAACACTTTTAGTAATGTTTTTTTTTTTCAAATGTGGTTTGTACCTCGAATAAAAAATACGAATTCATCCTGGCCGTCCAGTTCTTAGGAATTTCGATTATTAGATACTGGAGCTAACCATTGATTGAATTCATTGATTCTCCAAACCGCTCCACAACAATGAGCTTGCAATGTATTGTTGGCAAAATCTCCCATTATCTCATGAAAAGACCCAAATACTTGGTTCTAGGGCACATATCACCAGGTTCAAAACAAAAGTGCAAAGCAGAGGACATGGCTTCCTTGTTCTCCAGAGGAATGATTAGTAGACCATTGGCTCTATTAAGAAGTCATACTTCCTGAAGCGAAGAATACTACATCGGTTATTTATAACTTCTAACACTCAAGCTACTAAAAAAAAGTCGAGATTTTGAATTACTTATACAAGGTAAAGGTGTTTCAATGCCATAGTAACCACTCCCAGCAACTGTTTGAATTGAAAAAACAAAAACAAAAAACAGGTCAAGTTATTTAAACGTTTTCTTTGTGATATTCATTAGCTAAGTAGTAGTCGTAAAGCACAATACTTTCACACATAACTGAACATACCTTCACAGGGCTTACCTTTGTGGCTAGTCTAGTGGACAATGAATTTTAAATTTAAAGTAAATACTATTGCTAGGGCTTATAAATATGATAAATAGCTATTAACTTACCGCTTTCACTAACTCAATAGAATTGGAACTCCCATAATTTTTTAGTTCTAACTGCACTGCAAAAGAATTCAAAGCAGTGAACAATTCAATTTCTAGGATGATAGGGGAAATGAACGATAACCATTGGATTCTGTTTAGTGAAGTTAGGGACAGGTCGAACACCGAGCTAACACAAAAATACGGGAGTGTCAAGGTATAAAAATGACATAGTACGTCCAAACGTATATATAAACAAACAAACTTACCCAATTTTCAATTATGTTACTAAGAGTAATAGCACCGATTACTCGATTGACGTAGCACTCAGCTTTGCCACGTGCTATTTCAAATTGCTTTACGATTGCTATTGAACCCTAATAGCACGGGTTACCCGTGCTACCACTCCCTAATAGTAGGCCAGCTTTTAAAAAGTCATTTGCAAATTGTAACTACACTGTACCGTTCACTCAATATCTCCTTATTTTAGGATTAGCTTCCGCAGGAACTTCGTTTTTAGCGTACGGCCACACCTAATCTGTTGAAAAGCATTCTGTCTAATACCTGTAGAGCTTCTGCGGTAAAGAATGACATCGTCTCCAACTAGAAACTACTCAATGTGGGAGAACAGCGAGGTCCTCCCACATGATACGAACTATGAACTCATATGTGTTGTGATGTGTGTGTGTACAATGTGATATTTCCTGTAAGGGCCCTGCAAGGGGCATGCGTGTGTTACTAATGAATTGTAGAGTAGTGGGCTGGTAGCCCTTGCTAGCTAGAGTTGTCTTTGTTATCATACACGTGTAATGTCACCTATATAAACCCTGTTGCAATGATTGCAGCTTTAGTATCCAATTACACTAAATCCTAGTGAACTGATAAGTCAGACTGAGGGCTAGCTTAGGCTGCGTACTCAGGTTGGATATTCTGGTGGCAGCGACTATTGCTACCTTTAAGGTATCCTCAAAGCGCCAAGGCGTCGCGAGCCTACACTCAAACCGTACCTTTCCAAGGTTAACGCTGCACGCATGCACACTTACCCATACTATTTCACTTAGCTACCGTGATATTCACTTAGCTACCGGGGTGTTTCACTTAGTTTCCACTTAGTTACCGAAGTATTTCAAATTAGTTACGCGCTATTTCACTTACCGCTTGCGATTTCTAGTGAACAGCGATTTTTCCCATACATTTTTTGAATGGGAAACTTATGCGACTTACTATTACCCCTGTAAGTGTCTCGCTCGCTTCAATCGCTCGCCAATAATATATTTATATACTAGTGGTGTGCTTGAGCACAAATGGCGAGCGAGCCTTAAACTATACTTATTGTTAAACGATTGATTTTAACAACTAACACTCAAGCTACTAAAATAAAGTGGAGTTTTTAAATTAAGTATATGCGGTAAAAGGGATTCATTGCCATAGTAACCGCTCCCCTCAACTGTTTGAATTGAAAAAGAAGCAACAAAATCAAGTCACGTTATTTAAAAATTTCTTTGTGATATTTTTAATAGTAGTTGTAACGCACAATACTTTCACACAACTGAACATACCTACGCAAGACTTACTTTTGTGATTCGTCTAGTGGACAATACATTTTCAAGTAAATACTGTTGAGTAGGGCTTATAACTGTGACAAATAGCGTATTAACTTACCACCGCCACTTACTCGAATAGAAATGGAGCTCCCATAAGTTTTTGAGTTTTAACTGCACCCGCAAAACGATTCAAAGCGGTAAACAATTCAATTTCTAAGGTGATACGGGAAATGATCGCTAAACCGGAGGATTCTGTTTAGTGAAGTTTGGGACGGGTAGAACACGGAGCGAACACAAAAATACGAGAAGGTCAAAGTACAAAATGACATACGTACGTCCAAACATATATGTATACTAGTGGTGTGCTTGAGCACAAATGGCGAGCGAGCCTAAAACTACACAATAGTTATATGATTGATTTTAACTTCTAACGCTCAAAGCTACTAAAAATATGGTCGAGTTTTTAAATTACGTTTATAGCGACGTAAAGAATGCCATGGTAACCCCTCTCCGCAACTGTTAAAAAAAATACACATTATTTAATATAATATATGCTTGACCTAAGTAGTAGCTAAAACGCACAATACTTGCACACAACTGGACATACCTACACAAGACCTACCTTCGTGGTTCTAGTGAACAATGAGTTTTCAAGTAAATACTGTTGCGTACAGCTATAATTATGACAAAGAGCGCATTGACTCACCCTCGCCACAAATAGAAATAGAATTCCGGTATGTTTTCAAGTTTTGACAGCACCCACAAAAGAATTCAAAACGATAAACAATTCAATTTCTAGGGTGATATGGGTAATGATGTACAAAAATACGTGAAGGCCGAAGTACAAATGACATACGCATATCCCCACATAAAAAAAAAATATCTCCGATTTTCAATTGAGTTACCCCTGATAGTGTCTCGCTCGCGCACCAACTAGTGATGTGCTTGAGCACAAATGGCGAGCGAGCCTGCCTAGTTAGGTGACATAAAACTACAGTATTGCTACTATGTTTTAGCTTAGTTCATGCAAACACTATAATAGCAGTTATGGCCTTTGATTTCAGCATACTAATACAAAATTACTCTCTACCTGATTAATGGTAACTTTTGTAGCATCAAACATCAGCCATTCTGATAGCCTCAATTACCAGCAACTCTTGAACAATAAAAAATCAGTGTTATTATTTATAATTTAAGCCAACAAATATGGAATTACTACTTACCTCAATTTTCTGAGTATTGATAACTTCTGTAGTATCAAATTTTAGTTATTTTGACTATCTCAATTACCGTGAATTCTTGACAACAAGCTCTCAGCTACAAAAACAACCATGTTGACTATTTGAATTTACCAGTCACTGTTGACAGCAAGCTCTTAGCTGTATATAAGAAAGGCCAGAGTTATTTTTGTATATTTAGCTAACAAAATATGGAATTACGTACTTACCTCAGCTTCTCTAGAGTAATAGTAGCCTCCTTAGCATTAATATTACGGCATTCTGACTACCAATGGCTCTTGACAACCAACAATTGGCATTTCGTATCCACCCTAAAACGGCGAAGTTTTCAAATTAAGTCTGGAAAAGGGTCTTTAATGCCATAGTAACTGGTCGAAAATATTTTTGTTTCTTGAAAAGCAAGCGTTTTCGCCGGAATTTTCTCACACTTCGGGGCTTAAGTTTAAAGTAAAGCTTGCTTAATGCTGTTGTTTCAGAACAAACTGGAGTCTAGCCTAAAAAGCCGTGCTTTTTGAAGAAAAAAAGGGAACCCGCGCGGGTATACACACACACACATCAGATCGTATCTGCAGTATCCGGCTTTCAGACGAGAGCTCTGGATCTACCCTCACCGTGGTAGGCGTATACCTGGCTGCCTGTCAGACCTGGAAGGCTTGTATGTGAATCTAGGCAACTAGGACCAACTGTGGTGATGGGTGACTTTAATGCCCACTTGGGCAGCCTTGGAGGTCCTAAAGGGTGCGGTAACCCGAACCATCAGGGTTTCCTCCTCCATCAGCAAGTTATCAGAGTGACCTGTACGTTGCTACGCTTGCAGAGGGTGCCTTCGGGCCATCTTACACATACTATAGTGGGGAGACGAAAACGACTATTGACTACATCCCACTAGATGTTGAGGCTGCATCGTTGATGGACGGCTGTGGGTACCCTGCAGGATCATGATCTGAACACCTCTGATCACCTGCCACAGTCTATCGCGCTGCAATTCTCCCACAAATCTAAGGAAGCAGCCGACACAGCCAACACCAGGATTGATTGGTCTAACATCCAGTCATCAGAAGCCCTCAGTGCCTTCCAGTCTGAGGTGAGTGCTTTTGTGACACCTTTGCTTAACAACTGCTACGAGGATATTGACTGCCGAGAGGAAAAAAGATCTTCGGAATGAAGTAAGGAAGTGTATTAGACTGTGTGCTGCTGTTAATGAGAGAAAGCGTATCAGGAAAAGAGAATCCCTCTTTCTCCGGAAGGATGCCAGGTGCTTTAGACCACCCCACAAGAAGAAATGTAGATGTTCCAAGCTGCGTGTTGATGGTGAGCTAATCTCAGATAGATGTGACCTACTCAAAGCATGGACTGACCATTTCTCCACCTTGTCCAAGTCCCGTCTTCTGTCAGAGGTTGATCTTCAGAACCTGGATAGGAAAATGGACGACCTCGCCATTGCGTCTCTATCAAATGAGGAGTACATCCTCGATGTGCCGTTTTTCCTGGAGGAAGTCGTCAATGCTGTGATGAAGTTGAAGCTAAGGTAGTCGGGAGGCCCAGATGGAATCATTGCTGAACAACTCAAGTGGGGTGGTGGTGAGACACTTCATTTGTGGCTGCTAAGGATGCTGAAATCCATCGTCGAGATGGAAGAGATTCCCCCTTTGTTCAAGTCTGGGCTCTTATGCCCGGTCTACAAGGGAGGAGGGAAGGGTCCCTTTCTCACTACCAACTACCGTGGTATCACTATGAACTCTGTTCTGTCGAAGGTTTTGGAGATTCTGGTCTTGTCGAGAATGGAGGGGTGCCTTGCTGAGGCTGGGTTTCCGCATCTCAACCAGTCTGCCTTCCGTAAGCATGTTGGGTGTGCTGATGCCATCTTCGCATTCCAAGAAATGATTGCAAGGTACATGAGTGAAGGCTCCACGGTACGCATGTGCCTTCTGGATCTGCAAAAGGCATTTGATAGTGTGGAGTTCCCTGTGCTTCTAGACCATCTGTTCTCCATCGGCATTAATGGGAAAACCTGGAGGCTCATCAGGAACTGGTATGTTGGTGGGACAAGCAGTATTCGTGTTGATGGGGCTACATCAGCGCCATTTTCAATTGAGAGAGGTATCCGCCAGGGGTCGGTGTTATCTCCAACCCTGTTCAACATCGTGATGGACCCTCTTCTCCAATCGCTGGAGTCCTCAGGCTTGGGGCTGTGTGTTAATGGTTTGTACAGTGGTGCCTACCTACATGCAGATGATATTAGAGCCCTGTCTGCTTCAGTATCCTCTCTCCAGGCCCAGATCGATCTTGTTCAATTTGCCAAAAGTAACTTCTTGCAGCTCAATCCCAGTAAGCGTGAAATTGTTTCATTCAGTCTAAGCAATAACACCCAACACCCTGTCTGTAACATTGATGGGAATATCCTCCACGTAAGTGGCACTGCCAAATGCCTTGGCTACCAATGGAATCATGACCTCTCTGCCAAACCATCAATTGAGTATAACGTTACAAAGGCAAGGAGATCCTTCTTTGTGTATGGGAGTATGGGACTTTTTCAGGGTGACCTATCTCCTCTATCTGGCAGATCAATGGTGAATACATGCATCCTGCCCATCTTGCTGTATGGTGCGGAGAACTGGTGCCTCTCACAGAGCTCGATACAACTGCTAGACTCCTTCCTTGGTGAACTCAGCAAGAGGCTCTTGAAGCTCCCACAATGGTACTCAAACACTCCTGCATCCATTGTGGCTAGAGCGCTGTGCCTGACAAGGAAACTAAACTTCCTGAAGAGGATCTCGGCTAATGAGACCAGTGTATCTTTGAGTGCGCAGACCTTGGCATCTTTGACAGACGACGTCAACTCTATCTACCTAGCTCGGGAGTGTAGGGACTTGGAGCAGTATTTTGGGACAGACTTTGCTGAGGCAGTCCTTCTACAAGACACCGATATCCACCCCTAATACTGTCTCGCTCACTATGCGCGCTCGCCAATCAAAAATTCATTGGTATATAGGCTTCGCTGGCTTCACTGAACAAATAGCATTACAGGAAAAGTTAGTACAGGGGAGGAAGTTTATACACTTATACATGACGCAATGTAATTCTGTTAAGTTGTGACTAACGTTAATATTGTTTACACTTCATACTACCCAGAGAATAAACTTCCAACTTGATCACTTCAGCTGCTAAAGTTATGTTTCAACAGTCCTATCTTTAATTACAATATTGTTCCCATTATCTATATAATATTCTGTATAAATATTATATCATTCAGTGTTCTTGAAAATGTGAATTATATTTACCTTACCATCAATGTAATTGATATTATTATAAACGTCATTGAGACTAACACTTCTTTACTTAAAGATTGAATACCACCAAGTGATAAATGTTAATAAGAATTTAATTAACAATGCAGTTCCAGCTCAAGTTACTAATGTTCAAGTATTTCAGTACCATCCTTTGATTAATGACAAAAGCAGACGTAATGTTCTTGTAACCTGGAATAATTTGTCAGAAGTTGTATCTAATTTTAATGTCAGAGTTGTAGATTATAGTACAGGAATGGACTTAGATGTAAGTAGTTTCTCTCTGAGAAGTACTGATTATGTTATCTTATTATAATTCTGTATTTCCTTTTTAATTATTGTAAGACTAACTCCAAGAGAGCCCCTGTATACTTCCCTTTCTACCCAATACCCCTCCTTCACATGTTAGGGTAGCTCACCCATTCTTCAGTCGTTACATAGGAAAAGTATCTGTTAAACTGACTTTGAGCAGTTTGTTAAGTTCCCTGTTTGGCAAGACTATAAAGAATAGGTGACAGAAAAACGGTATATCCTGTGACGAAAGACTGCTGAAATTTTTGCGATGTTTATATTTCTAAACCAACTATCTGACTGGGCTAAATTTAATCTATGCTCTAAGCTATTTTTCATTCTTAATGTGGAGAAGCCAATTCAACTAGCCTCTTAGAAAGATATGCAATTCCAATCTATCATAGGTTATGCTTGGCAGCAAGATATTTTGTCGCTCTGCATACCTGTTATGGCATACTAATACTATGTACACCACACTATCTTAGTCATCAACATTCTTTCTTGTGTTTTTCCCTCTAATTTACACTAATGCTAATCAACTTGAAGGAAGAACAGCTCTGGAATCTGGCTACGCAGCCAACTTTTACCCCTAACCACGCGATAAAAAACCCTTAACCTGCGCCTGAAAATTCACCGCAATGCTGCGTGAAGCTTTAAACATTTGTTTACTTTGTGATCTGAAGGACCAGAATGCTACTTTTGTGCAATTAGTCTGCTAGGACTCTTAATCTAACTTTCACTTCTACTACTATAAACAGCACAGAATAAGCTATATCAAAACCTGTAAGACTACCTCAAAATGGAAAATGTACTTCAAATTCAGATAGTCTGGGTAGCAAATCCTTCACCACCCAGAATGGGTCCGGAGACTATATATCATGTACCTTAGCTGTTCTACATGAATGACTAGTACTTACCTAATTAAACTACAGTTAGCAAGACGTAGTAGGCTTGAACAGCCTAGCCATGATAGCGGCGTGGTTAAAAGGGTTTGGCTACTCCAGAGTAAACCCCAGTATGATGATAAACACTGCACTTGTGCTTAAATAAAATGATATATATACATATATTTTCTTATATTGGTATTTATCGTGATAGTATAATAATGTGCCACTATATATCCCACATTGTTATTAATCAAGATTATACAAGTGTAAATATATTATACATAATTATAATTAGACGTGTATTATATATGAAAATATAATAATTATAATAATGTCATATAATTTATAATTATTACATCATTTTTCCACATAAATTGAAAATAAGCTTAAAAATACATGTTTTTGGTATTTTACTGTTTTGTTTGTTTCTTTCATAAAGCTGTCTCAGACAGTTTTAGACTTAAAGACATCATATAGTGTTTTACGTAAAGAGCAGCCTTTAGCACCCCTGCTTGATGACAAATTTCCTTCCATACCCCTAGTGATTGGGAGGAAGTATGGAGTACAGGTAATCAGAAGGACAATGTAGTAGCCTAACAGTACAATGAGTGATGAAATGAATTTCAAGATATTGTATTATTATAAGTAAAGGGTCAACACAGTGAAACACTAGTGTACATGTCATTTAATATAAAATTTGCATGTTTCAACCAAGTGTAGGATGAAATATAGTTAAGTCATTGCTAATGAAATGAATATTTTTTTTTTATAATTGCAATTAATACATTCAGCATGGAGCTAAGTAAAATTGTAACAACTGGCACATACAATGTATTTTGTTGCACCTATAAAAACACCCCAACTAACTCTGCGATTTAAATATATGCAACACTAACATGACAGTGATGGTTGTTGAACTTGAGAGTTATATTTTGTAGCTACAACTATACCATCAAATTTACTGAATAAATAGCTCATGAAACATTAGGTGCTTGTAATTTGTTATATATTGCATAATTACTTTAATAATGATAATTTTGCTGTAAAATATAAGATGTTACATCCAACACAAAATTTTTTTTCATGTATATACAAATTTGAACTGCAAAAAATGAAAATGCAATGTTTGTAAGCAAATTCTAATACAAATAATATAAATCGTGATTATAGGTCACAGCTGTAAATGTAGATGGTCCAGGTTCTGCTTCTGATATATTGAATGTTACAGTTTCTTCTACAGGTAATGCATACAAGTATGACTTTTAAGGTAGCTGTAAAATGAATGACTTTTATTGACGTTAATTAATTTTATAAATTAAATCAGCATCAACATACCAGATACTGTTTATTATGTCTAAATTCATTAGAAAGATATGAGCAAAAAAAATAATGGGGGGGTCAGCTTCAATTGTGTGAAATAATTGTTAAAATTACTCATAAGTAATTACATTGCATGATTTTTATATCACAAAATGAATAAAACTTATTGATTGAACTGATATCCTATAATTAAATTTAATAATTATAAAAATACTTGAATTATTTTAAATTAAAATGTGGATAGTGCTATTTTTAATATGTAGTCAGCTATTGGTATTGCTTCTTTTGATTAAAATTATTTATTATTGTATTTTATCCGAAAATTAATTTTGATCCATTATCATTATACATAAGTACTAAAAGTTTGTTACAATGTTACATATAGGCCAGAGCTATCCCATGCAAATCCTGTCCCTTGAAAATTCGGGAATGTTTTATTATGGCAATCGTACAGATATTAATCAAATGCTCCAAGTTGGACAAAATTCTGGTCCTATAGTGGTGGACAGTATTGACAGGAGAGCCTATTGGTATGACAGAAGCTTCAATGGAATTGTTTCACAGAGTTTAGGCACAGGTGGTGCTTATAAGGTAAAAATAAATAATAAGAGTTATCACATAGAAGTGAGCAAATTTTAATTTGCAGACATTATTTCCAATTCCATCAGATAGAATGCTAGTATCTTTGACTTATGATTGGATTGCTAAGGAACTCTATGTCTCTGAAAGGATTATCTCAACTGGACAATTGAGACTTTATAGAACAGAAATATATAACATTGAAAACCAGGAAACAGTCTTTCCAAATCTTTTATGGACCACAAATTTGAATTCTATTGTAGAATCCGAAATAAATCCTGTGACAGGGTAAGTGTAAAGTGTTTATCAAATATAATTCATAGAAAAGTTATTATCTTTTCTTATGTTACAGGTTTTTCTACTATTTAATAACTACTAATGGCAATTCTCAGTTGTATAGACTTGATTTGAGGCAATCACAAACTTTAAGCAGCATTACTCCCTTAAATACTGACATCAATTTCCAACGTTCTTTTTCTTTAGATCCACAGGATAACACTCTATTATTGTCTGATAAAGGAGCAGGAAATATTTTAAAGTGTTCTTCTGATATAAGCAATTGTAATGTATACATAAATAGATCTAAATTGGAGTCAAACTCTGGAAGAATGCATGTTGGTAAGACCAATAGTTATTTTAATGAACTCCATTAGTTTTATTAAGGTTAAAAGGATTAATTGTAGTGAAGTGTAGTGTTATGTCAATTAATAAACTCCTTAAATATTCATTGTGTTATTAAAATTATTAATTATTTACAACACTCACACCTAAAAGCTTGATAAAATTTATTAGTTAAAATGGACATTTTACTTGCTTTCATATTTTTTCTAGGATTACCAGCAGGTAGCATTAAATATGGAGGCCAATATATCTACTGGAAAAGTGTAAATCCTCAAAATTTTGGAGTGTTTGCTGTAAATGTAGAAAGAACTTCTAACTTATTAGTGATCACTTCTCAATCTGTTCCAAACTTCATGACTCCTCTAAGCCCAGATCAACAACCACTCCCATGTATGACACTTTTGCCTAATACAATATCCCATAATATAATATATAATAATAATAATATCTACATAATGTGCAAAACTTATTATTCTTTATACAAATTAAGCAGCACAAATGGGAGTAAATTTGCCTAGCCATATTTCCACCTGTAAAGGATTTACATAATATATTCCATCCATACTTACCAATAAAGAGTTCACAGCCAATTTTTGGAGAATTTTTTTTATCTAGTGAAAAACATTTTAATTTTTTTTTCTAGATAGCTAAAAACTGGCTGATTCATTAAAAAGTGTTTATAAAAAAATATTTTATAAATTTTTTTTTCATTGCACTGGAATAGCCAGCTTTATAACTTGGGGACATATTTCAGTGATTGCAATGAAAGTTAGTGTATATTTAATGGGTATAGTTTCAGGTAGAGTTCTTGCAATGATTCTGAATTATTATATAGAAGTGATGTCAAGTATCAAAGGTGTTCAGCCTAGTTTCCTAGCAGTTTCTAATGAGGTTATATCTTATTACAATTAGCATCTGTCCGCCCGAAATGGGTGTTTCTTTCCACTACTTTGCCTTTATCGGCCTTCTTTAAGGCAGTTTATGTAAAATTGTTTCTCTATCCTTGATCATGGACCACCTATTTTATTCTCCCTCACAACTGTCCCCCAGATTTTCAGAGATGTACATTATTTGATTTGATTAGGTTGTTAAGATCAGATTTGCCTTCGATAGATTACCTGCTACATTTATGGAGAAGTTTAGATACCTCTCAGAGCACATAATTATGTCTTGTGCGATGTGCTAGAGATGTGGTCTTAAAGCTTGCTCTGGGTTTTGGGAGTGTTTTATCTCCGCTGTGTTAAAACCACGCAAACTGTGTGATTGCTTGCCAGTTAACCAAGAAGGGAGCAGTCTTTCCCGTAGCAACAGACAAGCAGTTCAAATGTTTGGTGCCATTTTACTCATCCGAAAAGTAACCAATTATTTATTCACTGTGCCCTGAGTGATCTGGTGCACACAAATCTTTGATCTTTTGAATGTTTGCTCAACTATGTCACGTCAATTTTCTATTCCATGCTGGTCTATATGGACCTGATGAAGTTAGCCTGAAGTCGTGCCGTGTCTACTTAATATACTAGGCCACATCTTCTTTGGGTATTGAAGAAGTAGCCACCTTGAAACAAAATGTTTAATCTATCTGGCTTCTTTTTAGCAGCTTAACACTTCTGCCACCTCCTTCATCTCCACAATTTCCGCCAGACCTTGCACATTAAAATTGTAGACCTTCAATATCTTATTTTGGAGACATGACCCAATTGCCTATCAGCTTCGCAACATTCTTCACCTTACTACAGATTAGCTAGGAAACTTGCCTAAACACCATTGATATGTAAGACAGAACTTCTGAAATATAATTTGTATTAATTGAGTGACAGAACTACTGAAATATAATTTGTATTAATTTAGTGACAGAGTTTCTGAAATATAATTTGTATTAATTTAGTGACAGAGTTTCTGAAATATAATTTGTATTAATTGAGTATTATTATACTGATGTGATTATGTTCAGATGTCAATTAAATTACTATAATTTTAACCTTCAACTTCACTGCAGCTCTACGATGTTTAGCTCCAAATGTTTTTCAGCCAGGTAATAAGCAATTACTACAATTAAATTTAGCTACTACTACTGGATTTAATTTATCATGGAAAGATCCACCCGGATTACAATCTTTTTGTGGTAATCAGTTCAGCTTGGCTCCATTTGTATTCAGTTTAAAGCTAGATATTAACTCTAGAGTTATTGTAAAAAATGTAAGTATTATACAGCTATGTAAACAACTTATTAAAATTGTTTTAATCGTGTACATTTTTCAGATTACAAGGAGAAGATCTATAACAGTAATTAATTTGACTCCATCTACGGTTTATGGAGTGGGTATATTAGCAGTTAACCAGTATAGCTTCACTGGTAATACAAATGACTTTCTCACTTTTCAATTTTATCGAACTGCTGATCGAGGTAACCAATGCTAGCAATCGTATAACAGGAGTGATAAAAGCTGCTTCAAAGTGTGGTGGGGGCACCCTGTATCATAAGCCAATATTTACTCTCATGAAAACCATGTATATTTCATGAAAAATACAACTTTATACTAACTTGGCTAAGTTTACCAATGCATTGTAATACTTATATCTGCATAGTGTGTGCTCCCCTGACCCACCCCCACCCACTTCCATAACCCCAGTATATATTATAATGAGTGAGAAATATTGTCATCAATATCACTATAATGTGTATGTATGACACTTGATAAATGGCTAAGCCTAGCTACTATAATTGCTGTGAAAACAATTTAACAGCCATGCATGTAATTATGATGTCAGTATAGTTATTATTCAGTGCATCTACTTTAGTGACTATTTCCCCAATGAACTTAAAAGTATTCATTTCAACTTATATTTTTTATGTTTTCATAATACTGTCTTCGGGTTTTTAGCTGAATATTTCAATTAACTAAATACAAAGCTACAATGAACTAGTAGTATTCTAAACACATGAAGACTGAATTGATTGATTACTAGCTGGACCTTTACACTTTCAAAAGTGCACTACTAACTTTATCGAATACATATTCTACATTGGTGATGTCCATCCCTAAAAATACCCTCACATATCTGCTCCGTGTATATCCAGCAAGGCTTACTGGGCCTGTGTATAGCTAATTCAGTTTGAATTTGAATATAATATATTATATATATATATATATATATAATATCAAATTTTCACAATATGATAGTTGCAGGTAACATTTAAGAACAAGTAATGTCAGAAGACTACTTAATATATTGTATACCCAATAGCTTAGAACAACCTTTGTACTTGCTGCTCTAGGCTATTTGGCTGTTACTATGAAAATCTTACATTGATATCATGTATTGTTCAAGAATAACTATCACAACCAATTTAAACTGGTGGAACACCTTTGGCAACAACTATAACAACAAGTTTAGGGGTCTATTTGAGTGCTAGATTATTGCTTAGCTGTAATAAATTACATTGTTATCTTTTTATACAGTATAAGTTCTTGATCATTGACCACCCTATTTGTAACAATTGCTATTTTTTCTGTTTTTATGTAATATTTTGTACACTCTAAAGTAGTCGATTTTAGTATAAGCTGAAAAATTAGAAGCACTAAAATGTATTTCTTTAATAATTTATCATTGATGTACATTACTATTATTGTTTATAATTGTATTAATTTTATAGCTGTATCACAAGTCACCAATGTTCAAGTATTTCAGTACCACCCATTTATTAATGACAGAATCACACGAAATGTTCTGGTAACCTGGAATAATGTGTCAGAAGTTGTGTCTAACTTTACTGTCAGAGTTATAGATTATAGTACAGGAATGGACTTAGATGTAAGTAATAATGTATATGTAGACTACAATAATTATTTTTTAATACTACTCTAGTTAACTCAGCAGTTGTTTGTTAGTTTGTTTTTACTTATTGGTGGGAAAGCCTATCGCATAGATATCTCTGAATCCTTTTTCTTAGGCTACCTATTATGATAGACATAGATATTCTTTTTTGAGAATAATAAATGTAGCTAAGCCAGCTCTATCACCTTTGTACTGAACCACACTACTATTATAATACATATAAATATATTATATGTATATAATACATACATACTGTGCGGTTCACTGTCATGCGAGGAGTCATTGGTGTGGCAGCAAAAATCTCAACCTGCTTCCTAGGTCACAGGTGATGTCACAGAGGTTAAGTGGTCAAACTCGGAAAAGGCCCAACTGTCAGCTCTCAGAGAGCTTAGCCTATGCAGGGCTAAGGATGTGACAATTATCCACCAAGTCCAACTCTAATCTAACTCAGCTGTAGCTCAGTCAAACTAGATCTTTGGATGAACTACACGCTAAGCTTATACCATTAGTATGAGGGGACTAGCCCAGAAAGCTCGTTTTACAGGGGAAAAAACTTGTGCATACATTTAGGGGCATACATACCAACAATATACCTATAACATATACTCGATGTACAATTTTCCACTCCTATTGTTGTCTTGCTCTCTACACTCACTTACCCATATATACACATCCATACATATATATTATATGTATGTATGTATGTGTCCAACCCTCATACGTCTGGCCAAGAGAGAACCACACCTTACCTGTCAGAAACCCACTGTGATTGTATCACTTTGTATGCAAAAACTCAACCTTGTATTCTAGTCTTATTTTAGGGTAGCTCAAAGCTGAGAAATTCATTAGAATTACTTGTTTTTAGTCACAAATAGTTGCTGTGAGTTGTTACTATGGCATTGAAACCATTTAGCAGACACGTATGCATTTTAGGTGCTGAGTGCTGTGTAGTTAGGAGGTTGCATGCAAAGGGATAATTGAGATAGTCAGAATGCCTTAATTTTTAATTACCAGTACTCGGGGAAATCGAGTGTGTACGTAATTCTGTGCATTTTCTTAGCTTAAAAAAGAAACAAACAAAAATAAAACAAAACATAACATCTGGCCTTTTTTGTTGCAGCTGAGTGCTTATTAACACAAGTTATTGGTAACTCAGATAACTAAAATGGTTTAAAATTTGATGTTACAGAAGCTACCACTACTTTGGAAATTGAGGTAAGCCCAGCCCACCAGTCCACCCAGCTGTGATTGGGTACCTCGGATTTGCTGGGGTGCAAATTTAAGGCCTTTTATCATGAAACAGCAATGGTCCAGGTGGGACTTCGGGTGCCCACATCACTTGCGATGAGGAAATGCCTGTTCTCCTGCAAGTTCCTAGCCCGGCTCCAAGAGCTTTGCTTGCACGGCTCATTGTGCCTGCTTAGTGCATGTATGTATGTATGTATGTATGTATGTATGTATGTGTGTGTGTATGTATGTATGTATGTATGTATGTATGTATGAATGTATATATGTGTGTGTATATATGTATATATGTACGTACATGATGTATGTATGTATGTATGAATGTATGCATGCATGTGTGTATGTATATACATATGTATGTATGCATGCATGTATGAATGAATGTGCATTATATATGCTCACACATATCAATAATATATACATGCATCAACGACGAAGGAACAAAAAATTGTTTGAGGCAGCAGGCATTGGATAGCCCACCATTCTGGAGCACCTAAGGCAGTAGTAACTTGATTCATTTGAAAATGTGTAAAAACTGACTTTAAAAAGTGATTAAAATGGAAGCAGTTTTATATTTTTATTAAAGCTGACTCAGATTACAATAAAACTTATAATAATTTTGATAGCTAATTCAACTAAACCCCCCTCACCCACTCATCCTCCCCCCCTCACTCCACCCCACCCCAGTTACCACTTTCTGCTGTATGCGCAGTAGCCTCCCTTCCAGCCATACTTGGTACTAGACTTGCATCAGAGCGAATTCTTACCAGAAACTTCCCTCCCATCCCTGCTACCACATCGTCTAGCTAGCTCCTGCTAGAGTGTCCAGCAGCTACTGCTTTCCTCCCTGCTACATTGTCCTAGCACGTCAATGCTAGATAAAGTCTCAATATGGTGTGTTTCAAAGTACTTGTTATCTTTGTACTTGTTAATTCTATTATACATCTCTAGGATTCTAGAATCTGCTCTCGAATTATGTAAGCATTAGTGGCCAGAATATGTGAGTGGGTCTAGGAAAAGGGACCTTATGGCGCAAATCAAAAAAATTGAGTTTTTTATGCTAATAAAAAGATACAATTTATCTCAACTTAGTGCTAAAATACTGAAGGGTAAAACTTTCGACACGCAGAGAAACTGGCAGTTGAACAGGGCGCTATTCAGCGAAGCAATTGAACTAGAAATCGAGAAAACATAAATTGAATTTCCACTTCCGGTATAATTAAGGTTTCCGTATACTTAACGGCGTACTCCGCATACGCAATTAAATCGTACAGCCGCTTTTTCGGCGACTAACCAAGTTTGCGTAGAATTCTTTTTAGCTTTCAGAGCGTCTCGCGGCCTGTCTTGTCGGAATTATTGGCTGCTCTATTCGCTGTAGCGGTAAACTTTAAGTCAAAGGTAAGCTGTAGAGTGCATGCAGTAGTCTCAAAGCTATTCCGTTTTTTAGCTGCTAGTTTGAAACTCCGCCCATTCCCCGTTTATTGTACTTCGAGAATGAGAGAGAATAAAAAGTAGCTTGTCTTTTCACGGCACGCTTGGGGTCTTTTAAGTCGTTTTGACATGCGAAATTTGGCATAGACGTAGAGTAAGGGTCACTAAGACTAATTCTGCAAAAAACAAAAATAGGAGAAAGAAAGAATTTTTCCGATGACTTACTTCTGGAGCCTATATCTCAATTTCAATTTTTGCGCCGTAAGGTCCCTTTTCCCAGACCCGCTCACATATGAATAGCTATTATAAAAAGTAAGTAAATAAATCATAAAAAGTGAATACATAAATCATAGAAAGTGAATAAATAAATCATATAATAACTTTTACCTTGCTTAAATAATATTGTGTTCCACTTACGTTACACATAATTATTATGATCAAATACATTATAATATATCCATTATACATTACACATAATAAGTAGCTTACTACACTTATATACTGCAAGTTTCATCCTTTCCACATGAACTTCATATTATTTTCATTGCTTTTATTATTTGTTTTAAGTTGTCTCAAACCACTTTGGATTTGAAGACATCATATAGTGTTTTACTAAAAGAACAGCCTTCAGCACCATTGTTTACGGACAAATTCCCTTCATTACCTCTGGTGGTTGGAAATAGATATGGAGTGCAGGTAACATATAAGATATGCAGTAGCAAAGCAAAATAAATGAGTTCAAATAGTTTAATTGATTACAGTAAAATAATATATAAAATGGTAGCACACAAATTAGGTACAGAGTTCACCTGCTATCTAGTGCAAGTACCATTGTGAGTGAATTTGAATATGTGCTGTTCATGGATTACTTATAATGGTACTATTATGACTATAAGGTAAAGTACACCTTTATTGTACTTATCCTCTTGCAGTCAGGTAACTTAATCATATAAGTTGAGAAGGTAGCATATAAAATAGTGTAGCCGGGGACACATTTTGCGATAAGTGGAAAATGGCAGCTGACAGTTTTTGTCACCGACTTCCCAGAGACAATTTTAGTACGCATTACAGCAACTTAGCACACAAAAGCTGCGAAACAATGTCACATATAAGTCGTGAGCATCTTAACAGAGACAAAACAATAAAAAATAAAAAAACACAAAGAACAACATCAAATGACAGGTTCTAAATAGAGAAAGAAGAAAAGTACTGCTAGCCATTGACGCAGCTAAGTTCAAACTACTAAAATTATACAGCGTGCTATCAGAGTTCTGCACAATACTATCCTCAGGATTAATCTTCAATCAAGAAATACTTTGGTACATACACTTGGCATTGATAGGAGATGGACTTGAGTAATATCATACTTGAGTAATATATGATATTACTCGCAAACATGATTACATATAGCTTATTTTTAGTTAGGGCACTCATTGTAAACTTGGTGAAGATCGACTTGACAGGATAGTGACCTATAATGGAGGGTTCTCTTTGCGCGGCTACTTTTTTTTAAACTTGAATAGAAGAAGCTAGAGGTCAAAGGGCCTGTGGGAAGTTCATTTTCTTTTATACCTGGACCTCAGGAAGGAGTTCATAATGTGGTAAATGAGACCACAGATATTGTGGATGGAGATTGAATTATAAACACGACCTCTACGTTTAATAGTTTCCCCCAGAAAAAACAATTAGAGCGGTATTTGTGAGTACACTCCCTGATCACAACCATTAAAACAATACAATAATACATCTTATGTCCATGGTTATGGCTTCAGATGGCAGTATTAGGCAGGCTGTGTAATATCAGTCCAGCTAGAAACACTCTAGAGGTAGACTGTGTTGTTGTTGTTTTATCAAGTATAGCAACTTTTTATTTCTTCAAAACTACAGTGGGAGGTGGCCAGTAGCTAGTAACCAATGTCTGAGAAGTATGTGATGTAGTACATAATAATAATATCATAGCAGTGAGTAACATGCTACTTGTAAACAACTGCTTATCATACAATGAAGAAACAGCAGTGATGAACTTCTGAATATATTGACCATGTACCTTTATGAATTAATTAATTAAAAGTTCATTGTGTGCCTCAATTGTTTCAAATTAGAAAAGCAGATTATAGTACATCACAAAATACAATATTGTGGTAATGCAAAATTAGCAGACAAATAATGACCTCAACTTTTTTTAACTAACTAACATAAGTAATTCTGGCTTAAATAGTTTTCTTAATTTTTGCTATTTAAAAAATTGAAATTGAAAGCAAATAAAACTGTCTGATTAAGTACTCTGAAGTTTATATAGTATCAAGTCCCAAGTTTTATGCAGACACTTGTTTGAGATTTACTCTATTTCTGGCTTAAACATAAAAATGTCCGCGTTTTATGGTATAGTTTGCACAGCTATGACCACAGTTGTAAACTCAGAACCACATGTATTTTTGACTAATTTTTTTATGAATATTATTAATGAACATGTGTATGAAACTTTATAGGTCTAGTTTTTCACTTCGAAAACTGTACAAAAATTCCAAACTTTCTACTTTTTAATCCGGACACACTGTATATAGTCACATCAATTAGCTTATAACATTTTTGGTATTAATTCTAAAACCTATTATGCATTGCCTGAGAAAAGTTCATTGACAACTAAAAGAATAATGTTAAAAACTCACCTTCACCAGTTGATAAAGAGTTCAGAGTAGACAAATTGTCAATAATATATGGTAACAAACATGAATTCAACAAATGTATTTACACATTTCAAGCAATTCTCTCATGACAATAATAATGTACATGTATATAATAAATAATATATAAATTTACGATAACTAGTGTTCATACATATTCAAAATATTAATGGAAGAGCATACAGAGTAGACTTGTATTTTTTCTAGATATTGTAGTAATAAAATGGAATATATTTTTTTTAATCTAAGGTCACAGCCGTAGATACTCTTGGTCCACATGCACCTTCTGAAATTGTTAACTTTACTGTTTCTTCTACAGGTAAAGTACAAAAGCATGAATTGGTTTAATTATAAAATATTTGAACTTTCATAATAAATTAATTTTCAAGAAGGTGATCAATATCTATCAGTGAAGTACCTACAACATTATTTCTTCTTATGTACTTTAAGTTAAATGTTTCAGTTCAAATATTGCATGTTTGAAAATGCATTGTTTTTGGTAATAATTCATAATAATGAATCCTTATAATTCAATTGTATTTTTTAAAAAGAACCCAGATCTCTACTTTAGCAAAATGAATAAGACATTTTAAAAATGGCAGGAAATTATCTCTATCATATTATATAATACTGATGCATCTTGTTATGTGGTGTAATAATTTGGAGTAATTATTATGTTTAATGCTGACAATGTACTATAGAGAAGTTTAAAACTTTATATTTTATGCTTTGTTTCTGTCTCATTTTAGTTTTTGCCTTACTAATTACATCTATCTTTTCTTTTGATCATATTTTGCACAATTTGATTAATTATTGTAAAAATATTACAAAAAATATTCAGAAATTATAGGTATGAGACTTCGGTGGTGTGATCTAAATGAGTTAAATGTTCCTATAATGTGCATTAAATGTGATTTTTATGGCCAAATTAAGTAATTAAAAGTAATAATTTTGCACTCCCATACATCAATACAAGTGAGATAATATCAGGTAACTGTGTTAGTACCAATCTAGAATAGCAGAGGTTACCCATGAGTTAACTTGCTAATAGTTGGCCAACTTGAATATTTGTTCAAGATGTGTAGCTTAATTGGTGTCTCACTGATTCAATGTAATAGAGAGAACTCGTATAGCTATATACAATGTGACTGAAACTTCTATAGTATAGTCTCCAATTACACATTTACTCTGACTGTATGTTATCCGTATGACTATTATATACGGCTACCACCATGCTGTTTCACTCTCCACATGCTATTTTACTTTCACCGTATTATTTCAATTTTCACAGTTTATTCAATAAAATGGCTATTTTGCCTATACATTTAGGAGCAAATACTTTTGTGCACACTCAGGTAGTTGAAGAATTTACTTGTTCTGATCAGGTTATGTCACATTGTACGAAATGTGTGGATATATTTATAGGAACAAATAATTTTGACTCACAACAACTTGCATAAATAATATAAATTTGTGTTCTATTATAGACCAGAGCTATCCCATGCAAATTTTGTCAATGGAATCTTCAGGAATGTTTTATTATGGCAATCGTACAGATATTAATCAAATGCTCCAAGTTGGGCCAAACTCTGGTCCTATAGTGGTGGACAGTATTGACAGGAGAGCCTATTGGTATGACAGTAGCTTTAATGGAGTTGTTTCACAGAGTTTAGGCACAGGCGGTGTTTATAAGGTAAAAATAAATAATAAGAGTTATCACATAGAAATGAGTAAACTTTACTTTGCAGACATTATTTCAAATTCCATCAGATAGAATGCTAGTATCTTTGACTTATGATTGGATTGCTAAGACACTCTATGTCTCTGAAAGGATTATCTCAACTGGACAATTGAGACTTTATAGAACAGAAATATATAACACTGAAAACCAGGAAACGGTCTTTCCAAATCTTTTATGGACCACAAATTTAAATTCTGTTGTAGAGTCTGAAATAAATCCTGTCAAAGGGCAAGTTGAATTTTACATTGGTTCAATAAATCATAATTTCATTATTTTACAGGTTTTTCTACTATTTAATAACTACTGATGGCAGTTCTCAATTATATAGACTTGATTTGAGGCAATCACAAACTTTAAACAGAACTGCTCCTTTAACTACAGACATCAGTCTCGGGACTTCTCTTTCTCTAAATCCCCATGATAACACTTTACTATTGTCTGATAGAAGAACAGGAAATATTGTAAATTGTTCTTCAGATTTAAGGGATTGTAATGTGTACATTAACAGATCTAAACTAGAAACTAATTTTAGAAGAACGCACGTTGGTAAGACCAATATCTATACAATGAACTGTACTGATTATGCTATACATTGAGCAATCAATGCTTTGATGGATTGATATTGTGCTATCAAAAATTGAGACATTGCTTAATCATGAGTCTCTTCTTTACATTATTTGTATCTGAGACTTAAAAAAGTCATTCAAGAGCTTGTAGACAGTGAGCATATTTATAACTGTGCACTTCATTCTACAATATGTATTATGCTTATACTTTTTTTTATAGTTACAGTTAGCTCACTTATTTCTATATATTTTTCTCTAACATTTAGGATTACCAGCTGGTAGTATTAAATATGGAGGCCAATATGTATATTGGAAAAGTGCAAATCCTTTAAATCTTGGAGTGTTTGCTATAGATGTAAAAAATACTTCTCATTTGTTAGTAATATCCTCTCAAGTTATTCCCAACTTCATGACTCCACTAAGTCCAGATCAACAACCACTCCCACGTAAGTTTTTGGTATAATTGTCTTTATATATTATACATTACATATAATACTTATTATATGTATTATAATTATGTCCCAATCAAAATTATTTGTATGAATTTATATTTGTTGTGTTAGTAACACCTTTTTAAACATTCTATATATAGCACAAAAATAATAATTTTACCTAGCTATTATTTCAAATAAGGTTGTTGATAAATCACAATCACATTAATGTCATGACTCTACAGCTAATTGGTTGAGACATTACTCCATACAAAATAAATAATAAATGATATGCTGTTGCAGTAGCTAAAGACTTGGTTCAGTTGGTTTAGTTCATATTACTCATGAGGAAAGCAATACGGGTTTATAAGATATCTTCACCCCAGTAGTTTGTACTATATAGGATTGGTAAAAGAAGGTTTAAGCTTGGTAGTAATAACGTGAGCAGCATTTTGAAGAATGCTATATAAAGTAATATAATATAAAGTGTACGGCTAACTGATAATAGTTACTAGCATGTTTGACGGCAATGATATTGCGTAATACAGCACGAGATAACACTAATATTATGAAGATTATATAGAAAATCAGTATTTCTAGAAATAAACTGTGCAAATGTTAATTAAGGTTGCATCATTATAACCCTTTATATGTCCCTGTAGCTCTACGGTGTTTAGCTCCTAATCCATTTTTACCTACAAATAGACAATTAATTCAATTAAATTTTGCTACTCCTACTACATTGCATTTGTCATGGAAAGATAAACCTACATTACAATCCTTTTGTGGCACAGAACAGTTCAGTTTGGCTCCATTCATATTCACGTTTAAGATAGATTTTAACTCTGAAGTATTTTTTGATAGTGTAAGTATTATACAATCACGTTAACATACTTGTTCAATTGTTTTAATACTATACATGTTTCAGATTACTAGGAAAAGATCTATAACAATCATGAATTTGACTCCATCTTCAATTTATGGAGTGAGTTTAGTAGCAGTTAATCAGTATAGCCTCACTAATAACAGAAAAGACTTTGTCACTTTCCAATTTCATCAAACTGCTAGTAGAGGTAATGGTGCTGACTGTAGTATAATGGTTAGGATAAGTATCCATCGAATATTTACATTATATGCATGCATGTATATTGATTTATGTAATTATACCCATTAAAGTACTTACACCTGTCACTGCTGTAAAATCAGTGATCAAACCAAACTTTGCAAGTTCACCATAATGTCCTGCAGTGGTAGATATTTTGATTAGCAAATGACTATAATAAAGACACACCCTTCAATTAGTTCTCTCTAAGCAATCAGTGTTAATAATAATATCATGAATTCTGGAGGTGCATTTACTAATATTAAAGGAAGAACAAAATGAATGACCAAATGACTCAGTTAGATATATTCATTCAGAAGAAGACAGACAGAATTTGTTGTTTGGCTTTTATATTACAAGTTTCATAAAAGATGGCCCTTTTACTTCATCTAGGTTTATAACAATTCTTCCATATCAGTCAACAACATGAACGAACGTATCTATTTATAATTTTTTTTTAATACATAATTTTGGTTGAGAATATAACACAAAATCAGTCGCAAGCATTTTTAAACTCTCTATCACAAGCTGAAATTGTCGGCCAAACCATCTGCTTGTTCTGGATCCAATTTGCAGCTCTATAAATTGCTTAAAAAATTGTAAACATTTTCTTACTGAAAATGTATTAAGACTAATATGGACTGTATCCAAGTGTTATATGGTGATAATTGTAATTATAGTAGTAAAGAAAGTTAATTTTAAATTGTTATGATTGCATAAATAACAATTATTAATATAGTGACTTTTTCATGAAAATGTTTTTTTATTATAATGATATAAATGTATATCAACTTATATCAATTACATTATGTCAGGTTTAATTTTACAATCATGATATTAATAATGATGACTTTTACGCTTATATTTTATTACACAATAAAAGCTCATATCAACCTATATCAACAAAAATTTTGTCAATTTTAATTTAGTTTCAGGAAATTGTCGAACGGATTCAAGGGATAATGCTGCTTGCACATTTGGGTACACAAATGCATCATTAACACTTAATGACAGAACCAAAACCATTAGAATGGAATGTAACTTAATTAATGTAGTAACTGTTCAGTCTCCGATCTATAGCTGGAAATTGGATGGAATTACTGTAATAAAAAATGGCATATTTACAGAAAATATTCGTGATGTACGCCCCGAATTATTAAATATTTTTCCTAACCCTATTCAAATATTTGATGAAAATGAAATTAAAATTTTTGTGGAACCCCTAAGAAGTTCATTCTACTCTCAAGCGGACCCTCTAACATGTTATGGTTATAATATAAATGCAAGTCTTGAAGGTATACTTTACTACATAACTTCAGGAACTTGGACATGTGAGGTAGAAAGCTCTTTCGGAAACATTAGTAGTGATTCTATAGTAATTAATGAACCAGGTAAAATATTATATAGCTAATTGACATTAATGCATTATTATTACAGATGCACTCAATATTCTGTACATGCATTATCTACAGATAGTAGTTGTGTGAATAACATGCAAGAAATATTGAGTAAAATTCAATTTCTAATACACTTATACAAAACATGTAGCTATTTATAACAAAAAAGTTAGATAGAAACGTTCTCACCTAAAGGGGTTTGGAAAAAAACAAAGGGAAAAAATTAAAAATCTTGGTCGTCACCAGGAATCTAACCCACCACCTGCTCTAACCACTGAGTTACGACAACCCTCGACTTCCCCGCTGAAGCCAGTGGCCTTGGGTTCGATTCCCAGCGACGACCAAGATTTTTCATTTTTTTCCTTTGCTTTCTTCCAGACCCCTTTAGGTGAGAAAGTTTCTATCTAGTTTGTAAGAAGGGTCAGAACTTGATATTTGTTAACAAAAAAAGTCGTATGAAGCATTCCTGAATGATTATCAACTTAATATGCAATAAAGCTTTATATGCTTAACTATAAATATCAAAAGTAAAATACTTTTATTTTTGCATGATTTTAATGCAGTATATAAAATCATTTGTGATTGTTGGTTCAAATTTATTGCATATGATGATACCAATAATATCCGTTGAATAATTTGTTTAACTGATCACTTAGGGTACAGTCTTCTGTTTTACAGATTATAAAGATAATGACTTCTTTGTGCATGCATGCACTATACACAAAAATTACAATAGTGATGAACCACCTGACATCATACCTTTAAACGCAAGACTATAAAATAACATTACATATTAAAATTGAAGCATTAGCTTCAGTTGGGTGTTAACTATATATGGGAATTTGACTTGTTACATATAGTTTTATACCGTATTACAATTTTGTTTTTCATAGATTTGTGTACACACGAAACTGAATGCGGAACACTTGATTGCCTTACAGTAGCTAGACAAACATGTTGTAATTGTCCAATGGGAGATAATTATATATCACGAGGCTCAGGCAAACAATGTACAAGTAAAGTAGTATAAAAACATGTACTAAACTGAAAAAAATAAAGAATGCATTAAATGAAATTTTGAACTTTTATTTATCTAGCTATCCATATTTTTTCCTTTGATAATTCAATCCCCATTAATAAATTTTAATAACAGTCAAATAGTTTCTAATAGCCGATGAAGAATAGAATTTGCATCAATGAAATGAAGGAAAGATTTAACGGGTTTTTTCTTCTAATGCTCAATTAGCTCAAACAATTTAATAAAAGTAAGGAATTCTACATTATTCTAACTTCAATTTGCAATGAAATTCCTTTAATGCATTAATTATTATTATAATTGCAATTTTTCTCATATTGGCTGATAGAACGAGAAAATTTGCTAGCATTATAGTTACTTTAGCAGAGAATGACTGAATCATGATTAATTATTATAGGAAATAACTGCCCATCACTTAATGGCACAATCAATGGGGAAGTTGAGATTATTTTGGATAGTAGAAATGAAATTGTGGCCCAATACACATGTCAAAATGGATTCAAATTGGTTGGAAATCAAAACAGAACTTGTCAGCAATCTGACAGTACATGGATAGGACAGATACCTCTATGCATTAAAAGTTAGTTTATATTATGCTATTATTATTAGATTGCTTCATTGCTTTCAGGCTTCAAATTATGGTCATTCAAATACAAATGTCATTGTTGTTCACTAAGCATTTGTGACATGCAAGCTTTTTACACAGAATTGTTTTAGAAATTAAATTGATGTGCTTGTCTCCCTTAATAATTTTATTGCAAAAAGTGCTTAAAAATGTATCAGCTTTTGTGGTATGCAAGCCTTTTACGCATAATGGATTTAGAGTTTAAAATTGATGGCTTGTTCTCCTAATCAAGTTCTTGCAAAAGTACTTAAATATTGTATCTGCAATAAACCTTTACTTTCCACCTATTTGGGTAATATTATTTTAATGTTGTATTATTTCTCCAATTTCATGCTAACAATTCTGTGCTTCAACATAATAATGTTGCTCACTCTATAGTAAAATTGGATTGTTATATATTTTTTACTTATAGCTACGGGATCTTGTCAGCTGGAATCAAATAATGATGTTTCTTGCTCAATCGGACACACCAATATAGTATCATTAACACTTAATGACAATATCAATACCATCACTATGGAATGTAATATTGTAACTTCTCACCCTATGACTTATCGTTGGTTATTAAATGGAATAACTGTTATAAATGATGGCACATTTACACAAAGCATTTATGATTTACGTCCAGGATTGTTAAATATTTCTCCTCAACCTATTCAAATATCTAACAGAAATGACATAATTAATTTAGTAGTGAAACCCCAAAGTGATTCACACTCTCCGTTTGACCCTCTTTCATGCTATGATCATAATATAAGTGCAAGTCTTGAAGGTATGCTTTATTACATAGCAGCAGGAAATTGGACATGTGAGACCGAAAATCTTTACGGGAGGTTTAGTGGATCTATAATAGTTAACGAACCTGGTAAATTATATTACAATTAACTCTATCTCTATGTATATACAAAATAGTTTATCATCTAATTGAATTTTCATTTGTCTCTGAAGAAAGCTGGGAAAGTTTTAAGGCAAATTACTTATAACCTCAGCCTTCCCAGCATAGTCCAATACTTCATGAAGTTCTTGTGTCTCATGTGGAATAGGTGAAGTACTTTATTTGAGAAACAAAAATTTACACACCAGTTCACTCTGCTCAATTTAAGCTTATTTATTTTAACTTCTATATAATGTTACACAGACCTAACATAAAACAAAATGAACAGTTGTTGCTTCTGGTATAGTATTCTGTTCAATATCTGCTCTCACTCTCCATCCCTAGACTTACTGCATTTAGATTTAAAAAACAACAACAATCTGTTCAATAAGCTCAATTTGTTTATATTTTCTTCATTTTACACTGTTAGCAGTGAAAATTATTGTCCTTGCAAAAACTTAGTCATACTCACACCACAACAACTATTCACATAATTGATATTATTAAAATAAAATACAATGCTTTTGTTATTCCAGTTGCTATTGCACCCAATCCTGGAATCCTGCAAAGTATCAATTCCCAGCAAAGTACATTTTTTTCTTCATTCAATATAAGCAGTTCTTATGTAGCTATCACTTAAAAGCAAATGCCTTTATTATAACATTAATATTGAGCTTGAACTGTTGCATTTTTCTAATAGTATATAAGTATGTATGTGTATAATATACTATACCATATACTCATTTAATTAAGTACGTCATTCACAAGTATAAATTATGATAAAAATAATTTCAAATTTTCAATATAAAATGTGATTTTTATTATCTTGATCAGATTTGTGCACTCAACAAAGTGGATGTGGAACATTTGATTGCCTCACAGTTGCTAGACAATCATGTTGTAATTGTCCTATGGGAGATAATTATTTATCTAATAGTTTAGGCCAACAGTGTACAAGTAAGCTAGAAAGCAATTAATATTAAATCTAATAATTCCTTTTACATTATGCTAAATTAAAATAATACTATTATAAATGAGAATAATCAGTATTAAACAAAAATCGAATATTGAAAGAACCTTTTTCATCTATAACTAACAATTAAAAAAATTTGAGTTGTTTTTATTCATTAATTGAAAGAATTCTGTTTCATCTATAGCTAACTAACAATTTAAAAAACAACTTGAGTTGTTTTTTTTTAATTCTTTAAGAAATATTTAGTCAGGGAAAGTTAGCCCAAATTCTTGGTGAACCGGGAATAAATTCCTTACCAAGAAATTTTTTTACCAGAATGTGGGTAATAGTGCCTACAATGACCCCTCAAAAGATTGAAACCCAGTTCCCCTAGGGGAACCCGCTATAGCCACTTAAAGTTTCTATCGGTCACCTTATATATTAAAAATCACAATCTTTTGAGTTTAAACTAATAAAAACAGTCAAACTAGTCTCATGAATCAAGGTCAGAGTCTTCTTCAGGCTCTTCCTCATCATCAATGCTATTTTTGCATGTAATTCCTTTGCAATTTCTGCATGCTGAGATGCATTTGACTTCATTCTTCCTACAGCTGCAGCGTCTATTGCTGCAATCGCCTTTGCAATTACAGCTAGTAGAATGCCCTGACTAATTGAAACCCTCACAATTACTACTTTGATTCGCCATGGAAATTATTTTAAAAAGTTCACTGTTAATATTTTAGGAATTAATTGCCCATCATTAATGGACATACCTAATGGCAAATTCACCATTACTTTGAACAGTAGAAATGGAGTTGTGGCCACACACACATGTCAAAATGGATATAAACTGGTTGGAAATTTAAGAAGAACTTGTATACAATCTTCGAGTACATGGACAGGAATGGCGCCATTTTGTATGAAAAGTTAGCATATACTAATTTATACTTTATATTATGTATGTCATTGTGACGTTAAGTTTATGCTTTCTTGATTCAAGATCATCCAAGGAAAATTGTCACAAATTATTGTGTGATTTAAATTTATGTAATTAGCTATAATTTACCAGACAATCTGATTTAAACTTGAAAGGTATGTGTACAAGCAAGCAGAACAACAGTTAGAAACAAAATTGGTCAACAATAAACTGTATTATTCAACCATTTTTAAAGTAGCTATAATGTCTTTAATGATTTCAGTTGAATAAAATATTATGTTTAGAATGAGCAAGATTGAACAAATAGCATGTACATTCTGGTGCTAAAATTTTATAGCTGATTTAGTGAAAGGAAATAAAAACAATAACTTATTTGGTAACAAAGAATTCAACAATTTGTACAAGAAATTTATTTTTGTTCATCCCGAAGTTGTTTCTATTATTGTTGAAGTACTTTATTATAAATTGGTTAAATATATTAAACTGTGTCTCTGCTACTCTCTCTGCTAAGCGTAATGCTGAATGCTGATAACATTTATGCATAATAATAAATATATGAGACAAATTGACTGACCAATGTTTAACAAAACAAAAAATAGAAACATTATTAGATAATCGATTTTTAACAATCAACGCTGAGAATTCTCTGCTTGGACAGTCAAAGAATAAATAGTAGTCTATAATTATGAGATATTATGTATTTACTACATATGTGTGTTCCTCAGATGATACCAGCACAAGAGGTGAAGGACACATTGTTTTGACTGATTTTAATACTGTCAGTATTGTTCAATTATTATTAGCTATTCTTTGATGAAAAATATTTATTTCCAGAATTTGACTGTAACACTGTGCTACATTTACATTAACCTAAGACAACACTTAGTGTTTAGCATGGATTGTTGTCACAAGATTCTCATCTGTTCTTTTATGATTGTGCACTGCTATGATAGTGAAAATTTGTTGTACTAGAAATGACTGCTTTTTACTTTGTAAGTACAAGCCCTAATATCAAGATAATTAATGAATCCTATTGTCTTCTTAAAAACAATCTTAAAAGTGATCCCCCTTCTTCTCACTGACAATAGTAAGAGTCATTTTTAATCAAGAAAACTAATTCTTCTGCCCCTTATTTTTGCAACAGCCAGTCAGGGCACTTACTAGCTACATAACTAAATTTACTTTTGTCCATTATAATTTTGAATACAACATAAATACATAAAGCTGTCCTTCTGATCAATGCTTCATAAAACCCACCTTGTTTGATTACACAAGATACTTTCCAGGAAGTCTTATAAATCATTCTTTTCTAATCTATGAAGTGTAAGAACACTGCGATACAGAGCTCAAGAGAGAAGAGAAAAATCCTCCCCAAAAAGAGATCTTAAAGTAATATTTTTCATTATCAGATATACTTTATGGGAATAAATATGTTTGGGCACATATTTGACAGTCTAGGTAGTCATTTTTTCAGCAAAAAAATGTATTGGAGCAGTTTTTAACATTTACATAGTTACAAACTGACCAAGTATAGGTACTCTGCAGTCCAATCCGAAAATTTATGAAAGCCAAAGTCAGCCAGAACATTATTATTACCAGCATATTTTTTAACTGGTTGCTAATGGAGACTAGATCCGTTTTATGAGTGAGTTAATAATTATTACACTTTACAATTTATTGTGTACCAAATCGGCCTATTGAGTGCCTTCACGCAGTTAATGTATTGAATTGGAAATATCGTACCCGCAATTTCTACAGTAGAAAGGAAGTCTGGGGTTGTTGTACGCTTATTGGGTCCCCCGAGGGTCTGCTAATTCTATAATTACCATTCTGTGCCAATTACATTAATTTGGTTAAATAAAGCTCATGCAGACTACCGCTGGCACTCCCGAGAAGTACGTCTAATTCTTAGGGTGGAATATTTTCAATTTTTCGCTTTTCACTTATCCCTTTGCGCAACGGTAGCTACCACGTTAGCTACCATGTTCTGAAGTCGGTAATGTTTTATTTTGAGTTTTGCATTTTTTTCCCTCCATGTCAAGACTAACTTGTGGTTCACTCTCAATGCTACGAGACGGCGGTACTTCCTGCCTTCTTGTACTCCACCTCGAATATTAGGGAAAAGTCCTGCCTTCTTGTACTCCACCTCGAATATTAGGGAAAAGATTTTCAATGACTTTTATCGGAAAAAATAATGGAAACGGCATCCATTAAACAATAGCCACTGTGTTTCTGTGACGACCTTCCCCTGACCAGTACACAATAAATTGATTAATCCTCGGATACTACTAGAATATCACTCACCCCTCGGTGCTCGTACCCCAGCACTCGTGTAAATGCTAACTGACAGACTTGTAGTATTCAATGATTAATCTAGATATCAGATGGGGCAAGATAAGTATTCTGCTGGACAAACGCTACTACTAAGATATTTTTAGCGTATATTTTCCCGTTTTCTTATAATCATGCTGTATTCTCTGAAGTAGCTCTAACAGTCATGGTCAATTCTCTGATATGGCGCTGTATAGTTCTAGTAGCAATTTATACTAAAGAATTACTGGCAGGTTAATAGTTTTTATAAAGTTATGTGACATAAACACCATCATAATAATTATTATTAACATTTATTTCATGTCTATAATGTTTTTGTTTTTTTAATAGTTAAATAAATAGGTTGGAGAAAAAGTTTTGTTAAACACAAGTTCAGAAAGCAACATAGTGTGTTTCAAAATATTATTGTAGCCTTTATGCTAAACAAGTCAGTATTGGTATTATGTGAAACAACACAAAAAAATTATTTAATGTGTTGTGACCATTTCATCATAACCATCAAAATTAATTGATTAAAATAGTCACTAATTCATCTACTGTTGTGCATCAAAATATACACTCTATCATCGCTGGCAAACAATATTGTAATTGTCTGAAAAGCTAGTTAATGTATTGATCTGTTCATCAGATTGGTGATATTTATATTAAATTATGTCAATATATAATTATAGTTCCCCCACAAGTCACTAATGTCCAAATATTTCAGTACCACCCTTTGATTAATAATAATAGAACACGAAATGTTTTGGTAACCTGGAACAATTTGTCAGAAGTTGTGTCTAACTTTACAGTCAGAGTTATAGATTATAGTACAGGAATGGACTTAGATGTAAGTAAAATAATGATGTATGTATGTATGTATGTATGTATGTATGTATGCATGCATGCATGTGTGTATGTATGTATGCATGTATGTATGCATGTATGTAGCATGTATGTATGTATGTATGTATGCATGTATGTGTGTATGTATGTATGTATGTATGTATGCATGTATGTGTGTATGTATGTATGTATGTATGTATGTATGTGTGTGTGTATGTATGTATGTATATGTGTGTGTTTGTGTGTTTGTATTGACGCTGCTGTATTCATCAAATCTTTCCACATGTATCAAAATTATGTACTAAATTCTAAAGTCTTTCTAAATGAATATTAGGTTAACAGCTAATAGTAATTATGTTTATTCAGTTTTACTTTGAACAGTGGATACTTTGGTATAATGTTTTACTGTCCATTATTTGCGAGTGTCGTTTATGGGGGGGGGGGGGGGAATGCTATGGGTTCCAGATAAAATGAGTACTTTATGCTTCGGCCTGATAGTAAGATGTTAGGCACTATTTCACAATGGGTGGTGGAATGCTGTAATTACGGTTTTCAGATTCATACCAAACGTTAGAGAAACAATGATTGAAAAATTATGCTTTATGATAGTTGCAATAATACTTTTTTTGATGCTAGCACATAATATGGACCATTGATATAATCTTAATAAGTTAGGTTCTATGGATATCACTGACCAGTGGCACGGGAAGATGTTTTGGTACGGGGGACTCATTATAGGCAGGGTTTGTTTTGTGGTTAAAATTGTTCATGTGAGAAATCACCTCATGAGATAGCCCAGAGCCCCCCCC
>WLWD01001305.1_pt1 | contig 130106 bp, 73 predicted proteins | sample 6712731 | NCBI WGS metagenome assembly WLWD01 (sample SAMN12718690, study PRJNA576275) | sponge metagenome | isolation source: marine sponge | host: Mycale hentscheli | place: New Zealand: South Island, Marlborough, Capsize Point | collected 2014-11-01 | reverse complement strand
TTTTTTTTTCTAGTTATACATTGCTGTTGTTGTTAATTATTATTAATAATAATAATATTAGTATTACTACTACTACCGCTGTTATTATTATTATTATATGTAGGTAATAATCCAAGTTGGCCTTCGCTTGTGATGGAGTCTAATTTACCAATGGATCTGGTCATCCGGACTGCTGGGAATGTCATATGTCTACCATTCAGAGATCGTTTTCCATGAGTTGTTCTCTGGGAGCCTTGGGGTTCTCTGCAGTCACTCTACTGTATACATCTTCTATGAGACTGAACTACAAACTAGCTGTACTAGTTGTCATTTCACTGATTTCGTTTCATTCACACTCATATGATCTAGTAGACTTGGTAGCGTGACATGCTACAATTATTTGCAGAAAATCAAAGTTTAAAATGGGTGTATGTTAGCAGTAAGCTTGCTTGGTTCTGTTGTGGTGTGATTGAGGACCTGTTACTAAAACTGATGTACGTGTATATTATTATTTTTATTCAGTTTTGTTTAATTAAATAAAAGGCAGCAATAGTTAACATGAGTATACTAACTTGGCAAGTGTAAAATCGGAGTAAAGAATATCAGAACCCGTTACACATCGAGGGAATGCTATTGCGACTATGGCCTCTACTTATAGATGCATTAGATCCAATTGCACACATTCCATATCCTGAGATGCATGTACATAAAGTTGTGCTGTAAGGTATATAATATACCATAGGTAGGAAGGCCATGCAGTTGTTATGCATTCAGTGTGGTGGGTGCTAACTACATAAACCTCATCATTGTACTATTGCATCGCTCATGATGACACTAACATTTGCACAGGACCACAACCTCCACCTATTTTTTAACCTATGGCACATATCTAAATACAAATTGCATAACAATCAGTTCAGACACAAGAAAAATGGTATATAGAGAGACTGCAGTTGCTGTGCAATTAAATTGATACTTGCTTGGGATCATTCTATGGCTCCACCTTACGTAGGAGGAGCCCATGGTCACCATGTAATAAGTATTGTTAGTGTGATAAAGGAAGAACTTGTTCTACTATATATGTAAGGACACGTTTAATCTGCAAGGTCTTGGATTTCGCGCCTCATGCATATTAAATATGCATGATATATTATTATGCATGCATATTAAATATGCATGCATTACTGATTATCTGGAAATCCATTGCACACCCTGCAGCATGACACTAATTGCTCAGCGACCAAGGCCTCCACCTGTGACCTGCACCATCTGCACACCTCCGCAGGACCAGTTGCATAGCGACCAAGGCCTCCACCTGTGATTTGGGCCAAACTGACTTTTGAGAAATAAGTTGCTAATGTATCTAAAAACTACGGGTAGAGTGCACTAGACACTGGTCTATGAATCTGAATGAGATGGTTTGATCTGTATGCATATATACATGCATGTAGCATAGCCAGTGTGTAAGCATTGTTTAGAATAACTAAGGAACAACAACACTGCTGTGATTGCATGTCATTGATCAAAATATCACAATAACACCACCACCTGTCCCCAGTAATGAGGTGTATTCTGTTGCTATCGCCCTCCGTATCCCAGATAAATGTCCATTTGCAGCAGAATAATAAGCAGACAGGACTATTAGGTTCAACACTACCAGCTTTAGGTTCAACACTACCAGCTGATCATACGACTTCCTTTATTTTTTTCAATTCATTTAATACAGACATGCAATAATCACAATCCAACAAAAGATAATCAACAGTAAAATAATCACAAAAAGAAAAAAAAACAAAGACGTAATGTTCGATAGACATGTCGTACAAACGTCACTTGTACTTAGAGATAGTCTTCATTTACTTCTTGAAATCACTTCATTGCAATCGTTACAGCCTGACAAAAAGAGAAAACATTAATAAAATGCAACAAAAACATATATCCCAGTTACATACCTGTAGCTCTTATGAACAAGACAGTGGTGCTTCACATGGCTGTGTTCAAACATCTAGCATAGTACTTCCTTCCAACACGTGCTCATAGTTCCTCAACTCCACCAATTAGTGTCCATCTAAGAACATGCACACACATCCAAATACAAATTTGTAAATCTCTTGCTGCCGCTAAGCGGTCATGCACACCTGGCAGACCCAGGATGCCTGTGCACTAAGCAGGCACTGTGAGCCATGCAAGCAAAGCTCCTGGAGCCAGGCTAGGAACTCGCAGGAGAATAGGCCTTTCCTCATAGCAAGTGGCGTGGCCACCCAAAGACCCACCTGGACCATTGCTGTTTCATGAGAAAGGCCTTGAATTTGCACCCCAGCAAATGCCAGGTACCCAATCACAGCTGGGTGGACTGGCTGGAGGCATATGGAAAACCAAATGGAAAATTGCCAGAGTGGGGCTTGAACTTGGCCCTGAGCCAAGGACACAACACACACACACACACACACCTTGAACAGTGCCACCCTCAAAGGGTGATGCTCCTCTGCTAAGCAGATTGACAGTTGCATAGTGGTTAATCATTTTCTTGGTCTTGTTGTAGCACATCTGTGTCTAGCTATATCTTGGCCCCTTCTAAATGACCGACTACATCTATTGCAGGTAAAGGGTAAGAGAGTAGGGACACACACACACACAAGTATGGGTTCAATGCAGGATATAACTAGCACTAGTTTCCCATTCACATTTTCCAAGCCACCGACTCAGCCTTCACCAAAAGTGACAGAACTAAAAAAATATTGCATTTTGAATTTATTACAAATGCGCAATAGATGGACAAAAGCTATTCACAGTGGAGCTGTTGTTGGGTCAAGGTGATATCAGTTTATGCTCATGTGCTTCAAATAGCGATGCTAATGTTACGTCTGATATAGCTGTTCTCCAATAAAACTTGTGTAGCCAGAGGGTTGTGAGAGTAGTACTAACCCATGGAGATGAAATGGACATCAGGACCATTATCAACGACCATGAAAAAAAATTTTTTTTCAGTGATGGTTGCATGAGAAACTAGTAACTTTGTGCGGCCGTATCAAGGCTTTAGCTCACCTAGACAAACTCTTTACCCGCTGCTATACTGGGAAGGGGTCTGGTGGTATTAGTATTCAAAAGGAATGTAATTAGTCCTTTACCAGGATGCTCCATAATTAAAATCTAACTGAACATAAAAGTATCACACTTGGGTTTTTGGCTAAAAGCACATTACTGCCGTATTTAGATATGGCTTTTAGAATTCAGGAAAATGCCAATCATCTATGGAGACTCAGTGTAAGCATTCAAAACCTTTTCCTTACCCTGTTGGTAGTATTATCTCTACCACTTACAAGCCCAAAAATTAGTTATAGATGCAATTCTTTCAACCCTTCCCACTATCTTAATCTTCAGCCACTTTCTCTGCTTAAGTTCACAGCCACTCCTCAGTGGTTACTACCAAGTTCTACAAGACTGCAAGTAAGCAGTGGACGTTATTGGGAGGAAGAGAGAGGAGGAGATTTGAATCAGAACTATGTTCTAATTATATCATACATTTCCCAGCATAGGGGTAGGTAAAGGTAGGGTTTCCTAGAGACTATGGCAATGCTGGAATTCCCTCCCCCCACCCCCATCCCATTTCGTTCACCCTCCATACTTTTTCCCTGACAAAACATTTTAAGAAAAAAATTAAAAAGATATATGAAAAACCACAGCCTTACTGTACTGTTAGTTCGTTTAAAATGTCAAATACTTCTTTATAAAGTTGAGGTGCATAATTCATAATAGTTTGTCCTGTTTTCATCTGTCTGACTTCAATATTATCATTTGGCTAAATTAACTCTACAAAATCCCCCCCCTACCTCAACCCCCCCACACCTGTATAAATCACCTGAGACAAAACCTACCTAAAAATTGTAAATGATGCTTCCAGGTGAGCGGTTTTCCTCCGATGTCTCATGTAAGTTTGCAACGTTTCTTTTACTCCTCGTAGTGCAGCCACGCCCTTTTCTCCCCAGCTGGTTGTAAAGACCCTTTACCAATCATTGGCCGTGATGCGTGGTAAAATTCTCCAGTTTTCGCGTATTTTGTGCGCGGTGGTGTGAGTTGTAGGAGGCAGATGGTGAAGGTCAGGCTAGACGGAGCCCCCCAAGACCAAGATAGATGTGATTGAGATGAAGTAAGTGGTAGTGATTTAGTGTGGGTGAACTAGTGTGATCGTAATTTGTGGTGTGCGCTATTTGTATAATATTTGAGTTTGACTTAGGATAACTACAACTTTTTAATGACCAGTTTTGAAAATTGAAAATTGTATTAGTATCTTGCAGCAGTAAAGGAAGCCTCAGCATCATAGATGCAGCCCCCAGAATATATGCTGAATAAATCTGCTGCGATGTTGGTTCAAATTTTTGGCAGTCATTATATAGTAGTAGACAGTAGCTAGCTACTTCTAAATTGTGAATGCATATTTTATCTGGAACTTGCACGTAGTGATCAGGCAACTGACTATAAAACCCTAACCTCAGTCAAGGGTTAAATATTGTGTATTTTATAGATTCACTGCTGACAAACAGGGATAGAGCTGCAAGATTGTATTGCTGGCATAACATGGGGCAATGTGAGTACTGAGACATTGATAAGGAGTTACTATTGTGTTAAAAGTACTTGATCACATTTTAGCACACATTCATATTTACTCAAGTCAGGAGTGTTTGATGACCTTTTATGCATGCAAGCACATGTTTGGGCTATATTTAGAATCAGGAGTCTAACACATCTTGAGGTTACTTTCATTAACTTTTTCCCCATCTCTATTTTCAGGCTGTTGGGAGTTCCACCATGCTATCTGCAGCATTAATGGAGCTAAGAGGACACTGGAGCTTATGAATATAGAAGTCTGAATAGGTCTGACTTTACTCCTCTACAGTGCACCTCCACTGGACAGCTGACACTGTGGAATAGCCCCCAAATGATTCTAGTAACGGCAGATACATGCTGCACTTCTATATTAACGGTGAGATTCTGTTTTTCTAGTTAGTAGAGTACCTCCACATACTTAGTGCTTGGATTTTGTAGCTGATATTTGAATTATAAGATAATGCACAAAGGTTGTGTGATGATCACTTATAACGTTAGAGTGGAGAGGCTAATATACATTAGTGACCATTGGTTGGAAAACTGCATCATGTGACACAAAAAATTGAGAGTTCGTTTAGTTTAACATGTCTATTGATAAGACACCCTATACCAATATATTGAAATGTCACCTCTTTTAGGATTGGTGACCTTTACCAAATACCATGATAGCTAGACTCCTTGTGTAGGATTAGCCTAGTAACTAAGATACACCTTTAATAGTGCCTATCACAGGACTGTCAACTCTCTCACTCCAACAATAACTGTTTAAATACTTTATACTTGTCAGATACCTAACGTGTGATTGCTGACTAAATGTAAGTCCTGGTGAATGGGCCTGTTAATTGGAATTAGGGACCCTTTACCAAGTTCTAGACTGGGTTACTGTATTTGACATACTTTACGGTTGACCAAATGCCTGTGACACAACCTCAATATTTTCCAAGGTTTTAGGAATTCTTTACTAAATATTCAAGGCACCCTTTACCATGAAATTGGTTGATGTAGGATCGGGAACCCTTTACCAAGTACTTGTGTTACCTTATTGTGACAACACACCCTTTACCATTTATTTGGTTGACCTGGTTCAAGTACCTGTTTAGATCAGGAACCCTTTACCATATATCTGATTTACGTTGTTGTGACAAGACATTCCTTACCGAGCAGATGTGTTCTAGAATATTCATAGGGAGTGCTTACCTAAACATTACTATTTTAAAATGCCATATATTATTGATAAACGTTATTATCTGTATTAAATTAGAATGATGTGGGTGTGGGCTCGATTACGTCTGGATTACTCGCTCCCTTCTCTCGCTCGCACCTGGAGACAGCAAAGTAGTTGCTGCCACCAGAGTGTATGCCTCCTGCTGACTACCCGGCGAACCGTACCCGCCCGAAGGAATAGGTTTTAGGTAGGATTAAATTACTTTAAACACAGGATAACGACACATAGCGAATTGAGATGAGTGACATAGAACTAACTCGAACCACGAGACACACAACTTAAATACTAACACAAACTCCGCCTACTGTTCACACAAAATGCTGCAATGTTCTGGTCTTGTGATCGTACAATCCTTGCTAACACACATACACACGCTACCGCTACCTACTGCACATGACCATTAAACTCAACAAAAATACTTCTGACTACAAAACTTAACATTGATAAAGATCTCATGTGGGCAGGCCCACAGTGGGGTAGGGGCAAAATTCTAGTAACTTTTACGGCTATCCAATTTAGCGTAAATTCTATAATTGTGGAGCTAGATTAACAGCAGTAATTTGTTGTAAGCTATAGTTTGATTGATTGAATGAAATAAGCGGCTTGATAGACCGTGTAGGCAACAATTGGCAGCCTATACTATCATATAGCACTTGTATACAGTTCTGTTTCTGATCCCACTAAAGATCCCTATAAAATGACTTCAGTGAACCTTTACTTAATAAAGTTTTCTTATTCCACTTGGTGAAGTCTGTGTTATATACACTTTATAGACTAAAGTGGTGTATTATAGGCACTTATGTAAACAATTTCTGATCCTGTGGGACCTTGGAAGGATCTGTATTGTAGACATTTCATGTAGGTAAAGGGTCACAGGGACACCTTTAAGGTCTGTAGCATGGGCACTTTGTATTGGTAAAGGGTCACAGGCACTTTATAAAGGTCTGTATTATAGACACTTCATGTTGGTAAAGGGTCACATGCAGCCTATACAATCATATAGCACTTGTATACAGTTCTGTTTCTGATCCCACTGAAGGTCCCTATAAAATGACTTCAGTGAACCTTTACGTTTTCTGATTCCACTTGGTAAAGTCTGTGTTATATACACTATAGACTTGGACTATTTTTAAAAAGGTTTTTGTTATAGGCACTTAGGTAAACAATTTTTGATCCTGTAGGACCTTTTGGAAAGATCTGTATCATAGACATTTCATGTAGGTAAAGGGTCACAGGGCCGTCTTTAAGGTCTGTAGCATGGACACTTTGTATTGGTAAAGGGTCACAGGCACTGTATAAAGGTCTGTATTATAGATACTTCATGTTGGTAAAGGGTCACAGGCACTTCATAAAGGTCTGTATCATGTTTGTATTGGTAAAGGGTCACAGGCACTTTATAAAGGTCTGTGTTATAGACACTTCATGTTGATAAAGGATCATAGGCACTTCATAAAGGTCTGTATCATGGGCACTTCTTATTGGTAAAGGACCTTTTAAGCTATATTTGAAAATTATTTGATCGTCATAGTGTGAGTGTATGGTGGGGAGGAGAGAGAAATATTTTAGTTTGTTTTTAGCTATTACATGAAGTGTGCAGTAAGACTGGTAGGGAACCGAACAGTCAGTTTGTACACAAGTGGGTATCAATACAAAAGACACTTAGTAGAATGTTTCCAATCATATAGTGTTGATATGATACTAATAGGTTAAATGAAAGTGTGGATGAACTTCATAAAGACTTCAAGAGAAAGTGTGGGAATGGACATGACTTGAGTGTCAAATTATGTCCATGGAATAATAAACGAAGTTGGGTCCTTATTGTCTTCTAAACATTACTATTGTTGTTGTCGTCATTTTTAAACAAGTGCAATATATGTTTTATTTATATTTACTTTTGAAAAAAGTATGACATGCTGATATTTGGGAAAGGGTATGGAATATCCAAAGTCAATTACCATTATGTTTTGTTGATTGTTGCTGTTTGTAGATCACAGCTGACATGAGTGATGAACAGTTCTAATCATCCTGGCTGTATGAAGAAGTCCTGAGCATCTTCATTCATGAACAGTTAATTCTTCATCTATCACACAGATACAATGTCACATCACGGACTAATATTTATTGCATTTGCTGATTACTGGAATACATTTTACACACTAAAATATATGGCTATAAAGTGAGTATTGTAGAACACCATTTGGAGTGTTGTAGTAGCTAGCTTAAGGGAGTATCACAACACCCCATTGGTAGAGTATCAATAACACCATATTTGGTGCATTATGCGCCCTAATAGGGGTGTAGTAGAACTTGGACATGGGTGTACCACAACACCCCGTTTGGTATAATAAAGGGTGTACAGGGGTGTAACTGAACACTTCCTCTAGGTGAAATGGAAACACTCCATGCGGAGTAGTACAGCCAGTGTTACCTGGACACCCCAAAACGGGATTCCCATACACCCCATTTTTAACAGTGTAGCTACTATATTGACTTGCAACCAGCTATTTTGCATGTTACTTACTATAACCTAAAAAGTATTGTTTGACTATTACATTTATTTTACTACTCTACATTTACCTGAAACATCCAAGTTGGTTCCAGTAGTGCTACTAAGCTGAACTTCCACTCCACTACTCAGAGTTGCTAGCTCAACGGTGTCCAAATGCTACTGCCCAGCACAAGCAAATATTGCTTCACCCACCTCATCCATGTACAATAAACTCATAGATTTTAATGGCTTCGTAAAATGATTATGGTTATCCAATAATTGACTCTGAATAATAATTATCTATTACACTTGAAGCTTATATACAGCAAAACTAGATAAACTTTAAGAAACTCTACTAATGAGCTAAAAATAGCCTTATTAGCTAATTATAAAATACGTATACCGTCACGACAATCAGTGAGGTATTATTCTCTTGCATACGTGAGAAGATTAGTGCTAAAGTTCATCTCGTAAAGACTGCCGAGCATGCCAGAGTAAGTGTTTCTTGACACACAGTGTGGGCTAAGAAGATGATCGAGAATAGAATGACATGATCGGCTGTGTTAGATAACTCGTAGAAAACGCTTGTGCACACCAAATTATTGTGCTCTATGTTGACCTCAAGAATGCATACGACTGGATTGCTATGTGAAGTATGCTGAAGAAATACACGTCTATAATTAATGTAGTGTGGTTCTTGCATGACTGTAAATCGGCAGAAATACAGCAGTGAATGGACAAATGTTCATGAGTTTGAAGTGGAGGAATAGTTTGAGACAATGCCGTGTGATAACATCAACCATCTTCAACCTGTACTTTGCGGAGTTGTGGAGAATCAAACAAAGGAAGTTTGCAGTGCCATGTGTGAGGGGAAGTTGATTGGTGAGAAAACAAGGTGAAAACAATGAAATTCCAGTTTGTTGATGATGCTGCAGGTGGACAAGCAAACTATAGAGAAGGCTGCAGTGGAATTGGAGAAGGTGATCAAGGGCGTCAACCTCGGGTGTAAGGAAGACTAAGCCACTTGTTGCGAGTGCTCCTGGTACTGAAGACGAGGTGTGGCCAATCAAATCTGAAGGTGGAGAGGAGGAATGTATAACTAACTTCACGGAATTTTGGTCAGTGTTGGAGGCAAAAGGAGTAGTAGGCATAGATGTAGAGCAGAGAGTTGACAAGGTAGCAAGAGCTTTAGGGGCCTAAAAGGTCCCACCTTTAGCAACTCCCACAGTGACATCAGGATATATTGGGTGGACTCTTTTATGGCTCATATACCTGGACTGCCGGAAGAAGATTGAACCGATTACCTACACATACACATAAAAGGAATAAAAATAGTATAAAGAATAATTTATAGTGTAATAATAAGATAGTATCAGACTACTCAATCATTTACTATGTAGCAAATACGATAATGCAAAAATTAGATAAACAGGACACACTATTAAGTTGTGCATACTATATTTCAATAAACTTTCTATAATTTAAAGTGGTATTGTGACTTAAATTCAGCAGTGTACTATAATTAAATCAGTTACTGCTGAAATTGGTGAAACTTCAAGAGCAGAAATAACACCGAAATCAATAACATGGACGTAAGTAATTCTGAAAATTAATGCTAGCAATTGATATCTTTAGCAATTTGTTATTCGGAGAGTACAAGAGGATTGAGTTGTCAAACAATTACGAAAAAAAAGAATAGATGTTGAGCAGGAGGAATACTGAATATTGACTTCCTGGTTGTCAAAAACAGACTTAAAATATCACGTACATAATATACAACTATCCCTGCCTCAAATCTCTCTGCACAAGGCTTAGGAAGTCTAACACAAGATTTTCAACAGAACACTCACAACAACACTGAACTGATACATGTGCCTTTACCATGTGACAACAGTCAATCCTGAACAGTCTAATACCATGCAACTGATACATATGATGCCATATGTAATAACCAAGTCAAGCCTTCACCTGTACCATATCTATAATGACTTATAATAAAACCAGCAACCTGTTTTGTTTTTGTTTGTTTTTTCGTTTTAAGGCCATATAAACACAATGTGTCTCCTGTTATTCCTCTCACCCTACATAATAGCAACTCAAAGGTCACACAGATGTCACGTAATCAGTTATGCACTGGTCATGATCATAAAATCATCACCTCAAACATAACTACACGAAATTAAAACAAAGGGACCACATACCTTCCCCCAATTGAGGCTTACCCTATGCTACCTCCTCAGAAATAATGATAAACTCTATTTCCCAAAATCTGGTCCATCTGTCCAATAGCATATGGTAGTACAGCTGGGAGATATACTGATATTATCATTGCACTTTGACAAAAGCTCTATACTAGAGACAATGTTTCAATTGTAGTCACACGGTATTACTGGTTTCTCACCAAACGTTGGCACAGGTCACAAAATTAATGTGGGAGCATCATGGCAAGACAATTATGAGGTACAGCTGCCTTTGTTGCCTGTAAACTTGGCTATAATGTAAAGCTGGGCTGTATACTGGAATGTAGTTAATACCGACTATTTTGTACAACGACTATTGTGTACAACACCGTACTATATATATCGAGTGCATGTAACCACCGAGCATGCAATTGATTTACGCGTGCCGTATAAATTCCGGATTTTGGGCAGGTGTTTTTGTTCTAAATGGTGCGCAACAATAACTGAGTTGCAAAACGCAGAAAAAGGAAGCCACAGCAGTGCTGAAGAAATTGTGGACATTGGTACTGTTGTTTGCCAGTTCTGTCGCTGCTAAGCATGGTAACATTTCTAATCTGCTCATTCATCTGTCTTCATAAGAAGCTTAACTGGCCAGAAACAATCACCAGTATACATTTATAATGCGATACTTCACTTCTTTCAACTCCGTTAACTTACGCTATAAAGCAAACTACATCAATGTCTGCAAGAAATTATTTGCTCACGTGATTATGATGTGACACTAGGGGGCGTTGCCACAAAAGCTGGTACCTACGCAGAGCTGAAGCTTCGCATTTTCTCAAGAATCAGCCCGAATTAAAAAAAAAAAGCATAATAAAAGGTCTTAAATTTAAATCGTCATTGTGAGTACCATACCTAAATCAACAGTTAATTGTCAGTAATCTCCAAAATCAGAGCGTGACAGACCAACAGACAAACAGACAGGATGACTACTATAACCCTCTCACGCATAAGCGCTGAGGGTTAATCACCATCATTTGCAGACCAACACAACCCACATACCCTATTATATACATTACACACACAGCTCAATGTCCTTAGACCACAATTCATTGTAATTAAATGCATTTTGATAGCAGACTGAAATTTAAACCTTTGTGGGTCATGATCATTGATCATACTTGTGCGTAAAAATAGCCTCAAATAAATCACATACATACCTGGGTACACCTCCTGACACATCTCACTTCAAGGAATTGAATTGTGTATGTAGTGGAGAAAGTGTAGTTACAGTGTCAACTTCACAAAATAAATTACAGCTGCTCAGGTTTTCCAGGTACAAGCCACCACATCTAACCACATACAACCACACATGTATACAGCTCAGAGACTGAACTCTGTAACACAATGCATGCACACACTGCAACTATTGAAGGTGTAAAAACATTTGTGTACCAAACAAATAATAAAACATTACTTGACAACAGACCTCTTCCTCATTATGGAATGAAGTCTTAGTTTATTTTAGGCCAAACAAACGAAATACCTTGTTTCTTATCTGCACCTTCCTGGGTGATACAGCCACTTCAAAATTTATTATGCAGGTCAAGCCCACTGCTTTAACCACACCCCTACTACCTCATACTTGTTATATACCATTTCAATATTTTTCCTATACAGTAGGGGCCAAAAAAAAGTTCCCATTGAGTCGGTTTAAGGACTTTCTAAAGTCTGTACGGAAGACTTTTAACACGATTTTTTTTTAGCAACTTTTAGCCGACTTTTTTGGCAATTTTTTTTTTTTGTACCGACTTTTTTCTCTAGCGACCTTTCTGAGTCTGACTTTTTTAAGGTTAGGGGCAGAACCCTTCTAGAGCACTTCAGTTATTGTGGTTAAACAAGTACAGGGCAGCACCTGCTTGATGTGTAGCAGCTGCAAAATCAGATTAAAACTAGGCTGCAAACCATTTTTTAAAAGAATAAACAACAGGTTTAAAGTCGGTTCAGCAGCTGGTGACTTGTGTAGTCGGCATTGGTTGATACAAAGTCTTTAAAAAGTCTCCTTACCCTAGAGACTATTTTTCTGTTAGTCGCTAAAAAGTCTGGTCGCTATGGGAACTTTTTTTTGACCTCTACTGTAGGTCAACTACATTATCGCAATTTCCAATATAGTTGATGAGAAACAAGAAATGTGGTTTCAATTCACACTATAATTTAGTACACCACCAGGCCAGCTATACATTGCACAAATGAAGACTTGCTACAGGTGCATTTAAGAGGCTTTGGATTCATCTAAAGGAAGGTGAGTGGCTACAACTTGTGAAGAATAAAAGTGATCTATATCAAAAATTTTAAACACTATTCCTAAAGAATATTTCAAGTTATGTAATACGCAATCACAAAATAAAATAAAAATCTTTTGGAAGTCTACACTACAATACAGGCTTCCATACTTACAGCAGCTTGCAAGTGTTTTTTTTCCTTCATTTTTCTTCTTTTTATAGCAGATACACGGTAGAATAAGACCATCTTGGTATTTGGCAAAACTAAATAAAAATAGTTATTCTTATTACTAATGTTTAACTGGCTAGTCAATAATTCAGTCGCTATATGGAGTAAATCATCAGATTTATTTCTGTGATCTTAATTTTTTCAAAGCTTCTATTACAGTTAGCTAAATTTTACCTGATCATTTAAACCTGGCTCTGTTAGAAACAAGTTTACTTTAGCATCCTTAAGCTCTACTACACTTCAATATCTCTTGAGTGGGATAGACTAGATAGGTTTCACTTAGTGTCAATCTAAATTACAATTTTTAAGAAACATTTCATGTTGTGTGTGTGGTCCTATAAAATGAGACCATACACACGATACACATAATTAAACGTAAGTGCAACTAGAAAACTAAACACTACTAATCTCTTAGCTACATCACCTATCCAAATAATAAAGAAAGCTCAGGGTACCAAATTTTACTATTATTAGCAAGAGCCAAAGTAACACTAATGCTCGTACAGTCACTAGTCTCACAAGAGCTAGTTTGTACGCAGTTTCAAACTCCCCACGAAACCCCTAACCTTCTTCTAGCGTTGCTATCGCAGTCTCTTTCACCAGACACTCCTAGCTAGCATCAAACTCCATCCAGAGCGCACGCGGTAAGCATGGCCAATCTCAGAAGGCGTGGACTGTTGCTATAGTTACAGTTACTTAAAAAAACAATCGGAAAGTTCGCTGATGTTTCGTAAGTGGGACAGTATTAAGCTCGTCTGTATATATATTGCCCTCTCTCAAGATAAAGCATCTTTAAAGTGTTCTGATAAACCTGTCAACATTCAGTTCATTATCTCTTATAAATATTCATGCAAATGTCTCCTCTTGGGACTCATGGGCTGAGCTGCAAGTTCAGTGTAGGCAGACATTCTAAGTAAACTGTTTTAAATGATATCATCCACCTCGCTCAGTCAGCTGCTAAAGTCCCCTCCAGATTGAAACCTCCTGGCTTTCCAGATCCATGGTAAATGACCGAATTGCATGATTTTAGTGCCATGGAATGCTGGAAGACCTTTTGTATAGGATGATGCCACCTGTCCAGACACTAGGCAGATGTGTCTCTGGCAACTGGTGAACTATGTGGTACTAGCTACTTCCTTCAGAAACTCTCAGTGGCAGTTCAGCTGGGAATGCCGCAGCCGTTTTGGGTTGTGCCTATCCATCCTTGGATTTTTAATAATTTAAAAATGGTTATTATTATTATTATTATTTTATTATTATTTATTAATAATTGATAATTGTTACTAATGTTAGCTTCTTAAATAAAGTTAAAAGTTTGTTTGATATAGTTTTTAGTGATTGATATAGTGAAAGTTTTATAGCTCTACTGACCAGACTTCTGAGTTGAGTATTCTGCATGCCTCCAGTGATCGTTAATTCAACTAAAACATCTGCTACTCACATAACAAGCAGTACTTTTAATTGCATTGCCTAAGATGTTACTTTCAAAAAGTGATAGTAAGATTAATATGAAAGTCACCTTGAACACCATGTCACTTCTCCAAACTATACTATGCTATGATGCAAATTGTGTTATCCACAGTTACACCACACTAAAGGCTACATGCCTGAGCATGACTCCTAAAGAAAGTAGGTTGGTCTTTGTAGCTATACTATGTTATTAATAATGGATACATTCATGTGAATTAGACGCTTTTCAGTCAGGTCATTTTTATTTTTTCTTGAATCACATGCCCAGTTTATGAAATTCTTAACCATTATAAGGCAGTACAACAACAGTATATTATTCATACATCTCATTCCAAGAGATCAGTATTATAACTTAATAAATCTCTCACCTGCATGTATGTTACAACTGAATTTTAAATGAGTTGAGTTAGTGTTTCCAATCAAGTGGAGGAATCTGGGAGTTAAACTATTTGAAATATATGGTTTCTTCACTGGTCGCAGCGTAGGGTATGTTATTATTACTAGAATTTCGCTGGGACTGCACTTCAGTGCTCTTCTTTACATTTGATAAAGTTATAGCAACCGCCATAGTGTATCAAAGTCTAAGTATATTAGAAATCAAATTAATGACATGAAACTAAATTGATGATTGTGAGTTCAAAAAGAAGTGTACAAATGAAGTGGGATATGATAGAATGCATGACAACAGGTGTAAATTAACAAGTTAAGCTGGAATGTTTATGGTGTCTTTTCCAGTCATCTTGAGGGGGGGCAATTCATCCTTGGTCTGGAAGATCCGTTAGCAAGAGTGGCTTTTTATGGGCACATGTACATCTATATAGTTGAGCAGCAGTCTTCCTCCTCTGCTCTTCCTTCTCCAGCCCTCTCTTTGCCTCGTTCTCCAGCCCTGCTGTTCACTTTCCCCTCCAGCTACTCCTGTCCTGTGTCATGTACCACGTCTACTCTCTCTATTCAAATCGCGTCCTGTCCCTCCATCATCTTGGACCATGAGCTTGCCTTTGCACCAGCAACCCTTGGAGATTCTCTTTTAGTCCACACACACAAACACACACACACACACACACACACACACACAATAAAAAATATGTATATATACTTTTGGTGGATTATAAATTTTTGACATCACAATTATAAATACTCAGATATGTACTAGAACACCTGTTACACTAAAAATATCCATCTATTAATAATTAGAATAAAGGTGACCTTTGATCATTGAGACCACCTACCTTGGTGATGGCATGAGATTGACAGTTTGATTGAAACCAAGTGAGGTTTTGGTTATTTAACAGGTGAGCACCGGATGTGAGTGCTACAGCTTTTTTTTTTTTTTTTTTTTAAAGTCTGCTACATACAATTGATACACAATAACTCAGCAAACGCAATTAACAGTGGACTGATAGGAACGGTTACAAAAAAGTTGGTAAAGATTGCCACATTAACCTAGAAAATAATATGCCAGTTAAGGTGTAATTGTATATACTCATTTCATGACTACAACTGTGTTTGTTACCTTTACCACAACCATAGTCTTGCCTTAGTTGAAAAACAATAGAAATAATATTTCACAGAAAACACACACATATATGCCCATGCAATGTGCTTGAAGAGTTGCCAATGATTGAGTACGTGTCACTATAATCATCAATAGCAGTCTTAATTGAGTACGAGACTCTCTGCATGCTGATTCCAAAATTACTGCTGCCTAACTCTCAGCTATTGAGCCCAGGCAGTAACAACAGACACAGAATCCAAACTGTAATAGTGCTGCCACAAACTTACGGACATACAATACACACACATCATAACTGTTACACGAGCAAGTATGATGTGGTGAGTCATTTCATGAGCAGGCTGACTTATTTTCATGAGCCAAAGATGAGTGAAAATAAAGCCTGCAGAATGAATTATCTTGCTACACCTGTGTGTACTCTATGCTAGATAAATATATATCTTCACTGCAAACCAAGCTTGTAAAGTTGATAGTGTTAGTTCAAAAGGGGCTCTTCCACACTCTTAGCCAATGCGTATTGGCTGCTTTGACCTGGATAGATAGTTCTTGTAGAGAAAGATAGCTGGGGAACTAGTAAGATTGGTAATTGCTACTACCAGTGTATTTGAAGGTAATGAGCTTGTGCAATTCAGTGTGTGACATTGTGAAATATGCCATGGGTCATAAACTTGAAAATATTATTGTGAAGATATCGAGCATGGAATATAATATATTACGGACAATTAAAAGAATGCTATCATTTTACCCTGCTGCGCTAGTGTGCGGTTAATTATTAATAAGTATATGTGAATGTATGTATGTATGCAGTGTGGATGATAACTATACGTCAATGCTCAGACAAACGTCAAAACAATTTAATCTTGGTGTGATAAAAAATCTGGTATGACAAATGTTACTATATTTTCATTACTTTACAGACTGTAGTAGAACATGTAGTACATATTGGTATTGCATTATAAGCTTCAAAATGAGTAAAATTAATTCATATTATTGATCAATCATATTTAAAGAATTGATCATCATTTAATTATTGTGTCAATAGTTCTGTGAAAAAGTATATTGTCTTGTTCATGGCCTTAGCTTGTTGTGAGTGCAGTAGGTCACTGAGAGTTAATGCTGAAGTGTACTGTTGGGCTAAAATCATAAACTAAAACTAGAAGCCAGAGTGCAAAGAAAAAAGGACAAAAGAAAAGAAGAATGCCCAGTTAAAAAAAACAACAACAAAAAACAAAACAAAACAAAAACAACAAAAAAAAAAACAAAAAAATAAAATAAAATAAAAAAAATGGAGGAAAAAAAAGTGTCCATGCCAGGATTGAACCATAGTTGATTGATTATATGTACTTACGTATGGGTGTGGCTAATCCAATAAATATAAGTTGTACAATGGAGGAAATGATACTTTTGTGCACCACATGAACACTATCAAACACATGCACACACACTGCATCACCTACATGTTCAAACCACTCCTATCTTCTAACACCAAATCATTATTCACCTAGGTGATACAGGAAGCCCATTACAGCACAAAACAGGTATACACGTTGACAGTATACTCATCACACATGTATGTGCAGATGTGTGTGCGTGTGTATATGTACACACGATTTCAAAAAATATTCTGATAAAAGTCCAAATTTTTAAACTATAAGTTTCACTCTATATAACTAAATAGAATTGAATAGCCAGTAGTGTATAATTACTTAAAATCTATTGCAATTACATCTTTACTAGAATGTATTGTACTAAATCATAATACTACAATAGGAATGAGTACCAACAGGTTGTGAATGCCAGTAGAGATTGACATGTTCAATTGGTTATATAGTACGCATCGCACGGACACACATGGATACAGTGTGTTGTATTACAAGATAAAAGTGGGCAGAGACAAGTATACTCAGGGTGTAATTGGCGAGCGAGCGAGACACTTACAGGGGTAACATAATTGAAAATCGGGGATGTTTGTTTGTTTATATGTTTGGACGTACGTATGTCATTTTGTACTTTGACCGTCTCATATTTTTGTGTTATCTCGCTGTTCGACCCTGTCCCAAACTTCACTAAACGGAATCCTCCGGTTTAGCGATCATTACCCGTAATCTGTCAGTATTTGCTTAAAAATTCTTTGTCCACTAGAGTAACTACGAAGGTAAGCCTTGTGTAGGTATGTTCAGTTGTGTGAAAGTATTGTGCCTTTACTTAACTAAAGAATATCACAAAGAAAACGTGTAAATAATGCTACTTGTTTTTGTTGTTTTTTGTTTTGTTTTTGTTTCAATTCTAACTGTTGCAGGGAGTGGTTACTATGGCATTGAATCCCCTTTACCTTATACACGTAATTCAAACTTGACTTTTTCTTAGTAGCTTGAGTGTTGAAGTTAAAATTAATCATATAACAATAGTGTAGCTTTAGGGTCGCTCGCCATTTGTGCTCAAGCACATCACTAGTATGTATGCACTCATAATGATTACAGGACTGTAATATTAGCCAAATGACGGCGAGTTACTCGAGTCACATATCACAGGGGTGTCGAAACAGGTACGGCAATGGCCACACCAATATTTTAAAACAAGGGGGCGTGTCAGCCATTTTTCACTTATAGCGAAACATGTCCCCAGCTACACCGCCTTAATATGCGACCTCTTCGTTTAAGACTTATAGTGACTCGTAAGACATGGACAGCCACACTACTTCTAATGGTGCCATGCTATTCCAGAATTGCATCAAAAGTGCCTGAAAATACCCAGTTGCCTAAAGATAGGCATTAATGCTGGCAAAAGATACATTGCACACTGTTACACAATGGTCACCCTATATAATCTGTACCAACTCGCAATCAATTATTCTTCTTGCGCAAATAAAGTCTAAGTGCTGGCGGGAGCCTACTGTATATCTCACTGGCTAATTCAGGTCATTGACCAAATGATCTGGGAACTCTTCACCTTTCATTTGAATTCAATACTTTACAAATGAAGAGTTGAATCAATATAATGTGTGTGTGTGTGTGTGTGTCCGGCCACACATACAAATGGTTTTAAAGGATTATTCAGTTAGTAAATGAAGTGACAAGAGTTCTAAAAGTTCAGACTCTAAGTCGCTCCCAGGTTGTCTAAGTGTGCATTAAATGGAAATATCCACAAGTCAATTAGAATGAGTAATAAATATAGTAAATAAAAAAGTAATTTCAAAAGGCCTCTTTCTTGTTATTGGAGTTAAGAAGTCATTCTAGAGTTCCTCACCTCTAGTTTTGAAGTCCAGGAGTAATCACGTGTACATCAGTGGAGTAGTCACTGCACTATTACACCTGCTACTTCACACTCCTACATTGAAAGTGTATGTCTCAAGTAAAACTAGCTCAACATAATTCAAGATTCTCGGATTTGTGTTTCGTGCTTGTAATTCCAACACATGTAGACATTAAACAGGCTAGTTTACTACAGTAGAAGTTGTTAAAATTTACACCTTTCATATTATATTATATTTATATTAACTACCACAAAAAATTGGGGCAAATGTCTCCACGAAAGTCAAACTAATATCTGGGATATGTGTGTGTGTGAGTGTGTGTGTGTGTGTGTGTGTGCATATGTGGATGATGGGGGGAGGGGAGCAAAGGGAAGCAAAGTACTTCCCTGTCTAACTCAAGTGCAGTGGAGCCTCCCTATTCCAAATAATCTTCCATGCCCCTGGACAACAAAAAAAAGCCACAAAAGTTTACCAATTGATGAAATCACAAAGAAATCATTTCCTTAGCCCCAAAAGATATTACTGCTCAGTGTCATAATTTAGCAGCACAATAGATAATACAGGCTAAGCATCCACAATGCACTTGCCACAGTCTGCCTTACGCTGCTCATACGGAAAGAAGTTTATTACAAATGACGCTGATTAAATTAGACTAAGACTTAGGTTAGCCACAGTTACCTAATGATGACTAATTGACATTTTTGGAAGAAAAAAAAAATCATATCTCAATGTATTCTTTTTTTTCCTTCGTGTAAATATTGAGTACAATTAATTTGTGACCGTCTACAGGAAAACCTGGCACAACGCGGCGTGCGTAAATATCGAGAAAAGATCGATCGATTTCTTAAAAATGTATTGTTTCAAGCCGACGGAAGGGAACGGTTAGGTCTATTATAGTGGGAACAACTTAAGCTACGACGATGAAACTTGGAGAGCTCAATATCTGGACGCTGACAACTTTGTAAGTGCAAAAAAATTTTTTTCGAAGGGTGCCGTGTTGTGCCCGGTTTTCCTGTAGACGGTCACATTTTAGGATGTCTTTAATCCCTAAGGGGTGGGGGAAGGGCGGGAGATGTACAAGCCCCTACCCCTACGCTCCCCGAAAAAAACCCTGGTTTTACACAAGATAGAACAATACCATATAACTGTGGTTAGGAAGAAAACCGATGGGTCTAGCCATACTACGGTTTCAAGCCATGAAGGCTGAAACATCATCCCTGAAGTTAGTACAGCTAGCAACAGTCTTAGAGAGAATCATTCCTGGCATCACGTGATAAAATGCAGAGCAGTGGTAAAATATGAGAATGAAGTTAAAAGTCATGCCAACACACACACACGCACACACATACAAAGCTCAACCGTGGTAATTATATATGCAGTAATTGGCAGCGAGCGAGACATTATCAGGGACAACACAAAAAATCAGGGATATATTATTGTATATATCATAATATGATATATACAATAATATATCGTATGTATGTAACTTTTGTACTTTGACTCACATTTGTTGTGTTCATTGGTTACCTTAGTTAACAACGCGCTGTTTGTCATCACTGTTCATACTTGAAAATTCATTGCCCAACATGCCAAGCTACCAAGAGACTACACTGTAAATCTTATGTTGGTATATCCAGTGAACGCGTGCATGTGAGAGTGTTGTGTGTTATATGTGCTGACTAGCTAAGAACAAACAATAAATATACATTTTCTGCTTTATGTGTTAAGCTTCTTAGGTTCCTTCCTGTTTCTTTTGTTAGTAAGCAAGTCTTATATAGAGTTAGGATTTATACAGCGCAATAATTCCTTGGAATAGCTTGTTTCTCGTACACTAATTTAATTAAGTCGGTCGTGTAAATTGTTTAAACAAATTGTGCATGATGATTTTTATAAAGATGAATTTTTACCCTTTCACCTTATATGTCAATTTTTTTTTTACTGAAGCACATCACAAGCCTTTTCCCCTAGGACTGTGTATATGAGTGGGTGTGTATGATTGTGTGCTTGCGTACTTGAGCTACAGCAGAAGGATGGGCGTGTATGGTCAGTGAAACTACACCACCATGACTACGATACAAAAAACATTGTGTACTGGCTATAAATTATATAATACAAATAAGCTTTAAATAAGAATAAGAAACAAAACAAAAACAAAACAAATGAAGCACCAAAGTTGCGAACCCTCAGTGCTATTAAACTTTACCTAGCTATTATAATAATATAATCTCCTTCAAAAAGAACAAAGCAATCTGTTAGCTATTTTAATGAGGCATCAATATAGCTCAAGCAATGAAAACAGTACATGGAAATGCTGTCTTCATAAGAGAAGCTAAACTAGCCAAAAACACTCACTGTTATAGTTTTTCAACGTGAACTTCACTTTATTCAAATCCGTTGGTTAACTTCCCTGAGCATAAAGCAAACTACACTGCGGGCTGCAAGAAATTATTTGCTCAAGTGATTATGATGTGACGCTAGGGAGCTGAAAGCTTCACGTTTCATCAACAATTAGCCCCAAATAAAAAAAAAGTAGCACAATAAAAGGTCCTAAATCTTCTTTCTGAATAAGTTTATACCTAAATCAATGGTTAATAGTCAGTAATCTCCAAAATCAGAGCATGACAGACAGACTGACAGGGCAACTACTACTACCCTCTTGCGCATGCACTCTTAGGGTTAACAAACAAACAAACAAAAACAACAACAACAACAACAACCAACCAACATTGTCTGTTGAATTTTTTTTAAGCAAATTAACTGTCTACCAGTCCCAAACCCACATCGTGACTTATAAGACCTGCAACTACCTCTATGAGGTCATAAGACTTACATTTGGTAATGGTCATCAATACTATACTGTATCATGCCAAGTTGCTTATGGCCTTAGTGGTTGTCATGGCTCCTATGACTTGCTAGTCTTATTCTATGAACTGCATGTGAAAAATGGCCATTTTTTCTTACCATCACTGCACACTGGTGGGACTAGCTAAAAATATTTGTACGCACATTTTATAGACACACACATTTAAATTTGATGTAAGACGTACACATTTTAATTCCCTCGGAATCCTACCAAACAGATGCGTTAGGGTAACCAGACCCTTCTGAGCGGAGCGATTAGGTAAAGGGTCTGGCCAGCAAGACTACATGAAACCATGGGCCTAAAACAAAGTAGAAAATATAATATGTTGAGTTGTATGCAATGATAATCTCCCCTTCATTGTCCAGGAGCACACTAAAGGATGTTAGGGTGGCCATGGGAAAAAGCTATTATGAGTGAGGATAATTTTGGTGGAGCATGTTTTAGAATAATTCAGTAACTAGAAACCATTCCAACATGCACCCACACTTTCTCACAAAGAAATGAAATTTTCAAGAGTACTATGGAACAAACAAACTGACGAGCCCTTGTCATACTAAAACTACCACAAAATATCACGATCATAACTTAGAAAAAATTGTTCAGGAAACACAACTTTACCAGGAAAATGATCTGGGTGACCCCCTGCAGCTAAAATACTTAGAAACCCACAGACTGCTAGCCATAAAACTACTTACCCAGAAGCATAAGCCAGGTAGATAGCGAAAGCTTCCTTCAAGTTCACCAAGACACGGTAGCGTACCGTATTACGAATCAGTAGAAGACTAGCGCGCAACAATAGTTTAGACGACCACTTCCAGTCGAGAGTTTTATTGGTAAAGCGTTTTTAACGTATTTAACCTGGCGATACTTACCTACACATAACTGGAAAAGGGTTTTTCATGAGATAATGCAGTATCTTTGCGAGGCTGCTGGGGAGGAAACAGCCTTTTTTTAACGGTCCTGCGTCTAGCGCAGCGAAGTACTTAGGGTCTCTGAGGGCGGTAGTTCGCGATGCACAGAGCAGCCGCCTATGTCTACGCAACAGTACTTAGCCTAACAAACATTTAACGTAGCTACATTTTCATCAATGCCGTTGGAGGGACATTATAAACTCAAGGTGGGGTCACTATCTAATTGTGTCTTTCTCTGGAAGGACCTGAGTGATCAAGCAAAAAACTACACCAGTTATAAAACTGTGCAGTGGTATGTACACTGGATATGCTGGCGCTTATGAGGGATTCTTCTTATTAATCATCAGCCAAGTTATCCTTAACAGTTCCTAGCTTTCTAATTTTGCTTAATAATATAATGCAAGAAGTTAACTAAACAATTAGTTAGCTAAATGCATTTAATAGTTAACTAACAACATTTGGACCCTTCAGTAAACCATGAGTAAAACAAAGGTGTAAAAAAACAGACCTGTAAACTACAGTAAAACATGGTACAATGTTTTACTTAAGGTTTCCTGTCAAGTAAAACTAAGTATGTTTTACTAAATGAGTAAACTATGCAGTAAATCTTTTGTGTAATAGTTTCCTCAATTTAGTAAAACAAGCACCTTCAAGCAGTGAGTAACCATGGCAACAATAAAACTTTATTTATACTGAACATGGTGTGCAATTAACAGAAACAATATTCTTTACTTAAAATGTTAACAATATAGACATGAGTAATACTATACAAATTTACTACAGATAGTGTATTTGTTTATTATTTTAAACATTCCCACTACAACTAGACTGGAGTCGTGGTCATTACATGCCAGTGGCTATGAGTGACTACATCCAATCAGTACAGATAAATGATACAGTGTATGTTGGTGGAGGATTGACTGACAGAAATGAGGATGCCTACATAGTGATGGCCTACAACACACAGTCCTGCCAGTGGCACACTCTACCTCCATACACCACCATGGGGTTTGCTATGACTACCGTTAACAACAAACTAGTTGTTGTGGGAGGAAGCAATAGAAAGGGCTCTGATAGCAGTGAGCTAGGAGAGTGGCAGCCAGACAGCAACCAGTGGACACACCCCTTCCCTCCTATGTCTACACCTGGCTATGGGCCTTCAGCTACTTCATATAAACATTGGTTGGTGGTGGCTGGTGGTTACCATGGAGTTTGTTTACATGCTAGTGTTGAGGTACTTGATGTATCCAACATGCAGTGGTCCACTGGACCATCTACACCAACACCATGGAGGAACATGAAGTCTACTACTATAGGAGATACCTGGTTCCTCATGGGGGGATGGTATGTGGGTGTGAGTTTGTGTCCTGATGTCTATAGTGTATCTCTGGAGGCTCTAGTTTCACACTCCTCATCAGAAAGTTCCAACATATGGAACAAACTACCTTCACTCAACTGTACACGATCCTGTCCACACAACATTGAAAGATCTCTACTGGCAGTCAGTGGTGATGACATGAAGAGTAAGAAGCCAGTGTCCACTATCCAGCGCTATGTCCCTGAAACTAATACCTGGGTCCAGGCTGGACAACTACCACATGCAGTACTTAACTGTACCTGTATCACGACACCAGACAATGTCCATATTATGGGAGGACATGATGGGAATAGCAGACTTAACAAACTTTTTACTTCTACTATTCACTATAATTATCTTTGTTTTTATGGAACGATTTAGCACAAGTTAGCTATTATAACTTTTAAAATATTTTCATTGGTTACTGTTTATATGTCTTCTAAAAAATAAAAAGCAAATAATTATATATTGGAGTTATTGTAAAAGTTGGTTACAACATACCCAGTGGGTGTAACTGAGTAGCTACACTCTAGATATAATTATAGCTTATATTTTAAAATTCTCACAGTTAAATTTTAGTGCTATATAATTGTTGCTTACATTCACTCCACAACATGCAGTTTTTACTATGAATTACTTTGAATACACTTGTGTGGTTCAGCTGTCATGTGAGGAGTCAATTAGTGTTGGGGCATAAATCCCATGCTTCCTAGGTCACTTGTGCTCACACAGAGTGTAAGAGATCAAATTCAGAAGAGGCTCAACTGCAAGCTATGTAGAGAGCTTGTCATGTACGGGGCTAATTAAAGATATGGCAATTGTCCACCAAGTAATCCAGTCTAGTCTAATTCAGCTGTTGTATAAGCTAAACTATCTACAAACTACAAGCTAAGTGGTTACTTGAAACTTGACCCTGAGAGTAAAAAGATACAAGATGAGTCGATATGAATACAAGAGTGGTAAAATAACACTACAATCCAAAAGTGAGCTCAGACTGATGGTAAGCCACACACCAGTTCTGTACTTTCAGTTAAAAAATTAAAAAGTGACGGTGCTGATTGGACAGAGTAGGTGTGGTGTGGTAATATACAAATTTAATGTCATTTCTCTCTCTCTCTAGGCCTGGCTAGGAGGCTTGAACAATGATAGTTCTTTGCTTTGCTTTTCTTAAGGTTGTGGGGTTGGGTGGGTATTAGCTATTTCTTACAATAATTAATCACCATAGTTCTATTTAATTACAGAATTTGAAAACACAACTGTGAAGTTTTTTTATTACAAGTCCATAATCTTCACATAGAAATATTTCCAGTGCTCCATTTCATGATTGAGTATTAAACACAATCAAAACATGTGAAACGCCCTTAATAGAACTGCCACACATGATGTATGTCCTTGCTGTTGTTATTTAAATCTCATTTGGGTCTTACTTTGGTTGTTACACTTTGTAGCTCCATCTAGCACTCATGGAACTCTGTTTATGCTTTATACTTGAAAATATCCAGATTTCCTATACTATTGATTCTTCAGGAAATGTATAATAGTTAGCTGTCATCTTTTCTGCACATGTTGTATACCATCCATGTCATGTCTCACTGCTTCAATCCTGTAGCTTCAGGACACATAAATCATGTTTGCAATTCATTAATGCTCACATAGAACATGACAGTCCAACTACTCTATATGTTCTGTGGCAGAATAACACAAACCTTTCTTATCAGGGCAATATTGGGATCACGGGCGTCAATTATGTCAAAAAAGCTTGCATCTTAATTTTCCTATACAGTAATTCCCATGTATCCACAAACTTTGATTTTGAACACCCCACTAACAAATTACTGAGACTTTCAACTCATCAGTTCTTTACACAGTGAGAGCACGTGCATCAGCTACAGCAACAATTATTTCAAAATTTCTTTTAAATACAGTGCATTCAGCTTAAAGAGTAGAAGGTGTGAATACAGGTATACCATTGTTACATTTTAAAACTCTTTTCATAAAAAAATAAACTAAAAAAAAAATAGAAGAAAGAGATGATTTATGTGGCAGAATTATAAAAACCTCACTATTCCCATTCACTTTCCATATATTAAATGACATTTTTAGACGTCAAAATTCCTCCCATACCCATCATAAATAATAGCTCTGCCCTATATGCAATAGCTTCCAATTGGAATTTTCTGGCAACTGACAAAAGCTTCTCTGCCACCTTCGAGTGCAAGATGAATCACAACAAACGCTACTAGAGTTCTCAGGATTCAATAGCTCCCACTCCAGCCTTACCAACATTCCGCAACTAAGCACTGTGACTATCTTTGATATTCAGCTGCTCCAGCTTATAGCTGACATTCAGTGTTGACATGACACCACCTCTAGCAGTGGTTATTAAAAAAATTAATCACCACAGTCTCCGACCAAAACACGCCAAAACAAGCTTATTTCACCTAATTTTCAAAGGACGCCTTTCATACACTTTTAAGCTGAGCTTTTTGCTTAGAACATTTAAAGGGGGAAGGGGGTGGAGTGAGTTCAGGAGGAGAGAGGGGGGAGGGGAGAGGGTAAATGAAGCCCTGCATTACAAAAAAGCCTAATTTCTACACTGGACGCACCGTATTCTGAAAAGCCTGCTTGGTTGATTGAGTTGCCCATTACTTTGAAAAATGGAAAAACCAGGTTTGACTATATCTACCTAAGCATACATCCTCACACCTCAACCACTCACCTTGGGCTGTACAATAGGAACAGCTTGGCTTCTTGGCTTTGCAGTATTCTGTTGGGAGTTGAAATGAGCCGGGGACTGCTTCTTGGGGGTGGCTGAGGAGGTGGGAGGTGCTGCACAAATTGCTCCTGAGGGGGTACGGGATAGTACATGCATCCAGGGTTTAGGAAATGAGGGTGGGGCATGTCCGCAGAACTTGGTCCATACCTAAATGAGCTGAAAACAAAGCAAAACAAGAGAAATTATAATCAAATTATGGGAACATTTAAACCATTCCCTTAGCAAAAACAAAAACAAAACAAACAAACAAACAAACAAACAAACAAAAATAATAATAATAATAATAATAGCAACAAAAAACAAAACAAAAAACAAAAACAAAAAAGCAACAACAAACAACAAACTAAAGACAATAACTACAAAAAACAGCAATGCTACAAGCAAGAAACACTACTGCTTACGTTGCAAAGGTATAGGCTCTCCTGGAGGGAATCCAAGAGGAGACATTTCTGCCCCAGGAGGTAAAGAAGGTGGAGGAGTTTCGTGATGGGAAGCATGCTGATGGGAAGAAGGGTAATGAGGCTGGGGGTGGGGGGAGACGTCTCACTGGTGGGGGTGCGGCTGTGAAGTAGGTGGAGGCTGAAAATCACATGGTGATATATACTAGAATATAACAACACACAAAGGTAGTATCAAATATATCCTAAATAATACAAAAAATATAGAATTCTTTTTAAAAAAGCCTTGCTCCATTTCATAATATAGTTGTAGTAGTCTAAAATACGTAAGAACTAACTCCCGCATTTTTCAAACCGTAACAATACCACTCAGCTCGATCATGTCTGCTTATTATACATGAACTTCCAAGTAGAGCAGGAGCCCATAGACAATTTTTATGAGAAAAGGACCACAATTGTGAGTTGCGTATTTTGATAGGACCCTAATATTAGCTACCGCAAGTCCTACTATTTTCTGCATATTGTTGTTGTAGTATTCTTCAAGTTGACAAGAACACGATACAATTATATGGTAATGGCGGATTCTATCATGTGTTTTCAGGTTTAAAACCATGACTTTGACCCGGCAGCAATGCATTTTTAAAATATCAAAATATGAACTCACAATTGTGGTGCTTTTTACATAAAAAATGCCTCTGGGCTCCTGGTCTAAAGTTGCTTAGAACATACCCACTGTAGTTTGGACAGGGGAACTTTTACTGCTTAGGTCCTTCAAAGAGGGACACTATTAACTTAGAGTCCCTCTGATTGCGCTTAGTGTCCTGTTGTTAGGAGCACATTCTAAATTAGTTAGGCGCTGAGCAGCCATCGTGAACTATGCTGCACTCGGGAACGCTACAACTTAGGGCCTTCGGGATCCTAAAAACAGTATTTCCCTTCATGGCAGCGCCTGACTATTATATAGAATAGCATAAAACATGCAGACTTACGGATAACTGATCCCTCTGTTGTTGATTCAGTTGCTACTGCTGTTGCTGCAATGTTCGACATCCACATGAACTGTTGCAAAGCCATAGGATTCTGATAAAACATCGTCATGTCCGGCCCTCCAGGTGTCCCTCCCCCACTCCTGGAAGAGGCAGCAGCTGCGGCTGCTGCAGCCACCATGGACTCCTGCTGAATTTGCAGCATCTTCATTTACTGAGCTATGATCTCTTGGTAGGCTTGATCGAATGGGGGTGTGGCTAGCAGGGACATGCTAGCTTCTGAAGCAGTCATAGCACATAAAAAAAATAATAAACAAAGTAAATAAATAAATAAAATGAATAATATTTTTATTTGTTATTATTCTAAAACTTAAGGTTGTCATAAACAGTAGCTTCTAAACTCTACAAAAGTATGCTCAAATATTGTTTGTTTTGTCATTTTTTTGCAATACTATATTAATATTATCAATTTAAATGTTATGTATTTGTATTATGTGTTATGTTAGTAGATTTCTGAAAATAGATTAGAAACAAAATAAAGAATTGACTGAAGAAATTACAAAACTAGAAAGTGACAGATCAAAGATTCTTGAATCTGCAAATACACAACTTATTGAAGAGAAACATCAATTGGAAAGTGTCATGCAAGTACAGGCAGAAAATGATCAAGTGAAGAGTCAACAAAAGACTGAGAACAATCAACTGAGGAACCAGATAAAAGCTGAAAGAATTCACTTAGAATCTCATCACAAGGAAGAAAAATCTTCATCTAGAATCTCGCCATCAAAGAGAAACAAATTCTCCAATCTGAAGTGGAGCGACTATCAAAGGAACTGGAGCATATTACCACACTGCCTAAATAGCTATTACCCTCCCCACCTAGCATAAAAAAAGCAAAGCAAAGAACTATCATTGTCCAGGCCTCCTAGCCAGGCCTAGAGAGAGAGAGAAATGACATTAAATTCGTATATTACCACACCACACCTACTCTGTCCAATCACCACCATCACTTTTTAATTTTTGACTGGAAGTAAAGAACTGGTGTGTGGTTTACCATCAGTCTGAGCTCACTTTTGGATTGTACTGTTATTTTACCACTCTTGTATTCATATCGACTCATCTTGTATCTTTTTACTCTCAGGGTCAAGTTTCAAGTAATCATTGCTTAGCTTGATAGTTTAGCTTATACAACAGCTGAATTAGACTAGACTGGATTACTTGGTGGACGATTGCCATATCTTTAATTAGCCCTGTGCATGACAAGCTCTCTGAGAGCTGGCAGTTGCTGAGCCTCTTCTGAATTTGATCCCTTACACTCTGTGTGAGCACCAGTGACCTAGGAAGCAGGTTGGGATTTATGCCCCAACACTAATTGACTCCTCATTTGACAGGAAACCACACAAGTGTATTCAAAGTAATTCATAGTAAAATCTGCAAGTTGTGGAGTGAATGTAAGCAACAATTAGCACTATAATTTAACTGTGAGAATTTAAAAAATATAAGCTATATGTCTAGAGTGTATAACTCAGTTACACCCACTAAGTATGTTGTAACCAACTTCTACAATAACTCCAAAATATAATTGTTTGGTTTTTATTTTTTAGAAGACATATAAACAGTAACCAATGAAAACATTTTAAAAATTATAATAGCTAACTTGTACTAAATCGTTCCATAAAAACAAAAATAATTAGTGAATAGTAGAAGTAAACAGTTTCTTAAGTCTGCAATTCCCATCATGTCCTCCCATAACATGGACATTGTCTGGTGTCATGATACAGGTACAGTTAAATACTGCATGTGGTAGTTGTCCAGCCTGGACCCAGGTATTAGTCTCAGGGACATAGCGCTGAATGGTGGACACTGGTTTCTTACTCCTCATGTCATCACCACCGACTGCCAGTAGAGATCCTCCAATGTTGAGTGGACAGGATCGTGTACAGTTGAGTGAAGATAGTTTGTTCCATATGTTGGAACTGTCTGATGAGGAGTGTGAAACTAGAGCCTCCAGAGATACACTATAGACACCAGAACACCAACTTGCACCCCCTCCCATGAGGTACCATGTATCTCCTATTGTAGTAGACTTCATCTCAATCCTTGGTGTTGGTGTAGATGGTCCAATGGACCACTGCATGTTGGATACATCAAGTACCTCAACATTAGCTTGTAAACGATATCCATGGTAACCACCAGCCACCACCAGCCAATGTTTATATGAAGTAGCTGAAGGCCAACAGCGAGGTATAGACATAGGAGGAAAGGGGTGTGTCCACTGGTTGCTGTCAGGCTGCCACTCTCCTAGCTCACTGCTACCAGTGTTATCTCTATTTCTTCCTCCGACCAAAACTAGTTTGCTGTTGATGGTAGTCATAGCAAACCACTTGGTACTGTATGGAGGTAGAGTGTGCCACTGGCAGGACTGTGTGTTGTAGGCCATCACTATGCAGGCATCCTCATGTCTGTCAGTCACTCCTCCTCCAACATACACTGTATCATTTATCTGTACTGATTGGATGTATCTATTCATAGCCACTGGCATTGGAGGACCACGCCTCCAGTCTTGTTCTAGTGGGAATGTCTAAATAATAAACAAATGCATTAACTGTAGTAAATTTGTATAGTATTACTCATGTCTATTGTTAACATTTTAAGTAAAGAATATTGTTTATGTTAATTGCACACCATGTTCAGTAAATAATAAAGTTTTATTGTTGCCATGGTTACTGTTTACGTTCTATTGACTGTTTTGATACAAATTACACTATAAATAATTAATTATATACATACATCTACTCCTAGTATTATGATGTTAAAATTATTCATCTATAGATTGAAGACTACATTGTTATTCGTTCCATGTTTTTAAATAATATTTATATTATAGCAAATTTTTCTCTTTTTAGCAGCCAATAAATTGTTAGATAAAACTTAACCCAACGTTTTGACTTCTTACCCAAGTCCTCTTCAGCGGCCAATTGAGGTCAAACTCTCCGTGGTGATATAATAACACAATGTAAACGGCAATATTTCAGCAGGGTACACTTACTGTTTATTGTATCCTGGAGAGTGATTTGCACACAGCATGGACAGCCAGCATCCTGGAAGCTCTAAACCTATGTCTCCGTTAAACTTGTTATGTCATCTGTATGTGTAGAGCTTCATTGATCTTCATCTGTCTACAACTCTTACCTCTTCCCATTTAATGGGGTGATGCTGCTGCCAAGCATGTTCAGCAATGGCTGAAACCTTCTCATCATGATGTTCTTTCACTCTCTGCTCAAGCAAAAAACAAATACACATCAGCAGCATCACCCCATTAAATGGGAAGATGTAAGAGTTGTAGACAGAGCCAGTAAGAATCGTGAGTTGAAGATCAAGGAAGCTCTACACATACAGATGACACCTGACAATAACAAATTTAACAGAGGCATAGGTTTAGAGCGTCCAGAATGCTGGCTGTCCATGCTGCATGTAAATCACCCTTCAGGATGTACTCTCCAGAAATCTTGCTGTTTACATTGTGTTATTATATCACAACGGAGAGTGTAGCCTCAGTTGAACCCTGAAGAGGACTTCGGCAAGAAGTCGAAACGTCGAGTTAGGTTATAATTAACAATTTATTGGCTGTTAAAAAAAAGAGAATTTGCTTTTACTAGAATTATTTCAGCCGAGAATGACTGAATTATTTATATACACCCAATTAATTTTGATAAAGTACTGTTTGCATGAATGTAAATACTTACTAATGATTTCTTGCTAATAGACACTGTAGTGATATGCTCCAGTTCCTTTGTTAGTCGCTCCACTTCAGATTGGAGAATTTGTTTCTCTCTTTGATGGCGAGATTCTAGATGAAGCTTTTCTTCTTTGTGATGAGATTCTAACTGAATTCTTTCAGCGGCTATCTGGCTCCTCAGTTGATTGTTCTCAGTCTTCAGTTGATTGTTCTCAGTCTTTTGTTGACTCTTCAGTCGATCATTATCCACCTTCTGTTGATTGTTCTCAGCCTTCAGTTGATCATTTTCTGCCTGTACTTGTAGGCCACTTGTCTCCAATTGATGTTTCTCTTCAATGAGTTGCGTATTTGCAGATTCTAGAAACTTTCTGTCACTTTCTAGTTTAGTAATTTCTTCAGTCAATTCTTTATTTTCTGTTTCTAATCTATTTTCAGAAATCTAATAATATAACACAATACGAATACACAACATTTAAACTGAAAATATATAAATAATATATAGTATTGCAAAATAATTGACAAAGCAAACAATATTTGAATAATATCTTTTTAGAATTGGGAAGGTACTGTTTATGATTACCTTAAGTTTTAGAACAACTATACCAACAAATTAAAAAATCTCTGCGTGAACGGTATATATTACACGATCATAATGACAAAGATATCTTAAGATGTTGATGACATTAATGAAGAGTTAAGGTTTCTATATACTATTGCTTCTATAAATAAAGAAGAATGTAGTTATTGTAATTACTATTTGGTAGATTTAACAAATGATTGCAGTTCACATATTGAAGTTACCTCGAGTTCTTTTATTCTTTTATTCTTTTCCTTTGTTTCTTTCATAATTAACACATTGGCTATGTTGAGAGATCTCCCCAGATTCCCTCCATGTAAGTTCTCCATTGCCTCCTGTACTGGTGTTAGTGTCTCCAGTAGTTGCTCAGCAGTAGGTCTTATTTGAGGAGTATTGTGCAGGCAATTAGTCACCATCTCTACTAGAATAGGATGAGACTTCAATAACTGATCCTTCAAGTTTTCCATGTACACCTCACGACGCTCTACTTCAGAACGACCAATAAGTCGACCAGAATTGTGAGGATCTGAATGTGTAGCCAATAGCAGCTCTCCTGGAAACTTCTAAATAATTATTAAAAATGAATTGATTATCGTGTGATAGTCAATAAACATTACAACAATACAACTCTCCGGGCTACGAACATAGAGCATAGGGTAGGGATTACAACATGAAGAAACCTGCTCTGACCAGTAATAGAATCACTCTCACCAGTAAAAGTGGCCGGGCAGCATTGGGTAATGGACTGCAGTAGCATTCACTCAACTAATTGTACACAAGTGAAGGAGGAACAAAGCTGGTAAATGGTGAAAATGGTTACATTAATAGAACACATGAATCATACATCAGTGAGTATGGGGAGAAAGAGTTTAACTAAGCCAAGGAGACAAATAGTAAATACAAGTATGCTTAGAAAAATTAGGAATGTTGATAATGTCAAAATGCCGATCTAATTAATTATGCACATGGTAGTTTTAAATAACTAGATTATTAGTGAACTTTTATAACACTTACACACAGTACCAAGAAAATCGTTAATTGAAATTTTAACAGCTTTGCACTAATTATGTATGTTGTATATTCAAGTTCATTTTACCTCTGTGAGTATGTAGAGAGCAAGATGTCCGAATGAGAACACATCTAGAGATGGACCATATCTGTGGCTCTCGCTGAGAGCCTCTGGTGGCATGTACATAGTGGTCCCCGGATTCTTTGAGAGTGTTTGGGCTAGTTGAGTTGGTTTTAAAGTTACCATGCGAGAGTTTCCCATGTCAGTGATCTTAGCTGTCAGAGACGATGTGAGGAGGATGTTCCTTGCAGACAGGTCTCTGTGAACTATTGGAGGTCCTCGGCTATGCAAGTAAACTAAACCACTGCCTGTGTCTGTAAGAATGGAAATCTTGACTGCAAGTGGAATATTAGGGGAAGATTCCAGGAGGTCGTCCACACTCATTTCTAGTCTCTCCATCACCAGTAGAGGTAGGTCTGATCCTTCAAGGAAACACAGACCAAGGAACTGTGTTATGTTAGGATGTCGAAGACCTGCCATGAGTTGACATTCTCGTTGATATCTGTCTATAGTTTCTCCAACTCCTTCATTACCAGGATCCAGTAATAGTTCATGCATAATCTTGGCAGCACACAAAACCTTGCTATATTTTACCTGAAATACCATCAATTATCAGTCAAATAATATTAATATATTATATTAAACAAGGCTCAGGTTCAGTGTAAAAAATGAGGATTATTTGATAGTAGTATAAACTACAATGATTTAAACTTCTATTGAGATAATAGTACCATTGATGGATTAGTTTTAAAATACACTGAGATCTATCATACCCATAGCCAAGGGGGATTATCCCCTCGGAAGTATACAATTTAGCCACACCACACATCTAGCCTGGCATTGCCAGCTCTTTCACTTCCTTAAGAGATTAACCCAGATTGACGCGTACACGCGGCTAGTAGTTACTAGATGGTCAAGGACTCTGCCGAGAGAACGGAACTGATGATTCTGAAAGGTAGCGATTCTACAGGAATTTCAACCACATTCTTTATAGCAAAAAGTAAAAATAAATATTGTTATATACCAGGTGAGACAGCAGGGAGCCCTCTGACATATACTTCTATTATGTTATGACCAGTTGCATTTGATAGTAAGATCACAAGCTAATCTGTCAACAATGCAGCCCACCAGCACATCAAAAGTAAAGACACCTTGGAGTACCAAGCTGAATACACTCAAATATTCTATCATTCATTTGTGATTGTGGGACGAGCGCTCAACAGAGGGAACGACTCGGCCTTGGGGTTGCGCAGACTCTTGTCAGCTCTGGGGCAATAGTCAGCGCAGGTCGCTGCCACCAGAGTTCTTCCTCCCAGTTTTGTCGGAGTTTTACGTCTAACTATTCTCGGGGTTTGAATGGGGAACTGACTGACGCATGGGTGGTCAGGGTCTTAAAGCCAAACCCACGCATGCGCACACACACAAAGATCGGAGGGTCAACTGGACATCCCGGGCACAAATGAACAGACTAAAATTACATACACTTAATGACACACATTCCACTCTGCTAATAATAATTAAAGATAAATGATACACATATAACGTTCTGTTCATGCTCTTTCTTCTTCCTCTTCTTAACTCTTCCTCCTCTCGACACTACTCTCTGTGGCCGTACCCACAGTGATGTACTCGTTTTCATACACAAAAGCCAATAAAAAGCTTCTCTGTTCACAAAATTTATAACAGATGCTCAGTTCAAAATAATACACACCCTAAATAAATATCAACAAATTCTTCCTGATTGTAAGATAAATGTGTACAAAAACACTTTCTATTACCTCTATGATCCAGTAGCAAACTGCTTCAGCCATGAAACCATACTTCCAACCTTACTAGAGTACTTACTAAGAGCCCCAGTGTGATGCCATAAAAGTTTTTGCCATACGGTGCGAGTACTTTGTTATTTTTAAGTCGGGAACAGCTCCTTGGCGCTTTCCCAATAGCTTAGAGCGTACTCTATCGTTCGATAATACTGTCCCAGAGGCAATTTTCAACCTTTCGTCTTCTTTCATTCGTTTAGTGTCACCCTCCCACGATGCAATCAATCCTCTGTGCCTCGCGTGCGCCCGTGACCGCATTACGTGAGGCGCAATTAAATTTTTTATTCGCGTGTAATCGGTGGGTAGGCGAGAAGGAAGGAAAGGGTCTGGTAGCTCTAGTATCTACGGCTTGTGCATATGACATCACAGGTTTATTATTAACACGTAGGTTAAAATCAATCGAGAGTAAAAGATCTCGTTGTGAATAAGAAAGATTGTCAACAAATATGTTTATAATCTTACTTTATCTTTCACAATAGATATGAGTAAAATAACAATAACAATAGTGGCTGTTCACACTATAGGGTAAGAGTTGGTCATATACAAGCAAACTCTGGAAGCAAGCACTTTATCCATATCCAGTCAGAAAGGCTACAAATAAATTATTTTAAAAATCCCTTCAATACTTTCATCTGCTAGGTATTACCAAGAAACTGTAACTCTCTAAACACGCTCGGGCATAGTACTCCAAGCTTTCTTTTAGCCGCTAAGTTAGAACAGTCACTTACTTCTAACACTGAGCCATAAGAACCTGTTCCAAGTGTCTTCCCTGTAGGTACCACCTGGTCTAAGAAATACTGTTGTAACCTAGAATCTCTTCTAAAGGATCTAGACCAGCCAGGTCTTCTAGCCATGGTTAATACTGGTGAATTCTCGGGTAAACACGTCTGCTTCAGATCTCCTCAAAGCCCAAAATTGTTTTCACTCCCCAAAACCCAAGATCGTGCCAAGCCTACAAAATCAAAATCACCGTTGAGGTTGAGGGGGAGGTATCGACTAATACCAGAGGTCGTGCGGGTGATGCCAACTAATAACGTAATTACGAGGTGGAGGGCAACCCTTGGAGGGCGCTTGTATAAAGTCTTTGTGCTTGGTGTAGTCATAATTTAATTTGTGGCTGTCATTCTGGAGGGGCCACAAATTAAATTATGACTACACCTTCACACCTCCCAAGTATGTACAACTCACATGTCACAGAAATTGTCTAACACCAACTAACATTCCCAGGGACTGTGTCCCACCACACAATGATCTCATGTTCTGTATCATCTGTTTATACAAAGTTCCACCACATCATGTACTTATTTTATAAGACGTGAAGTAACATGCATTTTTTTCACAACAATGTATGGAGCATTTGTAAGAAAAACAATATAAAACAAAGGAATTATCATTCAATCTAAATAAATTTATTTATTAGAATAAATATTTTCAACAATTCACTAAATAAAAAAAATTACCTGAAATAAAAGTTGGCAAGAATAATTTTCATACATTAGCATTAGAATATATGGTGTCTATAAAATCATTTCTGTAAAGGCACACTACTTTATCAAATTCTGCTTGGATGACAATGTCAAATGACCAACATAAATTGAAGAAAGATGATTCAATGGAATAAAATTGCTTTTTCAGTAACTGTAATCAGTTAGATTCAATGAACATATGCAAACTTTGCCTTACTCCACCAACATAAACTTAATAAACTTTCAAAATTTATCCATCAGGCTGATAAAGTTTTGATTTTCAATATCAGTAGAACTCTAGTCGATGCCTACAAAGATGTCTAAACTGAAATGCTGAAATAATTAGGCAAGGAATATCTCTTTGTGTAGAAAGTAGCTTTGTACAAGTGTATATGTAGTAACAGTCTGAAAGGACATTCTAAAAATTGACAATTTTTTCTGCATCCAATATGTAATGTGTTATGAATCCAGAAGATACTATTCAAATATCAAGTCAAGGTTCAATCCCTTTAAAATTTTCCACTCTATTGCTAAAATAAACTAAACTATTCTGACAATAGCTATTATAAATAGAAGCAGTTGTGCCTGTAAGTGACCAGTCAGTTCTCTTAGATTGATAATAACTTTGGTATGTGGCATTGGTAAAGTCTTATAATGACATAATCATTCATTGAATATATCTTCATTAACTCATGGCAAGCCTCACAACAACCTTCACCTTCATTTAAGGCTTCTTCATGAACATGACCTAATGAATTCTCTAAACCTAAATATATCAGACTTTTATGATACAACAACTTTAACAATGTTATTGATCCTTCAATTCCGATGGAATTACCAGAAAGGTCCAAGTCTTGTAAATGGATACAGCTTTCTAATATTAAAACAATGGATGACATAGATTCCGATGTGATGTTATTAAAACTAAGATCCAGACAAATCAAACCTTCGAAGTGAATAATGTTAGAAACAATATCTTTCATTCCCATAGAGCAAATGGCATTTTGAGATAAGTTTAGTCGAGCTAAATGGTTGCAGTCAACAAGTTGGTACAAAATAGACTTTATGCCATTAGAATCAATTAGGTTTCCTGAAACATCTACTTCAACCAGTTTTGTACATTCCTGATGTTGAATAATGACATAATTTATTTCCTCAGAATTCATCTCATATTCATGTTCAAAGACTTCGTCAGAAAACCCAAATACATCTTGATAAATAGTACAACCTTGTCATTGTTCCCTTTCCAAAGAAAGGTGACTTGTCACGACAATCAGTGAGGTATTATTCTCTTGCATACGTGAGAAGATTAGTGCTAAAGTTCATCCCGTAAAGACTGCCGAGCATGCCAGAGTAAGTGTTTCTTGACACACAGTGTGGGCTAAGAAGATGATCGAGAATATAGTGACATGATCGGCTGTGTTAGATAACTCGTAGAAAACGCTTGTGCACACCAAATTATTGTGCTCTATGTTGACCTCAAGAATGCATACGACTGGATTGCTATGTGAAATATGCTGAAGAAATACACGTCTATAATTAATGTAGTGTAGTTCTTGCATGACTGTAAGTCGGCAGAAGTACAGCAGTGAATGGACAAATGTTCATGAGTTTGAAGTGGAGGAATAGTTTGAGACAATGCTGTGTGATAACATCAACCATCTTCAAACTGTACTTTGCGGAGTTGTGGAGAATCAAACAAAGGAAGTTTGCAGTGCCATGTGTGAGGGGAAGTTGATTGGTGAGAAAACAAGGTGAAAACAATGAAATTCCAGTTTGTTGATGATGCTGCAGGTGGACAAGCAAACTATAGAGAAGGCTGCAGTGGAATTGGAGAAGGTGATCAAGGGCGTCAACCTCGGGTGTAAGGAAGACTAAGCCACTTGTTGCGAGTGCTCCAGGTACTGAAGACGAGGTGTGGCCAACCAAATCTGAAGGTGGAGAGGAGGAATGTATAACTAACTTCACGGAATTTTGGTCAGTGTTGGAGGCAAAAGGAGTAGTAGGCATAGATGTAGAGCAGAGAGTTGACAAGGTAGCAAGAGCTTTTGGGGCCTAAAAGGTCCCACCTTTAGCAACTCCCACAGTGACATCAGGATATATTGGGTGGACTCTTTTATGGCTCATACACCTGGACTGCCAGAAGAAGATTGAACCGATTACCTACACATACACATAAAAGGAATAAAACTAGTATCAAGAATAATTTATAGTGTGTAAGAATAAGATAGTATCAGACTACTCAATCATTTACTATGTAGCAAATATGATAATGCAAAAATAGGTAAACAGGACACACTATTAAGTTGTGCATACTATATTTCAATTAACTTTGTTTTTGACAACCAGGAAGTCAATATTCAGTATTTCTCCTGCTCAACATCTATTCATTTTTTTTCGTAATTGTTTGACAACTCAATCCTCTTGTACTGTCTGAATAACAAATTACTAAAGATATCAATTGCTAGCATTAATTTTCAGAATTATTTACGTCCATGTTATTGATTTCGGTGTTATTTCTGCTCTTGTAGTTTCACCAATTTCAGCAGTAACTGATTTAATTACAGTACACTGCTGAATTTAAGTCACAATACCACTTTAAATTATACAAAGTTAATTGAAATATAGTATGCACAACTTAATAGTGTGTCCTGTTTACCTATTTTTGCATTATTTGCTACATAGTAAATGATTGAGTAGTCTGATACTATCTTATTCTTACACACTATAAATTATTCTTGATACTATTTTTATTCTTTTTGAATCCCTCTGATACCACTTACATGTAATTCTCAGGTATTGTCTACAGTCATTAGCTATATTAAATATTTTCTGTTCAATAAGTGGATTTTTTTTTAAGAACAACATTATATCTCTATCTCTCCTATTTTAGTAGTGCTATATTTGTCATATTACAATCTCCTGTATCTTCATAATATTTCTCCTATGGGTTGCGAGTTCTATATGCAATTTTTTTTATAGTTGATTGAAGATTATTTTATTCTGAGCACATTGTGTGCAATATTTGGTGTATATCTGTGAGAGAATATGATTATGAGGGATAGTTGTATATTATGTAAGTGATATTTTAAGTCTGTTTTTGACAACCAGGAAGTCAATATTCAGTATTTCTCCTGCTCAACATCTATTCATTTTTTTCGTAATTGTTTGACAACTCAATCCTCTTGTACTGTCTGAATAACAAATTACTAAAGATATCAATTGCTAGCATTAATTTTCAGAATTATTTACGTCCATGTTATTGATTTCGGTGTTATTTCTGCTCTTGTAGTTTCACCAATTTCAGCAGTAACTGATTTAATTACAGTACACTGCTGAATTTAAGTCACAATACCACTTTAAATTATACAGACTTAAAATATCACTTACATAATATACAACTATCCCTCATAATCATATTCTCTCACAGATATACACCCAATATTGCACACAATGTGCTCAGAATAAAATAATCTTCAATCAACTATAAAAAAAATTGCATATAGAACTCGCAACCCATAGGAGAAATATTATAAAGATACAGGAGATTGTAATATGACAAATATAGCACTACTGAAATAGGAGAGATAGAGATATAATGTTGTTCTTAAAAAAAAATCCACTTATTGAACAGAAAATATTTAATATAATGACTGTAGACAATACCTGAGAATTACATGTAAGTGGTATCAGAGGGATTCACTCCAGTGCAGTTGAAGAGGGAAATGGATAACATTTGGCCTGCTCCTGAAAAACAAATAACAACAATGTATGGAGCATTTGTAAGAAAAACAATATAAAACAATGGAATTAACATTCAATCGAAATAAATTTATTTATTAGAATAAATATTTTCAACAATTCACTATATAAAAAAAATTACCTGAATTAAGAGTTGGCAAGAATAATTTTCATACATTAGCATTAGAATATATGGTGTCTATAAAATCATTTCTGTAAAGGCACACTACTTTATCAAATTCTGCGTTGGATGACAATGTCAAATGACCAACATAAATTGAAGAAAGATGATTCAATGGAATAAAATTGCTTTCTCGGTAACTGTAATCAATTGGATTCAATGAACATATGCAAAATTTGCTTTACTCCACCAACATAAACTTTATAAACTTTCAAAATTTATCCATAATCTGGCTCATAAAGTCTTGATTTTCAATACAGAACAATGTTCAACTGTGGTGGTAGATTGTGCGTACTGTCTCAATAATAGCTAATTTTGTTAGAAACGACCTTACGGGCTGTAATATCAGTAGTACTCTAGTCGATGTTTACAAAGATGTCTAAACTGAAATGCTGAAATAATTAGGCCAGGAATATCTCTTTGTAGCTTTGTACAAGTGTATATGTAGTTAACAGTCTGAAAGGACAATCTAAAAATTGACAATTTTTTCTGCATTTGTGATCCAATATGTAATGTGTTATGAATCCAGAAGAGACCATTCAAATATCAAGTCAAGGTTCAATCCCTTTAAAATTTACCACTCTAATGCTAAAGTAAACTAAACTATTCTGACGGTAGCTAATATATATAGAAGCAGTTGTGCCTGTAAGTGACCAGTCAGTTCTCTTACATTGATAATAACTTTGGTATGTGGCATTGGTAAAGTCTTATAATGACATAATCATTCATTGAATATATCTTCATTAACTCATGGCAAACCTCACAACAACCTTCACCTTCATATAAGGCTTCTTCATGAGCATGACCTAATGAATTCTCTAAACCTAAATATATCAGACTTTTATGATACCACATCTTTAACAATGTTATTGATCCTTCAATTCTGCTGGAATTACCAGTAAGGGCCAAGTCTTGTAAATGGATACAGCTTTCTAATATTAAAACAATGGATGACAAGATTCCGATGTGATGTTATTAAAACTAAGATCCAGACAAATCAAACCTTCAAGTGAATAATGTTAGAAACAATATCTTTCATTCCCATAGAGCAAATGGCATTTCGAGATAAGTTTAGTCGAGCTAAATGGTTGCAGTCAACAAGTTGGCACAAAATAGACTTTATGCCATTAGAATCAATTAGGTTTCCTGAAACATCTACTTCCACCAGTTTTGTACATTCCTGATGTTGAATAATGACATAATTTATTTCCTCAGAATTCATTTCATATTCATGTTCAAAAACTTCGTCAGAAAACCCAAATATATCTTGATAAATAGTACGAAAAGTGAAATTTTCAGCAACAGAAGCCTTAATATTAAGCTCTTACCTCCGCTAGACACAAGCTTAATACCTGATATCTCTATTACTCTTAAACGATTGTGTTCAATTATGTTTGCTAGCTTAACAATACCATACAAGCCGAGGCTATTACATCCAAGATACAACTCTTCCAGATGAAAGGAAGTTTTTAGACATTCTGCTAGAACATCAACATGTGAATTATCCAGCAAGCAATCAGACAGATTCAAACAAATGAGATCACTGCAATGACTTATTACACGGCAAACTAGTAAAAAATTATCTTCCTCATAAAATTGGATACCACTTAAATATAGTGTACGTAAGTTTCCCCACTTACATGGATTAAGAAATAAATCAGGTAATGAATCATCTGAATTACAACCATTTATTGCTAAGGAAATTAGATTGTTACTGATAGCTGCTGCCACTGAATACAAAGACTTTCCACAGAAACCTGGTATAATGATGCTACTTAAATCATGACAATCCAGAATACAACTCTTAATAGACACCACACTGTCAACATCAAAATCAGAATGATCTATATCTATCTTTTGAAGATTATTCATTGATTTCATTATGTTACAAACTTGAGGAAGAGTGTCTGGCTTTACATAATTGAAGTCCTTTTGTCTTTCTTATGTGTTCATTCGTGGCAACCAATGATTCAACTTTATTGATAAAGTCAGATGATATAAGCTCTAACATAGGAAGATGCCCACAACTCATTGCTTTATCAAGTGAATAAATATCACTGCTCACAATGCTTTTCCAAGATAGACCCAACACTAGATCTTCCAGTTCAGCAGTAGGTTTGTGCACCAAAGCAGTTCTTACTCCTTCCATAGTGACATTCACATTGCACAAGTAAAGTTTTAACTTGACCAGATTCTCAGCAGCTTTTGCAATTGCTACTACTCCTTCATTACCCATAGCATTACCCTGCAAGTCCAACTTACTCAAGCAATGACAATTATTTAAACCCTGTGCAATAGCTAAAGCGCCAGAATTGCCAACAAAATTGCATTGAAGGGGAAAGATTCTGAAGCATAACAGACTCGATAAATCGCCAGCTCCTACATCAGATATTTTGTTAAAATCCAATACCAATTCTTCCATAGTAAAAGCACACAGTCCCTGCACTAATGGTCGCATACTTTTATCATCAATCGAACAATTTATTAAAGAAGCACTATAGTATGTCCAGGTTGAGTTGGCGCGACCACAAATGTGGCAAAAGAGGAATGCACTTGGCGAAACCGGAGACCAATTAAGGTCACATGACAGTAGTAGCTCAAACACGCGAAAACGTCGACGCCCACAGTAAAAACAGGGCGGGTCCAAGGTGCGCATTATTACCGTAAGTTTACTTGTTGAAATGAAAAAGAAGCTATGGCAGTTTCTTCCGCGGCTGTATTCAATAAATGCCCAGTTATAACTAATCACTCGTAGTTTATAGTTTGTACGTGCTACTAGTTGTGCGCTAAAACTGGTTGAAGGTTGCGGAGGGTTATCTGGAGCTACAAAACTTAGAGGAAAGAAGCACAGGACCGCGGCTGAATGCCTCCTCAAGTAAGTCTGATTGTTGTGTGCTTAAGCGTGTATTTAAACTCTATTCTTATTTCTTGGTGTGACGAATTTCTGAAGTACTCAACAGTAAATGTGAAGAGTCCAGCACATCACCTACACTTTAGCTATGGCCACACACATTCCAGTATTACTTTGTCCTTCACACTGAATCATTCATATCATTTTATTCATGATTTTACTGTATTTTCTATCTACTTGTTAAATTTCAACTTTTTTTAAATTATACAAAAAAAATTGACAATTAATATAATTTTATAATGACATGTACACTATATATATATATAATTTTATGATGACATGAAATTGTGGTAGATACAAGCAGCAGTTGAATTTGGAGGGTGGTCAATAGCATCACCATAACCATAGAGAACTGTACCTATATAGACATGAGGAGTAATGGACAGCTAAAGCATAAATAGTGGCATATAGAGTCTATGATGAATTGTATATCTTATTATCTTGGTCAGCAAACAGTAAATTGGCTGAGTTTCTAAATAAATAGGCCCTATTTAAACAGGTAAGAAAATCTGAGTGGACAAGCAACCCGTGATACAAACGTACCTCACATTGTAGCTTGCTCTTGTTAAGTAGCCTTGAATAGCAACAAATTCCTGAGCCTAAATGAACCAGAATGTCACGCAGAAGGGTAGAAACGAAGTCACCAAACTACGACTGCTTTTTGTTTACAATCGTCTCTGAGGTACTGCGCACGTGTTTGGCCCGGTTTGAGCGCGTGACTAAATCCCGCAGCGTGTAGCGCGGGAAACGTGTGGTTTTATTGGCGAGCGAGCGTAGCGAGCGAGACACCTACAGGGGTAAAAATGAAAAAATCGGGGATGTTTGTTTGGCGAGCGAGCGTAGCGAGCGAGACAGTATTAGGGTTGGATAATGCAAAATCGGGTATATGTTATATGTCACGGTAGTTTTTCATGGACATTTAACGAGTAATCTTTGCGCTGCGCGAATTACCTGGTATGCTCATGAATATATTAATAGATCATGAATATATTATCAAGGTTTGAAGCGTCTGGATCTAGGGTTTTATTTGGATCCAATCAATACCACAGCCAAATACTGGCTTAGTAACCTTTAAAGTTCTATTCCAGTTCTACTGAGCAGGCTGAACCGGTTTGGTTGCCATGTGCGCAACCATCCTTTACCACCAAGTAGTAACCACACCGGTAATTGGTGAATAGCTTGTGGTCTTTGCAAGCCAATAGAACCTCACTGGCACTTTTTTAGAGGTTGCAACAGAGGTAAGAGAGTGAAACTAAGATGGAATGATCATATTATAGCAGTAATAATGTGGAACTTTTTTTTTTTACAATGTATATGCACCAAACAAAATCACACATAATTTTTAAGTTCAATGGAGTATCACCAACAGCAACTTCAGAAGCACTGCAGGGTCTGTGGGAAGAGGCTGAACAAGACTAAGGGGAAGCCACAGACAGTTTATTCTTGCACACAGCACACAAGTGACCTTTCTACTTATGCCAGAGTGGAAATAGGCAACAGTGAAGATGACCATATCTTCCCCCAGCAGTTTTGCAATTCATGCCATTCGAAGTTTAGCAGGGCAAAACAGGCAGCCAAAGATGGAGTTCCTTTTCCCTCTTTCACTTGCATGGAATGGTCCATACACCAGGAGGAGAGCTGCAAGGTATAATCATAAGAATAATAAATTAATAAATATTTTTAATTTAAAATAAATTTACTTTTTGGTGGTTTCTGGGAGATAAAGTTGTCTAGCCTCAGCTCAGTAGTACTACTACAGATTTGCCCACAATTTCTAGCCTTCTCCAATTTCCTTTTTAAAAAATAATAATAATAACAATTATAATATTAATTCAAGCAATACTATAGTTCCACCAAAATAAACCATGAAATTCTAGATTTGCTTACAATTATTTTATTATTAGATCTGCTTACACTTCAAGCAAGTTTCCAAGGGTGGTGTTCAGGTTAAAGCCTCCAAAGGCAGAGGAAGACCAAGTGGGGAGACTCCCAGAGCTGTAATTGAATACATCAATTCCATTGCACCACCAGCTCTTCATGATGACCCACAACCTCAGTTTATTCCCTCCTCTACAACCAAGAAGCTTACCTGTCCTGTTTGCATGGATGTAGTCCATAGGCCAGTTGAGCTCTCATGTGACCATATCATCTGTTGCACATGTTGCTGTACAGCCATACAGTCCACCAGGTCACTAAACTGCCCTTGTTGTAGAGACCACACCCTTAGTAGTGCTACCATTCACCCACCATCTCATCTGCTCATGTCACTAGTCAATGACTTAGTAGTCTCCTGCATCAGAAAGTGTGGAAGCAAGGTTAAATTTGTAAAGTATGAGGAGCACCTTCGCAGCAATTGCAGAAATAATCGTGAAAATGTAGACTCACCATCGAAAGTTACACTGAGGGATGTGCTTAGTAAGCCATCTACATTGCCAGCAACTCCTGTTGAAGTGAAGGCTGCACATCACTTGGTTAAGCGCCTTATTCATCAAGGAGAAGGACCATCATCTTCCACACCTGGAAGAGTCAGAATACAGTCTCCTCATGGTCAGGTATATATCGTAATATTTCCATACAACATAAAAAAAATTTTTTTTTAATTTTAAAGCCAATTACTTTGGTTCAAGTTCAAGGCTGCCGCGTTCCATCAGCTGATGCTTCCAAGAAGACCATCCAACGCAGAAATGCCCTGTTAAGTTCAGTGCGGGAGTTTACTAGTGGCGGTGATAGCCATGTACAGTTAGCTGCTGAGATTCAGTCACTCACCAAGTCTGAAAGGGAAGACCTGCTACAACAGGCAAGACTCCCCGTTGTAATCCCAGCAGACCACGCACTAGCGATGAAAGGTGATCTTCAAATTCCATGGTCTAAATTGAGAATTCTTAGAAGGTAATTAAATTATTCTAAAAAATTAATAATGATCGTACCAATTGTATATACATAGATGGTTTAAGTCCTTTAATGTTGCTGTGGCAAGTGAGCTACAACAGAGAAAGCTGGCAAAGACGATCATTGATCAAACCATCGTGGCTGAGCGTGGTGCTTTCACTTTCGATGTGCAGAAGGGTATATCTGAAGTGAGAGAAGTTCCGTTTGTGTACCGCCCAAATCTCATTGCTGCCATCGCAGATACAGTGAACAGGCATCACAAGTACATTTTAAAAAAAATAATAATAATAAATATATTTTATGCACGAAATTTATGGCTTACCATAGTTCTAGTGTTGGGTTAACATGGCACAAAGGAGCCATACCTTCGCATGAGATTTGGGTCAAGCTAGGAGGAGATAAGGGACACGGGAGCTTTAAGTTCAATTTGCAGCTCGTGAACACTGCAACTCCTAATTCTATGAAGAACACTAGTCTCCTCTCTGTGTTCAAGGCAGCTGACACCACTACCAATCTTCACACAGCTCTACACATGTATAGAGACCATGTGGTTGAAGCCCAAGGAATGGAAATCAAGTATGATAATATGAAATATATACATTGCATACTTAATAAAAATAACATATACTTATAGTAACTGTACTCTCCGTCTCTTCTTGACTGGAGATTATGAGTTTCTATGCCGGATGTACGGTCTTAGTGGTGCCAGTGGTAGGTGCATTTTAATATAATTTATTACAATAAATATTATCTATACTTCACTTACTGAACGAAGGTCGCCATAATTGTCTGTGGTGTCTCATTCCCAGCGCAAAGCTAAGAGAGCCATTAGCTCAGAGGGGGTCTTTTCCTCTCAGGACGTTGGAAACACTCCAATCCGATTATGGCAGGTTTACATCACAAGGGCATGGATTTCTCAAGTATGCTAAAGATTACAACAATGTAATTGGCGAGTCAATTTTGGAGATTCCGTTGGACAATGTAAGAATAATACCTGATAAATGTATATAGCATGACAATAATTTACAAAACAGGTCTGCATACCTGGTCTTCATATGTCCCTTGGCATCTATAATCGCCTGTGGAATCTGCTCGAGGAAGCCTGTCACAAGCTAGACTTCAATCTTGCCACTTGTGATGTCTCAGCCAGCGTAGGTGCAAGTAGCAGCAGTGGATTCAGCCAGTTGTCCCTGTTAAGAGTAGAGTTAGAGGCACAGAAGAACTTGGCTGCTGTGCTATCTGATATGCTTACTTTCATCACTCTCACTGTTGAAGACCCTTGTAACAATCCGGTGTATGATAGTTTGAAAGAGGATGTCGACAAAGCACAGAAACTGATCTGTGACAAGGTAATAAGTACCAACCCAAAAATAAAAAATATATATTACAATAAATCTTACATTGCAGACTACAGCAATTGTGAAACTTGAAGGCACTTTAAAGAAGCAGTTTGATTACACGAAGGGAGTGCTCTTTTCCACTCTGGACAATAGCCTGCAGCAGTTACATGTTCAGAGGCAGGCATACCAAGGGGGTACCTTCGTGGGAAATCATGTCCACAAATTGCTACAGGTAACAGCTATAATTTTCTTGAACTTACCGTAATGAATCATCATTCTTTCTTCAGCCAAAGAGCATCAGCGTACTCTGTGATGGCATACGTCAAGCTGCTTCCCCTCATCCGTCCATTTCACAAGCTGCTAATGAGATGGCAAGCACATTTGCCTCAGCATTTCAACTCTTCAGTAGTTGCCACAAGGGATACAATTCTTCCACTTGCTTGACTGATGGGGACATTGACAAAATTGGTAAAACAGAATTACTTGTTGTCCTTTTTTTATTATATATAATCTTAATATTAATGTATTAAACTCAGAAAAAGACATCCTCACCTTCTTGAAATTTTATCGGAAGAATTTTCCGAACGCCTCCATTCTTCCAAAAATGCACATCATGGAGGATCACACTGTGCCATGGCTTAGAAGGTGGCGGATTGGCTCTGGATTGATGGGGGAGCAGGGAGCAGAGTCTATTCATGCCCACATGAACTCACTAGACCGTACTCACAGACACATACCTGACGAAGTGACAAGGTTGAAATACATCTTTAACCCTTTCGTTCCGGATCCCGCTTTGAAGCGGGTGAAGACCGATTGACTTCTCCGAATTTTTAAAAATAGTTACTTTATAGCTAGAACCTTCAGATTGCATACACAGGTGCCCAATGCATTGGAGAAGCATCTAAAATAGCTTTCAGCCAGGACTGCTTCGACAGTACCTCACAGCAGTTGCGTTTATTTCTTCCTCGGCAAAAAAAAACAACATCGGTTCTCCGTCGAATTTTAAAAAAAGTTACCTTCTTCACAGCAGCTTCATTTATGGATCCAGTCATCTCCAGAGCTTTGTAGAAGCAGCAAAAAATTGCTTGAGCTCAGTAGCCTTCCATAACACATTGAAACAACCGCTTCTTTGCCGACCAAGACTTTGCGGTTTGACTTACTGTCTTCTCCATTTTTTATAAAATCGCCAGTTCAACTGGGGACCTCCCTATTACGTACAGTCTTAGGTAATGCTTATTACATCATAGGAAAAAAGTGAGCGTGTCGTGTGACCCCGGTAACTATGCAAAAAAAAATTTTTTTCAAAGTCATTTTTTGGAAGATGGCGTCTAGAAATTACAATGCGGTGCAAGTTTTATACTTGCTTGATGCTGACTCTAGCGACTCAGGATCGAGCGGAGAGAAGGGAGACGACATCTAGGGCTATAGGAGGCCCTGTATCAGGGTTGGTGGACCAGACCCCGTCAACTCTGATACTTGAAAATGGGAGTCAAGAAGATGATCGAGGTAAGCTTGTCTTTCTCTTGTCTTTCTGTTGAAAATAGCAAGCTTCTGTTGTGGAAAGGACTTATTTATAGCTATATTGAGATAGAGTAAGCTGTTTAGCTATAATATATATATATTTCATTGAGTTTTGAGATTTGAAAGTGGCTTGTGGTTTTTTGAACAAATTCAAATTTTCAAAAAAAATTAAAAAAGTTTTTACCACATATACTACTAGGACCAGATGTAAATGCAGTCACCGACCCCGATTACGCAGATGAGGCGACAGGAGCAGAGTCTTCCAGTCATGAAGGAGAGGATACCAGACCTGAGTCTTCCAATGATGAAACACGAATAGGCAGCAGGTTCCAGTGATGAGGAAGAGGAAGTGGCTCCTCCTGCTCCGAGTTCTGGACGTCCTCGCGGTCGGAGAAGGCGGGAATCGAAGAACAAGAGTCGGGTGGATGAGGTAGGGGGAGAGTGGAAGAAAGATGACAACACACCCATTGATATTCCATAATCTTTTGTGTGAAGGACCACAGACTTTGATATTTGTGGCTGCTCCCCCCCCCCCCCCCTCCCTGAACATCCCAAAAGTTGTAATATGTATTGTTATTGTCGTTGTCGTTGTCTGTGTTTTTGTGGTGTTGTAGTGGAGCTTCACACTCGATGTATATGTGTGTGCGTGGAGTTGAAATGTTATTCTGGTGCTTCCAGATCTAACCGGGGAGGGAACGAACTCGGGGGGGGGGGGGGTCTTTTCCAATCGGGGGGCTACTATGCCCATGTAAGTTGAATTTCATGTATGTGTGTGTGTGTACACCAGTCAATTTATATTATACATTTATTTTTATGATCTGTATTCACCTGTATCTTCTTTTTTCTAGTGTGTGTGTGTGTGTGTGTATGTGTGTGTGTGCATTTGTGGAATGAGAGAGAGCAACCGTGGACAGACAGTATGTGGCGCTTCCGTATACAACCTGGGAGGGAACTCTGGATCTTTTTGGATCGTGACTACTATGCCCATGTAAGTTGAATTTCATGTGTGTGTGTGTGTGTACACCAATCAATTTATGTATAATAAATTATACATTTATTTTTATGATCTGTATTCACCTGTAGCTTTTTCTTTCTTGTGTGTGTGTGTGTGTGTATGTGTGTGCGTGCATTTGTGGAAAGAGAGAGAGAGAGAGCAACCATGAACAAACAGTATGTGGCACTTCCGGATCCAACCTGAGAGAGAACGAACTCGGTGGTCTTTTTCGGTCTGTGACATCATCCATGCCGGGTAAGTTGAATTTCATTTCAACTTACTGATATTTGGGTGTCCAGCTAGGGCTGGGGGGGTGGGGGTTATGGTACAAGAATGTCAGTGAAAAGTAATGACGGGGGAGGGGGGGTTATGGTACAAGAATGTCAGTGAAAAGTAATGACGGGGGAGGGGGGGTTATGGTACAAGAATGTCAGTGAAAAGTAATGACGGGGGAGGGGGGGTTATGGTACAAGAATGTCAGTGAAAAGTAATGACGGGGGAGGGGGGGTTATGGTACAAGAATGTCAGTGAAAAGTAATGACGGGGGAGGGGGGGGGCAATTCAGCGAGGCCAGCTGTTATGTTACAAATATCATTGTTGTCTTGTGTTTTTTTTGGTATTGTATGGAGGTTCCGGATCCTATGGGAGGGATCGTTCAGTCTGTGCCACCATCCATGCCGGGTAAGTTGAATTCCACGTGTGTGTTTGTACTGCTTTTCATTTTCAAATTACACTTTCTCAATACAACGATTGTTTCTCTCATGTACAGTGTGGAGTATACATAGCAGGTGTTCATACAGTGGGAGGCTAGCGCTGGGTTCCCCCCTAGAATTTTGGGAGTTGAATAGAAATGAACATTTAGGAAGCATTTATTTTTAGTCCGATATTGTATCCCATTATGTTCCTATCATAACTGAGCCATTTAGTGCATAGGACCGAACACTGATCATCAGTGTGAAGTATAGACTCGTATGCAAAGATGTGCATCAAAGTAGTGTATGTTCCAAAAAATGGGTGTGGCGAAGTACACTCGGAGCCCCACCCCAAACAAAAATCCTGTATGAAACCACATACAATACATCATAAAGTTGCAATTATATAGGATCATGAATAATTTGTTGTTTGTATTACAAATATCTTTGTTGTTTGTGTTTTTGTGTATATGAAATTGTTTTGTAGTGGAGCTCGACGTCCGATGGCATACGTTCCTTGTGGACACTCATAGATGTCTCCTACATGATCACAATCAGCACCACACACAACAAACAACATATTTTATTGTTGAACTAATATAATATTGGTATAAAATGCATCAAACAATATTATTTCTATTTTATTTTATTTTTTTATTGATGGGAAAAGTGGATTTTTTGGGGGGAAAAAAATTTTTTTTTTTAAATATTAGTAGATGGCTTAAATATTATTCAATTTTCTCAATCAAAAAATGAGGGGAATCCCAAACTCTTGGTCTATTTAGTGATATATGGTTGCTATGGGGTTTTCCCAGCCAGCATCGAGTTAAAAAAATAAAACGGCAATGCTCTATTCCGCGGTAGAAAATTAGATTTTTCCGCGCGCGTCCAAACAATTCAGGAACGAAAGGGTTAAGGAGCAATTGCTGGAGGCAGATCCTTCATTGACAGCCTTAAGGCCACAACCTCCAAAGAAGAGAAAGCACTCACCAGACAATTAGGAAGAGTGCAATTGACAATGGCAGTGTTCAGTAGCTAGTCCTTCACAACTCACAGTCTAATATATGCACACCAAGATTAAAATCCGTTCCACTTTGAACGATTGGTACAAGCGAAATAAAAATAGTGCTATCGTTTAACCAATTGCAATAGCTTGGAAAAGAATAGCTATTTTGACTTACCTCGATCTCTTGCCTTAAAAAAGTACACAAATGCAAGTAGACAAAAAATAAACTCGCAGAGTACAGCCCACCGCTACTCGCTGGCGCCTGGAGTTTTTTTATTTTGAGTTAGTCAATTAGGAACTGAACTAAGTTACCTCAACTTCCTGTGCTGCAGAACTGGAATGAACTTTGAAAACTCAATTAGCATCAATTAGCATCCTGCCACACTTTGGTTGCTAATGAGGTTGCTAGGGAATTTGACTCTGGGAAAAATTGTTGGGGGGGTGTGTTTAAGTGTCCCACGGCCCATTCAATAAAAACTACCGTGATGTATATATGTATGTGGGATGGTACGTATGCCCCTTAAACGCGCGTGCTGGGAACGTTTTTCTCCAAAAAACACGGCTTTTTAGGCTTGACCCCAGTTTATTCTGAAACTAGAGGATTAAGCAAGCCTTACTTTATACTTAACCTCCAAAGTGTGAGAAAATTCCTGCGAAAATGCTTGCTTTTCAAGAAACAAAAAGTTGATTCGACCGGTTACTATGGCATTGAAGACCCTTTTCCAGACTTAATTTCAAAACTTCGCCGTTTTATGGGGGTATACGGAGTGCCGGTTGTTGGTTGTCAAGAGCTGTTGGTAGTCAGAGAATGCCGTAGTATTAATGCTAAGTAAGCTACCACTTCTCGAGGGAAGCTGAGGTAAGTACTTAATTCCATATTTGTTAGCTATATATGCAAAATTAACTCTGGCCTTTCTTTTTTGTAGCTAAGAGCTTGTCAACAGTGACTGGTAAATTCAAATAGTCAGATTGGCTCAAATTTGGTACTACAAAAGTTACCACTGCTCAAGAACATGAGGTAAGAAAATAATTTTGTATTTGTGTGCTAAAATTGATTGTTTTTGTTTTTGTGAATTCAAGGTAATTCAGATGGTCAAAGTAACTTCAATCAGAAGTTATCAATACTCAAGAATGATGTAAGTAGTAATTCCATATTTGTTGGCTAAAATTACAAATAATAACACCGGTTTATTTTTTTATCGTAGCTGAGAGCTTGTTCAAGAGTTACTGGTGATTGAGATTATCAGAATGGTTGATGTGTGATACTACAAAAGTTACCATTAATCAGGTAAGAGAGTGATTTTGTATTTGTTTGCTGAAATAAAAGGTCATAACTGCTATTATAGTGTTTGCATGAACTAAGCTAAAACATAGTAACAATACTTAGTTTTATGTTACCTAACATCAGGCTCGCTCGCCATTTGTGCTGAAGCACACCACTAGTTGGCGAGCGAGCGTAGCGAGCGAGACAGTATTAGGGGTGGATAATGCAAAATCGGGTATATGTTATATGTATGTGGGATGGTACGTATGCCCTTTAAACGCGCGCGCGTGGAATTCTTTTCTCCAAAAAACACGGCTTTTTAGGCTTGACCCCAGTTTATTCTGAAACTACAGCATTAAGCAAGCCTTACTTTATACTTAAGCTCCAAAGTGTGAGAAAATTCCTGCGAAAATGCTTGCTTTTCCAGAAACAAAAAGTTGATTCGACCGGTTACTATGGCATTGAAGACCCTTTTCCAGACTTAATTTCAAAACTTCGCCGTTTTATGGGGATACGGAGTGCCAGTTGTTGGTTGTCAAGAGCCGTTGGTAATCAGAATGCCGTAGGATTAATGCTAAGGAAACTACTACTTCTCGAGGGAAGCTGAGGTAAGTACGTAATTCCATATTTGTTAGCTAAATATGCAAAATTAACTCTGGCCTTTCTTTTTTGTAGCTAAGAGCTTGTCAACAGTGACTGGTAAATTCAAATAGTCAGATTGGCTCAAATTTGGTACTACAAAAGTTACCACTGCTAAAGAAGATGAGATAAGAAAGTAATTTTGTATTGGTGTGCTAAAATTGATTGTCTTTTGTTTTTGTAGGTGAGAGCTTGTTGTCAAGAATTCAAGGTAATTCAGATGGTCAAAGTAACTTCAATTTGATACTACAGAAGTTATCAATACTCAAGAATGATGTAAGTGTAATTCCATATTTGTTGGCTAAAATTACAAATAATAACACTGGTTTATTTTTTATCGTAGCTGAGAGCTTGTTCAGGAGTTACTGATGATTGAGATTATCAGAGTGGTTGATGTTTGATACTACAAAAGTTACCATTATCAGGTAAGAGAGTGATTTTGTATTTGTTTGCTGAAATAAAATGTCATAACTGCTATTATACCAATTTGATTTTTTATACCAAACAATTCATTTTTAATGCCAACATGTTTCAGCAGACTGCTTCTGCCATCATCAGGGCTGATTTATAAAAATCAAGAAACAAAAATGCTATAATTAGGATTATAGCATTTTTGTTTTTTGATTTTTATTAGGATTATAGCATTTTTGTTTTTTGATTTTTATAAATCAGCCCTGATGATGGCAGAAGCAGTCTGCTGAAACATGTTGGCATTAAAAATGAATTGTTTGGTATAAAAAATCAAATTGGTATAACATGAACTATAACCAGCAAGAAAAAACTTTAAAACATAACTGCTATTATTAAGCTAAAAATAGTAACATTTTATGTTACCTAACTATCAGGCTCGCTCGCCATTTGTGCTCAAGCACACCACTAGTTTATTTGTATATATGTTTGGACGTAATGTCAGTTTGTACTTTGACTCTCGCGTTTTTGTGTTAGTTACGTGGTCGACCCCAACCCAAATTGCACTAAATAGAATCCTCTGGTTTATCGATCAGTACCCGTATCATAACCCTAGAAATAGAATTGTTTACCGTTTTGAATTCTTTTTCGGGTGCAGTTCAAACTTGAAAACTTAAGGGACTTCCATTTCTATTCCAGTTAGTGGCGGTGGTAAGTCAATGCGCTCTTTGTCATGGTTATAAGCCGTGCGCAACAGTATTTACTTAAAAATACATTGCCCACTAGACTACCACAAAGGTAAGTCTGTAGGTCCATGTCTAGTTGTGTCGAAGCATTGTGTGTTACAACCATAACTTAGTTAAAGAATATCACAAAGAAAACTTTTAAATAACGTGTATTGTGTTTTGTTGTTGTTTTTTTCCTTCAATTCAAGCAGTTGCAGAGAGTTGTTACTATGGCACTGAAATCCCTTTACCGTGTATGCGAAATTTAAAAACTGGACCTTATTTTCAGTAGCTTCAATGTTAGAAGTCAAAATCATTCATATAAAAATAGTATAGTCTTTAGGCTCGCTCGCCATTTGTGCTCAAGCACATCACTAGTTTATTCCCATTGACTTTTCTATTGAGTTTTGAAACTGCACTTTCCCGCTGACTCAGAAGTTTTTAAAGGGAATTTTCTGGACCGCTTCGGCACGAGCTTTCGAATTATACAAACCCCGGAAGCGTAGCTACTTCCGTTCAAAAGTTATTAAAGGTTTTTACCAAGCCAACTCAACTTGGACATACTATAGTAATGCAAGATAGGTTCTTCTGACTACAGATGTTAGATTGTAATGAATTGCAAGCATGAAGCCAAGTAATATTATTGTTGGTCAGCAAGGAATTGAAATTGAGAGAATGACACAAACACTTTCTCCACATACTGTGATTAAAATAAAAATTATTACAATGGAAATGCCAACTTTTTTTAATCAAAACTTTGCTAATATTAGACCCTGAAAAAATAGATTTCAAAACAATATCTGGAGACAAATATGAAAATAAGGAAACTAATCTTCAGAGTACTACAATTAAATACTTTTCTGTCCAATTCAATAACATGATTGGATAAATAGAATGATGTACCAAATAAATTGAGTTCTTCTAAATATGGTAATTTAGCAAGTAGACTAACTAAGCCTCCAGATCTTGGCTGCCAACGCATTCATTTTTGTATTGCAGATATTTCAAATGCTGGCATGCATCTGAATTTAAATTAAAGAAGTGAACATCACTTGCTTCCCTCTTACAGTCTATAAAAATCAGCTTGGACAAATGACAAGTTGTTTGGCCAATAACATAACTGAGAGCATTGAAATCAGAGGGTGTAAAAAATGAATAATTAAATTCAAAATCACCCTTTTCAATCATTTTGTTACTAATTTCAGTATTTTGTGCTTCATAAGCATAATGAATTAATTCAATTGCTTGGATCCCCACAAATTTAATTGTAGAAACAATTTTTCAATCAAAGAACATGCAAATTCATGCCTAACGATCCCAAAATAATATTTCCAAACATTTTTTAGAACTTCATCATTCCTTGATGAATCAAACTTAAAATTGCAATGATTAATAAAAAGACGTTCTTGCTCCTCAAAATGCAGTTCAGAAATGTATATAGAAGCCAAAAATTCCTGAAGCGATAAATGTGAAAATAAGTAAGAGATATCTCCTCCATACAAAGTCCACGAACTATCCTGAGTAATCAAACCTAGCAAATCTAAATCTGAATAAGAACTTTCACCAAAAGGCCATATGTTGTCACTGTAACTTACCAAATGTTTCGAAGAAACAGTCATGTCAAAGGCTAATTTGCACATATTTTTTAATCGTATTTTATCATTCCCTTGTAAGCCTGACAACGAAGGAATAATTATTGTCTCACTGAGGCGAGATTTTTGCCGTAAAATAAACCAGAGTGTGAGCTGTTCATATATACCTGTTTCTGTACTTGGGATATTTCCATCTAAATAGCAAAACAGAAAGCAAACTATTCCAGCATGAACAGGCAAGTAATATAAGCACAATATGTTTGCATGAACTTTGAGATATGCTTTCAGTTTTTCAGTATTCAATAAAGACCCTGATGCAGGTATTTCAAAAGGATATTGATCTATGTATTTATCGACACTTTCACGAGTAAAACCAACTACTTCTATCATTTTGAAGCATTTGTGCCTAATTGCGTTCATTGCTTGTGGCCTTGAAGATACGATAATCATTGCAAATGGTAAATATTCACAGAATAGTAACTTATAAATAATATACTTTGAATTCAATCTCTCTGAATTGTATTCATCTAACCCATCAAAAATAAAGCACACTCTATTTCCACCAGATTGTAACAAATTTTCTTCAACTTTATTACATAAACCACTATTTGAAAAAAAAGTTTTGAGAAGGGATGATAAACTGTGGTCTCTATCATTGTGTTCTAAAAATCTTAAAGGAACTAAAAAAACCATATCTGCTCATTGTAAAACAGGTGCTCCCACAGCCCAATCTCTTCCCAATTTGTTAACTAAAGTTGTTTTTCCACTAATCTTTAAAAATGTTTTTGTATTCAACCACCTCTTTTTTACTCAAAATAGAGTCTACGTTTTCTTTGACAGCTTAATATCTAGAGCGTTTCATTAGAGACTGCTTTATTAAAATTAAATCAACATATATACTGCATCCAACTGGAAGCCAAGAATCGTGCAGCACTTGGTTATCCATTGAATAAAGTTTCATGAGAAGTTCTTTCTCTTCTGAATACACAACTCTAACATGGATATCTTCACTCAACAGAGAATTTTGCCCACATGTTACAAGACAACAATATTGTCCAGTTACATGGGAACTAGCTTTTTTGATGTATAAAACGTTTTCAGACACATGTAGAAAATCCTTATTATCTTCCAAGTTCAATCCATCCTTTTGCCATTGAAAAGTGCAATTGTTCCAATGAACAACCACTTCCAATAGTGCAGATTTTTTTTCATATATGTCTACCACATCATGCTGGTAAGCAATAGTAAAGGACTTATGTGGTAAATCAGAGTGAGATGGACCAAAAACTTTAGACTTAGCCTCCAAATAACGGCTTGTTAATTTATTTGCCATCACACCGGAACTGACCATACCACCTTTCAAAACTTCAACCAGAACCTCAATAGTAGCTGGTAAAGCATGTTCATACTGTCCGACTATCCATTCCCTCAGTACATTACTCAGGCAAAGTCTGATGCTTTTGTGACTACACTGTACCAGCACATACTTAGGAAGACCTAGAGCTGTACCAATTTCTTCCCATTTGTGACTGCAACAAATTAATAGGCCAAGCAAAATTCTGATGTCACTCTCATCCAATTTGTAACCACACTCACTTTTAGACTCCACCTCGCATAATTCCTTAAGTTGAACTAGGCGATCATTGACTTTCTTTACACCACATTCATGTAACACTTCATTGAACCTTGAAAGTACAATTGCATCACTAATGCTGCCAATAACATACCCACCAATGTACCTCACTATAGTTTGCAATTCAAGCCTCGTGTGATCTAGGCGTACTAATCTTTCAGATACCTCTCTAGGAATTACCCTATGGCGAGTCAGCTTCATACAGAACTGTTCTAGTCCAACAGTTTTCAAACATTTCAGAACGACAGACTGCAACTCTACGTTAACCCTTGCCTCCATTGAGATCACCGCCTAAGAACCACCTTCACGAGTAGCTTCTTCCTCAGAGATTTATTCAGCCCCAGTCAAAACGACGGTAGCGTACACATCCGGTGATATTTCACGGATGAATTACGTCATTGTCTGTCAGTTAATTGCGCATACCCTTTACCTAACGGTGAGGCGGCTGCCTTATGGGCTGAGGCAGTGGTGCACGGGGATTCTCTTGCCAAACGGGGCAAGAAATCCACCTCTTCCTCCTCCTCTCTCAACATTAGACGTGCTAGGAAAGCCACTCAGGAAGGGCTATACAGCAAAGCTATTAAAGCCCTTACTTCTGAAGGGCTTGCTCAGCCTGGCCCCGAGATATTAGAAGAGATGCTGAACAAACACCCCCAGGCTCCTCCTCCCACTTTGCCCCCAGGCCCGCCCCCCTCTCCCACGTTACTCCCCGAGTCCATCATCCTCCGGAGTGTGAAATCTTTCCCTAACGCCTCTGCAGCCGGTCCCTCAGGTCTTCGTCCTAGTCACCTTCGGGAAGCCATTTTGTGCCCTTCTCCAGATTGTGCTGGCCAGATCCTCTCCTCCCTCTCCCGGTTTGTTAACTTCCTCGCTTCAGGTCGCGCCATCACATCTATTCTCCCCCGCCTTTGTGGGGCCACTCTTCTTGCTTGTCGGAAGAAAAGTGGAGGCCACCGCCCCATCGCCGTCGGGGAAGTGCTTCACCGGCTCACCTCCAAGTGCTTGTCATACTCTTCGCGCAGTACGGTCACTTCTACTCTCACCCCCCTCCAGCTTGGGGTTGGGGTCAGGGGTGGCTGTGAAGCAATAATCCACGCCACCTCCCACTTGCTCTCTTCCACGTCCAACTAACCTTGGGGCCTCTTCCTGGACTTTTACAACGCCTTCAATTGCATCAACCGGGAGGCCATGTTCAGGGAATTTCGGAACCACATCCCTAACTTATCTGCTTGGATGGAGTCTTGCTACTCCTGCCAGCCCCTGCTCAACTTCGACGAGTACTCTATCCGCAGCTGCTGCGGAGTACAACAAGGAGATCCCCTGGGTCCTTTAGGCTTCGCCCTCACTCTCCATTCCTTGATTGAGAAGCTACATTCAGAAGTACCTACCCTTAGACTGAATGTGTGGTACCTCGACGATGGCACTTTGATGGGCTCCCCGGACGCTCTTGCCTCTGCCCTCGCTTTCGTCAAGCGGGAAGGCCCCTCTCTAGGCCTGTTCCTGAACCGGAGCAAATCACTCCTATTCGTCCCAGAGGAGGCAGACTTGTGCCATTCAACCTTACCCCCTGATATCCCAATCACCCGGCGCGGCTTTTCCCTCCTTGGCTGCCCAGTCGGACCCCCTGACTTCTGCGATGAGGTCTTTCTCAACAGGATCCAGAAGGTTAAAGCCTCCCTTCATGCTCTGAGTGACTTAAAGGATGCTCAGCTCGAGTGCACTCTTCCCCGTTCCTGCTTAGCCCTCCCAAAGATATCCTTTATTTTGCGAGCCTGCCCCCCCAGTCACCTCCATAACTCCACTGCGGCTTTTGACCTTGCCATTCGCAAAACCCTAGAGTCCATCCTAGGGTGACCCATGTCTGACTGGTCCTGGCTCAAGGCAACTCTTCCAAGTAGTTGTGGTGGCCTCAACTTGCGCTGTGCCTCTCTCCATGCTCCAGCTGCTTTCCTCGCCTCTTGCTCCCAGGCTGGGCCACTGGTTGAACAGATCCTTGGCCTTACCCCAAGTCCCGGCATCCTCCCGGAATCGGTAGTACCACCCTTAGCTTCTGCTGCCGCTCGCTCTGACTGGCGGGTACCTTGTGATATAGATGTTCCCCTCCATCAGAGGACCCTCTCTCTCGCCATTGATGAAGCTACTTTCCAACAGCTGCTGGTTTCTACTCCCACTACCCGCTCGCGTGCTCTAGCTCGCTCCTCTAGCCTTCCTCACGCTGGAGATTGGCTTAATGTGATGCCCTCCACCTCCTTGGGCCTCCATCTGCATGATCGTGAATTTCGATGTTGTATAAGTTATTGGCTTGGTGTCCCTCTTCATAGCATCCCATACTCCTGCCCCGAATGCCAGTGCTCTGCTGACATCTTTGGAGACCATCAGGTCGGGTGTGGTGGTAGTGGTGACAGGATTACTCGTCACAACTCTGTTCGTGACGTCATATTCTCCGCTGCACAGAGCGCTGCCCTTGGACCTACAAAGGAAGTCCTTGGCTTAGTCGCCAGCTCCCAGACCCGTCCAGCAGACGTCTACCTCCCTCATTGGACCTCTGGTCGACCTGCGGCCCTCGACATCCACGTAATCAGCCCTCTCCAGGAGCAGCTGGTCGCTGTGGCTGCTTTCACCCCAGGTCATGCCCTCCAAGTGGGAGTCCAGCGGAAACTGGCCTCCAACCTCCCTTCATGTCGCTCAGCTGGCATTGAGTGCATCCCTGTAGTTGTAGAGACTCTGGGCGGCCTGGCTCATGACACCATAACCATTGTCAAAGACATTTGTAGAGCTATTTCTGACCGCGGCTATGGTATAGATCTTCACTCCACCACCAGGCACCTCTTTCACAGCCTAGCCATTTCACTTTGGCGTGGGAACTCTACGTTATGGCTCCACCGGTTCCCCACCCTCCCTCCTTCCCGAGATGGGGTGGTGTAGCCCCTTTTATTTTTTTTTATTTTTGTACCATTTCTTGCTTTGCCTTTGTAATAAAAAAATAAAAAATAAAAATAAAAAATTTACCTAACCAATATTTTAATAGCCGGTCAAGTGGTTCCTTTACCAAACCGCCAAGCGGGAGAAAGGGAAGTGTCAAACCTATTATAGTGGAGCAAGTTGTTGGCAAGGGACAGGTCTGACAAAATCACTAATTTTGTACAGTGTTTTAAAGAACAGGTTATCAGTAATGCTGTGTTGAAACTATGCTGACTGCTAGCCTGAGGACAATAACAGTGACAATAATAGCCAGTGACACTGCTCTAACTTACTAAAAGTCCAATAATAGAGCAGATGCATGGTCCCTAAAATAGCTCTACATAATAGAATGTGAAAATTACACTTTCAGGGTTGTCCTAGCAAAATTTACACTTAGCTAACAGGTGTCAAGACCATGTATTTGGAAATTTTATCATGTGTGTCCCCATCTCATTAAAATTATCCCTTAGTCTGCCTTACTATATATACATGTATATATATTTGGACCAGATAACAACATCCCGCTGTGACCAATGAAATTGCTTTAAGTATATCTCATGATCAGTTCAGTGCAACTGCAAGACAATGAATTAATTCAATTTATTGAGTAATCCATTGCTAAGCACCACAGACTTCAACCGTTAAATTGCATTCCACAAGTACAAGGAGTTTATAGGCTTGGCACCAGACCTTCCCCCCCTTGTAGCGAATTGGTAAAGGGTCTCGCCAAGCCAGCTGAGTTCTAACAAGCATTTTCACCATACTTATAATGGTGGTTGCTAGAATTTGCATAGTCTATCTCAGGTTTTATCTTTATATTGTTAATTCATGTGTGTCTCGTAAAATGAGACTAAGGACCAAGTAACTATGGCATTAACTCCAATATAGCTAATTTGACCAGAGTAGTTACCTAATTATTTTTTGATCATTTTGATGAGTTGCACTTGAATCTATAGTAATTATATTTACTTACAAGCGAAGTACAAAAGTAGTAGTATGTCTAGCAAACTATAATATTATATAGTTAAGTTGTTTTGCAAATTTGGTACTTTATAATTAGCTAATAAGGCTATTTTTAGCTCATTAGTAGAGTTTCTTAAAGTTTATCTAGTTTTGCTGTATATAAGCTTCAAGTGTAATAGATAATTACTATTCAGAGTCAATTATTGGATAACCATAATCATTTTACAAGGCCATTAAAATCTATGAGTTTACAGTACATGGAAAATTAATCTATTGATACCTACAAAATACATGGAAATTTAATCTATTAATGCATACAAAATCCATGGAAAATTAATCTATTAATCTATTAATACCTACAAAATATATTTTTGAATTAATCTATTTAAACGTACAAAATCCATATATTTTACATATGTTTCCTGTAAGGCACACACCTAAGGTAGATGTCATTCCTGAAGTTTATAGTCATACTGATAAAAATCTCTTTTTACAAGCAACATAGCTCATTATTCTCATTATTCACAAAAGAAAAACCATTTCAATTGGTCTTGTACATGGTGATTAACAATTTTATAGAAGATTCAGAATGTGTTAGAACTCTTAGATGTTAGATAGCATACACAAGTTTAGTGGTTTAGTATATACAATTGCAAATTTAATTATAGTTAATAGAAAATGTTATGGAAATTGCTTCAACTTGAGGAGACATCATCTACCACATGCCGATATACTCTCATGACAGCCACTTTATAATTCCTCGAAAATAAAACTTTAGTTTAACTAAGCAAAATAAAGGTCATGGTGAGAATTAGGTGGTAGATTAAAGATCTAAAAGTTTAAAATTGATATAACTGGTTTGATGGAATTGTTTAATAAAAATTTTAAAGGAGAAATTACCTCTATTTAGCAAACATTTCACTTTCACCCTCCAAAAGAAAATGTATTACTTATCACCTTTAAAGAACAACCTTGGATTTGTGAATAAAAAAAAGCCTGGTCCCTAATTGCTCTCAGTTTAGAGGATCTGCTATAGTTGGTACAAGTCATTGCAATACAGCTACATTATATTGCAGCATTGCTTTGAAGATTGTCAAAGCTAGCCTTGAGTCATTTAAATTTGTATTGCATTATTTCAATATTGTCTTCAAAGGCAATATTCTGGTTGGAGTTAAATGAATTTCGGAGGACACTAAAAAGTTATTAATTTAATTAATCTTAGTAACATACTTCGCTAATCCTATGCTTAGTTAGCTCCGCATTAAGTTTCAAAATTGATGTTTCTACAAAGTGTAAGGTCTTATCAAATAATTGTGCCTTACACCTGGATCATTAGAATTCTCAGCAGTCTACAAGTAAGAGTGGGAGTGTGGCCAGTGCTTTGTCTGTATGAGTTGGCATGTCAATTTCTCACTCATACTCTCTCTGAGTTAGAAGTAAACGGTGAAAATATGTTAAGCTGATGGAATAGCAAATGGATACAGATAAAGTATCCAATCATGTCATCTTTTTTCAGGCATTCCCGTACTCTTGTGAAGATTGAACAATGTCTGAAACTTCAATCATACACAATATATTATATTCATTTGATATAGGAGCATATCACAAGTCTGTTGGCTTTGTATTTACACGAGTGCCACAGGCACAAGCATAAATATGGCCAATCAGATGTGAGTGATATCCTGCGGTATCCAATGAATAATACATTTATTATGTACTGCTCATGTGTGACTACCATAGCAACTCTTTCTTGTGCAGTTAACACTTGTATAACATGGGGTACGTGATGATCCAACATAACGACTATGAACACAGGTAATATGGGGAAATTTTGCCTTAAGCCACATCCTGTTTACTTTAATGCATTTCCTATGTGGCAACAGGTATTATGCCCTGTTCAGTAATAAGAAATATAAGTAACTATATTATACAACATAGCTCTATATATGACAAACCAAACTATTAAGGAAATATAGTACAATACCTAACTCAGAGCCCCCCCATGTTGTAAGAAACTTTTTGATACACTTTGATAGAAATCCAGAAAATCTTATTCTTCCAGGTCTTCAGATTCTTGTGGCATCTATAATAGATACTGCCATTGAGTGTTCCCTCTTGCCTGCTCTTCCTCATCCTTTCTTGGGGTCAATATTTTTTGTCCAATTACTGAAAAAATATTTGACAGCTGCTTGAAGTGATCACTGAGACAGAGATAGTGACACTGATTACAAGGTTAACAGCACTTCATCAATTTTAAAGTAATTAATTATTAATTTTCTTCATTTCCCAGGCTAAGAAAAGACTATTTTGCATTCTCTCTTCAAAAAAAATGTTTTTAATGTGGTCATCAATCTATACAAGTCTAAAGTAATAGGACACATACTAACTTAAAGCAGTGTCAAAAGAGTCTGAAGCATTAGGCTAAACCTGCATGATCCAATGGAATATCTATTACTATATTAGTAGAATAACTAGATGAACTATTCTGCTGTCTGTTATTAACAGAGGATACATCACTCAGGCTGTTATAATATTTTGCCAGTGGCCATGAGTTTGACTTACATTTGGTGCATGCTACATGCATAGCTACTAGCTATGGCTACCAATACTATTGAGCAGCAGTAAAGCTACTCAACTTGTAACGTCATGCAAACTTCCTTCACTTAATTATATGCTGGAAGTATGGTGTATTTTTAGCTCCCTCTATCTCAGAAAAGCCTTATCCCTTTCATAATAGTTTTTAGCTATTGGTTACTAGTTTGTATAGAAGTTAAAATATAGGTGTCAGCTAACCTTAAAGAATCGATAACTGATAAAGGTACCAGTAAATTTGGAATCCTACTTATTTTCTGTGCACTCTTATGGATTTAATGAGCAAATCCTCAATGTGACATGGAGAATATTAATTAGAACAATGCTGGTGTAGTTTGTGTATAGTGACAAAGGGACTTTGAATCTATTAGGTCCTTCAGTCAGGGACTCTTGTAGTGCCCCACACTCACCCCCCTCCTTTCAGGGTAGGGCTTCTATATGTAGAGTTCCTCAAATTGAGTTAACTGTTGCTATGCTCTAAATTAGTTAGGAGCTACTCAGCTGTTGGAACTTCCCTTTTATGGTTTCTGAGGCTGTAAGTGTAGCCCCTTGGTGCTCTGGAACCTACAACCGAGGATTTCCGGGCACACTAAAATCGGTAATTCCCTCTGAGTAGGCCCCTCTATTATTTCGTCGAGCAACTTTAATTTAACACTCAGCGGGCAAGCGCGATGATGTTATAGTAGTCGTCCTGTCCGTCTGAAGTCTGTTTGTCCGAAGTCTGTCTGTCTATCTGTCTGTCACGCTCTGATTTTGGATATTTAACCATTGATTAGGTATGAACTTACTCAGAACGACAATTTAAGACCTTTCATTGTGCTACTTTTTAATTTCGGACTGATTTTTAAGAAAACGCGAAGCTTTCAGCTCCGCTTAGGTACTACTTGTTTTTGTCGCTAACGCCCCCTAACCGCAAGTCTTAATCACGTGCGCCATAAATTTCTTCATGCCAGCGGTAGTTTAGCTTTATGCTGTTAACGTAGTGCAGGAAGTGGATTTTCCCGTTAAAAATATAGACCTGTGAGTGTCTCTGACATGTTCAGCTTCTTCTCTTATTAAGACAGCGTTTACATGTAGCGTTTACATGTGTCGTTTACATTGCTCGAATATTGATACATGATGATAAGAATAGCCAATAAATTATTCTTTTGGTCTAGGATGATTTTGTTATCGTTAGCTAGTGTATAGTAGCGCTGAGGGTTCCACCTTTAATGCTATTATATTAACGCTTTGACTTGATTCAGCGTCTAAAAGAGATTGATAATAATTAAAGATACCAGTAATTTATTTACTCATGATTGCCGTTCACTTGTCGTCATCGTGTGCAATTCATTTACTAATATCCATAGCTTACGGAAAAGACTGGCGTAAAATTGCAGTTTATGATTCAGAAGTAGTACCAAGCTTAGTAAGGATATTTGAAGGGACTCCAGTAATAGCTTATTGTGGAAGTTCATTACCAGTCATTTGGACCTACGAAAGATTTTGCATTAATCAGACCATCATATTGACAACTGACCCAGTTAACTCAGCGGAGGGCTTTACATACAGATTACAAAGAAATAGTATTCTACTGAAAAATTTAACGGCATTTGATACTGGTTTGTTTACCTGTTATGGGACTTACATTACTCCAAGTTATGAAGCTGCACCATTTTCAAGTGGAGTTAGTGTGTATGTAGAACGACTTATTGATAGAGCACCAGATTGTGTTGTGATACCAAACTTTATACAAGTTACTGAAGGTGATTGTGTCACTCTAACATGTAAGAGTGATAAACCAGTAGAGTGGTTTGGTGCCAGTTTAAAATATATAGATTCTACAGTAGTCTACAACGATTCAATTGAGCTAAGAAACCTGAAAAAAGAACACAGTGGCTTGTATTTCTGCAGAGGAATTTCTTCTAACTTCAATGTAGATGGTTATTCACGAATATTTAGACTATTTCATAGTAGAGCTAGAATTGTAGTAGACGGTTATACGCATAGTTTACACAGTCGTAACGTTAGCGTTCAAAGAGAGATATTTTAACATTATTGCAACACATTATTAATGAGACTTTAAAAAGCCATAGCTATACGAAATCCGCCACCAACCAGGGCCGTTTTACGGGTTAAAACTTGGATGTAATCTATTTTATACTGTAACAACCTCGCCGACAAAGTGTGAACACATTTCCAGAAAATTTTTAAAGATAATGATCAAGTAAACTAAGTTAGAGGCTGAATTATAATAAGAAAAAAAAGTTGATTTTTTGTAGTGACCCAAAAAATCAGTAGAACTCAGACAGAACAGCAAAATTGGTCAATACTAGTGCTGTGACCAAGCAAAAAATGGTAGGAGCCTGCCTGTTAGGTTGCATTTTGAGAATGCCACGATCATAAAGGGTGGTATGCTCATTCTGATACTGTGATTGAGGACACTTATGTTTTCTTCCATTTCCAGAGGCAAAACTGTCAGAATCAGTTGGAATATTCGTACATGGACATGCATGTAATAAAATTTTATAGGCTTTAAGCACATGATTTTGCAGTATATAATTATTTTGAGCGCAAATTTTAATAGGCGGTGTTTGTATATTGCAGGTAAGTGCTGTATCCTGTTAGAATGTGCCACCATGCATGAAAATGAGTCAAACCTCCAAGCAACGGCCCAGCAGAACATAAGCTCTATCTGATGATAACTACACTCTCTCGAAGAAGAATCCAACTATAAAACTAGAGAAGTCTATTTGTAATAGTCTGCAAGCTCAGTAGAAGAAAGGTGAGATAAATGTCACTCTTAGGAAGAAGATTGCTCCTCAACACAGTTATCCACCACAGCTCTTTGGGCTACCGAAGATCCACAAGCCTGACATTCCACTTCATCCCATTATCTCCTCAATTGGCTTAGCCACATACTATCTAACAAAGGAGCTAGCTAGGATCCTTGGACCCCTCAGGGGACAATTGGAGTCATACATCAAGAACTCTGCTCATTTAGTGGGAAGTAAGTTATGTGGACTTACAGGAAATGGTGGTCAGCTTTGTTGTAAAGAGCCTCTTCACCAAGGTTCCAATCCAAGAAGCCCTGGATGTGGTTGAGAAACAACTCAATCAAGATAACTCACTGGAAGACAAGACTAACATGAGATCAACAACGATCTGTCACTTGACCAAGGTATGCGTGACTTCCACATCAGCTACTGTTTTATTGAAGATGATATCAATGAGCAAACTGATGGAGCCCCAATGGGATCACCACTCCCCTCAGTTCTTTTGAACAAATGGCAATCAACAATGAGCACAAACCTACCCTTCAGTGAGATACATGGATGACACATTTGTTCTGTGTCCGTGTCAAGATAACTTATGGAGTTCCACAAGCACATCAGAGAGTCTATCCAGTTCACAATGGAGATAGAAGAAGGTGGCAAACTCCGCTTCCTTGGATGTTAACACCAGTAGACAATGCCAACAACTCAACACTAAAGTCTACAGAAATCCAACTCACACCAATCGCTATCTCAATTGTAAGTCCAATCACCACCCTAGAACTAAGTTGGGCATCATCAAGTGTCTTGTTCACCGAGCAAGAATATCTGCAAAGGTACTGAAAGAATTAATCACCTTCAAGAAGTCTTTGAATCCAATGGCTTCCCACACCTACTGGTCAAAAGGCACAGGAACCCATATCCCCACCAACTGATGAGAAAGAATAGGAGAAGAAGCCGAAAACCTTCAGCACACCATTATGTCAAAGGTTTCAGTGAGAACCTAGAGAGAGACGGTGTGGCAACATTAACATCAGGCCACTGTTTAAATCCAACAGGACTTTACGTAGTCTCTTAGTTAAAGTAAAGAAGATAATATCCCTAAGGAAAAAAAACAGCAAATGTGTGATCTACAGAATGCAATGTGAGTGTGGCAACTCTTATGTGGGCGAGACTGGCAGGACTCTTGAAAATATATAGACTGAAAGAACACAAGAGGGCAGTAGGTATGATGACCAGAAAAATATGGCATTGCTGTTCATACCAACACTACATGCCATGCCATCCAATGGGAAGATGCTGAGATACTCACCAAAGAGCAAGACTTGTATAAGAGGAAGTTCAAAGAACTCTACACATCAGAGAAGAAACTAACTCCATGAACTTGGATCAAGGCAAATTAATGAACCCAATCTGGAACACAATAACATTATCTATTTAGTCTGTTTGGGACTATCCAGCAAGTGGAGGACCTGATCCCGATGTAGACTGAAGCACTACACAGACAGAGTCAATCCTAGTTGGGTTGATCTGAGTAGCGAAGACCCACTAGCGAGTGTTGCCGTCAGAATTCCAGTTGAGTGACCAATTCGTTAATTTGTTGGAAGCTTCGTTGGAGAGTAGAGACAGAGGTCTAAATCTCAACTCGCTCTCCCACTGACTGGACCCTCTGAATATAGGTTGTCTTCACCCAGACTAAGATAAACCTGAGACTCAATTACCTTATTAGATAAGATAAGTAAGCTATGAATAGTACACTAAAAATACACCTTACTACCACGTAGGAAGATTGGTGTGATGACCAACAGGTGGTATATCAAAGATGGATATATTGAGTTCTGAACAACAACAGGAACAGTAACAGAGTCAATAACAAATTCAGTAGCTAAGTCAAATGAAAATAGCTAAAGTTTAAATACAAAAACAAAGTGATAGATCGACGATCGACAAACATTGATGATCGACGAGTTAGCTAGCTAGTACCATGAGTGACATAGCTAAAGCAAAGTGGTGTCCTTGTGGAGGATAACCGGAACTGTAACGCAATATCCAGTCCCGTGCAATAATTGCTCCGGCCGGATCTGTTATAGGCGTCATAGGTGATCCGCCCACGCCATATCTTATCCACCCTCGTGGAGGAAATATCCTAGTGGCTTGGAAGAAATGATGGAGGACAAAAGTGACAAAAGATCTGAGAAGAAGGAGGTTGATCTAGTTGAAGCTGTTCAACGATACTTGTCTGATGGTTCCTATCCTACTCTATCAAGTTTGAATTTAAAAAGGGCTATTCGGAACAAGGCCAAGAAATTTAAATTGAGAAGGGGAGAACTGTATTATATGAATGTAAAAAGAGGAAGAGGTAGTGGAAAGGTAAGTATGTGTCAGGGATTTTCCGCAAAAGTTCGTGAAGATAAAGTGATCTTGCTAAGCCAGATGAAAAAGCTTAATTTTCATAAATTCATAGAGAGAGAGATAACATTAAATTCGTATACCACACCACACCTACTCTGTCTAATTGCTACCGTCACTTTATAATTTTTGACTGAAAGTAAAGAACTGGTGTGCCATTTTACCATTGGTCAGTGCTCACTTTTGGAATGTACTGTTATTTTATCACTCTTGTATACATATCAACTCATCTTGTATTTTTTTTACTCTCATGTTCAAGCTTCAATTAATTATTACTTAGCTTGTAATTTGTAGATAGTTTAGCTTGCTTACACTACCAGCTTAGGCTGGATTTGGACTTGGTGGACAATTGTCACATTGTCAATTAGACCTGCACACGACAAGCTCTCTGAGAGCTGGCAGTTAAGCATCTTCTGAGTTGGACCACTTACCCTCTGTGTGAGTACCAGTGACCTAGGAAGCAGGTTGGGATTAATGCCCAACACTAATTGGCTGCTCACATGACAGGGAACCACACAAGCGGATTCAAAGAAATTCAAAGTAAAAACTGAATGTTGTGGAGTGAATATATACAACAATTGTTAGCTACTATAAATTTAAACTGTGAGAAATTAAAAAAATATATAGCTATAAGGAGTATGCATTATTAGCTACTCAGTTACACCCACTGTGTACATTATAACTATAACGTCTACAATAATTCCATAATTATAATTATTTGCTTTTTTAAACATGAACAGTGACCATGTAAACCATATTAAAAATAATAGCTATCTTGTACTAAATTGTTCTATAAAAACAAAGATATGTATTAGTGAATAGTAGAAGTATACAACTTCTTAAGTTTGCTATTCCCATCATATCCTCCAATAACATGAACCTTGCCTGATGTCATGATACAGGTACAGTTATGGAGTGGATGTGGTAGTTGTCCAGCCTGGACCCAGGTATTAGTCTCAGGGACATAGCATTGGATGGTGAACACTGGCTTCTCACTCTTTTCATCCCAACCACCGGCTGCCAGAAGAAATCCTCCAATGTTGAATGGGCAAGAATGTCTGCAATTGAGTGATGGTAGTTTGTTCCATATGTTGGAACTGTCTGATGAGGAGTGTGAAACAAGAGCTTCCAGAGATACACTATAGACATCAGGATACAAACTTGCGCCACCTTCATATACTCCCCCCATGAGGTACCAGGTATCTCCTATTATAGTAGACTTCATCCTGTACCATGGTGTTGGTGTAAATGGTCCAGTGGACCACTGCATGCTGGACACATCAAGTACCTCAACACTAGCATGAAACCGAACACCATTAAAACCACCAGCCCACCAGCCAATGTTTATATGATGTAACTGAATGCACACTGCGAGTTGTAGACATAGGAGGGAAGGGGTGTGTCCACTGGTTGCTGTCAGGCTGCCACTCTCCTAGCTCACTACTATCAGAGTTATCTCTATTTCTTCCTCCCACCACAACTAGTTTGTTGTTGATGGTAGTCATTGCAAACCATCTGGTATGGTATGGAGGTAAAGTGTGCCATTGGCAGGACTCTGTGTTGTAGGCCATCACTATGTAGGCATCCGCATCTCTGTCAGTCAATCCTCCACCAACATACACTATATCGTTGATCTCTACCGATTGGATGTATCCACTCTTAGCCACTGGCATGGGAGGACCACGCCTCCAGTCTAGTTCTAGTGGGAAGATCTAAATAATGAACAAATACATTATCTGTAGTAAATTTGTATTGTATTACTCATGTCTATATTATTCTTAACATTATAAGTAAAGAATATTGTTTATGTTAATTGCACACCATGTTCAGTAAATAAGTTATATTGTTGCCATGGTTACCGTTTACATGCTATTGACAGTTTTGATACAAATTACACTATAAATAATTAATTATATACATACATCTACTCCTAGTATTATGATGTTAAAATTATTCATCTATAGATTGATGACTACATTGTTATTCATTCCATGTTTTTAAACATTATTTATATAATAGCAAAGTTTTCTCTTTTAACAGTCCATAAATTGATAGATATAACTTAACCCGATGTTTCGACCAAAAATCCTCTTCAGGGGCCAACTGAGGTCAAACTCTCCATGGAAGGTACGCTTACTGTTTATTGTATCCTGGAGGGTGATTTACATGCAGCATGGACAGCCAGCATCCTGGAAGCTCTAAACCTATGTCTGTTAACCTTGTTATTGTCAGGTGTCATCTGTGTGTGTAGAGCTTCATTGACTAAGCATGTTCAGCAATGGCTGAGACCTTCTCATCATGATGTTCTTTCACTCTCTGCTCAGTCAAAAAACAAAAAAACATCAGCAACATCACCCCATTAAATGGGAAGAGGTAAAAGTTGTAGACAGAGCCAGTAAGAATCGTGAGTTGAAGATTAAGGCTGATATATCGCTACCAGTTTACCGCTTTTCACTCGCTATCAACAGTTGAAATTGTAGACACAGAACAGATTATTAGCTTTGGTGCAGTTATTATAGAAGAATAAAATGAAGAAAACAAAAGTGGGTGTGGCTTTTTCAAGCATTTTCAAAATCCATGCAAACTTCTAGCTAGGGGCATAGTATCCTTTAGCCGCTAAGTTAGAACAGTGACTTACTTCTAACACTGAGCCATATGAACCTGTTCCAAGTGTCTTCCCTGTAGGTACCACCAGGTCTAAGAAATACTGTTGTAACTTTGAATCTCTTCTAAAGGATCTAGACCAGCCAGGTCTTCTAGCCATGGTTAATACAGGTTAATTATCGGGTAAATACGTCTGCTTCAGATCTCCTCAAAGCCCAAAATTATTTTCACGGCCCAAAATCCAAGATCGTGACACGCCTACAAAAGCGAGGTACCAACTGGTAGTCATGGTTACGCTTTATCTGACATAGCCAACGCTTTATCTGACGTAGCCAACCCGTTTCCTTCTATTTTTGGGGGCCCCGGGTCTGGGGACATAGCCGTACAAAATTAATTCTACAGAGGAATGTGGAAGTGGTCAGTGCCCCACCTCCCTTATACCGTTGATTCTCCAACGATCTTGTAGCTTTTGCTGACAGACTACTGGTTATGACTAGTCTCGCTATCCAGACCCTATGTAGCGGTTAGGTAAAGGGTATGGCTAGCGAGACTATGGCTATGACTAGTTTGAGTTGCTGGTGGAGGTGATCAGACTTTTAGCGCAAGTAGAGACGATTTTCCAACAGAATACGGTCTACTTTGCGTGTCTCTCTTTCCTTAGCCATGCTTACTAAGCCTAGCTGTGCAAGAGTGGCTGACACATACAGGAATTTAGACAAATACTTAAAACAGCAGGCCCTTAGCCAGGATTTTTAAAGGGGGGGTTACTTGAACTAATTTATACATAACCACACCCACTTAATAGGCACATAACCACTCCCACTTAATACCACACCCAGTTAATAGCCACATAACCACACTTACTTAATAGCTACATAACCACACCTAATTAATAGCCACATCTCTTGTAATAATTAAGCAACTGATATCATGTTGATGGTGTTGATTAGAAATTAAATAGTAAGCTTGCTTTCTTCAGTTTTTGTGGATGCTTTTGTATGAATGTTCTACATAATTAACCCTCAGCGCGCATGCGCGTGAGGATTACAGTACTCACTTTGTCTGTCATTCATTCATTCATTCAGTCAGTCAGTCAAAACAATTATATCAAGTTAGGGTATTCTATTATTTAAGTGCCTTTAATGTGCCAAATTTTTTGTTTTGAATTTAAATATCTAGAAAACACGAGTCAAATTTAGGCCGTTACAAGCTTTACCTTGCGCGGGTTACGCCCCCTTATGCTCAAGCCACGTCACGTGAGCTGCCTACCTTTTTTTTGCGCGCGGTTCGGAGTTCTGTTCTGTTGTATGATCTGCCGCTATCTCTCTACTCTGTTCTGAAGGAGCGAAAAGAATCTCTTTTCCAACTTTAAGTTATAAAATGCCTGCTTTTAAGAAAGCTTGTGCTCGATATGGTGTGAAATTCATGTCAGAAAGTCCAAATGTCCCTGTGGCTATAGCTTTTCTGTCAAACCCAAGTTAATTCTCAAACCTCAGAATGCCATGAAGTCCTTGGATAGTCGTAAGAAGACTATGGTAATGTGTCAAGCACGGAAAAGGGATTTAGAAAGTGTTGAACAGTTCCAGAAGCGTAAACTAGCCGATTCTGATGCCATGCCCACAAAAAAGCCCATGAGACCCCTGAGGTATCCCAGAGTCGTAAGCAAGCTAATGCTGAATGTAATGCCCGTAAAAGAGCCAGTGAAACACCTGAAGAATCTCTGTGTCGCTGAGGGTTTGCACCTCTGGTGCTTTCATTGATCTATAATTCAAGTCAGTGTAATTGATATGAATGATTGCCAGACTACTAAGTATTTCTTCACTTTGAGTGGCGTTTCAAGGTGGAGCCTGATCTCTCACAGGAGCTCAAGGTGAGTGTTGCGAATAGCTTTAATATTGTCCAAATGTTAGGAAGACTTTGTTGAGGACATTTCTTCAGTGACTTGGCTATAGTGTCAGGACGTTCCCTCACAGGTATGAGAATCCATTTTGATTTCCACCTACAGAAATCTTCATCCACAATAGTTGGATTTCGGAGATCTTCATGATAAAAGGACACTACTTGTTCTATCATGGCAAAGGATGAGGTAGGTGTAATATTATTGGGAAGTAGTTCTTGAATTGAAGCTGCTGTTTTGCTGTGAGCAATAAAACGAGAAGAAATATCACTAATTGAGTGGTCCAAAATTGGAATTATTATTGATTTTTTGAAATAGTCTGCAACAGAACTATGCTCTGGGTTAGGCCGGTTTTGTTGGAAGCTACTTGTACGGGCTTTGATACAGCTATGTTTGATTGCTCAGTTAGTCTTGAGCTATGTTAAAAAATGCGCTGTGAGTAGATAGTCTTCAACATTTTCTCTAAGCTTCTTCAGGTCATCACATGACTCCATGACTGTTGTTAGTCCAGAAACTATATCATAATCAGTAGCCTGAATTTTTCCTGCAGCTTCCTTAAGATAAAACAAAGTGTGATTAAGCAATATACAAATTCAAAGGATTCTAAAGCTTTCATGTGAGCTAGAGCATTTTTCTTATCTTCTGCTGTCCATGACCCATCACTATGAAGAGGAAAATTGCTATCTCTATACAATATGACTTCACACATTTTAATGCTATGACAGAAAAGAATTTGGAAGCTTTTATTTCATTAACAATACCAGCCAAAATTATATCATACCCAATGTCGTTAATAATGTCATTTTGTGATTGTGGAGAAATGTAAGTGGCATTTTTGGATTGAGGATGATATAAATGATGAGACAAACATTGGGTCCGTCTCAGCAAAAGACTTTAACAAGGCCAAATAATTACCTGGATTACTGGATAGGGAACTTTTTCAGCATTACCTCGAAAAGGCAAACCTTGCTTTCCTAAAAAGAGAATTGCTCTTACAATCTGCCGAAGAATATGTTCATTTTCAGTAATCTTTTTCTGAATACTATCACTGAACATTACATCCACCCGTGTTGATGGATTTTCAACAGATGACTTCAATGTGTCAGCCATTACAAGACAATTTCGATGGTAACGTAAAGAAGAGTGATTTGCCAATATGCTGCTAATTTTGATCCAATTTGAAAAGGGCCTGTTTACAAGCATACCTTTATCTTTCCTGTCAGAAACAGAAAATAGGATAGCACATGGACCACAAAAAGTGGGCTATAAAGTAACCAAGGATACTAATTCAGCCAAGACTGATTAAACCTACGCCGAAATCCATGAGAAAAAGTAGAGGGGAAAACAGCAGGTGGTGTAACATGTGGAAAAAGCAGTGAAAACTTCTCATCCACAGAGAGATTACTAACTAATTGACAGATCTCATCCATAGATTTCTCTGAGTCACATAATGGCTCCCAAATCATTAAATGGAGGTGAATCAAGCAGTGTTGAGGAGTTAACAACACAATCAGAAGTTCCTGCTGAACTTGATGCTGTTTCTAGTGTTTGTATTGGCTGCAAACCTAAAATAAAATTAATATCTAACCATCATTTAAACTAGCTACCACACCTTTTTCCTTCATCTTCACTAACTGCTTGTCTTTTTGAATGAAAGGGCAAAAGAATACTGTTAGCTCGCTTCATCGGGAAACAGAACAAAGCAGAATCAGCTGCATATGACTGAACTCACTATGTGGAATAAGTAATTATGGTACACCTATAATGATGAATGCAGCTGCTAATTACATCTCTGAATACAAATTTCAAAGGGGGGTTACTGGTAACCCCTAAAAAAACATTGAGTATATTTAAACTCTGTTTATAGTTCCAGCTCCTGTGTATACTAACTCTTATAAAGTGCTCGTGTGTGTCAGAAAAGTCGTCTAAATTCAATTTATGGCAGACAGGATGGGATGATTTCTAATGTGCCTAAGGTGACTCTTGGCCCCCCAATTTTGTGGCCTCCATAAGTATGAAATAGTGTTCTATTTGTAATAAATGCTTTGTTCACATTAGCTGAAGAATTTGACTGAAGCACACGTAGGAAAGACTAAATAAAATGAAAAATACTCACGACACAAACTATTCCTTATAAGGAGTCAGGTTAGTGACCCCAGTGAATAAATATAGTCTTATTAGCTAATTGTCAAAGAATGGGTGAATCATCCTACACGAAACAGGGTTGTCAGAATTACTATTTGTATTACGAGCTAATGTTTTGGTCACAGCTGTCTTAGTTATGGACACATCTTATACAGGGCCGCAGAGGTTTTAGTGTAATTTTAATGAGTTAAGTCTGAATATACTATATTATTATATTACTTATGTACCATTATTATATAGTCATGTTGCATGTGTATTTTTTGTATTTATAATTTACTATGAATGTTTTCTGCCTCCCACAGGAAGATTCAGCGCTAATGACGAGGAAGGCTACACATATATTATCATATAACAAATATAATTTATTTATCGATGAAGAGCATAAATTAGCATGCAGCTGTCCTGTCAACCAAATTGCGGGTAACCCTGTACATCATAATTTTTATTGGTTGGAGAAGGCCCTAGCCTCGGTATCCACCTGGATTCTCCCCTGCTCACCCCCTCCCTGTTGGTACTCGAGTTGGAACAGAATTACATATCTTAAAAGAAATTGAATGACGCTTTCAATGTTAATAGCTATGGCTCTCACAAAATTAACCTGCCTTGGGTGAAAATCCAAAAGAAATAGTTTATAGAATCACAGTAATGTTTTAATGCTATCTAGATTCGAAATAAAAGCCAGAAATACTTTGTACATTATGCCTATAACTTATTTCCAAATATTGCTCAAATTCAATTTTTAAGTTAATACAGACAGCTAAAAAAGTACTAAATAACTACTAGCTAATAGGACGGAGCAAAGAGATAGCTAATACCCTCCCCCACCCCCTTAAAAAAAGCAAAATGAACAACTATCATTGTCCAGGCCTCCTAGCCAGGCCAAGAGAGAGAGAGAGATGACATTAAATTTGTATAATACAACACCACCCAATTACCACCGTCAATTTTAAATTTTTGACTGGAAGTAAAACTGGTGTGTGGTTTTACCATCAGTCTGAGCTCACTTTTGGACTGTACTGTTATTTTATCACTCATCAGCTTTTATCTGGTTTCTCAGTTGATTGTTCTCAGTCTTTTTTTACTCTTGAGTTGATCATTTACTGCCTGTACTTGCATGACACTTGTTTCCAATTGATGTTTCTCTTCAATAAGTTGTGTATTTGCAGATTCAAGCATCTTTCTGTCACTTTCTAGTTTTGTAATTTCTTCAGTCAATTCTTTATTTTGTTTCTAATCTATTTTCAGAAATCTACTAACATAACACATAATATGAATACACAACATTTAAACTGATAATATTTATATAGTATTGCAAAAAAATGACAAAGCAAACAATATTTGAGCAAATCTTTTGTAGAGTTTAGAAGCTAGTGTTTATGACAACCTAAAGTTTTTGAATAATAATAAATAATAATGTTATTTATTTCATTTATTTATTTACTTTATTTATGTTTTTTTAAATTTTTTATATGCAATGGCTGCTTCAGAAGCTAGCAAGCCCCTGCTAGCCACACCATCGATCAAGCCTACCAAGAGATCATATCTCAGTAAATGAAAATGCTTTAACTTCAGCAGGAGTCCATGGTGACTGCGGCAGCCACAACTGTTGCCTCTTCCGGAAGTGGGGGCATGTCAGAGGGAGAGAAACCTAGAGGGCCGGACATGTCGATGTTTTATCAGAATTCCATGGCTTTGCAACAGTTTATGTGGATGTTGAACATGCAGCAACAGCAGCAGCAGCAGCAACATCAGCAACAGAGGGATCAGTTATCCGAAAGTCTGTATGTTTTATGCTATTCTAAATAATAATTAGGCGTTGCCTTGAAGGAAAATACAGTTTTTAGGATCCCGAAGGCCCTGAGTTGTAGCGTTCCTGCCAGCGAAACATCTCCCCCCATCCCCAGCCTCATTACCCTTCTCCCCATCATCATGCTTCTCATCACCAAACTCCGCCACACTCTTTGCCTCCTGGAGCAGAAATGTCTCTTCTTTGATTCCCTCCAGGAGTGCCTATACCTTTGCAACGTAAGCAGTAGTGTTTCTTGTTTGTAGCATCGCTGTTTTTGTTGATGTTGTCTTTTGTTTGTTGTTTGTTTGTTTGTTTGTTTGTTTGTTGCTTTTTTTTCTTTTATTTTTTCTTTTTCTTTTTTTTTTTTGTTGTTTTTTTTTTTGTTGTTGTTGTTGTTTTTCCTAAGGGAATGGTTCAAATGTTCCCATAATTTGATTATAACTTTTTGTTTTGTTTTTAACTCATTTAGGTATGGACCAAGTTCCTGCGGGCATGTCCCACCCACATTTCCTAAACCCTGGAGGCATGTACTATCCTGTACCCCTTCAGAAACAATTTGTGCAACACCTCCTACCTCATCAGCCACGCCCCCAACAGCAGTTCCTGGCTCACTTCAACTGCCAAAAGAATGCTGCAAGGCCAAGAAGCCAAGCTGTTCCTATTGTACAGTCCAAGGTGAGTGGTTGAGGTGTGAGGGTGTATGCTTAGGTAGATATAGCCAAACCTCGCTTGTCCGTTTTTCAAAGTATTGGGAAACTCAATCAACCAAGCAGACTTTTCGGAATACGGTGCGTCCAACTGAAAGAGTAGAAAGTAGGGTTTTTTGTAATGCATGACTTCATTTACCCCCTTTCCTCCCCCCTCCCTCCTCCTGAACTCACTCCACCCCCTTCCCCCTTGAAATGTTCTAAGCAAAAAGCTAAGCTTAAAAGTGTATGAAAGGCGTCCTTTGAAATTTAAGTGAAATAAGCTGGTTCTAGCGAGTTTTGGTCGGAGACTGTGGTGATTTTTTGTAAATAACCACTGCTATAGGTTGTGTCGCGTCAACACTAAATGTCAGTTATAAGCTGGAGCGGCTGAATATCAAAGATAGTCACAGTGTTTAGTTGCGGAATGTTGGTAAGGCTGGAGTGGGAGCTATTGAATCCTGTGAACTCTAGTAGCATTTGTTGTGATTCATCTTGCACTCGAAGGTGGCAGAGAAGCTTTTGTCACTTGCCAGAAAATTCCTAATGGAAGCTATTGCATATAGGGCAGAGCTATTATTTATGACGGGTACAGGAGGAATGTATGGCATTTAATGTATGGAAAGTGAATGGGAATAGTGATATTTTTATAATTGTGCCACATAAATCAGCTCTTTCTTCTTTCTTTTTTTTTCTTATATTTTTCAACTTTTTTTTTTCAACTTTTTTCTTTTATGAAAAGAGTTCTAAAATGTAACAATGGTATACCTGTATTTACACCTTCTACTCTTTAAGCTGGATGCACTGTATTTAAAAGAAATTTTGAAATAATTGTGGCTGATGCACGTGCTCTCATTGTGTAAAGAACTGATGAGTTGAAAGTCTCAGTAATTTGTTATTGGGTGTTCAAAATCAATGTTTGTGGATACTTGGTAATTACTGTATAGGAAAATTAATAGTTCAAGATGCAAGCATTTTTGACATAATTGACACCCTTGATCCCAATATGGCCCTGATAAAAAAGGTTTAACTGTATTTGATTCAAGTATGAAGACTGAATGAATGAATTATTGAATGAATGAGTTATTGATTATAGTCTCATTATTTATACTTGCAGGAATAGATGTCCTACCAAGTTCTATGTTTCAAGCTCATATGCTTTATTGTGAACGACACATCTTTTCCATAATGTTCTATATAACTTTGTTCAATACGTACCATTGTGATATTCTATCAATGTTGAAGTATAATACATATTCAGAACAATCATGAAATTATTTATTATAATTTTGATTTTATTATTGTTATTAATTGTTATTATTTTTTATTTTACTTTTAATTTAATTTTTTTTATTATAATTTTGATTTTGATTTTATTTATTATTGTTATTAATTGTTATTATTTTTTTATTTTACTTTTAATTTAATTTTTTTTTTTATTAGTTATTATTATAATTTTTTTTGTGTGTGATGCAATAGTACCATTACACAGTTATATCCACAAGCATGACTTTCTAAGTAAACATCAGCTGTATTTGGTGGTTTAGCAAGCACTATTAGACAGGAAATGGCCATAAGAGTCACTGATGGTGGTCCTTATTTGGCAGCTGTTTGTGTTCATGCAACTGGCACTGGCATCAGTTAAGTACTACTCTATTTAAAGCACAGGAAATTCTTTGCCTGTGCATAACACATACCATGGTAACCACCTATCATGGGTACGACAATATATTGATAACTGTGTGGCTGAGCTAAGCTCAGGTGCAATTGAGTGGTCTTGTCTGTGACCTCAGACTTGATTCTTAGTTCTGTACTATACTAATTAGAGCTTGTAGAGTTCCTGTTCTGGATGGTTTCAGATTATGCAATAACGATTATTTTTTTATTATTTACTGAGAAGAGCAAATCAAACAAAGATTGTAGACAACACTTGCCAGAAAGAACAGTCAGTCAGTTATAACGTTGTTTTGTTTTGTTTTTTGTTGTTGTTTTTCCTCTTCTCCAAGGAACTTCTATAAGAATTGTTACATATTCAAATAGGTTTTCAGTGCTCTGTTTTTATTGTGGCGGTGGTGTTTGACCAAAGGCAAGTGCTTGGTTGGGGTTACACCAGCCATCTTACCCTTCAGACAGTAGAGATGTCGAAACAAGCATGCCTCCCTCATCCCCCTCAAGGACATTGGGATGGTCCTTCAAGGCATAGTGATTGTACAGGTCTAGAGTTTATGAAGTTTCGTATAGTATAGGACATGCAGTTTATAATATGAACAATACTGATTAAGACAGGTGTAGAGTTAAGCGGACTATCCTAAACTGAGAAATGCATATAAAGTTGTGGTATATCCTGCCATAGAACATAAATAGAATAGTTGGACTGTCACGTTGTGTCCGATAAGCACAAGATTTATGAATTGCAAGCATACAGTACATGATTTAGCTATGTGTCCTGAAGCTACAGGATTGAAGCAGTGAGACATAATATGGATGGTATATAACATGTGCAGGAAAGATGACAACTAACTATTCTATACATTTCCTGAAGCCTCAAAAGTACGGGAAATCTGGATATTTTCAAGTATCAAGCATAAACAGAGTTCCATGAGTGATAGATGGAGTTACAAAGTGTAACAACCGCAAAGTAAGACCCAAGTGAGACTTAAACAACAACAGCAAAAGAAATACATCAGGTATGGCAGTTTTTCTTTTCCTTTTCTTCTATTAAGGCGTTTCACATATTATTTTGATTGTGTTTATTTCTTATAAATGCTACCATTTCACAGACATATATTATGTAGATCATGAAATAGAGCACTGGAAATATTTCTAAGTGAAGATTATGGACTTGTTGTAATCAATAAACTTCACAGTTGTGTTATCAAATTCTGCAATTAATAGAGCTATGGTGATTAATTATTGTAAGAAACAGCTAATATTCTCCCCACCCCACCCACTTAAAAAAAACAAGCAAAGAACTATCATTGTCCAAGCCTCCTAGCCAGGCCAAGAGAGAAAGAGAGATGACATTTCAAGTCATATATTACCATGCCTCACCTACTCAGTCCAATTGCCGTACATTTAATTAGCCCTGCACATGACAAGCTCTCTGAGAACTGGCAGTTAAGCTTCTATTACAACTTTATGTGCATGTCTCAGTTCAGGATAGTCCACTTAACTCTACACTGTCTTAATCAGTATTATTCATATAAAGTGCATTCAAAGTAATTCATAGTATAACTCTATAATATAATTATTTGCTTTTTATTTTTTTAGAAGACATATAAACAGTAACCAATGAAAATATTTTAAAAATTATAATTGCTAACTTGTACTAAATCGTTCCATAAAAACAAAGATAATTAGTGAATAGTAGAAGTAAACAGTTTCTTAAAGCTGCTATTCCCATCATGTCCTCCCATAACATGGACCTTGTCTGGTGTCATGATATAGGTACAGTTAAGAACTGCATGTGGTAGTTGTCCAGCCTGGACCCAGGAATTAGTCTCAGGGACATAGCGCTGGATAATGGACACTGGCTTCTTACTTTTCTTGTCCGCACCACCGACTGCCAGTAGAGATCCTCCAATGTTGAGTGGACAGGATAGTGTACAGTTGAGTGAAGGTAGTTTGTTCCATATGTTGGAACTGTGTGATGAGGAGTGTGAAACAAGAGCCTCCAGAGATACACTATAGACATCAGGACTCCAATGCACACCCTCACACCATCCCCCCATGAGGTACCAGGTATCGCCTATTGTAGTAGACTTCATGATCCTCCATGGTGTTGGTGTAGATGGTCCAGTGGACCACTGCATGTTGGATACATCAAGTACCTCAACACTAGCATGTAAACAAACTCCATGGTAACCACCAGCCACCACCAGCCAATATTTATATGAAGTAGCTGAATGCACACGGCGAGGCATAGACATAGCAGGGAAGGGGTGTGTCCACTGGTTGCTGTCAGGCTGCCACTCTCCTAGCTCACTGCTATCAGAGTTATCTCTATTTCTTCCTCCCACCACAACTAGTTTGTTGTTGATAGTAGTCAAAGCAAACCACATGGTACTGTATGGAGGTAGAGTGTGCCACTGGCAGGACTGTGTGTTGTAGGCCATCACTATGTACTTATCCTCATCTCTGTCAGTATATCCTCCTCCAATATACACTGTATCATTTATCTCTACTGATTGGATGTATCCACTCATAGCCACTGGCATGTCAGGACAACACCTCCAGTCTAGTTCTAGTGGGAATGTCTAAATAATAAACAAATGCATTATCTGTAGTAAATATTCTTATAGTACTACTCATATCTATATTGTTAAGATTTTAAGTAAAGAATATTGTTCAAGTTAATTGCACACCATGTTCAGTAAATAAAGTTATATTGTTGCCATGGTTACTGTTTACATGCTATTCACAATTTTGATACAAATTACACTATAAATAATTAATTATATACATACATACATCATAGTTAAAATTATTCATCTATAGAGTTAGACATTTTGACATCTTGCCAGTCCTCTTCAGGGGCCAACTGAGGTCAAACTCTCCGTGGTGATATAATAACACAATGTAAATGGCAAGATATCTGGAGGGTACATCCTGAAGAGTGATTTACATGCAGCATGGACAGCCAGCATCCTGGAAGCTCTAAACCTATGTCTCTGTTAAACTTGTTGTTGTCAGGTGGCTGTCTATGCTGCATGTAAATCACCCTTCAGGATGTACCCTCCAGAAATCTTGCCGTTTACATTGTGTTATTATATCACAATGGAGAGTGCAATCTCAGTTGAACCCTGAAGAGGACTTCGGCAAGAAGTCTAAACGTCGAGTATAGTTATAATTAACAATTTATTGGCTGTTAAAAAAAGAAAATTTGCTTTTACTAGAATTATTTCAGCCAAGAATGACTGAATTATTTATATACACCCAATTAATTTTGATAAAGTACTGTTTGCATGAATGCAAAATACTTACTAATGATTTCTTGCTGATAGACACTGTGGTGATATGCTCCAGTTCCTTTGTTAGTCGCTCCACTTCATATTGGAGAATTTGTTTCTCTCTTTGTTGGCGAGATTCTAGATGAAGCTTTTCTTCTTTGTGATGAGATTCTAACTGAATTCTTTCAGCTGCTATCCGGCTCCTCAATTGATTGATTTCAGTCTTTAGTTGATTGTTCTCAGTCTTCTGTTGATTGTTCTCAGTCTTTTGTTGACTCTTCAGTCGATAATTTTCCGCCTTCTGTTGATTGTTCTCAGCCTTCAGTTGATCATTTTCTGCCTGTACTTGTATGCCACATGTCTTCAATTGATGTTTCTCTTCAATGAGTTGTGAATTTGCAGATTCAAGCAACTTTCTGTCACTTTCTAGCTTTGTAATTTCTCCAGTCAATTCTTTATTATCTGTTTCTAATCTATTCTCAGAAATCTAATATTATAACACACAATACAAATACACTACATTTAAAACTGCAAAAAATTGATAAAGCAAACAATATTTGAGCAATACCTTCGTAGAGTTGGGAAGCTAACTGTTTATGATAACCTTAAGTTTTTGAACAACTTAACAAATAAAACAAATATCTGCGTGTGAACGGTATATATTACACGATCATAACGACAAAGATATCTCTAAGATGTTGATGACACTAATGAAGAGTTCAGACTTCAATTATATATGCTTGCTTCTATAATCAATCATCACAGTAATAACTCACGTACAATCGGTGAACAGTTTGACCATATATTATGACAATAAAAGTTAAAGCTTAAGCTGGGTTGCTTGATAATGAGTGTTAAAGTTTATACTTTGTGACACTTATCTTGGACAAAGTAGAATGTAATTATTGTAATTAATATTTGGTAAATTTAACAAATGATTACAGTTAACATATTGAAGTTACCTCGAGTTCTTTTATTCTTTTATTCTTTTCTTTTGTTTCTTTCATGTGTAATACATTGGCTATGTTAAGAGTCCTCCCCAGATTCCCACCATGTAAGTTCTCCATTGCATCCTGTACTGGTGTTAATGTCTTCAGTAGTTGCTCAGCAGTAGGTCTTGTTCGAGGAGTATTGTGCAGGCAATTAGTCACCATCTCTACTAGAATAGGATGAGACTTCAATAACTGATCCTTCAAGTTTTCCATGTACACCTCACGACGCTCTACTTCAGAATAACCAATAAGTCGACCAGAATTGTGAGGATCTGAACGTGTAGCCAACAGCAGCTCTCCTGGAAATATCTAAACACAATTATTTAAAATGAATTGAGTCTCGTGAGATAGTCAATACATTACAACAATACAATTGTCCGGGCTACGAACATAGAGCATAGGGTAGGGAGTACAACATGAAGGATCTGCTCTGACCAGTAATAGAATCACTCTCAGCAGTAAAAGTGGGCCAGGCTGCATTGGGTAATGGACTGCAGTAGCATTCAGTAGTGTATACTCAAATAATTGTATACAAATGAATGAGGAACAAAGCTGGTAAATGGTGAAGATGGTTACATTAATAGTACACACGAATCAGATATCAGCGGGTATGGGCAGAAAGAGTTTAACTAAGACAAGGAGACAAATAGTAAAAACAAGTATACTTAGAAAAATTAGGAATGTTGATAGTGTCTGCAAAATGCAGATCTAATTAATTATGCACATGGTAGTTTTAACAAACTTGATTAATATTAGTGAAATTTTATTTACTATAACACAAAACACTTACACACAGTACCAAGAAAATCATGAATTGAATTTTTAACAGCTTTGCACTAATTATGTATGTTGTATATTCAAGTTCATTTTACCTGTTTTAGTATGTAGAGGGCAAGATGTCCGAATGAGAACACATCTAGAGATGGGCCATATCTGTGGCTCTCGCTGAGAGCCTCTGGTGGCATGTACACGGTGGTCCCCGGATTCTTTGAAAGTGTTTGAGCTAATTGAGTTGGTTTTAACGTTACCATGCGAGAGTTTCCCATGTCAGTGATCTTAGCTGTCAGAGACGATGTGAGGAGGATGTTCCTTGCAGTCAGGTCTCTATGAACTATTGGAGGTCCTCGACTATGCAAGTAAACTAAACCGCTGCCTGTGTCTGTAAGAATGGAAATCTTGACTGCAAGTGGAATATTAGGGGAACATTCCAGGAGGTCGTCCACACTCATTTCTAGTCTCTCCATCACAAGTAGAGGTAGGTCTGATCCCTCAAGGAAACACAGACCAAGAAACTGTGTTATGTTAGGATGTCGGAGACCTGCCATGAGTTGACATTCTCGTTGATATCTGTCTACAGTCTCTCGAAATCCTTTATTACCAGGATCCAGTAAAAGTTCATACATCTGCTTGGCAGCACACAAAACCTTGCTATACTTCACCTGAAATACCATCAATTATCAGTCAAACATAATATTAAACAAGGCTCAGGTTCAGTGTTTCAAATGAGGATTATTTGATAGCAGTATAAACTACAATGATTTAAACTTCTATTGAGAAAATAGTACCATTGATGGATAAGTTTCAAAATACACTGAGATCTATCATGCCCATAGCTAAGGGGGATTATCCCTTCGGAAGTATACAATTTAGCCACACCCCACATCTAGCCTGGCATTGCCAACCCTTTCCCTTCCTTAAATGGGTAGGCGAGAAGGAAGGAAAGGGTCTGGTAGCTCTAGTATCAACGACTTGTGCATATGACATCACAGGTTTATTACGTCATTATTAACACGTAGGTTAAAATCAGTCGAGAGTAAACGATCTCGTTGTGAATAAGAAAGATTGTCAACAAATATGTTTATAATCTAACTTTATCTTTCACAATACATGAGTAGAATAACAATAACAATAGTGGCTGTTCACACTATAGGGTAAGAGTTGGTCATATACAAGCAGCAACTCTGGAAACAAGCACTCTATCCATATCCAGTCGGAAAGGCTACAAATAAATTATTTCAAAAATCCCTTCATCAATACTTTCATCTGCTAGGTATTACCAAGAAACTGTAACTCTCTAAACACGTTCAGGCATAGTACTCCAAGCTTTCCTTTAGCTGCTAAGTTAGAACAGTCACTTACTTCTAACACTGAGCCATAAGAACCTGTTCCAAGTGTCTTCCCTGTAGGTACCACCTTGTCTAAGAAATACTGTTGTAACCTAGAATCTCTTCTAAAGGATCTAGACCAGCCAGGTCTTCTAGCCATGGTGACCCGGTATCGACTGTTGACGGTTACGCTCAGTCCGGGTGTGAAGGTGTAGTCATAATTGAATTAGTGGCTGTCATTCTGGAGGGGGCCACAAATTAAATTATGACTACACCTTCACACCTCCCAAGTACAACTCACATGTCACAGAAATTGTCCAACACCAACTAACATTCCCAGGGGCTGTGCCCCACCACACAATGATCTCATGTTCTGTATCATCTGTTTATACAAAGTGTCTGGTTCAGTCACCCTCATTCAGTTCAGTAACCACTAGTAGGCTCCACAAGCTGAAATATTATGGTTTTATTCTAATGAAATAAATTCTCTGAAACTTGCTACACCTGGCTAGCTATCAGGGTAGCTAGCTAGTTGTATTAAATAGTCTGTAATATCAGGTGACTCCTAATCATTAACATTAAAGTATTAAACCACAATACATTATAATAAACAATTTCTATTGAGCTCTTTTACATAATTAACTGTTAATCTAAATTTCACCCTTTAAAAAATTTGTTTTAATTAAACAATTTTTTTTGGCACCCCTTCTGATACTGTTATATAGGCCAAACCGAACCTGCATACAAAGATTCATGCTTTGGTCCACTCTGTCACAATAATTTTTTTTATCTGCTGGACTATTAGAAGAACTTAAAAACGTAGCTTACGCAAGCAACAACTATTGTGCAGACACCTAGCAGTATTCTAGAGTAGAAAAGATGGGCTCTCCTGTTTCCACAGTTGTGGCCAACTTGTAGCTAAATGAAATTCTTTGAGGAAGAAGCTTTAAACTCAGTTTCAGTCCAACCTGTATTATGGAAGAGAAATGTAGATGACACTTTTTGCATAGTTAAGAAAGGAAGTGAAAAACATTTTATTGGACCATTTAAACTTTGTAAGACCTTCTATAAAATTTACCATGGAATCAGAGGAAGATAGTAAGCTACTTTTTGGATTGATTATTAAAGAGAGAGTATGATGGGAGCGTACAGAAAACCTACACACACAGATAGATACCTTCACTTTGAGTCTCATCATCCTAATCATGTAAAGAGAGCAGTAGAGATGCTTGTATCAGAGAGCTAGGAGGGTAACTAATACGAGTGAAAACTTGAAGGAAGAAGAGGAACACCTACACAAAGTACTTCAAAGTAATGGTTATGATAACGCAACCATTAGGGCAGGCTCTAAAGAGTTACCTTCTAACGATCACACACATACTCAGCAAGAGAAAGGTTTGATTCTTACTATTCCATACATAGCAAATTTTAGTGAGACCATTCAGGGAGTGTGTAGAGACTTTGACATCAAAACAGCTTTTACAGTGCAACAGGCTTAATTCACACCTTATAAAATAAGTACATGATGTGGTGGGATAATTTTAAAACCACACATACGATGAGTAGAGATGTCTTCATGTCTGTACCAAGTTTAGAGCCAGTAGAACCTGTAATTTGGAAGAAAATAACAAAATTCAGAAATGGCTAGGGCTAGGGCTAGGGCTAGGGCTAGGACTAGGGCAGCATCAATCGTCGCCGTCGCCGTGGCAACTATCGTAAACTCTGATCAGCTGCACTAGAAATTCTTGCAACTCTACTCTTTTTTTAATTTTCTCTGTATTTCTCATCAAATTGAAAGGGGGGGCTAGGGCTAGGGCTAGGGCTAGGGCTAGGGCTGTGGTACATATCGTGTACGTCTTGATAGGAGTAATTATTCTTTTTGATCAAATTTTATGAAAATAACTCAATGAATCTGTTTTTTACATGCTAAAATGACAATGTACTAAAATTACATGCTAAAATAATTAGGTATTCCAGATATAAATATTATTTTTTTAAAATATTTTATTTTTTTTAATAAACGATTTTTAATTAATAGTGGGTGTGGTCAATTAAAAAAATAATAATTGCATCAAATTCTCTACACTTTTCTGATTGTTATGATTTTTCTCCTTAAAATAACAGTCTGTTTTAAAGCAAATATACAGCAAATCATACATAGATGTAATTTTTTAACAAAAGTGCTGTGAAGGGGAGGGTTAACATGCATTTTTTTCACTTGAGTGTCAAATTGCTTTAAGCTGGCATTTTTTAGATTCATTATGAACTTTTTAGTTCTTAAAAGACCAAATTTTGGAAAGAAGGGCTCTGCATATGGATTGACTACTTATATTATTTTGCTCAGTAGTGCGATATATCACCAATTTTGGACAAGTTTGGTGAGTTTCATAGTTTGGAAACTGCAATTCATATATTATAATTATATGAAATATTTAATGTTGAAAATGTATTTAATATTACTCCACTAATAGAGATTAGGCTCAGATGATAATTGTGGCTGGGGCACAAGAGATAGAATTGAGTGGTTGGAGAAAAAGTGGAGATGGGGTTGTTGTCTCAGTAGTGTGGGTGGGGGATTCCCAGAAAACCATGAAAAATTCATGAGACCATTGATGAATTGAGTAGTCAGTGGTGAAACGTGTCTAGGTTGTGATGTGAAGTTGCATCACTGGAATGAGCACTTGAATTTTGTGATGAATATCAGGAGCTCCTACCAGAAACAGGTCATCAATGAAGTGTCAGACTCTCCCATAGATGAAAGCCAAGATGCAGATGGTGAGGTGTTGGAAAATCTGGCAAAGTAGAGGAGAGTCAAGGGAGTACTCCTTGAAAGGTAAAAGTATTGCAGTGCAGAATTGTTGCTGTGCTTTGAGATGGAGCTGTTTGGTAGTGTGAGGCAGTCGGGAAATGTACCTCATGGGTGGAAGGACCTTGTCATTGTTCCCTTTCCAAAGAAAGGTGACTTGTCACGACAATCAGTGAGGTATTATTCTCTTGCATACGTGAGAAGATTAGTGCTAAGGTCATCCAGTAAAGACTGCCGAACATGCCAGAAGGAGTGTTTCTTGACACACAGTGTGGGCTAAGAAGATGATCAAGAATGCAGTGACATGATCTGCTGTAGGCAACTCATAGGATAAGCTTGTGCACACCAAATTCTTGTGCTCTATGTTGATCTCAAAAGTGCATACGACTGGATTGCTATGTGAAATATACTGAAGAAATACGCATCTATAATTAATGTAGTGTGGTCCTTGCATGACTGTATGTTGGAAGAAATACAATAGTGAATGGACAAATGTTCATGAGTTTGAAGTGGAGGAATGGTTTGAGCCAATGCTGTGTGATAGCATCAACCATCTTCAATCTGTACTTTGCGGAGTGGTGGAGAATCAAACAAAGGAAGTTTGCAATGTTAAGTGTGATAGGAAGTTGATTGGTGAGAAAACAAGAAGGACATCGAAAGTGAAAAACAATGGAATTTCTGCTTGCTGCTGCTGCTGCAGGTGAACAAGCAAACTTGGAGAAGGCTGCTGTAAAATTTGAGAAGGTGATCAATGGGGTCAACCTTGGGTGTAAGGGAGACTAAGCTACTTGTTGCGAGTTCTCCAGGTACTGAAGATAAGGTGAGGCCAATAAATTTGGAAGGTGGAGATGAGGAATGTATACCTAGCTTCAAGGAATGTGGGTCAGTGATGGAGGAAAAAGGAGGAGGAGAGGAAAGAGTTCACAAAGTAGCAAGAGCTTTCGGGGCACTCAAAGGTCCCACCTTTAGCAACTCCCACACTGTCATCGGAATGTATTGGGTGGACTATTTTATTACTCATATACCTGGACTGCTAAAGCTAAAAGTAGATTGAAGCCAAATAACTATATATACACATAAAAGGAATGTAATAGTATCAAGAACAATTAATAGTGAGTAAGAATAAGATGTTATCAGACTACTCTATGTAGCAAATAAGATAATGCCAAAATAGGCAATTAGGACACACTATTAAGTTGTGCATACTATTCCATTAAACTTTCTATAATTTGAAGTGGTATTGTGACTTGCCATGTGGTAAAAATTCAGCAGTGTACTGTGATTATGTTAGTTACTGCTGAAATTGGTTAAACTTCAATAGCAGAAATAACACTAAAAACTATAAGATGGACGTAAATTATTCTGGAAATTCATGCTGAAGTTCCTGATCAAATCACTAGTACAAACCATACAGAGGAAAATTAATATCCTTAGAGACTCATTTATGCATTCGAACAGTACAAAAAGACTACGTTGTCAAACAATTATGGAAGAAAAAAAAAGACGTTAAGCAGGATGAATATACAGAATAATACACTTGTGTGTCAGTAACGACAAAGACCAATGATGGTGTGTATTCATGAATAGACTTAACACTTTGGTAAAGCATCGTAGTTACCTGAATGGGTAAGTGTCATAACTAAAAAGCAGATGGAATAGACAAAAGAAGGTGGCAGAGGGTTTAAAAAGAGAAAGTATGATAGATAACGAACTAAAAAGCAAGTCTATTCAGCGAGGTAAGGGGGCATAGTAAAAAGAAGGTGAAAGTATGAATGGGATGGCAATAAAGGAACAATTAATTGCAACGAAAAAGCTGGTGGAATCAAATTTTAGGGTAAAAAAAGGAAGGCAGTAGTACAGTTTTGCAAAGCTTAAGTCCACAATTATGATAGATGGACAGAGAGATTCAGAAGCAGGAGCGGTAGACAAAGGGGAGAGAACGGACTCCATAACTCAAGAAGAAAGAGCTGGAAAATAAGGGAAAGGTGGGGATAATAAAGCTTGGATAGTCCAGGAAAAAAGAGAGCAGATAGAGGGAAACTGATGTAACCTTCACCAATGGTAGAGAATAATTACAACGAATAAAAAAAACTTGCATTCCTAGTTTGTACTACGTCAAACGCCACTGTGTGGTGGGATACTTGCTAGTACTGAATATTGACTTTAAAAAATACTGGTTGTCAAAACCAAACTTTATCACATGCACATATTTCACAACTACCCCACATAATCTCATTCACTCACAGATATGCACCCCACTACTGCACACAATATGCTCAGAATAAAACAATCTTCAATCAAATATAAACAGCATTCATATTGAAAACAACTTACAACCCATTTGAGAATTAGAAAGATATGTGAGTTTGTAAGAAGACAATTAAAACTACTAGAAAAAAGAGAGATAGATATATAATGTTGACTCTTAGAAAAAAATCCACTTATTGAAAACAAAATATTTACTTCACACTAATAATACATGACCGTAGACAATACCTGAGAAGTATATGTAAGTGGTGTCGGAGAGCATTGACTACAATATAGGTGAAAATGGAAATGGATAACACTTGTTTTGCTCTCGAAAAAACAATAGCAACAATGTATGCAGCATTCATAACAAAAATAATAAAACAAAGGAATTAGTATTCACTCTAAATAAATGTGTTGATCAGAACAATATCTTTAACCATTCATTAAATAAAAAATTAACTGAATAAAAGATTGACAAGTATAATTTTCATACGTAGCATTAGAATATAGCTAAGGAATCTAGAAAATGTTTTTTTAAGGCACACCACTTGATCCATTTCTGCATTTGATGACTATGTCCAATGACCATTATCAACTAACAAATATTATGTGAACAAAAGTGATTCAATGGAATAAAATTATTGCTGTCTCGGCAACTGTACTCAATTAGTCCAGTCAAATTCAATGGACATACAATGTATACACAATAAAAGCCTTTACTCCACTGACATGAACTTTTCATAAATTTTCAAAATCAGGTTCATGAAGTCTTCCTCATCAGTACTGCCAATGATAGTCAATGAAACTGTTCAACTATGGTGATTATGTATGCTATCACTCATCGTGTCTCAATAATATGCAAATTTTGGTAGATATGACTTTACTGTCAACAAATATTAGGAAAACTTTATTGCCTACAGAGGTGTCTAGATTTAAGTGCTGAAATAATTGGCAAGGAATGCCTCTTTTTGTAGAAAGTAGTTTTATATAAGTGCATGGTGTGCATTAAGTTTAAATAAATTTTAAGAAATTCACTGTATAACAAGGAAGCTACTTAGCTTTCTACTTTCTTTCCTGCATAATTATGGATGCTATTGTATGTAGCACAAGCTGTTGAAGGCGGACGTTCAATAGTAAAGTGTCCATTCCGATTATTTATAATTTAAACACATTCAAAATGACTCCACAATAATGATGAAGCACTCTACAAATTAGATCTTGAAATCCTGTAATCTAAGCACTAATTATTAAGGATTTGCTGATGAGATACTCATTTAGCCAACCAAAAGTGGACTTACATTGCTGTTTTTTTCATATAATTTGTACTTTCATGACATCATTGTATAGTTGTTTATAGAATTATAGTTCCCTAGCTTAATTTGAATAACTAGTCTCTTTTGTCTCTTTAGTCTCTTTATTCTCTTCTTGTTTCTTTAGTCTCCTCTAGTCTCTTTAACTCTTCTAGTCTCTTTAGTCTCTTTAGTCTCTTCTAGTCTCTTTAGTCTCTTTAGTCTCTTTAATCTCTTCTTGTTTCTTTATTCTCTTCTTGTTTCTTTAGTCTCTTCTAGTCTCTTTAGTCTCTTCTAGTCTCTTTAGTCTCTTTTAGTCTCTTTAGCTATTCTAGTCTCATTAGTCTCTTGTTGTCTCTTTAGTCTCTTCTAGTCTCTTTGGCTATTCTATTCTCATTAGTCTCTTCTAGTCTCTTTAGTCTCTTCTAGTCTCTTTGGCTATTCTATTCTCTTTAGTCTATTCTAGTCTCATTAGTCTCTTCTAGTCTCTTTAGTCTCTTCTAGTCTCTTTGGCTATTCTATTCTCATTAGTCTCTTCTAGTCTCTTTAGTCTCTTCTAGTCTCTTTGGCTATTCTAGTCTCGTTAGTCTCTTCTAGTCTCTTTAGTCTGTTCATGTATCTTGTACTCTCTTGTTGTGCCTTGCTGGAGTATTTAGAATAAAATAGTCGATTTCATTCTCTAGTCCTTTGCTGTCCTATTGTATATTCTATTTTAATAAAATTGTTGCAGTTACTTGTATGCTGTTGTACTAACTTACAGTAATTCTATAGCTAGTGGCTTTATACACATTAATGTGTATGCATTTATTCACATGAAACTGGATAGTTTATATCATTTATGACATTTTAAATAATAATACTTTGAGGCGGCAACTGCTATGGAGAGTGGTTGTATAAGGCCCACACTCTCGATCCCACTATAAGAAGAGTAGTTATAATTTTCAAAGTCTAAAGAGACTTAACACTTTTGTTAACTTCAAACTTCTTGCAGAATAAGCTGAAGGGTACAGAGAGCTTATATGAGAAAAAACTGGTACTAATCAATGAGAGAGTTGAATGAGAGGAGATGATTTGATAGTGAATGAAAGGTGTGACTAAACTGATATTTAGAGGTAGCTAACCTCACACACTGGGGAGTGTATAGAGTGTATATGAAATGACGGTCAAATAAATCATGAATATATGCAGTCACACACGTACATGCTATGAGTCCAACAATTGTTCATAACAAAGTTCCTGGGTTGCCTTAGCAACAACTTTAGTGAGGGCTGGCCCAAACATATGTGTAATGTTTAGAGCTTCCAAGGGACTACTTGAATAACAATTACAATCAACATGTATCACATATCTCTTGAATGCATGCTGGACAATAATAGAATACTGTGGGTAAAAACTTATATGGGATTTTTTATCCTTTCAATAAATTTTACACCAAAAGTCTATATGATAATGCAGCTAGAATGAAATAATCCTTAGCAGGCTGTACTGTGTTTTAAAAAAAAATAGTGCTTTACTCATGGTCGTTCATTAGCTAATATTATAGCAAAAATAAAAAAAGTATTGTGTCAGCCTTAAACAACTGGTGTGATAAACATGTATTAAACAACATTCGTGTCAATTATTATTGTTGCATGTGTGTATGTGCATAGTCCTTTCAGCCTATGACCTGTCTATCTCAAACAGTTTCTTGTGTAGTCTTCAGTATCCATCAGGCTCAAATGAATTAGAACTCTTCCCAAGTGTTTGAGGTTACCTCTGTTAAATAACTACAAATGCACATTTCTAGAGTAAACATCTACCTCAAACCATTGGGAGGAGTTCTAATTCATTCAGGTCAGATGAATACTTGAGACTGGAGGGACCACAGGAAACTTTTTGAGATGACAGCTCAAGTGTCAAATGCACATGCACACAGGTAACAATAATGACTGACATGAATGCTATACAATATAATGTTTATCAAACCAGTTGCTTATGGAAACATATTGATTTTTGTTGTTATAACACCCATCTGTAGATGATAGGTGAGTTGATGAAGTGAATAAAATATCCTGAAGATTTTTTTTGCACACAGTACATTATTAATGTCCACTAGGTATTGAATAAATGAAGTGTTTACTTAATCAGTATAATAATGAATATCTAACAGTATTTTTCTACATATGAAAGTCACAAGAAGGCAAAGATATTATGGTACAATTTATAATTCATTGCAATGTGTCATTGATGACTCCACAGCCGAATAACAGATCTGCTCATGTGATATTTAAGAATTATCTTGAAATAGCTATAACAATAATTTAACAATATTTGAAACAATATAAAGATAAAAATAACAAACTAACCAGTTTCATGAACAAAAGACTAGAAGTGACTAGAAGAGACTAAAGAGACTAAAGAGACTACAGAGACTAGAATAGACTAAAGAGACTGGAAGAGACTAAAGAGACTATAGAGACTAAAGAGACTAGAAGAAATTAAAGAAACTAAAGAGACTAGAAGATACCAAAGAAAACAGAAGAAATTAGAGAGACAGAAGAGACTAAGAAGAAACTGATGAAACTAAAGAGACTAAAGAGACTAGAAGAGATTAAAGAGACTAGAAGCAACAAAAGAAAATAGGACTGACTCTAGAAGAGACTAGAGAGAATATAAGAGACTAACTTTAAAAATGATCTTATGAGATTACAACTTACATGAAGAAACTACCCTTATATTAGCTACAATACTTCATCAGCTTTAATATGTCAACTCTTTTTTGTCTTTAGACTAATGCTCTACCTCAATTACATCAGACTTTAAATCAGCGTCTTTTGGAGGAAGCAAAGTGTTACTTTCTGGAGAGAGAGAGAGTAGAATGAAGATGGATATTATGCTTTAGGATGGAAAATGTCTCTCTCTGGAGAGAGAGAGAGAGAGTTGGTTGAGAAAGGTTGTAAATCAATGGCTTTTTTTCAGGGAGCAAGATAGGTCTTTCAAGAAATTGAGAAATTAATGAGGCTGGACTGGGAGAATTATCCTCAGAAGAGTGTGACATTGTTCTCTTGGAGAAAGAGAGATGTGTCATTTTCTGGAGAAAGAAACATGGATTTAAAGAAGTGTGCTCATTAGCTGAGGGAAAGGTTTTATGTGGACACCATTGACTTTATTTGACTGGATGGAAACATAGTGATTTTTTATGGACCAACCCATTTTGGATACAATTTGCCCTGTGCTCATTTCTTTCTCAAAATGTCTTTCTTTAAAACAATTCAAGCAATACTAAGTACTTGTTCTATCATTAAAAAAAAAAACATTCAACTTTTATTACCCTTTAATTAAATGGTGTATAATTGTGGCATGTTAATAAAGTGCTCCTTTTGATGATTATCCCGCACTAAAACATTGTCAGCTTCAATATTCATCACTTATAGCTAGTATGAGATAAACCGCATGCAAAAATACTCTTCTTTCTTAAAAAATAAAAGTTGAAGTGTAGGTAGTTGAGAAAGCAGTGAAATGACAAACTATGGCATGTAATCTCCATTGTTGGACAAAACACTGAAATGTTTCTAAATAATATTATTAACTTGTACAATGTGAGCTTTGGAATCTGAAACAATCGTCTATAAATTTTATTACATTGAAATAAATTAAAGTGAATAAAAATATAATTGCTGTCAGTGTGCTCTCTGTGGTTTGGAGATAGGTGTAACTATTAAATAATTCTTCCAAAAGAAAAATAATTATTCTATAATTATTCCAATTTGAAATAAATGAAATAGTTGTGATTGCAGTAGCTATAAAGTTTGTACGTTATGAACTGAAGGAGTAAAAGCATCAGCCTCTCTTACTATTTACAACATGGAGGATTAATTATTACTATTTAAATCTGTTTGTATTAAACTAATTAGAGCTTGTAGAGTTCCTGTTCTGGATGGCATCAGATTATGCAATAATGATTATAGACAACACTTGCCTGACAGAACAGTCAGTCATTGTTGTTGTTTTTTGTTTGTTTTTGTTGTTGTTGTTTTTCCTCTTCTCCAATGAACTTTTATAGGAGTTGTTACATATTCAAATAGGCTTTCAGTGCTCTATTTTTATTGTGGCGGTGATGTTTGACCAAAGGCAAGTGCTTTTGTGGTTACACCAGCTCTCTTGTCCCGTCAGACAGTGGAGATGTCAAAAAATGCAGTGGAAGAACACAGCCAAGCACGCCTCCTTAATACCCCTCAAGGTCATTGGGATGGTCCTTCAAGGCATAGTGATTGTACAGGTTTAGAGTTTATGAAGTTTCGTATAGTATAGGACATGCAGTTTATATGAATAATACTGATTAAGACAGTGTAGAGTTAAGTGGACAATCCTGTACTGAGAAATGCACATAAAGTTGTGTTATCCTGCCATAGAAGAACATAAATAGAGTAGTTGGACTGTCATGTTCTGTGTGAGCATTAATGAATTGCAAACATGATTTATGTGTCCTGAAGCTACATGATTGAAGCAGTGAGACATGACATGGATGGTATACAACATGTGCAGGAAAGATGACAGCTAACTATCCTATACATTTCCTGAAGCATCAAAAGTATGGAAATCTGGATATTTTCAAGTATAAAGCATTAACAGAGTTCCATGAGTAATAGATGGAGCTACAAAGTGTAACAACCAAAGTAAGACCCAAATGAGACTTAAACAACAACAGCAAAGACATACTTCATGTATGGCAGTTTTTCTTTTCCTTTTCTTCTATTAATGGCGTTTCACATGTTTTGATTGTGTTTATTACTTATAAATGCTACCATTTCACAGGCATGTACGTAGATCATGAAATGGAGCACTGGAAATAGTTCTAAGAGAAGATTATGGACTTGTTGTAATCAAAAAACTTCACAGTTGTGTTTTCAAATTCTGTAATTAAATAGAACTATGGTGATTAATTTATTGTAAGAAATAGCTAATACCCTCCCAACCCCACAACCTTAAAAAAAGCAAAGCAAAGAACTATCATTGTTCAGGCCTCCTAGCCAGGCCTAGAGAGAGAGAGAAATGACATTAAATTCGTATATTACCACACCACACCTACTCTGTCCAATTACCATCGTCACTTTTTTTTTTTTTTTATACTGAAAGTACAGAACTGGTGTGTGGTTTACCATCAGTCTGAACTCACTTTTGGATTGTACTGTTATTTTACCACTCTTGTATTTATATCTACTCATCTTATGTATCGTTTTACTCGCAGGGTCAAGTTTCAAGTAATCATCATTGCTTAGCTTGTGGTTTGTGGATAGTTTAGCTAATACAACAGCTGAATTATACTAGACTGGATTACTTGGTGGACAATTGCCATATCTTTAATTAGCCCTGTGCATGACAAGCTCTCTGATAGCTGGCAGTTGAACCTCTTCTGAGTTTGATCCCTTACACTCTGTGTGAGCACCAGTGACCTAGGAAGCAGGTTGGGATTTATGCCCCAACACTAATTAACTCCTCACATGACAGCTGAACCACACAAGTGTATTCAAAGTAATTTAGAGTAAAATCTGCATGTTGTGGAGTGAATGTAAGCAACAATTATATAGCACTATAATTTAACTGTGAGAATTTAAAAAATATAAGCTATCTAGAGTGTAGTTACTCAGTTACATCCACTGGGAATGTTGTAACCAACTTTTACAATAACTCTATAATATAATTATTTTACTTTTATTTTTTAGAAGACATATAAACAGTAACCAATGAAAACATTTTAAAAATTATAATAGCTAACTTGTACTAAATCGTTCCATAAAAACAAAGATAATTAGTGAATAGTAGAAGTAAACAGTCCGTTAAGTCTGCTATTCCCATCATATCCTCCCATAACATGGACAATGTCTGGTGTCATGATACAGGTACAGGTATATACTGCATGTGGTAGTTGTCCAGCCTGGACCCAGGTATTAGTCTCAGGGACATAGCGCTGGATGGTGGACACTGGCTTCTTACTCTTCATGTCATCACCACCGACTGCCAGTAGAGAACCTCCAATGTTGAGTGGACAGGATCGTGTACAGTTGAGTGAAGGTATTTTGTTCCATATGTTGGAACTGTCTGATGAGGAGTGTGAAACGAGAGACTCCAGAGATACACTATAGACATCAGGACACAAACTCACACCCACATACCATCCCCCCATGAGGTACCAGGTATCTCCTATAGTAGTAGACTTCATGTTCCTCCATGGTGTTGGTGTAGATGGTCCAGTGGACCACTGCATGTTGGATACATCAAGTACCTCAACACTAGCATGTAAACAAACTCCATGGTAACCACCAGCGACCACCAGCCAATGTTTATATGATGTAGCTGAAGGCCCATAGCCAGGTGTAGACATAGGAGGGAAGGGGTGTGTCCACTGGTTGCTGTCTGGCTGCCACTCTCCTAGCTCACTGCTATCAGTGCCCTTTCTGTTGCTTCCTCCCACAACAACTAGTTTGTTGTTAATGGTGGTCATAGCAAACCCCATGGTGTTGTATGGAGGTAGAGTGTGCCACTGGCAGGACTGTGTGTTGTAGGCCATCACTATGTAGGCATCCCCATTTCTGTCAGTCAATCCTCCTCCAACATACACTGTATCATTTATCTGTACTGATTGGATGTAGTCACTCATAGCCACTGGCATGTAATGACCATGCCTCCAGTCTAGTTCTAGTGGGAATGTCTAAATAATAAACAAATGCATTATCTGTAGTAAATTTGTATAGTATTACTCATGTCTATATGTGACCGTCTACGGGAAAACGAGGCACAACGCGGCGTGCGTAAATATCGAGAAAAGATCGATCGATTTCTTAAAAATGTATTGTTTCAAGCCGACGGAAGGGAATGGTTAGGTCTATTATAGCGGGAATGACTTAAGCTGCAACGATAAAACTTGGAGAGCTCAATATCTGAACGCCGACAACTCTGTAAGTGCAAAAAAAGTTTTTTCGAAGGGTGCCGCATTGTGCCCGGTTTTCCTGTAGACGGTCACATATTGTTAACATTTTAAGTAAAGAATATTGTTTATGTTAATTGCACACTATGTTCAGTAAATAAAGTTTTATTGTTACCGTCGTTACTGTTTACATGCTATTGACAGTTTTGATACAAATTGCACTATAAATAATTAATTATATACATACTCTACTCCAAGTGTTATGATGTTAAAATTATTCATCTAAGATTGATGACTACATTGTTATTCGTACCATATTTTTAAACATTATTTATATAATAGTACATTTTTCTCTTTTTAACAGCCAATAAATTGTTAGACAAAACTTAACCCGATGTTTCCACTTCTTGACAAAGTCCTCTACAGGGGCCAACTGAGGTCAAACTCTCCGTGGTGATATAATAACACAATGTAAAAAGCAAGATTTCTGGAAGGTACACCTACTGTTTATTGTATCCTGGAGGGTGATCTACATACAGCATGGAAAGCCAGCATCCTGGAAGCTCTAAACCTATGTCTCTGTTAAACTTCTTGTTGTCAGGTGTCATCTGTATGTGTAGAGCTTCATTGACCAAGCATTTTCAGCAATGGCTGAGACCTTCTCATCATGATGTTCTTTCACTCTTTGCTCAAGAAAAAAACAAAAAAACATCAGCAGCATCACCCCATTAAATAGGAAGAGGTAAAAGTTGTAGACAGTGCCTGTAAGAATCGTTAATTGAATTAAGGAAGCTCTACACATACAGATGTCTCCTGACAATAACAAGTTTAACAGAGGCGGCATAGGTTTAGAGCTTCCAGGATGTTGGCTGTCCATGCTGCATAAAAATCACCCTTCAGGATGTACCCTCCAGAAATCTTGCCGTTTATATTGAATTATCGGCGAGCGAGCATAGCGAGCGAGACACTTACAGGGGTAACACAATTGAAAATTGGGGATGTTTGTTTATTTATTTATTGGCGAGCGAGCGTAGCGAGCGAGACAGTATTAGGGGTGGATAATGCAAAATCGGGTATATGTTATATATATGTATGTATGTATGGATGGTACGTATGCTGTTTAAACGCGCGCGCGGGGAACGGTTTTCTCCTAAAAACACGGCTATTTAGGCTTGACTCCAGTTTATTCTGAAACTACAGCATTAAGCAAACCTTACTTTATACTTAAGCTCCAAAGTATGAGAAAATTCCTGCTAAAACGCTTGTTTTCAAGACACATAAAGTTGATTCAACAGGTTACTATGGCATTGAAGACCCTTTTCCAGACTTAATTTCAAAACTTCGCCGTTTTATGGGGGGATACGAGAGTGCCGGTTGTTGGTTGTCAAGAGCCGTTGGTAGTCAGAATGCCGTAGTATTAATGCTATGGAAGCTACAACTTCTCGAGGGAAGCTGAGATAAGTACGCAATTCCATATTTGTTAGCTAAATATGCAAAATTAACTCTGGCCTTTCTTTTTTGTAGCTAAGAGCTAGTCAACAGTGACTGGTAAATTCAAATAGTCAGATTGGCTCAAATTTGGTACTACAAAAGTTACCGCACTGCTCAAGAAAATGAGGTAAGAAAGTAAGTTAGTATTTGTGTGCTAAAATTGATTGTCTTTTGTTTTTGTAGGTGAGAGCTTGTTGTCAAGAATTCAAGGTAATTCAGATGGTCAAAGTAACTTCAATTTGATACTACAGAAGTTATCAATACTCAAGAATGATGTAAGTAGTAATTCCATATTTGTGACCGTCTACAGGAAAATCGGGCACAACGCGGCCCCGACGAAAAATAATTTTTTTGCACTTACGCACTCCTCGGCACCCAGATATTAAGCTCTCCAAGTTTTATCGTCGTAGCTTTAGCCGTTCCCGCTATATACCACCTAACCGTTCCCTTCGTTAGGCTTATTTAATACAATTTTAAGAACTAAATCGATCTTTTTGCGACGTCTACGCATGCCGCGTTGTGCCCGATTTTCCCATAGACGGTCACATTTGTTGGCTAAAATTACAAATAATAACACTGGTTTATTTTTTATCGTAGCTGAGAGCTTGTTCAAGAGTTACTGGTGATTGAGATTATCAGAATGGTTGATGTTTGATACTACAAAAAAGTTACCATTAATCAGGTAAGAGAGTGATTTTGTATTTGTTTAATGCTGAAATCTAATGTCATAACTGCTATTATAATGTTTGCATGAAGTAAGCAAAAAATAGTAACATTTTATGTTACCTAACTATCAGGCTCGCTCGCCATTTGTGCTCAAGCACACCACTAGTTTATATATATGTTTGGACGTATGTATGTCATTTTGTACTTTGACCCTCCGTATTTTTGTGTTCGCTCGGCGTTCGACCCCGTCCCAAACTTCACTAAACAGAATCCTCTGGTTTTGCGACCATTACCCGTGTCACCTTAGAAATTGAATTGTTTACCGCTTTGAATTGTTTTGGGGGTGCAGTTAAAGCTCAAAAACTTATGGGAGCTCCATTTCTATTCGAGTTAGTGGCGGTGGTAAGTTTAATACACTACTTGTCACAGTCATAAGCACTACTCAACAGCATTTACTTGACAATTCATTGTCCACTAGACGAACCACGAAGGTAAGTCTTGCGTAGGTATGTTCAGTTGTGTGAAAGTATTGTGCGTTACAACTACTACTAGTGTTGTGCTTGAGCACAAATGGCGAGCAAGCCTTAAACTACACTATTGTTAAATGATTGATTTTAACAACTAACACTCGAGCTACTAAAATAAAGTAGAGTTTTTAAATTACGTACAGTGCTTCTAACTTAAAGAGTGGATTTTTTTAAACTACTGTATAGACCCTCACTACAGTCATTTAACATACACATACCTTTTCTTCATCATCCCAATAATGTTTACAATAGTAAAACTGCCTGTTTAGAGAATGGAAAACGGAGAACAGAACTTTTCTCATTCACTCTAATACATTTTACGCCATTTTTTTTGACGTCAAGAGTTTGCGGTAGTTTGTCATTAAACGTAACTAGTTAACGAGCTTTGAATTGTTTTGCAGGTGCAGTTAAAGCTCAACAACTTGTGGTTATAGGTGATGGAACTGGGAGCTTCAAGACAATGAATTTGGAAGTGTTTAAGCTGAAAAAAGAGAAATAATTTGTCCTTATCTCTATAACTTGGTATACTGATACTTTAGTACCTGAAGTTTCATATGAGCCTCATTTTGTGGGCACACGAAATTTGAATCTCGAAATATTTTAAATTTTAAGAAAAAAATAACCACAAACCCACAAAATTGTTTTGTCTGTATGTTAATATGACATTAATGTATAATAATACAAATTTTTAGCTTTCTATTACACATACTTGAGAAATTATAGCAGAATTAGCAACCTAAACCAAAAAGCTAAAAAATCCACTCTTTAAGCTGGAAGCACTGTATGCGGCAAAGGGGATTCAATGCCATAGTAACCGCTCCACGCAACTGTTTGAATTGAAAAAGAAGCAACAAAATCAAGTCACGTTAGTTAAAGTTTTCTTGGTAGTCGCGCCGAGAACATTTCTCTCGCCTCTTACTCTTGCACGTACTGCGCAACTATTTTTCTGAGTTGTATAAAAACCAGGTAAACTGAGCACCTTCATTGCTACCTGGATACGAGATTCCTAAAGCAATTGCGGTGTGGATTAGGCGAACTAAGGCTAAGCTCTAACACAGTAACAATACTTAGTTTTATATTACCTAACTATCAGGCTTGCTCGCCATTTGTGCTCAAGCACACCACTAGTTATATCACAACGGATAGTGCAACCATGTTGAACCCTGAAAAGGACTTCGGCAGGAAGTCGAAACATCGAATTATGTTATAATTAACAATTTATTGGCTGTTACAAAAAGAAAATTTGCTTTTACACCCAATTAATTTTGATAAAGTCCTTTTTGCATGAATGCAAAATACTTACTAATGATTTCTTGCTGATAGATACTGTGGTGATACGCTCCAGTTCCTTTGTTAGTCGCTCCACTTCAGATTGGAGAATTTGTTTCTCTCTTTGATGGCGAGATTCTAGATGAAGCTTTTCTTCTTTGTGATGATATTCTAACTGAATTCTTTCAGCTGCTAACCGGCTCCTCAGTTGATTGTTCTTAGTCTTCAGTTGATTGTTCTCAGTCTTCAGTTGATTGTTCTCAGTCTTTTGTTGACTCTTCAGTCGATAATTTTCCGCCTTCTGTTGATTGTTCTCAACTATCAGTTGATCATTTTCTGCCTGTACGTGTATGCAACTTGTCTCCAATTGATGTTTCTCTTCAATGAGTTGCGTATTTGCAGATTCAAGCATCTTTCTGTCACTTTCTAGTTTGGTAATTTCTTCAGTCAATTCTTTATTTTCTGTTTCTAATCTATTTTCAGAAATCTAATAATATAACACAAAACAAATACACAACATTTAAACTGATAATATGTGACAGTCTAATGAATAAGGGGGCACTTCACGCAAAAATTGAAATTGAGATATAGGCTCCAGAAGTAAGTCATAGGAAAAATTCTTTCTTTCTCCTTTTTTTTTTTTTTTTTTGCAGAATTAGTATCTTACTCTAAGTCTACGCCAAATTTCAAATGCCCAAACAACTTAAAAGACCCCAAGCGTGCCGTGGAAAGACAAGCTACTTTTTATTCTCTCTCATTCTCGAAGTACAATAAACGGGAAATGGGCGGAGTTTCAAACAAGCAGCTAAAAAAACAACGGCATAGCTTTGAGAATAGTGCTGCAATCTACAGCTTACCTCTGGTTGAAAGTTTACCATCACATGGAGTAGAGTAGCCAAGGATTCCGACAAGACAGGCTGTGAGACATTCTGAAAGCTAAAAAGAACTCTACGCAAACTTCATCGCCGTTAAAAAACGGCTGTACGATTTAATTGCGTATGCGGAGTATGCCGTTAAGTATACGGAAACATTAATTATACCGGAAGTGGAAATTCAATTTGTTTTCTCGATTTCTAGTTCAATTGCTTTGCTGAATACAGCCCAGTTCAACTGACAGTTTCTCTGCGCATCGAAGGTTTTACCCTCAAGTATTTTAGCACTAAGTTGAGATAAATTGTAGCTTTTTATTAGCATAAAAAACTCAATTTTTTTGGTTTGAGTGAAGTGCCCCCTTTTCCCATAGACTGTCACATATATAAATAATAGTATCGCAAAATAATTGACAAAGCAAACAATATTTGAATAATACCTTTTTAGAATTGGGAAGGTACTGTTTATGATTGCCTTAAGTTTTAGAACAACTATACTTATAAACTAACCAATTTAAAATATCTCTGCGTGAACGGTATATATTACATAATAATAATGACAAAGATATCTATAAGATGTTGATGACACTAATGAAGAGGTCAGGTTTCTATAATACGATTTCATCTATAATCAACCAGCACAGTAATAACTCACGTACAATCGGTAAATAGTTTGACCACACATTACGACAAAAAAAAAAAGGTTAAAGCTTTTATATATAGCTAAGCTGGGTTGCTTGATATGAGTGTTTAAGTATGTACTCTGTGACAACTTAACTTGGACTAAGTAAAGAATGTAGTTATTGTAATTACAATTTTGTAGATTTAACAAATGATTGCAGTTCACATATTGAAGTTACCTCGAGTTCTTTTATTCTTTTATTCTTTTCCTTTGTTTCTTTCATAATTAACACATTGGCTATGTTGAGAGTCCTCCCCAGATTCCCTCCATGTAAGTTCTCCATTGCATCCTGTACTGGTGTTAGTGTCTCCAGTAGTTGCTCAGCAGTAGGTCTTGTATGAGGAGTATTGTGCAGGCAATTAGTCACCATCTCTACTAGAATAGGATGAGACTTCAATAACTGATCCTTCAAGTTGTCCATGTACACCTCACGACGCTCTACTTCAGAACGACCAATAAGTCGACCAGGATTGTGAGGATCTGAACGTGTAGCTAACAGCAGCTCTCCTGGAAATATCTAAACAAATATTAAAAATGAATTGAGTCTCGTATGATAGTCAATTAACATTACAACTATATATTATCTTGAGTCATGATCAACAAACATCACAATAATTCACTATCAAGATTATTCTCATGTTTAGTTCATGATCAACATTATTTTTATGCTCAGTTCATTTGGGATAATGATACCACTGTCTGGGCTACGAACACAGATTATAGGGTAGAGAGTAAAACATGAAGGACCTGCTCTGACAAGTAATAGAATCACTCTCAGCAGTAAAAGTGGCTGAGCAGCATTGGGTAATTGACTGCAGTAGCACTTAGTAGTGTATACTCAACTAATTGTTTACTAATGAATGAGGAACAAAGCTGGTAAACGGTGAGGATGGTTACATTAATAGAACACATGAATCAGAAAACACTGGGTATGGGAAGGAAGAGTTTAACCCTCTCACCGGCAGATAAAATTAAGTAATTTTATTTTTTCTATATGAATAATGTTTAAAAAATAAACATAAAATCAGGAGCAACCATACATCACATGAAAGTACATTTTTTGTTCAACATTTTAGGTCAAATTTGGTTGCCTAGCAACAAACCACAAAGTGGTTATTGTGACCACAATGTAACAATATCATAACAAATGTGATCTGTATGCGTTCCAGTGCAATATTAGCAATTCCTTGTGCATAATTAGATATTTTTACTGTTATAATTGACAGTTATCTCAGCCAGCAATGCTGTTGCTCACTGACGACACCAGGGGAGGGGTGACTATTAGCTGGGACAAAAGAACATCAAGAATGAAATCATACTTTGCTAACAATTCCAATCTTCTGTACATACTTACACCTAACTCAAGAAATTTTCTTACTCATACTTCTCATCTTTCTTTGTCAACCTTTTTTGCTTTCAACATAATCAGTATTACCATCATCTCAATATTCTGACCTTGCAGAAGTAAAGACACCATCCTTTGAATGAATAAAGAAGTTCAAAGTAATTCAAGGAACAAAAGTAGCTCAGTCAAATTATTACTCATTCCTAGGAGCTGCTTTATCGTTTACGGAAAAAAAACTTTTTCCCAACATTACGTCATCCTTCAGCCTATAGGGGCTCATGCCAGTGAATGGGTTAACTAAGCCAAGGAGACAAATAGTAAAAGCAAGTGTGCTTAGAAAAATTAGTAAGTTGATTATGTTAAATACCTATCTAAGTAATGCACACATGCTAATATTAAATGACTAGATTAATAATATTAGTGAACTTTTATTTGTTGTAACACGGAACACTTACACACAGTTCCAATATAATAATTAATTGAAGCTTTGCACTAATAGTGTATGTTCTAAATTCAAGTTTGTTTTACCTGTGTCAGTAAGTAGAGGGCAAGATGTCCAAATGAGAACACATCTAGAGACGGACCATATCTGTGGTTCTCGCTGAGAGCCTCTGGTGGCATGTACACAGTGGTCCCTGGATTCTTTGAGAGTGTTTGGGCTAGTTGAGTTGGTTTTAAAGTTACAATGCGAGAGTTTCCCATGTCAGTGATCTTAGCTGTCAGAGATGATGTGAGGAGGATGTTCCTTGCAGTCAGGTCTCTATGGACAATGGGAGGTCCTTGACTATGTAAGTAAACTAAACCACTGCCTGTGTCTGTAAGAATGGAAATCTTGACTGCAAGTAGAATATTCGGGGAACACTCCAGGAAGTCGTCCACACTCATTTCTAGTCTCTCCATCACAAGTAGAGGTAGCTCCGATCCCTCGAGGAAACATAGACCAAGGAACTGTGTTATGTTAGGATGTCGGAGACCTGCCATGAGTTGACATTCTCGTTGATATCTGTCTACAGTCTCTTGAACTCCTTCATTCCCAGGATCCAGTAATAGTTCGTGCATACGCTTAGCAGCACAGATAACCTTGCTATATTTTACCTGAAATGCCAATATATATCAGTTTAATAAATTAAACAAGGCTCTGGTCCAGTATTAAAAGAATTAGTTGATGTAGTGCATAAACTACAATGATTTAAACTTCTATTGAGAACTTGATACCATTGACGCATGAGCTTCAAAACATTACACTGAGACCTAATCATACCTGTAGCCAAGGGGGGTTCACGAATATTGATAGCTGTTCAATTAAGACCGAAACTGCAATGGAATTGTTTGCTATTCTTGAATTAGTGAAATAAATTAAACCAGGCTCAGGTTCAGTATTAAAGTAAAAATGATTACATGAATTTGATAGTGCGTATAAACTACAATGATTTAAACTCATATTGAGAACGTGGTACATGAGCTTCAGAGCATTATACTGAGATATAATCAACCCATAGCTAAGGGGGGTTCGGTCGAACCCCCATCAGAAGTAAATGATTTAGCCATACCCCACATATAACTTCAGGAATATTGATAGCTGTTGGATCAAGACCGAACCTGCAATGGAATTCTCTGCTATTTCCCTACATGTTCAGTATACTGTGCATGTGGATGGCCTAGTCTGAGTCCAAGTGACCCAATAAACATTCAGCTCCTGGTCTAGCATCGCCGACCCTTTCCTTACCTAAATTGGTGGGCGGGAAGGAAGGAAAGGGTCTGGTAGTTCTAGTATCAATGACATGTGCAAATGACATCACAGGTTTATTACATCACTATTAATACTTGGGCTAAACTCAAGCGAGAATAAATCATTTTGTAGCTAATAAGAAAAATTGTCAACAAAAATGTTCATAATCTTTCTTCATCTTTCACAATAGAAATGAGTACAACAACAATAACAATAGTGGTTGGTTCACACTTGGGTAGGAGTTGGTCATATATAAGTGGAAAACTCTGGAAGCAAGCACTCTATCCATACTCTGTCAGTAGGGCCACAAAAAAATAATTTAAAATACCCTTCACTTTCATCTGCTCTGGCTTCACCAGGAAGCTGTAACTCTCTAAACACACTCTTCATCTCACTTAATCTTCCATAGCTAACAATGCAGAATAAACTGGGGTGCATTAAGTGTGAAAGCCTTGCTACACGAGGCTGATATATCACTACCAGTTAACCGCTTTTCACTTGATATCAACAGTGTTCAATGAACCTACAGTATTGAAGTAGTAGACACAGAACAGATTATTAGCTTTGGTGCAGTTATTATAGAATAATAAATGAAGGAAACAAAAGTGAGTGTGGCTTTTTTGAGCATTTTCAAAATCCATGCAAACTTTTAGCTACAGACATAGTATTCCTAGCTTTCCTTTAGCCGCTAAGTTAGATCAGTCACTTACTTCTAACACTGAGCCATATGAACCTGTTCCAAGTGTCTTCCCTGTAGGTAGCACCTGGTTTAAGAAATACAGTTGTAACTTAGAATCTCTTCTAAAGGATCTAGACCAGCCAGGTCTTCTAGCCATGGTTAATACTGGTGAATTTTCTGGTAAACACGTCCCCGTCAGATCTCCTCAAAATTATTTTCACTGCCCCAAACCAAAGATCGTGCAACGCCCTACAAAACACTGTAGTGGGGGAGGTACCGACTGGTAGTCGTGGTTACGCTTTATCTGGCGTAGCCAAACCCTTTTCCTTCTATTATTGGGGGCGCGGTGAAGAAAAGGGTCTGGGGACATAGCCGTACAAAATTTGTTCTCTACAGAGGAATGTGGAAGTGGTCTGCTTTGCGTGTCTCTCTTTCGTTAGCCATGCTTGCTAAGCCTAGCTGTGCAAAAGTGGCTGACACGTACAGGAATTTAGACAGATACTCAAAACAGCCAAGAATTTCTATATACGGTTGAGAAGGGCCAATCGAATCTGGTAACTGTAATTGACCGCAATCTATGTATGTGTGGCAGATCAAATCTTTCATTCCCCACGCCCCCAATGTTAAGGTAAAGGATCGTCTATGCCAGTTAAGTGTCCCCGCTGACCTGAAAGTCAGAAAGTCAGCAATTTGAAAGAATTCACGGTGATGATTTTTTTTAGTTATAGTATTTGAATGTGAGTGTGCTTGGAGTTTAAAAAAGTTTAAAAATTCTTGCTTCATAACATTGAAAAGTTTGTACTTGAGGAAATATAAAAGATTGCCTTACTCTAAGTTTCACTAGTAAGACCTTTCAGTTTTATTTGATCTAGCTATTGCTAATGCTATAAAAACGATGAACATAATGCTGTCCAATAAGTATAGCTATACTAAATTATTTACATTGACTCTTTCTAGCTAACAATTGCATCAAAAGCAAGATTCTTGAAGCATTATCTGCCTGAATTGCTTTAATTTTTTTTTGTGACATCTTACATTTTCTGCATGAAAATTTAAAACTCTTGCCAAATGCCATCTAATAGCTATGCATGGTGCAATCATGTGAGATGTTTTTTGCTGAATTGGCATTCAAGTTTGTTCCCATTAATGAATGAATTTGTGTAGTTATGGAAGTATTTATTGACACGTGTGATGGACAAGATATTAAACTGGATATTTAATTAACTGTTCCCATCTGCTTCTCCACTTCAACATGAAGACCATCTTGGCTACTTCATCATATCCTAAGAAGTTGATTTCTTTCTTCAAGCTATTACAAGTATCTAGCTGTCAAATCAATCATTAGTATTATGTCACAAGCTCCTCAGGCAAGAAGCAGGATTATGCAAGCATAAACCCATTGAAATTTTTTGAAAACATTTACTCAGCAACAAATATCAGTTTTCTGGATTATGAGGTTGCATTGTTTAAATATTAGTTAAGTCCAGATTTCAGATACATCAAATTTGTCAATACCACAAATATAGAATTTTTAATATAAATTCAGTTAGCAAAAGCAAAAACAACAACAACAAAAATCTAAACAACATAACAAGTTTCACTTAATTTAGTGCATTGCAGGCACAACTTTCCAATAGATCGGCCTTCGCAACTTTCAGGCATGAATTAATGTGGTATCAATTAAGGTATCGTCTCCCCATTCATCATATAGTAGTACCCCTTCTGGTAGTCTGCACAAATGCTCTGAACATCAAACTTTTATGTTTCTGATGTTTTATTTAGAGCTCTCCTCTTTCTCTTCTTATAAGAGAAAGACATTGAAATAAGTGCAATCTCACATTCATCTTTCAAGGATCTTCCATATGCACAAGAGCAGTCACATTAGCTATGGCATAGAGCCCACAATCATATTCACCAGCCTGAATTTGTGTGTGCATAAAGTTTAAATAAATTTTAAGAAATTCACTGTATAGCAAGGAAGCTACTTGGCTTTCTACTTGCTTTCCTGCATAATGATGCATGTTATTGTAAGTAGCCACAAGCTGTTGAAGGCGGACGTTCAAGTGGATACATTAAGCCAGTGTCCATTCCGATTATTTATAATTTAAACAGATTCAAAATGACTCCACATTACATGATAAAGCACTCTACAAATTAGATCTTGAAATCCTGTAATCTAAGCACTAATTATTAAGGATCTGCTGATGAGATACTCATTTAGCCAACCAAAAAGTGGACTTACATTAGCTGTTTTTCATATAATATGTACTTTCATGACATCATTGAAGTTGTTTATAGAATTATAGTTCCCTATTCTACTATTGTCCAGCATGCATTCAAGAGAATATGTGATACAAGTTGATTATAATTGTTATTCAAGTGGTATCTTGGAAGCTCTAAACATTAAACATATGTTTGGGCCAGCCCTCACTAGAGTTGCTGCCAAGGCAACCAAGAAACTTTGTTATGAACTAGGACTGAACTCATAGCAGGTTATGTGTGTGACTGCATAATATTAATGATTTATTTGACCCTCATTTCATATACATTCTATACACTCCCCTGTGTGTGAGGTTAGCTACCTCTAAATATCAGTTTAGTCACACCTTTCATTCACTAACAAATCACCTCCTCTCATTAAACTCTCTCATTAATTAGTACCATTTTTTTCTCATATATAGCTCTCTGTACCCTTCAGCCAGTTGTTCTGCAATCAGTATAATAATGAATGTTCTGGCCATGCCTGTGTATAATTGTGGCATGTTAATAAAGTGCTACTTTTGATGATTATCCCGCACTAAAACATTGTCAGCTTCAATATCCATCGCTTATAGCTAGTATGAGATAAGCAGCATGCAGAAATACTCTTCTTTCTTAAAAAACTAAAAGTTGAAGTGTAGGTAGTTGAGAAAGCAGTGAAACGACATCAACTATGGCATGTGATCTCCATTGTTGGACAAAACACTGAAATGTTTCTAAATAATATTAACTTGTACAATGTGAGCTTTGGAATCTGAAACAATTGTTTATAAATTTAATTACATTTAAAGTGAATAAAAATATAATTGCTGTCAGTTTGCTCTCTGTGGTGGTTTGGAGATAGGTGTAACTATTAAATAATTGCGTCACAGTACCAGGTATTATCAATTACTGACCTATAGCTAGCTATGTATTTCTCAAGCATTGTGACTACATTAATTCGCCAGGTAGCTAGCTAGACAATTTAAATAAAATTGCTTGAAACTGTTACCTTTAGGTGCTGCCAGATATGCTAACATTTTCTGGAATATATTAGACATGAAATTGCATTGTGGAATAATTCTAGAATAATACAAGCATTAAAAGAATAATAAAACAGAATAAAATAAGCATAATCAATCAATATACCCATAAATATAAAATAGAGATTTTTTCTTTTTCTGTTATAAGAAATGTGGTTAAAGGGATGTTCTTCATTATTGGATTAAAGCTGCTGGGTTAGTGTATAGCCACTCTGTTATTGTACTTCAAAACTGACAAAATCCGGCAGGCCCTATATAGTGGCCACCCAAGCAGAGATTAAGAAACTAGAGAAGTACTTCTCCACCTGACACCTCTGTACCACTTTCAGCCAGTAGCCACCTCTAGTGTGGTTGGACCTGGCTCACTGTCCTTTCTAAGATCTCTGGGGTATCGCCTTGCCCAACAACCTGACAATGACGAAGTTCAAACTACCTCCTCCAAAGAATCTCCGTAGTGCTCAGTAGGAGAATGTGCCATGGTTGTCATAAGATATTACATTCATGTACTTGCTATCACATTAAATAGCCCATTTGTTCACTGGCTCCACAGAGGCTAGGAACTTTCAGAAAGTGCCTTCTCCTTTGCTACATTAATAGTTCAAACTGCACAGGTCAGTAAATATAATAAGCATACATAATAATGGACTCAAACCACATTTTATACACTAGCTATGTGCATGATTTGTTCAAGGTGTCAGCTGTATCACTCAGTTTCAATGGTAATTCTCAAGCATGTCCAGCCTCTCTCTTCTGTCAGTATCCTGCAAAGTCTGAGTACAGCAACAATATTTCTTAGTACCATAGGATTAACATATGAGACACAGAAGTCACTCTACTCCTCCACAAAGTTACTCCTCCTTTTTATTTTAGGGAGAACATAGTTGGCTTAGCGTAAGTTGTATATATATATACCACCTTATCTAAATTACCTCATATCTTCAATTCTACCAAAGATAAAGATATCAAGCTGGTACAATGACCATTAGAAAGAGTGAAGCAATTCTAATGAGCCAAACTTTACAACAATTTGACCACACGGTAATGATTTTATTGGCGTTCGTCCAAGTGGACCTTCAACCCACAATCAACCACCATCAGCCAAATTGACCGCATACAGACTTTCTATAATATGAAGCAAAAATCGACCACTTCGAGGTAATTGTGCAATATTTAATCTTAACTTAATCACAACTCATTGATAATTTGTAAACCATGTAGTTTTCATTCAAGAATGCCGTAGTAGTGAGTACAACAATACATTGATAAGTGTGTGGCTGAGCTAAGCAACTGTGCAATTAGGTGGTGTTGTCTGAGACTTGATTCTTAGTTCTGTACTATACTAATTAGAGCTTGTAGAGTTCATGTTCTGTGTGGTATCAGATTATGCAATAATGATTATTTTATTATTTACTGAGAAAAGCAAATCAAACAAAAAGTATTGTAGACAACATTTGCCTGAAAGCACAGTCAGTCAGATATAACAATAGCGCAGCATAATTGCATAAGTCTGCGATATAGTTATTTACATATTTGGTGAGTGAGACACTATAGGGTAACTAGCTGAATTACCCTAATAATAAGCTGTTTTTGGGGTTTATTTATGCTTATGTTGTGGTTTTTGTTGAGGTATTTTGTTTTGTTTTTGTTGTTGTGGTTGTTTGTTCCTTTTTTTTTGTTCTTGTGCTGTTGTTGTTTTTTGTTTTTGTTTTGTTTTTTTCCTCTCATCAAAAAACTTCTATAGGAATTGTAACATATTCAAATAGGCTTTCAGTGCTATATTTTATTGGCGGTGGTGTTTGACCAAACGCCAGTGTTTTGTTGTGTGGTTATATCAGCTCTCTTGTTCCTTCAGACAGTGGAGATGCCGACATATAGTGGAAGAACACAACCAAGCATCCTCCCTCATCCCCTCAAGGTCAATGGGATGATCTTTCAAGGCACAGCGATTGTACAGGTCTAGAGTTTATGAAGTTTCCTGTAGTACAGGACAAGTGCAGTTTATATCAACAATAATGATTAATACAGATGTAGAGTTAAGTGGATTGTCCTATAGTAACTGACAAATGCATAGAAAGTTGTGTTATCCTGCTAGCTATAGAACATACATAGAATAGTGGGACTGCCATGTTGTGTGTGACACAGGATTTATGAATTGCAAGCATACAGTACATGACTTATGTGTCCTGAAGTCACAGGATTGAAACAGAGAAACATGACATGGATGGTACACAACATGTGCAGGAAAGATGACAACTAACTATCCTTTACATTTCTGAAGCATCAAAAGTACAGGAAATCTGGATATTTTTCAAGTATAAAGCATAAACAAAGTACCATAAGTGATATGATGGAGCTACAAAGTGTACAACTAAAGTAAGACCCAAATGAGACTTAAACAGCCACAGCAAAGAAATGAACCATGTGTGGCAGTTTTTTTTCTATAAGGTGTTTCATAAGTTTTGATTATGTTTATTACTTATTTCACAGGCATGTATGTAGATCATGAAATGGAGCACTGGAAATATTTCTAAGTGAAGATTGTGGACTAGTTCTAATAAATACTCCCCCACAGTTGTGTTTTCCATTTCTGCAAATAGTGATTAATTATTGTAAGAAAAAATACCCCAAAAAACTGAATGACTAGTGTTGTCCAGGCCTTCTAGCCTGGACAAGAGGGAGAGAGATAGCATTTACAATAAAATTCTTATATTACTAAACCACACTGTTATTTTATCAATCTTGTATGCATATCAACTCACCTTGAATACCTTTACTCTCAAGTTCAAGTTTCAATTAATCATAGCTAAGCTTGTAGATAGTTTAGTTTAGCTTAGCTTACACTATGTTGTGGAGTGAATATATACAACAATTGTTAGCTACTATAAATTTAAACTGTGAAAAAATTTAAAAATATATAGCGAGTATTGTACTATTAGATACTCAGCTACACCCACTGCATACATTATAACCATCTTCTAGAATAATTCTATAATATAATTATTTGCTTTTTATTATTATTAGTAAACATATAAACAGTTACCATGGAAACCAATTTTAAAGTTATAATAACTAACTTGTAATAAACAATTCCATAAAAATAGCGATATTTTTTTAGTGAATAGTAGAAGTAAACAGTTTCTTAAGTCTGCTATTCCCATCATATCCTCCCATAACATGAACCTTGTATGCTGTCATGATACAGGTACAGTAACCTACTGAATGTGGTAGTTGTCCAGCTTTGACCCAGGTATTAGTCTCAAAGACATAGCGCTGGATGGTGGACACTGGCTTCTCACTCTTCACGTCCCAACCACCGACTGCCAGTAGAGATCCTCCAATGTTGAGTGGACAGGATAGCGTACAGTTGAGTGAAGGTAATTTGTTCCATAAGTTGGAACTATATGATGAGGAGTGTGAAACAAGAGCCTCCAGAGATACACAATAGACATCAGGACACAAACTCATACCCTTGCACTCTCCCCCCAAGAGGTACCAGGTATCGCCTATTGTAGTAGACTTCATGATCCAAGGTGTTGGTGTAGATGGTCCAGTGGACCACTGCATGTTGGATACATCAAGTACCTCAACACTAGCATGTAAAAAAACTCCATGGAAACCACCAGCCACCACCAGCCAATGTTTATATGAAATAGCTGAATGCACACGGCGAGGCATAGACATAGCAGGGAAGGGGTGTGTCCACTGGTTGCTGTCTGGCTGCCACTCTCCTAGCTCACTGCTATCAGAACCCTCTCTATTGCGTCCTCCCACAACAACTAGTTTGTTGTTGATCGTAGTCATAGCAAATCCCCAGGTACTGTATGGAGGTAGAGTGTGCCACTGGCAGGACTGTGTGTTGTAGGCCATCACTATGTAGTCATCCTCAGTCCTGTCAGTCACTCCTCCTCCAACATACACTGTATCATTTATCTGTACTGTATGAATGTATCCACTCTTAGCCACTGGCATGTCAGGACCACGCCTCCAGTCTAGTTGTAGTGAGAATGTCTAAATAATAAACAAATACATTATCTGTAGTAAATTTATATAGTATTACTCATGTCTATATTGTTAACATTTTAAGTAAAGAATATTGTTTACATTTCTTGCACACTGTGTTCATCAAATAAAAGTTATATCATTGCCGTGGTTACTGTTTAAATGTTATTGACAATTTTGATACAAATTACACTATTATATATATTCATCGTCTAAACTAATGTTAAAATTATTCATCTATAGTTTGACAACTACATTGTTATTTGTACCATAATATTATCAAACATGATTAATTTATACATCCAATTAATTTCAATAAAATACTGTTTGTATGAATGTAAATACTTACTAATGATTTCTTGCTAGTAGACACTGCAGTGATAATGTTCCAGTTCCTTTGTTAGTCGTCCCACTTCAGATTGGAGAATTTGATTCTCTCTTTGATGGTGAGATTCTAGATGAAGCTTTTCTTCTTTGTAATGAGATTCTAACTGAATTCTTTCAGCTGCTATCTGGCTCCTCAGTTGATTGTTCTCAGTCTTCAGTTGATTGTTCTCAGTCTTTAGTTGATTGTTCTCAGTCTTCAGTTGACTCTTCAGATGATCATTTTCTGCCTTCAATAAATTAATTTCAGTTTTCTGTTGATTGTTTTCTGCCTCCAATAGCATGACACTAGTCTCCAATTGCATGCCACTTGCCTCCGATTGCATGACACTTGCCTCCGATTACATGACACTTGCCTCAAATTGATGTTTCTCTTCAATAAGTTGTGAATTTGCAGATTCAAGCATCTTTCTGTCACCTTCTAGCTTTGTAATTTCTTCAGTCAATTCTTTATTTTCTGTTTCTAATCTATTTTCAGAAATCTTATAACACACAATACAAATACACAACATTTAAAACTGCAAAAAAATTGACATAGCAAACAATATTTGAGTAATACCTTTGTAGAGTTGGGAAGCTACTGTTTATGATAACCTTTATAATCAACCATCACAGTAATAACTTACATATAATCGATGAATAGTTTGACAACATCTTACGACAAAAAATTAAAGTTAAAGCTTTTATAGCTATATGTATAGCTAAGCTGGGTTGATATGTGTTCATGTATGTATTCCATGACAACTTAATTTGGACAAAGTAAAGTAATTATTTAATTAGTGTAAATACTATTTGGTAAATTTTTTTGATGTTACCTCGAGTTCGTTTATTCTTCTTTTCTTTTCTTTTGATTCCTTCATGTGTAACACATTAGCTATGTCAAGAGTCCTCCCCAGATTCCCTCCATGTATGTTCTCCATTGCATCCTGTACTGGTGTTAGTGTCTCCAGTAGTTGCTCAGCAGTAGGTCTTGTTTGAGGAGTATTGTGCAGGCAAATAGCCACCATCCCTACTACTAGAATAGGATGAGACTTCAATAACTGATCCTTCAAGTTGTCCATGTAAACCTCACGGCGCTCTACTTCAGTACGACCAATCAGTCGACCAGAATTGTGAGGATCTGAACATGTAGCCAATAGCAGTTCTCCTGGAAATATCTAAATAATTGTTAAAAATGAATTGAGCCTCGTATGATAGTCAATGAACATTACAACAATAATATATATATATTATATATTATATATCCAGAGTAATTATCAATAAACATCACAAAAATTCAATATCAACATTATACAACTGTCTGGGCTACGAACATAGAGCATAGGGTAAGGAGTACAACATGAAGGACCTGCTCTGACCAGAAATAGAATCACTCTCAGCAGTAAAAGTAGCTGGGCAGCATTGAGTAATGGACTGCAGTAGCATTTAGTAGTGTATACTCAACTAATTGTATACAAATGAATGAGGAACAAAGCTGGTTAATGGTGAAGATGATTACATTAAATAGAACACATGAATCAGAGAACACTGGGTATGGGGAGGAAAAGTTTAACCCTTTCACTGTCATATAGATAAAATTCAGTAATAATGTAAAGCAAAGGTAGCTCAGTCAAATCATTACTCATTGCTGGGAGTTTGTTTAATAAAATTTACTTTTTTCTCAAAAATATACAGCATAAATAGCTGTTTGTCTTTTACCTAGAATATCAAGTTCTATTTCCTCTTCGACATAGCTGCTGGTATGTTTGCTACCTAGTAACTCTCAAGTTGAAAACTAGTAGTTTCCTCAACTGGCAACATAATGACAGCTTCAGCGAGCAAATCCAACTCTCTTTCCTCAACAGTAGTACCTCCACAGTAGCTATATAGCTTCCTGTACCCCTTCACTCTCACGTTCGCAGTCGAAAACATTGTCGCAGACAAGATCCACCGCCTCAGTTGCAGACAAATTTATTGCCATTTTTTGTACTAATGTCAAGTTTATTTTTGCCCAACTATCTTAGTTACTCTTTCTATTCTAAAATAAATGTAATACAATACATCAACCATGCTCTGGATGCTGCAGCTAAGCTTTAGTGTTTATCGTTTAGGGAAAAAATATTTTTTCCCACATTATGTCATCCTTGAGCTTATAGGGGCTCATACCAGTGAATGCGTTAACTAAGCCAAGGAGACAAATAGTAAAAACAAGTGTGCTTAGAAAAATTAGTAAGTTGATTATGTTAAATACCTATCTAAGTAATGCACACATGCTAATATTAAATAACTAGATTAACAATTATTAGTGAACTTTTATTTGTTGTAACACGGAACATTTACACACAGTACCAAGAAAATCAATTGAAATTTTAACAGCTTTGCACTAATTGTGTATGTTGTATATTCAAGTTTGTATTACCTGTGTCAGTATGTAGAGGGCAAGATGTCCGAATGAGAACACATCTAGAGATGGTCCATATCTGTGGCTTTCGCTGAGAGCCTCTGGTGGCATGTACACAGTTGTCCCCGGATTCTTTGAGAGTGTTTGGGCTAGTTGAGTTGGTTTTAAAGTTACAATGCGAGAGTTTCCCATGTCAGTGATCTTAGCTGTCAGAGACGATGTGAGGAGGATGTTCCTTGCAGTCAGGTCTCTGTGGACAATGGGAGGTACTCGACTATGCAAGTAAACTAAACCGCTGCCTGTGTCTGTAAGAATGGAAATCTTGACTGCAAGTGGAATATTAGGGGAACACTCCAGGAGGTCGTCCACACTCATTTCTAGTCTCTCCATCACAAGTAGAGGTAGGTCTGATCCCTCAAGGAAACACAGACCAAGGAACTGTGTTATGTTAGGATGTCGGAGACCTGCCATGAGTTGACATTCTCGTTGATATCTGTCTACAGTCTCTCGAACTCCTTCATTCCCAGGATCCAGCAATAGTTCATGCATACGTTTGACAGCACACAAAACCTTGCTATATTTTACCTGAAATACCAATACGTAACAGCTAAATACATTAAACAAGGATCTGGTCCAGTATTAAAAACAAGAATTAATTGATAACGTGTATAAATTAAACTTCTATTGAGAACTTAGCTCCATTTATGCATAAGCTTCTGAACATTACACTGAAATCTAATCATACTCGTAGCCAAGGGGTTTCAGGAGTTCAGTCAACCCCCCTTGGAAGTATAAATTTAGGTATAATAATAGTTATTTACAGTAGTTTATAATAGTGATTTGATCAAGACCGAACCTGCAATGTAATTCTCTGCTATTTCTTTAGATGTATTGTATACTGTGTACATAGAGGACTATAGTCAGAGTCCAATGAAGTGACCTAATAAAGATTTAGCTCCTCGACCCTTTTCCTTGTCTAAATTGGAAGGAAAGTGTCTGTTAGCTCTATCAGCGATTTGTGCAAATGACATCACAGTTTTATTACGTCATCATTAACTTGTAGGCTAAAATCAATCGAGTGTAAACATTTCGTTTCAAATAAGAAACATTTTCAACAAAAAAATATAACCTTGCTTCATCTTTCACAATAGAAATGAGTAGAACAACAATAACAATAGTGGCTGGTTCACACTTAGATAGGAGTTGGTAATATAAACTATGGAAGCAAGAACAGTTTCCTTACAACTGGGAGGGCTCAAAAATAATATATTTTATTATTCCCTTCAAAACTTTCATCTGCTCTGGCTTTATGCACTGGAACTGTAACTCTCTAAACACGCTCTTCATCTCACTTGATCTTCCATAGCTAACAACACCGATTGAACTGGGGGCATTACATATGTGGTTGAGGAATGTGCTTTATTAACAATTCTGCAATCTGATTGTATTGCCACTATTATGGTGCGGTCACTAGTAGCTGATGCTAGAGTTAACAGACCCTTTCCTTCATCCCAGCCCACTAATTTAGGGAAGGAAATGGGTCCGCAACGCCAGACTTTTCAGCTCCCTGGTCACAAACTTCGCTCTTATTATATAACAGCACGAATAAAGCTAGCTATGTTACATCTTTTTTATAAAGTGTAAGGTAACACACTTATTAAATAACTTATATAATGTTCCAGACAAACTTATCGCCATTTTTGAGCTAACGTCAAGTTTATTTTTAGTAAAGGGATTTCAGAGCCATAGTACAACAACTAAACAATACACGTTATTTAAACGTTTTCTTTGTGATATTCTTTAGCTAAATAGTGGCTGTAACACACAATGCTTTGACACAACTGGACATACACCTACACGAGTCTTACCTTAGAGGTAATCTAGTGGACAATGTATTTTCAAGTAAAACTGTTGCGCACGGCTTATAACCAGGACAAAGAACGCATTGACTTATACCACCGCTACTAACTTGAATAGAAATGGAAGTCCCTTAAGTTTTCACGTTTTAACTGCACCCTCAAAAGAATTCAAAACGGTAAACAATTCAATTTCTAGGGTACGGGTACTGATTGATAAATCAGAGGATTCTGTTTAGTGCAATTCGGACTGGGTCGACCACAGAACTATCACAAAAACGCGAGGGTCAAAGTACAAAAATGCCTTACGTGCGTCCAAACATATTAAACAATACCTCCGATTTTCAATTAAGTTACCCCTCATAGTGTCTCGCTCGCTTCGCTCGCTAAACTAGTGATGTGCTTGAGCACAAATGGCGAGCGAGTCTAAAGACTGAAACGAAGAAAACAAAAGTGTGTGTGGTCTTTACTAGCATTTTCAAAATCCATGCAAACTTTTAGCTACGGGCATAGACAATATTCCAAGCTTTCCTTTAGCTGCTAAGTTAGAACAGTCCACTTACTTCTAACACTGAGCCATATGAACCTGTTCCAAGTGTCTTCCCTGTAGGTACCACCTGGTCTAAGAAATACTGTTGTAACTTTGAATCTCTTCTAAAGGATCTAGACCAGCCCTGTCTTCTAGCCATGGTTGTGAATTCTCTGGGAAACACGTCTGAGTAACTGGCCAGAGTCACCCGCCACCCGCTCAAGTTCGAGAAGTAGAAATTAAGGAAATGTTCGTAGTCCTGAACACCGGGTACAGGCACCAATCCCAATCGGTAGCACGGATGCTCGGGGCAGATTTCTGGGGGGCATCACTGTTACCCATCAAGATGCAGATCAACAACACACATATCAACAAAGTGGCCATATCAGGATTCAGATTAGTCATGTGTACAGGGATTCTTACTGTTGTGAATGTGATTGAGGTGACCTTCTAACTGTCCATGAGCAGGTTTCAAGTAACAAAAATGATGAACATTTCTATCATAGCATAATATAAAAAAATTGTGCATAATTCATCAACTCCTACCACACTCCTTAAATACCTTTGTAAATTGGTTTTGTTCTTAGTTTTAATTTTTTTCCTTCCTACATAAATATCTTTATAAATTAGTTTCATTCTTATTTTTAATTTTTCCTTCATTCATTTCAGTTCTGGAAATTCACACTATAATGCTAATTATTGTGTGAATGAATATTATAGCCTTATAGGAAATACTATACTGCAACATTTGCTTCGACCACTGATGCACACCCCTGTTATGCACACCCCTGTTACACCCACCATTGATAAAAGAATTTACCAGGATTGGAAACGCCCAGTAGCCAATACAAAACGGGCGCTGTAACAATACATTATCAAATTTTTTTCTGCTGAGTTTTAAAATGATAGCTAGAAACAGAGATCGTAATATCTGCAGTATGATCCACTAGGACCTGAATCAGTAAGTTGGAGTCAGTAATAAGTCTTTACTAATCTTCTAGAAGTATATCCTATAGAAAGCAGAAATTGTTTATAGCAGTGTCAAAAGAGTCTGAAGCATTAGGCTAAACCTGCATGATCCAATGGAATATCTATTACTATATTAGCAGAATCACTAGATGAACTATTCTGCTGTCTGTTATTAACATAGGATACATCACTCAGGCTGTTATAATATTTTGCCAGTGGCTGAGTTTGACTTTCATTTGGTGCGTGTTACATGCATAGCTACTAGCTATGGCTACCAATACTATTGAGCAGCAGTAAAAGCTACTCAACTTGTAAGGTCATGCAAACTTCCTTCACTTAACTATATGCTGGAAGTATGGTGTATTTTTAGCTCCCTCTATCTCAGAAAATCGTTATCCCCTTCAAAAAAGATTATAGCTATTGGTTACTAGTTTGTATAGAAGTGAAAATATAGGTGTCAGCTAACCTTAAATAATCGATAATTGATAAAGGTACCAATAAATTTGGAATCCTACTTATTTTCTGTGAACTCTTATGGATTTAATGAGCAAATCCTCAATGTGACATGGAGAATATTAAATAGAACAAGGCTGGTGTAGTGTGACAAAGGGACTTTGAATCTATTAGGTACTTCAGTGAGGGACTCTTGTAGTGCCCCACCCCTCACCCCCCTCCTTTCAGGGTAGGGCTTCTATATGTAGAGTTCCTCAAATTGAGTTGTTATGAACTGTTGCTATGCTCTAAATTAGTTAGGAGCTGCTCAGCTGTTGGAACTTCCCTTTTATGGTTTCTGAGGCTGTAAGTGTAGCGCCCTTGGTGCTCTGGAACCTACAACCTAGGATTTTCAGGCACACTAAAACGGTAGTTCCCTCTGAGTGGGCCCCTAACTATGATTTCGTCAAGCAACTTTAATTATTAACACTCAGCGCGCATGCGCGACGATGTTATAGTAGTCGTCCTGTCTGTCAGAAGTCTGTATGTCCGAAGTCTGTCTGTCTATCTGTCTGTCACGCTCTGATTTTGGATATTTAACCATTGATTAGGTATGAACTTACTCAGAACGACAATTTAAGACCTTTCATTGTGCTACTTTTTTAATATCGGACTGATTTTTAAGAAAACGCGAAGCTTTCAGCTCCGCTTAGGTACTACTTGTTTTTGTCGGTAACGCCCCCTAACCGCAAGTCTTAATCACGTGTGCCATAAATTTCTTCATGCCAGCGGTAGTTTAGCTTTATGCTGTCAGAGTGCAGGAAGTGGATTTTCCCATTAAAAATATAGACCTGTGAGTTTCTCTGACATGTTCAGCTTCTTATCTTATTAAGACAGCGTTTACATGTAGCGTTTACATGTAGCGTTTATATGTAGCGTTTACATTGCTCGAATATTGATACATGATGATAAGAATAGCCAATAAATTATTCTTTTGGTCTAGGATGATTTGTTATCGTTAGCTAGTGTATAGTAGCGCTGAGGGTTCCACCTTTAATTCTATTATATTAATGCTTTGACTTCATTCAGCGTCTAAAAGAGATTGATAATAATTAAATAACCGGTAATTTATTTACTTATAATTGCTGTTCACTTGTCGTCACCGTGTGCAATTCATTTACTAATATCCATAGCTTACGGAAAAGACTGGCGTAAAATTGCAGTTTATGATTCAGTAGTAGTACCAAGCTTAGTAAGGATATTTGAAGGGACCCCAGTAATAGCTTATTGTGGAAGTTCATTACCAGTCATTTGGACCTACGAAAGATTTTGCATTAATCAGACCATCATATTGACAATTGACCCGGTTAACTCGGCGGAAGGCTTTACATACAGATTACTAACAAATAATATTCTACTGAAAAATTTAACGGCATTTGATACTGGTTTGTTTACCTGTTATGGGACTTACATTACTCCAAGTTACGAAGCTGTACCATTTTCAAGTGGAGTTAGTGTGTATGTAGAACGACTTATTGATAGAGCACCAGATTGTGTTGTGATACCAAATTTTATACAAGTTACAGAAGGTGATTGTGTCACTCTAACATGTAAGAGTGATACACAAGTAGAGTGGTTTGGTGCCAGTTTAATATATAGATTCTACAGTCTACAACGATTCAATTGAGCCAAGAAACTTGAAGAAAGAACAGTGGCTTGTATTTCTGCAGTGGAATTTATTCTAACTTCAATGTAGATGGTTATTCACGAATATTAAGACTATTTCATAGTTAAGCTAGAATTGTAATAGACGGTTATACGCATAGTTTACACAGTCGTAACGTTCGCGTTCAGAGAGAGATGTACCTAAATAACTTCTGATATACAGGGAAGCTATCACACAGACTATTAGTTTAACATTATTGCAACACATTATTAATGAGACTTTGAAAAGCCATATAGCTACGATATCCGCCACTGGCCAGGGCCATTTTACGGGTTAACTTGGATGTAATCTATTTTATACTGTAACGACCGTTTTCAGAAAATTTTAAAGATAATGATTAAGTAAACTAAGTTAGAGGCTGAATTATAATAAGAAAAAAAAGTTGGATTTTTTGTAGTTACCGAAATGATCAGTAGAACTCAGATAGAACAGCAACATTGGTCAGTACTAGTGCTGTGACCGAGCAAAAAAAATGGCAGGAGCCTGCCTGTTAGGTTGCCTTTTTAGAGTACCACGATAACCGTCACAAAAAGGTGCGTATGCTCATTCTGATACTGTGATTGAGGACACTTATGTTTGCTTCCATTTCCAGAGGCAAAACTGTAAGAAAATCAGTTGGAATATTAGTACATGGTCATGCATGTAATTTCAATTTATAGGTTTTAAGCACATGATTTTGAAGTATATAATTATTTTGAGTTCAAATTTTAATAGGCGGTGTGTGTATATTAGAGCTTATGTTCTACTGGGCCATTGCTTGGAGGTTTGACTCATCTTCATTCATGGTGGAACATTCTGACAGGATACAGCACTTACCTGCATCTGAGGATAACTACACTCTCTTGAAAAAGAATTCAATAAAACTAGAGAAGTCTATTTGTGACAGTCTGCAAGCTCTGGAGAAGAAAGGCGAGATAAACGTCACTCTTAGGAAGAAGATTGCTCCTCAACACAGTTATCCACCACAGCTCTTTAGGCTATCGAAGATCCACAAGCCTGACATTTGTCTTCATCCCATTATCTCCTCATTTGGCTTAGCCACATACTATCTAACAAAGGAGCTAGCTAGGATCCTTGGACCCCTCAAGGGACAATTGGAGTCATACATCAAGAACTCTGCTCATTTAGTGGGAAGTAAGTTATGTGGGCTTACAGGAAATAGTGGTCAGCTTTGTTGAAAAGAGCCTCTTCACCGAGGTTCCAATCCAAGAAGCTGGATGTGGTAGAGAAACAACTCAATCAAGATGACTCACTGGAAGACAAGACTAACATGAGATCAACAACAATCTGTCACTTGACCAAACTAAGCGTGACTTCCACTTAGCTACTGTTTTGTTGAAGATGATATCTATGAGCAAACTGGTGGAGCCCCAATGGGATCACCACTCCCCTCAGTTCTTGCTGATCTCTACATAGAATTCTTTGAACAGATGGCAATCAACAATGGGCACAAACCTACCCTTGGGTGAGATACGTGGATGACACATTTGTTCTGTGGCCGCATATTCAAGATAACTTACAGAGTTCCACAAGCACATCAATAGACTCAGAGAGTCCATCCAGTTCACAATGAAGACAGAAGAAGGTGGCAAACTCCCCTTCCCTGGATGTTAACATCAGTAGACAACGCCAACAACACAACACTACAGTCTACAGAAATCCAACTCACACCAATCGCTATCTCAATTGTAAGTCCAATCACCACCGTAGAACTAAGTTGGACATCATCAAGTGTCTTGTTCACTAAGCGAAGAATATCTGCAAAGGTACTGAAAGAATTTAATCACCTTCAAGAAGTCTTTGAATCCAATGGCTTCCCACACCTATTGGTCAAAAGTCACAGGAACCCATAACACACCACAGGGGTGTATCCACACAATTTTGAGTGGTCCGGTAAATCAGAGGAGTGCATGGCCAAAATAGCTCTAAGCCAATACCCTACTCCCTCACTGAACCACAAATAAACATAATAGTTATAATAATTGTACTATGATTATGAAGAATATGATGAGTCGTTTAGAACTTTTTTTAAAAATGGATGACCTTGATTCCTTAGCATCAATAAATTCATCAGCAATAACTTCTAAGTCCATCTTGTCGGTTAAATCCTGGTGATAATTAATTATCATCAAATGATTAAGGCGGGCGTGCTTCGTAAGTACGTTTTGATTCGCCTAAGAGCACTGAATGATCTTTCTGAGGTACAATTGGTCGCTGGCATGACCAAAAGTAGCTTGAATACTAAGCAAACTTCGTCTATCAAAGACCCTTGGGGAAGACTAAGGTCCTGTAAGACAGCCTTTAAAGATCTTACTGAGGCTTGATCATCATCTTGTTCGTAATACTTTCAATTGAGCTTCCAATTCCAACCTGTTGAAATCATCACCATAAAAATTGCACACAAATTCAAGCTCTTTCTCATACACTTTTCCCATTGAAGCTTTCAGAAGAAGCTGTTCAATATTGGAATAAACTTTAAATCCTTCTTGATCAAAGCGGCTTTTGATACTATTCATGGCCATATCAATGGCTTCAAAGTAGACTTGCCTATATAGGCTCTCCACAGAATCAGGATATTCTTCCACACTAGTGCCTTGTTAAAATCGCTTTGGTATCTTTCGTCTTCTCAAAAGTTGAGGTTCGTCAATGTTAAGTTTTATCCGTTCCATCTCAGCTTTTTTCCAAAAGAGATTAAAATCTGCTTCTGTACGGATAGTTTGAAGTGTTTTCACTGTTAACATGGCAGTATAATGACCCTCCATGCTGGATAAATCTGGATTCTGGAGTGTTTTACTCAGCTGATCAGTATGTCGTAGTATCAGTTCTGAGAGAACTAGTCCAAAGAAAAACTGAAAAGTAGTCATTTGACTTAAAACACCCGTAATCCGAGCTTTCATTGCTGTGTCAGTAGTTGCTGATAGCGCCTCCTCCCACAAAGTCTGAATGTGTTCATAATTGGCAAGAACACTGGAGAGGGAATTTGCACGAACTGTCCATCTTGTTGGACACAGCGTACGTATTGAAGCTGTCACTTCCAACCTCTTCTTTAATCAAATTTAACATAGCTTCACGCTTCGGTGAGAATTTAATGAGCTTAATTAATTCAAAAAAAGTGTCCAAACAGTCCCTCATAACTGTTGACTGTCTGATAGTATCATTCACACTAAGATTGAGGGCATGCCCATAACAATGTGTGAACACAGCCTTGGGTGCCTTTTCCTGAATCTGTACAGCAACACCACTTTTTGCACCTGCCATGGTACTGCACCCATCATAGCATTGACCTCTAATTCGGGAGAGTGGAATTTCAAACCGCAAGAGTGCATCTAAAATAGCTGATACTATGCTTGCTGCTGTAATTGAATGAAGACTGTAAAGCCCCATAAATTATCAAAATTTTGGTCTACCCACCGAATAATCAAAGTGAGTTGCTCTTTGTTGGATTTATCAGTAGTTTCATCCACCATTATGGTCAAAAATGGTGAACTATGAATGTCATGAAGAACATTTCTTAAGATATGATGACTCATTATCTGCAGCATTTCATTCTGATTTTCAGGGGAAGTGAAGGTATTTGAGTTCTTCTTCAACCAATTTGCTAGTGTTGGATTGTCTTCACTCCTCATTTTAAGAAGTTGAATAATATTGGATTCACCTGGATCCTTTCGCCTCATAGCTAAACCTTACCGAGCTACTAGATATCTCATACTAGACAAGATTATTTTAAGCATATCCCTAGCAATTTCTTTGTTCAATTTGTGTGTTTTACTAAGAAGTGCACCCACATCAGCAGTAGTCTTGGGCAAGGTTATTGTTGCTTCTACTGCTTCCCGGTGAAGTTTTCACTCTTTATGATTCTGAAAAGCTAGATATCTAAAAATTATGCATTAGCTATTAAATAAGGCCTGAAATGCAAAACAATATTAACTTACAAAAGCAGAAGACAAATTGTGGCTAGTCTTCATCCTTTTTAGAATAAGTGCCTTAACACAAGTGTGGCAGAAGACAGTATCCTCTGCTTCATTATAGTGTAGGAATGGCCAAGATGAAAACCAACTTGCTTTGAAACTACACTTGACTGGAGTCTTCTTCCCATACTCACGTTTAGGGAAACAAAAATGAAGATCTTGATGTGGTTTGTCTGGGAGTTCAGGTAAAGAAAGCTTAGAGCTGGTATTACAGACAGCCATGCTGCAGCTGGAAAACTGCTGAGTCACTTGTTTTAAGACTGCTGAGTCACTATCCTATATAGGTAAGACTGACCACAAACACCTTAGGCAATTAAAATTTACAACTTAAGGGGTCATAGAATGTAGTGCAACTCTTTGTCCTTGTTGGTGTATAGTCATCCAACTAACTAACTCAACCATAAAACAGCTTCTATTTTAAAGTGTCCATGAAACTTAAAAAGTGGTCCGGTGAAAACCGGACAAACCGGAGTAGCGGATACACCTCTGCACCAACTGATAAAAAAGAA